>OWIP01001675.1_pt1 | contig 13170 bp, 7 predicted proteins | sample 1732581 | NCBI WGS metagenome assembly OWIP01 (sample SAMN05065731, study PRJEB22554) | human gut metagenome | biome: ENVO:2100002; feature: ENVO:00000062; material: ENVO:00002003 | host: Homo sapiens | place: USA
ATAGGCTCCGGTCTCGTGGGCTCGGAGATGTGTATAAGAGACAGGTGTAGCAATGTTGTTTGCTGCCGCACCTTCGGCTTCGGCACAAGCACCGAGTGATGAGTACAAGGCTACATTGGAAAAAATGCTGGAACTATCCGGCTCTATGGCGTCGGCAAAAGCTATGGTGCCACAGATGATTTCTATGTTGAAACAACAGTCATCGGCATCGGCTTCTTTCTGGGACGGTTTTCAGAAGAAATGGGAAGGAAAGTTTGGCAGTAAGCTGGCAGAACTTTACGCTCCCGTTTATCAGAAATATCTGACACTGGATGATTTGAAGAAAATTGTTGCTTTCTATGAATCGCCTGTCGGAAAGAAACTGGGTGCTTCTACTCCTGCCATGATGGCTGAGGGCATGCAAATAGGACAAAAGCTGGGAATGGAGATTGCCACCGAACTTCAACAGGAATTGCAGGCACAGGGAAAGTAAGTTAAAAGCTACGAGCTACGAGTTACAGGCTACAAGTGGCTGCGCTATGTTCCGAAAGGCACTCGTGGCTTGTAACTCGTAGCTCACAAATATATGATTTTATGGATTTAAAGGACTTTGAAATCATGGCCCCTGTCGGCTCGCGCGAATCACTTGCGGCAGCCATCCAGGCAGGTGCCGATTCCATCTATTTCGGTATTGAAAACCTGAATATGCGGGCCCGTTCGGCTAATACCTTCACTATTGAAGACCTTCGGGAAATAGCGCAGACGTGCGATGAGCACGGCATGAAGAGTTATCTTACCGTTAACACTATTATTTACGATCAGGACTTGGCATTGATGCGCACTATCGTAGATGCGGCCAAGTCGGCGGGTATCTCTGCGGTGATTGCGGCGGACGTAGCTGTGATGAGCTATGCGCGGCAGATCGGTCAGGAGGTACACCTCAGTACACAACTGAATATCTCGAATGTGGAGGCCCTGCGCTTCTACGCACAATTTGCCGATGTTGTGGTGCTGGCACGCGAGTTGAATCTGGAACAGGTAGCGGAGATTTACCGTCATATCTGTGAGGAGAATATCTGTGGTCCCGGCGGAAAGCCTATTCGTATCGAAATGTTCTGTCACGGTGCTCTCTGCATGGCAGTGTCGGGAAAATGCTATCTTTCTCTGCACGAGATGAACCACTCTGCCAACCGGGGTGCCTGCATGCAGGTGTGCCGTCGCTCTTACACGGTGCGTGATAAGGAGACGGATGTGGAACTGGATGTGGACAACCAATATATCATGTCTCCCAAAGACCTGAAGACCATCCACTTTATGAATAAGATGCTGGATGCAGGCGTGCGCGTGTTCAAGATAGAAGGACGTGCCCGTGGTCCGGAGTATGTCCGAACGGTAGTGGAATGTTACAAAGAAGCCATCCGTTCTTACCTGGACGACACATTTACAGATGAAAAGATAGCTGCATGGGATGAACGTCTGAAGACTGTATTCAATCGTGGTTTCTGGGATGGGTATTACCTTGGACAACGTCTGGGAGAATGGACGAAGAACTACGGATCGGCCGCTACGGAACGGAAGATATATGTAGGTAAGGGCATCAGATACTTCTCTAATATCGGTGTTGCCGAGTTCCTGGTAGAAGCTGCCGAACTGAATGTGGGAGACAAGTTGCTGATTACAGGTCCCACTACAGGAGCAGTATTCACTACGCTTGATGAAGCCCGTGTAGACCTGAAACCGGTGCAAACCGTGAAGAAAGGACAGCATTTCTCGATGAAAGCGGACAAAATACGTCCTAGTGACAAACTTTATAAGCTGGTTTCTACAGAAGAACTGAAGAAGTTCAAGGGACTGGATATTGAGAAAACACGTGGATGATACACTTTTGATACAGTTATATTGAATATGGAAAAGTATATCTATGAGTTAGAGATGAAGGTGCGCGATTACGAGTGTGATCTGCAAGGCATTGTGAATAATGCAAATTACCAGCACTATCTGGAGCATACCCGTCATGAGTTTCTGCTATCTACCGGTGTCAGTTTTGCGGGATTGCACGAACAGGGAGTCGACCCCGTAGTGGCACGTATCAACATGGCGTTTAAAACTCCTCTGAAGAGCGGTGATGAGTTTATTTCCAAACTCTACATGAAAAAAGAAGGCATCAAGTATGTTTTTTATCAGGATATTTTTCGGAAGAGTGATGATAAAGTAGTCATAAAAGCAACAGTCGAAACGGTGTGTCTGGTGAATGGACGACTGAGTGACAGTAAGCTTTTTGATGAGATATTTGAGGCATACCTCTAAAATATCACCACAGAGTAACACTGAGTCTCACAGAGGTAATTATTCACATTAAAAAAATAAAACTCTGTGAGACTCAGTGTTACTCTGTGGTGAGTTTAAAATATAACCATGAACAACGACGAACGAATTTGCAGTATAGCCCTCACGCTTTGCCCCGGTATAGGACATATCGGGGCAAAACGTTTAATAGACGGTATTGGAAGTGCCGCCGGAGTCTTTTCTCAGCGTAAAGAACTGCCAGAATTGCTCCCTGGTGTGAACCCTACTATAGTCACTGCCCTTGATAATCCTGCCGCTTTCCTGCGTGCCGAACACGAAATGGAGTTCGTGGAGAAGAATCGCCTCACTTGTCTGACTCTCAAAGATGAAGCTTATCCGTCCCGTTTGCGCGAGTGTGAAGACGCTCCGGTCGTCCTCTTCTTCAAAGGACATACCGATTTCAATCGTCTTCGCGTCATCAATATGGTCGGTACTCGTAATGCCACAGAGTATGGCAAGCAATTCTGTGTAGATTTCCTGCGTGATCTTTCCTCTCATTATCCTGATGTGCTGGTAGTCAGCGGTCTGGCTTATGGCATCGATATCCATGCCCATCGCGCTGCTTTGGCAAACAACCTTTCCACCGTGGCTGTCCTTGCTCACGGACTGGACCGTATCTATCCTTATGTTCACCGTAAAACTGCCATTGATATGTTGGATAACGGTGGACTCCTTACCGAATACCTCACCGAAACTAATCCCGACCGGCATAACTTTGTCAGTCGTAACCGTATTGTGGCAGGTATGACTGACGCAACCATCGTTGTAGAGTCTGCCTCCAAAGGTGGTTCGCTGATTACGGCAGACCTTGCTGTAGACTATCATCGCGATTGTTTCGCTGTTCCCGGTCGTGCCACCGATCCCTTGTCTATGGGCTGTAACCAACTGATACGTGATAATAAAGCAGCTCTCATCCAGTCTGCCGATGATTTTATGCGAGCGATGGGTTGGACTGCCGAAGAGGAAACAGCCAAACATGAGGGCATCCAACGCAGTCTCTTTCTTGAACTGACAGAGGAAGAAGAACTTGTGGTCGGCATCCTTACACGTCTGGGCGACCTGCATATCAACGTATTGGTAGTGGAATCCAATATTCCGGTGAATCGTATGACAGCTCTGCTTTTTGAACTGGAAATGAAGGGCGTGGTGCGGGCATTGGTGGGTGGGGTCTATCATTTATTAACATAAGCCACCCCTTAGAATGATATTTTTTCATATCTTTGTTCCCACAACCAGTCATAACGCTATGAAGTACCTGTCCTTTTTTATACTTCTGTTTATTGGAGAACTGTCCGTAAGCGCACAGCACATGTTCTCCAGACAATTTCCATTCTTCAACCAACTCTCTTCCAATGAGATTTTCAGTATTCATCAGGATAGGGAAGGATACTTCTGGATAGGTACCACGAATGGCCTGGCACGTTATGACGGCTATCAGTTAAATACATTCCGTACAGACTATAAAAATCAGAATCTGCTGACTGACAATGGAATTACTGCTATTAATGACAATGATCTGTATGTATGGATCGGTACGTGGAAAGGGCTGAACCTGTATAATAAGCAGACCTGTCGGATTACTCCTTTCTCAGATGCACGGCTTCTGGATAAGGTGGTGGATGCCATAACAGTGGACAAGGATGGGAATGTTTGGGTAAGCGCCGGTGGAGTGATATACCGATGCGATTCTACCGCGCATATTATAAAGGAGTATGAAGTTGGAAATATTCAGGAGGGATATGCTATCAGCAATATCTACGCAGACCAGCAAAAGCAACTTTGGGCAGTGGGATCACGGGGTATATTCAGATATGAGCCCGAAACCGATTCTTTTTTCCGTTATCCGCCACTGGGTAACGGACATACCGCATATATTATGCATCAGGATAGTTCCGGTAACTACTGGATCGGCACATGGGGGGAAGGTTTGTGGCAATTCTTTCCCAATGCACAGAAAGGAGGACACTATAAGAAACATAATATAGCTGCTTCGAACAATAAAGAAACCGGCGTTGAATCCATTCTTTTCAGTATAGAGCAGGATGATACGTTTGGCTATCTCTGGTTGCTTTCGTACGCTGGGCTCCATGCGTTTAAATACACAGATGCGGGAATACTGGAAAAGGTGGATATAAATCATCTGGTTGATACGCACATGATGTATACCCGGATATGCAAGGACAGGGAGGGCAATCTGTGGTTGCCTTCGTATGATATGGCGTACACTATCTTTTTTGATAATTCGAACATTGACAATTATCTTCTTCCGCAATTGAAGGAAGAGATGGGATGGGATGCCAATGTCTTGAACCTTTGCCAGGGAAGTGACAGCACCATGTGGTTCAGGCAGGATAGGTACGAATTGTGTATGTACGATTTCTCACGGGATATGTTTGCCGGTACAGGCATAGGTGAGGTTAATGCCATTATCAGATCTCTTCATAAACCCGGTGTCTGGGTCAACCTGAGTCAGACTCCGCACGTGATGAGGCTGACGCAACGGAACATGAAGGTGAGGGTAGAAGAAGACATTAATATAGGCGGAGTTACAGGATTGGTTGAGGATAAGGATGGTAATCTGTGGATATCCAAGTGGACGGATATAAATGTGAAACGTCCTGATAAAGATGACTTGGTAGTCTCGGGTAGTGACGTTCCGGTAATGACTTCCCTGTTCAATGATGTAAAGGGAGAAATTTTAGGGTTGTCTCACGAGAGCAAAATCTATCGGCTGAGTTGTGCCGACGGGCGGATTACCTGTGAACTGAAAGACAGTATTTCTTCTCTTTTGGAAAAGGAAGAAGTGAACAGTGTCTGCATTGACCGGAAAGGACGGCTGTGGCTGAACACTACTTTGGGAAGAATACTGCGGTCTGACGAAACGATGCATAAGTTTGAAAATGTATCACTGGATAATGAGATAGATGACTGTACTGTATTAGGATTACTTTCCGATAAGAACAGTGTGTGGATTATCACCAATAAGAAAGTACTTCAATATAATATTGATTCGCAGACTTTTCAGCACTATTCTACTGTTGATGATAACATTATGGTAGATGTTTTCAGGTATAAGGCTATCAGCCTGGACGGTTGGGGCGGACTCTATGTAGGCGGACATCGCGGATTCATACATATTCGTCCCGGTAATGCATCGGCGGTGAACAGGGTTCCTACGAGCTTGCATATCACAGATGTCAAAGTTGAAGACAAAAGTATCTTCTTCGGCAATGCGGAAGCCTCGGGAGAGAATACGATACATAAGATTTTCCTTGGTCCGGATGACCGGAATATTGAGATTTTCTTTTCTTCGCTTTTGTATTCGCTGAATGCGGGATGTCGCATAGCGTATCAGTTGGAGGGGGTGGATCATTATTGGATCTATTCGGATACCAACAGAAATTCCGCCTTCTATAACCACCTGCCGAAGGGAACGTATAAACTCCGTTTGAAGTTGGAATATGAGCGGGGCAAGTGGACTGAAGGCGAAGTATTGCTGACCATTGTGAAAGAGCCTGCCTTCTATGAAACCTGGTTTGCATATCTTGTTTATGTCATTCTCATCGGATTGTGCTTCTATGTGGTAATCCGGCTTTATATGCGTCGCATTAAACTGAAGAGTGAAGTGAGATTGCAGGAAGAACTGACGCGTACCAAGCTGACTTACTTCACCAATGTTTCCCATGAGTTGCTGACACCGCTTACCGTCATATCCTGCATATCGGATTATCTGGATCAGAAGGTTCCTGCCGTGCGACAGCAGTCCGTCATGCTCAAGGCTAATGCGGAGAAGTTGAAGCGACTGATACAGCAAGTGCTTGATTTCCGCAAGATGGATGTGGGGAAACTGAAACTGAACGTTTCGGAAGGAGATATCCGTGAGTTTGTCCTGAACATCTGCCAGGTAAACTTCCAACCGCTTGCATTGAAGAAGAACATCACGCTGGATACTCGTTTTGAAGCGGAGGAAGCACATGGTTATGTGGATTTTGATAAGCTGGATAAGATATTGCATAATTTGCTGTCCAATGCCATGAAGTATACTCCTGAGAACAGGCGTATCACTGTTGATGTACGAGTAGTGAATGAAGCGGAACATCGGATATTGGTGTTGAAAGTGGAAGATGAGGGCATTGGTATTTCTGAGAAAGAACTGGAACAGATATTCATCCGTTTCTATAACAGTAAGAAGAACCGGGGAATCGAGTCGAACGGAATCGGTCTCTCGCTAACGAAAGATTTGATAACCTTGCATCATGGCCTTATCACCGTGGAAAGCGTTTTAGGACAAGGCTCTTGTTTCACTGTAAAGCTGCCTGTTGACAAAGAAAGTTACTCTCCGGATGAATTGCTTGATGAGACAATGGTGTTGCAGACCGGTACGGATGATGTGCCCATGGAAGATTATGCCTCGTCTGATGAGGTGGATAAACCGGCTATATTGTTGATTGACGACAATACGGAATTGCTGTTCGTTATGAAAGAGATGTTCAGGGAACGATATACTGTACTGACAGCCGCAGACGGGCAACAAGCCTGGGATAAGTTGAAGAATAATGAGGTGGATGTCGTCATTTGTGATGTCATGTTGCCCGATGCCAATGGTTGGGAACTTTGTGCACGTATGAAGGGTGATTTGCGTTTCAACCATATACCTGTCATCATACTTACGGCTAAGAATGGTATTGAGGACCGTGTTGCCAGCTATGAAGCGGGCGCCGACGGATATATAGCCAAGCCTTTTGAGTTGAAGATACTTTTTGCCCGGGTGGATAACCTTATCCGATCTTCGAAGATGCGTCAGGCGGCTTTCCGTAAGGAAGAGAACCTGAATCTGGAAAGTCTGGCCTATCCCTCGGCGGATAAGCAGTTCCTGCAATCCATCATCAGTAGCATCGAACAACACCTGGAAGAGTCTGAATTCGATCTGGAACAGTTGGCTGCGGAGAAGAATATGTCTAAGTCTACCCTTTACCGTAAGATAAAATCGATGACGGGAATGACTCCTTTGGACTTTATACGGAATATTAAGATGAAGCGTGCCTGCATGATGTTGTTCAGCCGCTCGCATACTATATCCGAGGTGGCGTATGCTGTAGGATTCAACAGCCCCAAATACTTCACCCGGTGCTTCAAGGATGAATTCGGTGTGACGCCGAGTGAATATCTTCAGAAAAACACCCCTTAATTTTTAGTATATAAATGCTACATACAGGGGTAAAATCCTGTTATCAAGGGGTAAATTCGGGTCATGACAGAATCTCTCCCCTTCTATAAATGATTTCTGTACCTTCTTTTTCATAAGATATGAGTTGATTTGTTGTCAGATACCCAAACTTAAATCAAACATAGTTATGAAGAACCTCAGTATCCGTCATGGAAAATCATCCGGAAACAAATCAGTACTATTACTTACTGTATTAGCATTAGGCGCCGGATTCTCTTCTTTGTCTGCCCAGACAAATGCCGCAAGTGATCAGATAACGGCACAACCTGCTGCTGACCGCATTGTACCTTTCCGCCTCAGTGAACAAGGAGTAGTCCGCCCTGTGGAATGGGGATTGGATACGGCTTGGGAAGATGAGGGAAATATCCGCCGTGGCCAGGGATTTATGGAAACAGTAGATATAGTGCGCGTTTCTTTTCGCCCCACTGATCCCATTGTGGATGGAGATTTGGGAGCTGATCAGAAAGAACATATACAAACACGACTTGGTTTACTGGACTTTGTCTCTCCTAAACCCAAGTTAGCTATAAATAGCGATCACCCTAAGATTGACGATTCTTATAAAGGTAACGCCCAGGCTTGGGCTCAGATGATGGATTTGCATACTCGTTATTTTCAGGATGCAGGATACGAGGTGATTTCAGTGGCTCCATTTAATGAACCGGATTATACCTATACAGGACAAGGCACTAAAGCGGATTTCTATAAGATTGCTGTGGAGTTGAGAGCGAATCCCCGTTTCGAGAATATTCGGATTTGTGGGGGAAATACTCTGAATTGTGATGAAGCACTGCCGTGGTATAACTACCTCAAAGAGCAACTTGATGAGGGAAATACCCATCAGCTTGCCGGTGAATTCAATGGTTACGCTGATTTCTACGAGACGGTTCGCAAGGATGGAAAAATGGCCATGAATGATGAGATGCACAACGTGATGGAGGCGATGGTGGGTCTGGAGTATGGGTTGCAGACCGGTATCTGGTGGGGAAGTGCGGAGTATGCCCGTGGTGAATTCTGCAAGATTAGCCGGGGTGGAGAACGGCTGGCATATGCTGAACATCGTCCTAATTGGACGGCAGCTTCTGTCTATCGGTCTAAGGATGGCAGTAAGGTTCAGGCTTTTGGAGGCGTTTCGGAACGTCAGGCTAAAACGACAACCTATCGTTTTGTATCCAAAGAGAAGGATGTATTCTATGACGGATATGGTCCGCAGCGTGAGTTCTATTTGGAAATGCCCGGAGGAATTTCTTATCAGGACAAAGAACAGCAGAATGCCGAACGGGTGGTCAATATTACTTGGGGAGAAGATATTCAGCCGGTGATAGACGGACAGTATGTACTGATAAACCGGAGTACTCAGCGGGCAGTTGAAATAACCCAGGGCAACACGGCGGAGGGCACCAACGTGAAGACCGGAAAGTTTGACGCTTCCAAGGCTTATCAGCGTTGGTATGTCCGTCCGGTTTCCAGCCGTATCGGTGGAGATTTCAGCTATTTCTGTATTACGTCTCCCATAAATGGGATGTCATTCGACATCTGGAATTGGTCGTTGGAGGACGGTGGGAATATCGCCATCTATGGTGCCAGTAATGGCAGCAATCAGCAGTGGGCATTGGAGTATGCCGGAGATGGATGGTTTTATATCCGTAGTCGCCACAGTGCTTTGTATTTGGAAGAAGGAGAGGACGCTTTCAATGTGCAGCAAGGTACGAAAAAAGGAAGTAATGATGAACGGCTGCAATGGCGTCTGGTACCTGCCCCGGCTTCTAAAATTGAAATCAAATCTTTAGCTACTCCAACCGGACTGACGACGGAAAGGCAATCTGCATCTGTTTTGTTGAAGTGGAACAAACAATCCGATGCTACAGAATACACTGTGCTACGTTCCGAAACATCCGGTGGAGCTTACGAGATCATTGCGCGTAATGTAAAAGAAACCAGTTTTGTAGATCATAAGGCCTTAGCGGGGAAGAGCTATTATTACACGGTGAAAGCCAATGATAATTGTCTGAACAGTTCGCCGAAGTCACAGGAAGTAACTGCCACTATTACTGATGTGCATGCCTTAGTAGCACATTATGCTTTTGATGGAGATTTACTGGACGAGACGGAAAATTTGAATCATGGTGCATCCCTGAAAAAAGCAACGTTTACTGATGGAAAAATAAACAAAGCTGTACAACTTAACGGCTCAACGGAATTTCTGCAATTACCCACGGATATTGCCAATCATCAGAATCTGACAGTTTCTACTTGGGTGAAGTGGGATGGTGGTGCAGACTGGCAACGTGTCTTCGACTTTGGTAGTGGTGAAGATCAATATATGTTCCTTACTTATAGTTCCAATATACAGTCTCTTCGTTTTGCAATGAAAAACGGTGCGGAAGAACAGGCTCTGGAAACCGTTTTACCTTCCCCCATACGCATTGACAATTGGGTACATTTGGCATTAACTATCGGAGAAGCGGAGGTACGGATTTATGTGAATGGAGAACTGGCTGTTTCATCCGGGGATATTACTATCCGTCCGATGGATATCCGTCCCTGTCTGAACTATATCGGTCGTAGTCAGTTTGTATCCGATCCGATGTTTAAAGGAAGTATCGATGATTTCAGAGTTTATAATTATGAGTTATCAGCAGAGGATATAAAGAAAGTAGCCCAGGGGGAATCGGTAGGTATCATTACTTTGCAGATTTCCGATGATGAATTGTTTATCGGCCCTTTGCCTGCCGATCAGAAACTACAGGTTACTTATACACCTGCCCAGCCATCGGGTAGAGTATCTCTCAGTATTTATAATATGCAGGGAGTTCCGGTACTTTCTCATGAGGCGGCTGGTTCCGGTGTTACTACGTTGGATGTATCCGGACTCCCTACCGGTCTATATCTGTTGAGGCTTGTTGATAACAACCGGTCAGTTACACGTAAGTTTGCAGTGAGGCATTAAATAAGTAGGGTATAAAATCCTTTCATCAGGGTATAAAAACGTTTCATGAAAGGATTTTGCCCCTTCGATAACCTGTTTTTGTGCCTATCTTCTAATTAAATATCACTTGCTTTGCCCTTGGATAATTAAACTTAGATCATATTAGTATTATGAGAACAGTAAGCAAATTACTTCTTTCTTGTGTGATGTTATTCACATTATTGCCGGACGCTGCGCTTCATGCATCCGACCGGAAGACTCTTTTTGACAGTAACTGGAAATTTCATTTAGGCATCGTAGCCAATGCCGAACAACCGGAATATAATGATAGTCGTTGGAGAGTTCTTGATCTTCCCCATGACTGGAGCGTTGAACCATTGTCTTTTCAAAAACAAGGCATTACTACCGGCCCTTTCTCTCGCATGAGCGAAGGTGACATCGATACGGGACAGACCGTTGGCGGTGAAGGCTGGTACAGAAAAGAACTCACTCTTGCAGGAAGCGATGCTGATAAACGTATTGTCCTCTATTTTGAAGGAGTATACAATCAGTCCGAGCTATGGATCAATGGTAAGAAAGCCAACTACAATGTTTATGGATATACCTCTTATCGTGTAGACATCACTCCTTATCTGAATGCTCCCGGTACTCCGAACGTGATTGCCATGAAAGTGGTGAACGCCGGACGCAATAGTCGCTGGTATGCCGGTTCGGGCATCTTCCGCCATGTATGGTTGATAAAAACAAATAAACTCTATCTGGATAAATGGGATACTTTCGTCAATGCTTCCGAACTGCAGAAAAAGGAAGCTGTGATTAAATTATCTACTATTGTACATAACGAGGGCCTGCAAAATCAATCAGGTAAAATAGGTATTAAAATATATTCGCCTGCCGGAAACGAAGTGTTTTCTACTTCACAGGACGTGATGCTCTCTGAAGGAACTCCGGTGGCCACATCTTTCTCTCTTAAAAAGCCCGAGTTATGGTCAATAGATACCCCTGTGCTCTATACAGCGGAAGTATCCCTCTCTTCAGACGGAAAGGAATATGATAAGATATCTGTTCCTTTTGGTATCCGCACCCTTTCTTTCTCTGCTGAGAAAGGTTTCCTGCTGAATGGTAAGCCGATGAAGCTGAAAGGCGGTTGTATACATCATGATAACGGACTTTTGGGAGCCGCTGCTATTGATCGTGCTGAAGAGCGGAAAGTGGAACTGATGAAAGCTAACGGTTACAATGCCGTCAGATGTGCCCACAATCAAGTATCTGAGCATTTTCTGGATGCTTGCGACAGATTAGGTATGCTGGTGATTCATGAGACCTTTGACCAATGGCAGAAAGCTAAACGCGAGCAGGACTATCATCAGTTCTTCGATGAGTGGAGCGACTGGGATTTGGCTGCATCTGTCCGTCGTGACCGGAATCATCCCTCTATCATTATGTGGAGTATCGGTAACGAGGTAGAGCAACGTGCTGATGAACCTGAGGGAGACTTGATTTCCAAAAGACTGGTGAATACCGTCCGCAAGTACGATACATCCCGTTTCACAACCATCGGTTCCAATGACTTCTGGGACAGACGCCAGTTTAGTTGGGACAAAGATTCCTACCGGATATTCAGGAATTTGGATGTGGCAGGCTACAATTATATCTGGTGGAAATATGAGAGCGATCATGCTGCCTATCCCGATCGTGTGATCTATGGTAGTGAGTCTTATCCGAAAGAAGCTGCCCAGAACTGGAATTTGGTAGAAAAGCATCCTTATGTAATAGGTGATTTCGTGTGGACCGCTATTGACTATCTGGGTGAAGCCGGATTGGCTCATGCCTTGTATCTGAAAGAGGGCGAGCATGATACGCAGTTTATGGGTTGGCCTTGGTATAATGGTTGGTGCGGTGATATTGACCTTTGTGGCGACAAGAAGCCTCAATCTTATTATCGTGATGTGTTGTGGCGCGAGCGTCCCATTACTATGGCAGTCCATGCCCCTGTTCCCGAAGGCAAGAAAGAAGTGGTGAACGGTTGGGGCTGGCCCAATGAGTTGGTGAGTTGGAATTGGACGGGCTGCGAAGGAAAAGTGATGAAAGTAAACGTATACAGCCGTTCTCCGAAAGTGAAACTCTATCTGAACGACAAGCTTATCGGAGAAAAAGAAACGGGTAAAGAGAACTACACAGCTACCTTCGATGTACCCTATGAACCGGGAACTTTGAAAGCAGTGAACTCAAAAGGTAAGGAGGAATTCGTATTAAAGACTACCGGAGACCCTGCGGCTATCCGTTTGATTGCCGACCGCAGTAAAATAAAGGCTTGCAAGAATGATCTTTCCTACGTCAAGATTGAGCTGGTGGACAAGAATGGAAACGTAGTTCCCGAAGCTTCTCTGCCTGTCAAAATCGAATGTACGGGTAAAGGAACCGTCATAGCAGGTGGAAATGCTGCCTATGCCGATATGGAAAGTTTCCGTTCACTTACTCCAAATACATTCAGGGGAAGGGCCATTGCCATCGTTCAGCCTGATGGAGAAAAGGGAGACATACAGGTAAAGGTCTCTGCAAAAGGGTTGGAAGATGCTTCCATAGTAATAACAACCTACTAAAAAGCGATAGTAAGATAAGTTTTGCGAAGAAACTGGCATAAACCTGTATCTGTCTCTTATACACATCTCCGAGCCCACGAGACCGG
>OWIP01001679.1_pt1 | contig 13141 bp, 13 predicted proteins | sample 1732581 | NCBI WGS metagenome assembly OWIP01 (sample SAMN05065731, study PRJEB22554) | human gut metagenome | biome: ENVO:2100002; feature: ENVO:00000062; material: ENVO:00002003 | host: Homo sapiens | place: USA
ATCTACACTTCTAGCTTCGTCGGCAGCGTCAGATGTGTATAAGAGACAGCCGTGGAAGCCGTCACGACCATCGTGCAGGGACTCATCGACAACCTTCCGCTCCTGCTGGATGCGGCGCTCCAACTCATTCTCGGTTTGGCGCAGGGACTTCTGGATGCCCTGCCGCAGCTGATTGAATCCCTTCCTGCCATCATCACGGGCATTGTGGATTTCCTCATTTCGGGCATTCCGCAGATCATAGAGGCTGGCATCCAGCTTCTGACCGCACTGGTGGAAGCTCTTCCGGACATCATTGCAGCAATCGTGGAGGTCCTGCCGCAGATCATTGACGGCATCGTCAAGGCTCTTTTGGAAGGCTTGCCGCTGATCGTGCAGGCGGGTATCGACCTGTTGGTATCTCTGGTGCAGAACCTGCCGGAAATCATTCTGACCATTGTGGAAGCACTACCCCAGATCATCACCGCTATTGTGGACGCGCTGCTGGCATCCATCCCACAGCTGGTGGAAGCGGGCGTGACGCTGTTTATCTCCCTCATTGAAAACCTCCCCACTATTATTCTGGAGATCGTCAAGGCTGTCTCGCAGATCATTGCGGGGATTGTCACCGCCTTTACGGAGTCCATTCCAAAAATCGTAGAGGTCGGCGCGAACCTTGTGCGCGGGCTGTGGGAGGGCATTCAGTCCCTTGCTTCGTGGCTCTGGGATAAGGTCAGCGGATGGATCTCGTCCATCTGGGACGGTATCTGTGACTTCTTTGGCATTCATTCGCCCTCGAAAGAAATGGGCTGGATCGGCGAGATGCTGGTGGAGGGTCTTGCCGGATCTCTCGATAAAAACGGCAAAACAGCGGTGCGCTCGGCAGAACATCTGGCGGACGGCATTTCTTCTGTCATGCAGGACATGACGGCAGATATGCAGACTGCCATTCCGTCTCACATCAATATGGCTGCAACGCTTTCCAGGCTTTCCGATGTCGGTCGGACATTCAGTGGACAGGCGTTCAACGTCACCATTCCGCTCACCATCGACGGCACGACGCTGGCCCGGATTCTGGCAGAAATTCAGTGGACACAGAATGCAGTCTATGTGCGCAATCTCGGAATGGCATAAGGAGTGACACAACATGATTGAAATTTATAACAGCGCCGGAGTGCTGCAATGCAGCTTTCCGAGCCTCCTGTCCGCATCCCTCTGCGACAAGCTGTCCGGGGAGCGGACACTTTCTTTTTCCGTTCTTGCTTCCCGGTCACAGCCACTGTCTGTTGGCATGACCGCGAAGTTGGACGGTCAGTTTTACAACATCGTCCGTGTATCCAAGAAGATCACGGGCAGCTTTCCGGTCACGACGGCACAGTGTGAGCACATCAGCTATCTGCTGAACGAGGAGCAGTACAACCTTGTGACCTTTGTTTTTGAAGAAACTCCGGCAGACGGCATGGTGCAGCTGCTGTCCGGCACTCCGTTTTCTGTTGGCGTAATCGAAGCGACTGGGCGCGTGGAATGTGCGTTCACCGACCAAAGCCCACTCAGTCGCCGCAGCGCGCTCATGCGTTTCATTGACGCCTGCGGCTGCGAGGTGGAGTACGACGGGTACAAAATCAACCTGCGCAAGCATCGCGGGAGCACTGTTCGCAAATCTTTGATGGACGGCGAAAACGTGACCGATCTGGCCGTGACCATTGACAGCCGGGAGAACACGCAGTCCTACGAAATATCTCTCTTCAAAATGGCGGACCTGCAGGCGGGCGACGAGGTGAACATCACCTATACGCCGATGGGCGTGAATGTGAACACGCGCATCATCAGCATCGAATACGACCCCTTTTACCGCTACACCGTGCGGGTGGAGGTCGGCGATTATGTGCCGAACCTGCTTGCATCCACGGCGACGCAGCTTGATCGAGTGCGGCAGGAGTTTAAGGCTGCGGACGGGAAGCTGCTTTCCAGTATCCAAACCGTGGACGGAAATCTCTCCACGCTTTCGCAGACCGTGAGCGGTTTTAATACGCGCATCGAAAACGCCGAGGGCGCGGTATCCACGCTGTCCCAGACGGTCAGCGGCTTTAATACGCGAATCGAAAATGCGGAAGGCTCCGTTTCTACCCTGACACAGACCGTGAACAGCTTTAAGACCCGCATCGAAACGGCAGAGGGCAACATCACCTCGGTCACGCAGACGGCAAACAAAATCAACTGGCTGGTGAAGTCCGGCACATCCGCCTCTGATTTCACCATGACCGACCGGGCCGTCAAGCTGGTGGCGGATACTATCGACCTCTCCGGCTATGTGACCATCTCTGCCCTCGGCACGGCGGGCAAGACCACCATCAACGGCGCGAATATCACCACCGGCACTATCCATGCCGACCGCATCGACACCTCCACGCTGAAGGTAAAGACCATCTATTCTCAGTCCGGCAAGGTCAGCTTGAAGGAATATACCAGCACCACCATGTACATCGGCGGCGACGGTACTTGGAACTACGACTACACCTATATTTTCGCCGGAACACAGATCAAGCTTGCTTCGTGGGATGGTGTTGGTACACACGCGCTGATTGTCGACACAAAAAACCACTGTGTCCGACCGGCTACTATTGTTGACTGGGATCTCGGAAACATCTCCTATACCTTCGGAAACATCTGGTGCGAGAAGATCACGATCCGCAACGGAAACAACGACGGCTACATCGGCTTTAACGGCGGTACATTTGAGATCGTGGCAAACGGCGCGGCGGTCAACCGTCTCGGCTCGTCCGTCTACTATTGGGATACAGGATACATCAGCAAGCTGTATTTGAACAGCTCCTGCTATCTGGACGCGTTCGGCAGTTCGCTTCGGGTGAACGGCACTGTTATCGGCGGTTCTGACCCCAACATGGCAGGTAAAGAGGTCAAAATGGGCGGCAGCACCAGCTATTATATCACGGCAAGCACATCCCGTGAACTGAAGCCGTCCTCAAGCAGCACCTCATACCCCTTTTACCTGGGTACGGCAAGCCTTTACTGGCACTACGCCTATCTCGGTTCTGTGCAGGTAAAAATCGGCTCAGGTACAAGCTCGAAAATCGGCTTCTTCGCCGGAACGCCTATCGCGCGGCAGACGCTCAGCACCTATTCGCAGAATATGAGCTATTCGGCGGCAACCTCATCCAACTATCTGAAAATTCTGAACAACCTGGTCGGCATCCTTGTGAAATACGGGCTGATCGGCACTTAAGGAGGAAAACAAACATGAAAGTACAACTGAAAGACATCGTTCTGGCGGTTCCGGCGCTGTCCAAGCTGTCTGCCGGAGATCTGCAGCTTCGTCTTGCCTACAAGCTCAAGCGCATGATTACCGCCTTGCAAAAGGAGGCGGATTTCTTTGCCGAACAGCGGCAGAAGATCTTTGAAAAGTATAGCACGGCAAAGGAGGACGGCAGCTTTGATTTCTCCGCAGAGAACGAGCCGAAAGCAGCTGCCGAACTGGAAGAACTGTTAGCAATGGAGGTCACTCCGGAGGTGGAAGCTATCGACATTCCCATTACGGAAAACCTGCTGTTATCCGCAAACGACATCGGGCTGCTGACGCCGTTTGTTCATTTTAAAGAAGAATAAAGGAGAAAACGAATATGAAACAGATTTGGAATGGCATTCAGGTCGCGTTCACCGCCCTGGGCGGATTTCTCGGTTGGTTTCTCGGCGGTGTGGATGGATTCCTGTATGCCCTGATTGCCTTTGTGGTCATCGATTACATTACCGGCGTTCTGTGCGCCATCTCGGACAAGAATCTTTCCAGTGCTGTGGGTTTCTAGGGTATCTGCCGGAAGGTGCTGATTTTCACCCTTGTGGGCATCGGAAACATTCTGGATATCTATGTGCTCGGTGGGACAGGTGTTCTGCGAACGGCGGTGATTTTCTTCTACCTTTCCAATGAGGGTGTGAGCCTGTTGGAAAACGCCGCGCACCTAGGACTGCCGATCCCCGAAAAGCTGAAAGCAGTCCTGGAGCAGCTGCATGACCGCGCAACCGATGAAAAGGGCGGTGAAGAGTAATGGCTTACACGAACAGCCCTCTGGTATCCTACACCAAGCTCAGCCCGAACCACTCTGGGCAGCGCACCCACAGCATTGACCGCATCACGCCCCACTGCGTGGTGGGTCAGTGCAGCGTGGAAACACTGGGAAATGTATTCCTGCCGACATCCCGTCAGGCAAGCTCCAACTATGGCATTGGCGTGGATGGCAGAGTCGGGATGTATGTGGAGGAGACGAATCGCTCCTGGTGCTCGTCCTCCGCTGCCAACGACCAGAGAGCCGTGACCATTGAGTGCGCCAGTGATGCCACTGAGCCTTATGCGTTCAAGGATGTGGTGTACCAGCGGCTCATTGAGCTTTGCGCCGACATCTGCAAACGCAATGGCAAGACCAGGCTGCTCTGGCTGGGCGATAAGACCAAGACGCTCAACTACACCCCGAAGTCCGATGAGATGGTGCTGACCGTCCACAGATGGTTTGCGAACAAATCCTGCCCTGGCGATTGGCTGTATGCCCGCATGGGCGATCTGGCAGAGAAGGTCACGGCGGCTCTCGGCGGTCAGTCTCCGGCATCGTTGGACAACGCCCCTGCCGCTTGGTCGAAGGATGCTGTGAACTGGGCGCTGGAAAACCGTCTTCTGCTGGGGGATTCAAACGGCAACCTCAAGCTGCGGGAAAACCTCACCCGTGAACAGTTCTGCGTGATGCTTAAACGGTATCACGATATGATTCAGAAGTAAACATACTGGGAGTCAGGTTCTTAACCATCAGTTAAGCCCTCTGCGGATTTTTTCCGTGGAGGGCTTAATTTTTTGCCTATAACCGTCCCGTTTTCCTTTTGCCGTGGCCTACCTGTGGAGGAGTATTTATACCCCCGGAAACGAGGTGTTTTTATGACAGATGGTGAACGCAGCCGCATCATCGCTCTGCAATACAAGGGTTACGGATATAAACGGATCGCGGCAGAAACAGGACTTGCTCAGAATACGGTAAAGTCTTTCTGTGCCAGGCATCCCGTGCAGGTCGAGGCACTTCCGGACCCAAATGGCCTGTGCCGGAATTGCCAGGCCCCGCTTGAGCAGACGCCGCATAAACGGAAAAGAATGTTCTGCTCAGATGCCTGCCGAATGGCGTGGTGGAACGCACATCCAGAAAGAGTGCAGCGAAAAGCGTACTACACACTCTCTTGCCGGAATTGCGGGAAGCAGTTTGAAAGCTATGGCAATGCCCGTCGCCAATTTTGTTCCCGTGACTGCTATTTGCAATTCCGCAGAAAGGGGGCCAACCATGAGTGATTATGATAAGCGGCTGTTTGCCTATCAGACAGCGATGGCACTTGCCCGGAGTATGCGTTCCAAGGGGCTGATTTCAGCCAAAGAGTACGCTAAGATCGATACAATTATTGCCGAAAAATACGGCATATCTTCGTGTAGTATATTCCGCTGAAATCGCTGGATATAGCCCACTTTCAGAGGTAATATGTCACACACCAAGGGAGGTGAACTATATGGAGAGAGTTGTAAAAAGGGTTGATACCCTAATTCCCGCACAGCCAAAGGCGATGCGTGTCTGCGCTTACGCCCGTGTTTCTACGGGAAAGGATGCCATGCTCCACTCGCTGTCTGCGCAGGTCAGCTACTACAGCAAAATGATTCAGAGCCACAGTGGGTGGATGTACTGCGGCGTATATACCGATGAAGCAGTGACCGGCACGAAGGAAGAACGAGCCGGTTTCCAGCGTATGATCCAGGAATGCCGACAGGGACACATTGATCTTGTTATTACAAAGAGCATATCCCGTTTCGCCAGAAATACGGTCACGTTGCTGGAAACTGTCCGGGAACTAAAAAGCCTGGGGGTTGATGTTTTCTTTGAGGAGCAGAACATCCATACCTTGAGCGCGGACGGAGAACTAATGTTGACCATTCTGGCATCCTATGCGCAGGAAGAAAGCCTGTCGGCCAGTGAAAACCAGAAGTGGCGTATCCGTAAAGCGTTTGAGAACGGAGAGCTTGCCAATCTGCGTTTCCTGTTCGGCTATAACATTACCGCAGACGGCGTTCAGGTGAATGAGAAGGATGCCGCCATTGTCCGTGAGATATTTGCACGGTTCAACGAGGGCGAAAGTATGAGTTCCATTGGCCGCGACCTTGATGCCAGAGGATACAGAGGCGTCCTGGGCGGAACCTGGTGTGCAGAGCGGATGCGGAATACCTTGTCTAATGAAAAGTACCTCGGAAATGCGCTCCTGCAAAAGCAGTACCGCAATAACCACATTGAAAAGAAGCTGTTACCAAATCGAGTAGAGCTTCCGATGTACTACGCCGAGGGAACGCACGAGCCGATCATCGACCAGACCACATTTGACAAGGCGCAGGAGCGGCTTAAAATGCTGGCGCAGCAGGCTGCAAACCGTAAAAAGCCAACTCATTCCGTCTATACAGGGCTGATTCACTGTGGGCTGTGCGGCAACACTTATAAGCGCGTAACTTACCGAAAAAAACATTATTGGAATTGCACCACATTCCAGACCAAAGGAAAATCCGAATGCGCCGCAAAACGGATTCCCGAAGAAACGCTTGATGCCCTCATTTGTGAGGTGCTGGGGGTTGCCCACTTTGACTCCGATACGGTCAGAAGCAAAATAACGGCAATCAGAGCAGAAAATAATAATGTAGTCGTGTTCTGCATGGATGACGGTTCTGAAATCGTTAAACGGTGGATAGACCGCTCCAGAGCAGAGAGTTGGACTCCGGAAATGAAAGAACAGGCTCGCCAACGGGTACTGCAGGCAAGGAGGAGCAAAAAATGAGCAGAACAGCTGCACGGTCGGTCACCGTCATTCCACCAACCATCAATCCGCTGACACACCTTTCCAGGGTGGCAATACAAAAACGCCGGGTCGCCGGATACGCAAGGGTGTCCACAGACAGTGAAGAGCAGTTCACCAGCTACGAAGCGCAGGTGGACTATTATACCCAGTACATTCAGAGCAACCCCGAATGGGAGTTCGTTAAGGTCTATACCGATGAGGGCATCTCCGGCACGAACACCAAGCATCGCATCGGGTTCAATGAGATGATTGCCGATGCCATGTCCGGTAAAATCGACCTCATCGTCACAAAATCGGTCAGCCGCTTCGCTCGAAACACAGTCGACAGTCTGGTAACCATCCGCGAGCTGAAAGAAAAAGGCGTAGAAGTCTACTTTGAAAAAGAGAACATCTACACCTTTGACGGCAAGGGCGAACTGCTACTGACCATCATGTCGAGCTTGGCACAGGAAGAAAGTCGTTCCATTTCCGAAAACGTCACCTGGGGACAGCGGAAGCGGTTTGCTGATGGAAAGGTCAACCTGCCATACAAGCAGTTCCTTGGTTGCCGCAAAGGCGCAGATGGGTTCCCAGAAATCGTGCCAGAAGAGGCTGCGGTTGTCCGCAGAATATACACCCGGTTCATGGAGGGATTGGCCCCATGCGCCATAGCCGATGAACTAACCGCAGATGGAATTCCCACGCCTGCCGGAAAACAGCACTGGTCGACCAGCACGGTGGAAAGCATTCTCCAAAATGAGAAGTACAAGGGCGCGGCACTCCTTCAAAAATGCTTCACGGTCGACTTCCTTACAAAAAAGAAAAAAGTGAATGAGGGCGAAGTGCCGCAGTATTATGTGGAGCACAGCCATGAGCCAATTATCACACCAGAGGAATTCGACAAGGTGCAAACCGAATTTGAGCGGCGCAAGCGAATCAGCCGACAGTACAGTGGGAAGAGCATTTTCTCATCCCGCATCATATGTGGCGACTGCGGTGCCTTCTTCGGCTCTAAGGTCTGGAACTCGACCTCAAAATACCGCAGGGTCATCTGGCAATGCAATAATAAATTCAAGGGTGAGCACAAATGCGAAACGCCTCATCTGGACGAAGAAACCATCAAAGCAGGGTTCGTGGCTGCCATTAACGCTGTCATCGACAGTAAGGACAGCATCCTTGGGGATTGCCGCTTGATCCAAAGCACGCTGACGGACTGCACGGGCGTTGATACAGAAATTGAGAGCCTGCTTGAGGAGATTGAGGTTGTGACCGAACTGACAAAACGCTGCATTGCGGAAAATTCGCAGACGGTGCAGAGTCAGGAAGAATACGCTGCTCGGTACAACGGTTTTGTTGAGCGGTACGAAAAGGCAAAAACACGGGTTGAGGAGCTGCACAGCATAAAGAACGTACGGCAAGCACAAGCGGATGCCATTGGCGCATTCATGTTTGAGGTGCAGGAGTTGGACACGCTTTCCGAATTTGACAACAAACTCTGGCTGACCGTTATCGATACGGTGACCGTCCACGCCGATGGGCGGATGACCTTCAAATTCCAAGGCAGCACAGTGATTGATGCATAAGCCCAAAAAACATAAAGGCCGCAGGTTTCGCTGACTGCGGCTTTTTTCTGCCTAAAGACATTGTAAAAGTAGATGATATATGTTACAATAAGGTATAATTTGTCGGTTCTGAATTAGTTTTTTGCGACGATTCTCTTTTTAGTAGTCGGGAATTTGGGTTGAATTTATGTAATCCGTATTCAAAAACACGCCAGGAGGTATTGAAATGCTGCTGTTCTCTGCACAGCTTGAAATAAGTAATGCCATGACAAAAGAAGCATTTGTCCGGTTGGCTATTGAATGGAACCAGGGAAGCCCTCATGTGGAGAACCGCATCCAAGGTATTAATTGGAACGGCGAGTATAACGTGCGTTATGGCACAGAGAATCTTTGGCTTGCGATTGAAGAGTATCGCAATAAAAATACCGTTGCAATCAGATATGAGAAAACTGAAAGTGATGGTGTGGTCTGGGATACCGATTATGTCATGAATTTTGATGACATGAAAATGTCCATTCGCCTTGACCGCAGTTTTTTGGAAGAAGCACTGACTATGGATGCTGCTTTTTCAACGCCACATTTCATTACGCTTTTAATTGAGAATAACTACATTAAATCTGATGGTATTCTGCCAGTGCTTAGAACTCCCTATTTCATTAAGGTAGATAATATAACAACGCTCACTGATGTTATAAATGGGAAAGAAAAGTACCGGATGCCGGTTGTTTATATATCAAAAACAGCAAATGGCGATGACCCTGTTGAAATTTGGAAACTTGCAGGTCGACTAAAGGGTGTTGCCCATGTCCTCGTTGAGGAAAGTACATCGCTTAATTCCGCTATCAGAAGGCTTTGCAATGATAATAACGAATACTACGGAGCAGTCGGTGTATATTTTCCTAATAATGCTTACGGACATAAACGGTTCTTATATCGCGCCTACGACGGCATTGATGCAGTTTTAGCTGAAAAAGTCATTCGCAGTGTCATTCAATACTGCAATGCGCAAATGGTGGATACACTGTACACATGGCAGGGCGTAAATAATGCGCTACTGCGTGATCGTTTAGATAGCCGGAGTGCGGAGCTGCTGTTGGCCGAAAAAGAAAAAGAACGGGTTTCAGAGGAAGCGGATCAGTTGATTGAACTTGGAGATGAGGATGTACGCCGACTCAAAAAACAAGTCGAGGAATTGACGCGATCAAATGAGACTCTTGCTTATGAGAACCAAGGACTGCGGACCAAGATAGATGGTGCTGATAGCTTACCAGTTTTGTATTTGGGAGACGAAGATGAGTTTTTCCCTAATGAAATCAAGCTCATTGTATTAGATGCACTCAAGGACGCTCTGCCAAAGTATGCCACAGGTACTCGTCGGAGAGATGTATTGATGGATATTATATCCAACAATAATTGTCAGAACATTCTCGTTGAACGTGCTGAAGAACTGAAAGTACTTCTGAAAGGGTACAAAAATGTTTCAGGATCAATGAAACGAACCCTTCAGGACATAGGATTTACGATTACCGAAGACGGAAAACATTACAAATTAACGTACTTTGGTGATGGTCGCTATATGGCTACATTAGGTAAAACTCCAAGCGATGGTCGCTCTGGGCTGAATACAGCAACAACAATTATAAAAAATATGCTGTAACTTATGGTATCGCATTTGCAGTAAAGGGGGTGCATTTCCGAAAACTACTGCACCCCCTTTGCGCCGAAAATGCACCCCTTCTTGAAATTCTATTAAAGTTAGGGTCATTTGCAAAATGTAAATCAGGCGAACCCCGCCACGATCTGCTTCGTGGGTACGTTCTTCGTCCTGACCATGCCGCTCTCCGAGCGGTAAAAAATAAGCACTCGGCTTTCATTGCCGGGTGCTTATTTTTTGCTTGCATAGTTTTGACAGAACGCCTCTGAAAAGAGATCAATCTTCGGTACGAAGTTCCTGCTCTTTTTCGTTGAAGCGTTCCAGAAAGCTGTGCTCCACACCGTCGGACTTATAGCCCGGCATGGTGTCCAGCGCCACAGCGTGGATGCTGCGGAAAATGCTGTTTTCGATGTTGGGATTCTCACGCTTCAGGCGGCGCAGCAGAGTCTTGACCTCCTGCCGTTTGGAACCGCCGCCACCGTTGTCGCACATGGTGCAGTTCTCCGTAAAGCGGCAGGCGCACTGGATGAATTCCAGTTCGTTGTAGCGCTTCCAGGCCAGAATGTCCTCTTCACGGATGCAGTACATCGGGCGGATGAGGGTCATGCCGGGGAAACTGGTGCTGTGGAGCTTGGGCGGCATGGCCTGCAGCTGGGAACCGTAGAACATGCTCATCACGGTGGTCTCGATCACATCATTGAAGTGATGGCCCAGCGCGATTTTATTGCAGCCCAGCTCCCGGGCCTTGCTGTACAGGTGGCCGCGGCGCATCCGGGCGCAGAGGTAGCAGGGGTTTTTGTCGGTGTTGTTGGCTACGGCAAAGATGTTGCTCTCAAAAATCGTTGCCGGGATGTGCAGCAGTTCGGCATTGCTCTCGATCTTCTGGCGGTTGATCTCGTTATAGCCGGGGTCCATGACCAGAAATACCAGTTCAAAGGGCACATCGCTGTGGCGCTGCAGCTCCTGCATGAGCTTTGCCATAAGCATGGAATCCTTGCCGCCGGAAATGCACACGGCAATGCGGTCACCGGCCTGCACCAGTTCGTAGCGCTTTACTGCCACGATGAATGGAGTCCACAGCTCCTTGCGGTATTTTTTGATGATGCTGCGTTCGATCAGCTGATAGGGCTCTAAAGTCTTTTTCATGGGTCGCCTCATATATCTCACTGGGTCAGAGTGGTGTAACAGGCATCGAAGGCCTGCATAAAATCGTTGAGTTCCTGTTCGGTGGTCAGGTGGCTCAGGCTGATGCGCCACGAGGACAGTGCGTTGCGCCGGTCATGGCTCACGGCAAATACCGCTCGGGAGGGAAGGCCGTCCGAAGAACAGGCAGATTTGACCGAGACGCAGACGCCTCTGGCGTCCAGCTCCCGCTGAAACACGGTGCCCTTTACATTCTGCACGCTCAGGTTCAGGATCTGCGGCACAGCCCCTTCCGGGCTGTTGATGCGCACCTTGGGGTATTTTGCAAGGACGGTGCGCAGGCGGGCGTTCAGAGCGCGGATGTGCTCCACCCGGGCGGGCAGCTCGGTGACGGCCTTATCCAGCGCCAGCGCCAGCGAACAGGCCAGCGCCACGGTGGGGGTGCCGCTGCGGTAAATGGTGGTGCTCTCGCCGCCATGGATGAGCGGCTCCAACGCAAGGCCGCGCCGCTTGACCAGCACACCAATGCCGTTCAGCCCGTAGAACTTGTGGGCGGTCAGGCTCATGGTGTCGATGCCTTCAAAGCTGACCGGAAGCTTTCCGATGGCCTGCGTGGCATCCACATGGAAATGGCAGTGAGGATAGGCCTTTAAGATCTCTGCGATCTCGGCCACCGGTTGCACCACGCCCAGCTCACTGTCCACGGCAGTGACGGCCACCAGAATGGTGTCCGGGCGCAGCAGCTCCTTTAAATGGTCAAGGTCCACCGTGCCGTCCTGCCGGATGTCCAAGAGATCGATCTCATAGCCCTGCTCCTGCAAGGCGGTCAGGCTGCCGCTTACCGAGGAATGCTCCAGCGGCGTGGAAATAATGTGTTTGCCATGGTGGCGCTCCAGCCGGGCGATGCTCTTGATAGCAAAGTTGTTAGCTTCACTGGCACCGGATGTATAGATGATCTCGGCGGGCTGCACATTCAGACTGCGGGCAATGCTCTGGGTGGCGGCATCGATGGCAGCCTTTGCGGCAGTGCCTGCTGCGTGGCGGGAATTGGCATTGCCCGGGCAATTGCGCTCCACCTCGCAAAAGCGCTGTAAAACCGCTTCGTCTACCGGGGTATTGGCGGAATAATCCAGATAGATCATAAACTCTCCTGATAATTCTCTTATAATACAGATTACAATGGTAGGCTATATTATAGTGCGCTTTGGGCCGGATTGCAAGAGAAGCGGCGCAAACTTCCGGGCTGGAAATACAGGAGAATTAAGCAAAATAGTTGCACGGCGGCAAAAAGTCTGCTATAATCTCTTGAAGGACTGCCCGCTGCGGCCTTTTGCGGGGCTTTTGGCGGCGGTTTGGAAAGAGCCTGAATGAAAGGGGGAGCGCACCATGCTGCACAAGAATCATCGACTGCGCTGTATTGCACTTCTCATTTCCGGGCGGGATCATTGTTCCCAAATTTCAGGGGCATTGCCGTTTTGCTGACGGCGGTGCCTCTTTTTTTGGGGCTGCGAGTTCTGTAGGAGGCAGAAAAACTTCATGAGCGAAAAGATCGATTACTCCAAAGGCATTTACGACGCGCGCCAGCTGGGCGCAGGCCGCATGTTCATTCTGGGCGTGCAGCACATGTTTGCCATGTTCGGCGCAACGGTGCTGGTGCCGCTGCTCACCGGCCTGAGCGTTTCCACCACCCTGCTGTGCGCAGGTCTGGGCACCCTGCTGTTCCACCTCATTACCAAAAAGAAGGTGCCTGCATTCCTCGGCTCCTCCTTTGCGTATCTGGGCGGCTTCTCCATCGTGGCCCCCATGCTGGCAGATGCAGACGGCAACCTGACCGTGGCCAATACCAAGATGCTGCCCTACGCCTGTGCAGCCGTCGCATTTTCCGGTCTGGTGTATCTGGTGGCCAGCCTGCTGATCTCCACCTTCGGCATCCGCCGCATCATGCGGTTCT
>OWIP01001699.1_pt1 | contig 13054 bp, 9 predicted proteins | sample 1732581 | NCBI WGS metagenome assembly OWIP01 (sample SAMN05065731, study PRJEB22554) | human gut metagenome | biome: ENVO:2100002; feature: ENVO:00000062; material: ENVO:00002003 | host: Homo sapiens | place: USA
GAGATAGGCTCCGGTCTCGTGGGCTCGGAGATGTGTATAAGAGACAGGCTTCCGGGAGGAGCGTCCAAAAATCCCAGTTGTTGTTGGCACTTCGCATGCCGGTGCGCGGATCGCGTTTGATGGCGTGGTTCAGGTCGGGGAATTTCAGCGGATCGCGCAGGAAGAAGACCGGCGTGTTGTTGCCTACCAGGTCCCAGTTGCCCGTGTCGGTGTAGAATTTCATGGCGAAGCCCCGGATGTCGCGCTCGGCATCGGCGGCGCCGCGCTCTCCGGCTACGGTCGAGAAGCGGACCAGACAGTCGGTCTTTTTACCCACCTGCGAAAAGATCGAGGCCCGGGTGTATTTGGTGATGTCGTGCGTCACGGTGAAGGTCCCGAAAGCTCCCGATCCTTTGGCGTGCATGCGGCGTTCGGGGATCACTTCCCGGTCGAAATGGGCGAGTTTTTCGAGATACCATACGTCTTGCAGCATGGCGGGGCCGCGCACGTCGGCGGTTTGGATGTTTTGGTTGTCGGCAATGGGTTTCCCGTTTTCGGAGGTCAGTCTTTTCTTGTCCATATCCTATCGTTTTTTGTCGGCATGCAGAAAATGCCGGACCGGTTTATGATTGAATTTCATATCGTTGTAATTCAGAGCAAAAACATTGCCATACAGACTGGCGTTGCCTCTTTGGGGATATGTTTTTTCTGCGAGGAGCGGACTGTCGGAGCGAATTTTTCAGGGAAATCGACTCTGTTTTTCGAGGATTTGGAAAATTTCACTATATTTGTCCCGTTAACGGGGGATTAGCTCAGTTGGCTAGAGCGCTTGCATGGCATGCAAGAGGTCACGAGTTCGAGCCTCGTATTCTCCACCAAACAAGAAACAGCCGCATGATTTCATGCGGCTGTTTCTTGTTTGATAGTATGTCTTTTATGGGCGGAGTTCGGACGCTTCCGTCGGAAGTTTTCCCGGCTGATCCCGAGGGTCAGTTTTTCAGGTATTCTACTGCCGCCAGACCGTCGTTGAGGGGATAGAGGCCGATGCTCAGCGATTTGTCTTCGCTTTCATATACGTACATTCTTTGTCCCGGACGGTATTCGAGGTAGATGTACAGCTGCGAGAGGTAGGTGTGCAGGTCGTCGATGTACAGGTCTGAAAGTATCGATCCGCAGGAATATACTTTGTCGTCTTCGAATATATATATGTACTCTTTAACGATGCCCTTGCCTTCGAAATACAGCGAGGTTTCCGATGCTCCGCTGTAGGCGTAGGGCACCGAAGCTTTCACTTCCTCCCGTGTCTTGCCGTACATGAATACGGGAGCTTCGTATTCCCTCAAAGTGGGAGGTATGTTGTCCTTGTTCTCATCGTCGTTGCATCCCGCGAATCCCAGCATTACGGCCGCGAAAGCGAATAGTAAGAATTTTTTCATAGCGAAAAGATAAACGGTTTGGAATAAAGGTTTTATCGATTGTAAATGAGATAAATTATTCTTTATGGGTGCGCCGCCGGATCCCTGAATATGGTGTCGAGGATATCCGGTGATCTCTATTTTTGTCGGAAATAGATCTGGATCGGTACTCCCGAGAAATCCCATTCCTCCCGAATCTTATTCTCCAGGAAGCGGCGGTAGGGATCCTTGATATATTGGGGCAGATTGACGAAGCAGGCGAACTGGGGCGTGGGTGTCGGCAGCTGCATCACGTATTTGATTTTGATGTATTTGCCTTTGGTCGCCGGGGGCGGGTAGTTCTCGATGATCGGCAGCAGGTAGTCGTTCAGCGCCGAGGTGGCCACGCGCCGCTTGCGGTTTTCGTAAACCCGGATGGCGGTCTGGAGCACTTCGAGGATGCGCTGTTTGTTGAGTACCGAGGTGAAGATGATCGGAATGTCGTTGAAGGGCGCCAGTTTTTTTGCCAGGGCCTCCTTCCACTCCTTCATCGTGTTGTTGCCTTTCTCCACCAGATCCCATTTATTGACCACGATCACGCAGCCTTTGCGGTTGCGGACGATCAGGTTATGGATGTTCAGGTCCTGGGATTCGAGGCCTTGCTGCGCATCGAGCATCAGGATGCAGACGTCGGACTCCTCGATGGCGCGGATCGAACGCATCACGGAGTAGAATTCGAGGTCTTCGGTCACCTTGCCTTTTTTGCGCATGCCGGCCGTATCGACCAGGTAGAAATCGAGTCCGTACTTGTTGTAGCGCGAGTGAATGGCGTCGCGCGTGGTGCCGGCGATCGGCGTGACGATGTTGCGCTCTTCGCCCAGCAGGGCGTTGGTGAGCGACGACTTGCCCACGTTCGGACGGCCTACGATGGTGATGCGGGGCAGCTCTTCTTCCTCGTTCTTGGTTTCCGGGGGCAGGTCGCGCACGATTTCGTCCATCAGGTCGCCCGTGCCGCTGCCGCTCATCGAGCTGATGCAGTAGGGTTCTCCCAGTCCCAGCGAATAAAATTCGTGCGAGGAGTAGATCAGGTCGTAGTTATCGACCTTGTTGCAGACCAGCAGCACTTTTTTCGAAGTGCGCCTCAAGATGTCGGCCATCATCTGATCGAGATCCGTGATGCCCGTATTGACTTCGACCAGGAACAGGATGACGTCCGCCTCTTCGATGGCGAGCATCACCTGACGGCGGATGTCGTCTTCGAAAATGTCGTCCGAATTGACCGAATAGCCGCCGGTGTCGATCACCGAAAATTCACGTCCGTTCCAGTCGGTTTTACCGTAATGGCGGTCGCGTGTCGTGCCTGCCGTCGCATCGACGATGGCTTTGCGCTGCCCGACCAGGCGGTTGAACAGTGTGCTTTTGCCCACGTTCGGGCGTCCTACGATCGCTACAAGACTCATAATGTTATTTTACGTTTATGTTTATGCGAAACGAATTATGCGGTGCGGGCCGAGAGCGAGGCCGAATTTATTCGGACATCGATGGATGCGGCCGGTCTAAAACAAGGTCAAAGATAGTGCAAGTTACGGGTAAAACCAAACCCGGTGTCGATTTTACCCGATTGTCGGTGCATAAGGGGTGGGGGCCGGATGTGCACATCTTATCCTTTTCCGATCGGGAGATGCGGCTTCCGAAGGTTTTCCGAACAGCCGCGATGCCTTTTCAACGGGGGTGCAGCGTCTCTTCGTCTGCGGACAGGCCATGTTCCGACATCCGGCGGATGTCTCCGTTACAGCGGTAAAAGGGAGCGGTTCGTACAGGAGGTATGCGGCACGTATTATGGGTTATAAATAGCGGCTTTCCGGATCACCGGCCTGTACGGGATAGATCAGCACGAAACTGTTTCGCCCGAGGTATTGATCCAGGTAAGCCGGGATCTTGTTCATCGCCGGTTGGTAGGAGATGCGTTCGCGGCGGCTCATTACCAGCCACAGACAGTCGTCCGTGCGCAATTCGCGCAGCAGGGCCGGCAGTTTTTCCCAGTCTTTGAAAAGTACCGTTTCTACGGTTGCGGTCTGCTTGCGCCGCAGCGGTTCGATGTACTTGAGCGTTGTTTCCGGGGCATAGACGACGATTTTGGTCCCGGTATTGCGGGCCAGATTTCCGATTTTATGCAGCCACATGAGAAATCCGGCCTCTTTTTCGGCTTGGGAGGGAATGATTACGATATGTCGCTTTATGGTCGCCAGCGGTTGTACCGGTTTGTAAATGTAGGTCGTGACGTTGCTTTCGCCCAGCAGGTCGCCCGTGATCTTGCCGAGGAAGATCGCGGGGGATTTGTCCCGATGGAGTCCCATTACGATGTCCGTGATACTCTGTTCTTTGGCGACGCTTGCGATTGCGTTCGAGATATTGACGTCGTAGCGCAGCAACTCGTGGAGGTAGATGTCCGATGCGGCAGCGGCCGTCGCCGCCGTTTCGAGAATTTTGCGGGCCCGTTTTTCCAGCCCGCTGTCTTCCACCTTGTTGTCTATGGCGTGCAGCGCGTAGAATCCGTTGTGGTTTTTCTTCGATTTGAGCACGTTGCCCAGAGTTACGAGTTCCCTGACGCTCTCTTCGTTCGACACCGGGATCAGGATGTGTTCGTCCTGATGTTCGGTGCTTTCGTCGTTTTCGCGGACCCCTTTGATGGCGATGTTGTGAGCGCCGCGCTGGGTGGCGAAGGTCGAAATGGTGCAGGTGGCCAGGATCATCAGGATCGTGCCGTTCAGCACGCTCTCGCCCAGCAGACGGATCGGTTCTCCGTCGGGTGTCTGGCCGACGATGACGTTGTAGCCCACCATCACGGCTGCGAGCGTGGCGGCTACGTGGGCGCTGCTCAGGCCGAAGATGACCGTCCGCTGGTCGCTGGAGAGTTTGAACGTTTTTTGAGTGAGCAGCGCGGCGATGTATTTGGCGGCGGTGATCAGGACGATCATCACGGCAGCGACCTTGATACTCTCCCAGTCGCGGAAGAAAGCCCGGTAGTCGATCAGCATGCCTACGCCGATCAGAAAGAAGGGGATGAAGATGGCGTTGCCGACGAATTCGATGCGGTTCATCAGGGGCGAGGTGCGCGGGATGAGGCGGTTGAGGGCCAGACCCGCGAGGAAGGCGCCGATGATCGGCTCCAGTCCGGCCAGATGTGCCAGGTAGGCGCCCAGAAAGACCATGACCAGCACGAAAATGTATTGGGAGATGTTGTCGCTGCAATGCTTGAAGAACCAGTGCCCGATCAGCGGGAAGAGCAGCATGATGAATGCGATGCAGAGCACGACCGAGATGCCGAGCCGGTACCAGAACATGTCGTCCGTGTTTCCGGTGACCATGCCTACTATGACCGTCAGCAGCAGCAGGGCCAGCGTATCGGTAATGACCGTGCCTCCGACGGCGATCGTGACGGCTTTGTCGCGGGCGATGCCCAGTTTGCTGACGATGGGGTAGGCGATCAGGGTCTGCGAGGCGAAGAGCCCGGCCAGCAGGATCGAGGAGTAGATCGAAAATCCCAGGATGTAATATCCCGCCAGAATACCGAGCAGGAGCGGAACACAGAACGTATAGAGTCCGAATACGAGGCTTCGGGTGCCGTTCTTGCGGAAATCCGACATGTCCATATCCAGGCCGGAGAGGAACATGATGTAGAGCAGTCCGGCCGTACCGGAGAGGATGATGCTGCTGTCGCGCAACACCAGGTTGAGGCCGTGCGGTCCGATCACCGCACCGGCGATGATAAGCCCCAGCAGGTAGGGAATTTTCAGCTTGTTGAGCAGCAGGGGAGCGGCGAGGATGATGACCAGAATCAGCAGGAATTTGAGAATCGGATCCTCGAGCGGGAGGGTTATGCCGGCGAATAGAAGCATCATGCGGAGTCGGAATTAGGGTTAAGTGATCGGGACCGTCTGCGAACCGGGACGTGTTCGTGTTCGCCGGAGCGGGGGCCGATCGGGTAATATTTCTCAAAGTGCCCGCCTGTCGGAAAAATCCGTAAGGCTCGGCGGGCTATTGGCTTGAAGTTGTTTTCGTGCGGGCTGATCGTATTCCGACCGGGACGGCATTCGTTTTGTCGGGAGCGACCTGGCTGCATGAAAATTTAACGGAAACAAAGATAGTGAAAGCCGAAAAGAAAACGGGAGCTTGCTCACAGTTTTCAGAGGCGTATCCTATTTTCTACAAAAATAACAAAAAATGGGGAATAGCAATGCTTTTTTTGCCGAAAAACAGGGATTCCGGATAAAAAAATGCACGGTTTTCTCTGTGTATTCCGAGAAAAAAACTTAACTTTGACCAAATAATGAATGTTGAAGGACGTGCTATGACGGAAAGGAGAGTGGACAAACGATTGCTGGCACCTGTGCTGATGGGGTTCTTTATCATGGGCTTCTGCGATATCGTGGCTCCGGTGACCAACATCATCAGCGGTGAATTTGCCGAGAGCCAGCAGAGTGCCGTGAGTTTTCTGCCGTCGATGGTTTTCCTTTGGTTCCTGCTTCTTTCCACGCCTGTCGCGGCGCTGATGAACCGCATCGGCCGCAAGAGAACGGCAATGATCGGCTATGCCTTTACCATCGCCGGGTTGCTCGTGCCCTATGCTGCGGGCGTCGGCAGTGCCTTGAGTTGGTATTTCATCGGCTTCGGTCTGCTGGGCATCGGCAATACCGCTATCCAGGTGGCGGTCAATCCGCTGCTGGCGACCATCGTGCCCGAGGAGCGGATGACCAGCTACCTGACCGTCGGACAGATCTTCCGCAATACTGCTCTGTTGCTGCTCGCCCCGATCATCACGGGGCTGGTTTCGCTTTTCGGCGACTGGCGTCTGTTGTTGCCGATTTATGCGGGGCTTACGCTCGTCGGGGCCGTCTGGTTACAGGTGACTGCGGTCGCAGAACCGGCGCAATCGTCCCGTGCGGTCGGTATGGCCGAGTGTTTCCGTCTGCTGCGCAATCGCACCGTGTTGCTATGTACGCTCGGCGTGGCCTGTTTCATCGCTGCGGATGTCGGTATCGGCTTCGTTTCGGTGCGGCTGATCGACAATCCCGATTCGATTCTTACGACTACCGGATTTTACGCTTTGCGCATCGTGGGTACGCTCGTCGGTGCCTGGGTGCTGATTCGTGTCGTCGATGTCAAATACTTGCGCTGGAATATGCTGCTGGCATTGGCGCTCTGCATCGCCCTTTTCGCGGTGCGTTCCGAAGCGGTCGTTTATGCGCTGGTCGGCATCCTCGGCTTCACGATGGCCTGCGTTTTCGCCACGTTTTATGCCGTGGCGACCAAGAGTGCTCCGGGCCGTTCGAACGAAGTCGCCGGACTGATGATCCTGGCCATTTCCGCCGGTGCCCTTTCGGGCCCGATCTGCGGTGCGCTGATCCGCAGTTTCGGTCATCCCCAGGCGGGCTTGATCTGGGTGACGGCTTGTGTCTGCTACCTGCTCTGGGCCGCAACCGTATTGAAATCCGATACCAAGAAATAGAGTTATGAAAAACTGTAAATTACTGATTATAGCGTTGTTGTTTAGTATTTTGACTCTCCCTTCTTCGGGTCAGTCCCGCAGATACGACGATTATGGACGCAGCAGCCGCAGCGGATCGGCGATCAAGGGAGTGGAGTGGGGCGTACTGGCCGGACTCAACTTTCCCCATTTTTCGACTTCCGGTCCGGATTTCGGTATAGATAACCGGCTCGGTTGGCAGGCCGGACTCCAGATCGGCTTGAAATTCCGCTATTTCACCATCGGCCCCGAGGTGCTTTACGTGCGGCAGTCGATCAAGTTGAGCCATGCCGACTACGGAACTCTGAAAATCAAAACCAATTCGATCGATATTCCCCTCATCTTCTCGCTTCGGGCGCTTCCGATGCTGCGGATCAACGTCGGTCCCGTCTTTACGGTGATGAACGATTGCAAGTATGCCGAGGGCAACAACGAGATGTTCTTCGGCAGTATGCGCCCGACGGTTTCCTATATGTTGGGCCTGGGGTTGAATTTCGGACATACACTGATCGACTTCCGTTACAACGGGCAGTTCGATTCGAAAAAGTGTTATTATCCCACCGAAGAGGCGGTCGGGTTCAACATGCGCTCTTACTCCCTGGCATTGAGCGTAGGATTTGTTTTTTAGCTTATGATGGATTCCGAAGATAAGAAGATCGACATCGAGGGGGTGGATCCCCGGGAGCTGTACGGCCCCCAGAATATTTACCTCGAACAGATGCAGGAGTTGCATCCCAACCTCAAAATCATCGCTCGCGGATCTGCGCTCACGGTGCTCGGCCCCCGAAGCGATTCCGAACAGTTTCGGAAACGACTGGACGGGTTGATCGCTTACTACCTCAAATACGGCTATATCTCCAAAGAGTCGGTACAACAGGCTTTTTCGACCGGGGTGATCGAACACGACGCTCCCGTCGATAAGGACGTGATCGTCTATGGCAACAACGGCACGATCGTCCGGGCCCGCACGGTCAATCAGCTCAAGCTGGTGCAGTCCTACGACCGCAACGACCTGCTGCTGGCCATCGGCCCCGCAGGTTCGGGCAAGACCTATACGGCCATCGCCCTGGCGGTGCGGGCTTTGAAAGAAAAACACGTCAAGCGGATCATCCTGACGCGTCCGGCCGTCGAAGCGGGCGAGAAGCTGGGTTTCCTGCCGGGCGACATGAAGGAGAAGCTCGATCCCTATCTGCAACCTCTGTACGATGCGCTCAACGATATGATTCCGCCCGCCAAGCTGCAAAAATACATCGAGGAGGGGACCGTGCAGATCGCGCCGCTGGCCTACATGCGCGGCCGTACGCTCGACAACGCTTTCGTCATTCTGGACGAGGCGCAGAATACGACCCTGCCGCAGATCAAGATGTTCCTTACGCGCATGGGACGTAATGCCAAATTCATCGTCACGGGCGACGTGACGCAGATCGACCTGCCCCGTCGTTCCGACAGCGGATTGACGCGGGCGATGGAGATTTTGCGCGGTGTCGAGGGGATCGGCATCGTGGAGTTCGACCGCCGCGACATCGTGCGGCATCCGCTCGTCAAGCAGATCGTCGAGGCTTTCGACCGCAGCGCTGCCGTCGAAGCGGCACCTGCTCCGGAAACTGGAAAATAGAAACGATAACCAATTAAAATAGAACTACTATGGATAAGAATTTGACCGCTTTGAAACCCGCGTTGGTTTGGAAGCATTTTGCAGAAATCGCCAAAATACCCCGTCCTTCCTCCCACGAGGAGAAGATCCGTGCGTACGTGATCGGCGTGGCCAAGAGTCTCGGCCTGGAGTGCAAGGAGGATGCGGCCCACAATGTCTATGTCCGCAAGCCTGCCTCCAAAGGGATGGAGAACCGCAAAGGTATCGTTCTGCAGGCGCATCTGGATATGGTTCCTCAGAAGAACAACGATAAGAAGTTCGACTTTACCAAGGACCCGATCGAGGCGTATATCGACGGCGAATGGGTGACGGCCAACGGTACGACGCTCGGTGCGGACAACGGTATCGGTGCGGCGGCTATTCTTGCCGTCCTGGAGGACGATACGCTCGAACACGGTCCTCTCGAAGCGCTTTTCACAGCGACCGAGGAGACGGGTATGGACGGTGCGTTCGGCCTGAAGAAAGGGGTGCTGCACGGTGACATCCTGCTTAACCTCGATTCCGAGGAGGAGGGCGAGTTGTATGTAGGCTGCGCCGGCGGCGTGGATGCCAACATCACGTTCAAGTATAAGGCGGAGCCGACTCCGGCACGGAATTACCGGGCCGTGAAGCTGGTTGTCAAAGGTCTTAAGGGTGGGCACTCCGGTATCCAGATTGTCGAACAGCGTGCCAATGCCAACAAATTGCTGTTCCGTTTCATCCGTGAGCAGAAGAAGTCGATGGACATCCTGCTTTGCTCGGTGGACGGCGGCGGTCTGCGCAATGCGATTCCGCGCGAGGCGACCGCTACGCTGATGGTCCGCACCAAGGATCTCGAGCAGCTGACCAAAGAGCTGAAAGCGTATGAAAAGGTCGTGAAGGCCGAGTTCGCCGGGATCGAGGACGCTGTTTCCATCAAACTGACCGAAACCGAAGCCCCTGAAACGATGATCGCCAAGGAGGTGGCGGAGAATCTGATCCGTGCGGTCGTAGGCTGCCCGAACGGGGTGCAGAAGATGTCGGTGTCGATGCCCGGACTGGTGCAGACGTCGAGCAACCTGGCCCGCGTGGTATCCGACGGCAAGACGGTGAAGTTGCAGTGTCTGCTCCGCAGTTCGGTGAACTCCGAGAAGGAGGAGCTGGGCGAGGCGATCTCCGCCGTGTTCGAGCTGGCCGGCGCTAAGGTGGAACTCACGGGTGCCTACAACGGTTGGAAACCCAATCTGGATTCGCCGATTCTGGCTGCGATGAAGGCTTCCTACAAAGCGCTTTTCGGCAAGGAACCTGCGGTTACGGCCATTCACGCCGGTCTGGAGTGCGGCATCATCGGTACGAATTACCCTAAGCTTGATATGATTTCTTTCGGCCCGACCATTTGCTATCCCCACTCTCCGGACGAAAAGGTGAACATCGCTTCCGTCGGCAAGTTCTATGAATTCCTGGTCGATACGCTGAAGAACGCTCCCCTAAAATAAGTCGTTTTGGAGGAGATGTCCTTGCCCGGCGGTGGTCGGCGTTGGTTCGTCATTGTCAATCCCGTGGCCGGAGGTGGCCGCGGGCTTGACCATTTTCCCCTGATCTCCAAGCTCCTGCGGGATGCCGGAATCCAGACCGAACCGGTCTTCACCGAACATAAGTTCCATGCGACGGAACTGACCGTGTCGGCCGTGAAGCAGGGATTCCGCCGCATTATCGCCGTAGGGGGCGACGGTACGCTGCACGAAGTCGTGAACGGTCTTTTTATTCAGCAGACGGTCGATCCCCGCGAGGTGCTGCTGGCCGTTGTCGCCGTGGGAGCGGGGAACGACTGGATCCGCACGTTCGGCGTGCCGAATCGCTATCAGGATGCGATCCGCGCTATCAAGGAGGGACATTCGTTTTTACAGGATGTCGGAGTCGTTTCTTACGAAGAGGCTCACTACCGTCAGCACCGTTATATGGCTAATGTGGCCGGTATGGGGTTCGATGCGATGGTAGTCAAGAAATACGCCCATCTCAAGAAGAAAGGACACAGCAACAAGTGGCTCTATACGTGGTGCATGATCCGTTCGTTCTTCAGCTACAAATCGACGGGCGTGAAGGTTTGGATCGACGACCGGCTGGTTTACAACAACCTGTTGATGAGCATCGCCATCGGTGTCTGCAAATACAACGGCGGCGGTATGCAGCAGTTGCCCGAGGCGGTGGCCGACGACGGACTGCTGGACGTGTCGCTGATCCGTCCCGTCCATTTCTGGCATATCCTGTTCCGCTTCCGTTATCTGTTCAACGGCGGGATTTACCGGATTCGGCATATCCTGCAGGAGAGGGGCAGCCGTATCCGCATCGAATCTTCGCCGGAGATCAGCGTCGAGGTCGATGGCGAATTGTTGGGGGAGTCTCCGTTGGAGTTTTCCGTATTGCACCGAGCTGTTCGGATCGTGGTTTCGGAGGAGTTCCTCAAGCGGGAGAGCTATCCGTTGTGTTCGTGCAATATCGTCTGATTTGATCGTATTATGCGACGAAGGCCGGAATCCACATGGATTTCCGGCCTTCGTCGCATATTCCATCGCCGTTGCAACGGGGACGGTTTGCACCCGCAGCGGGCGGCGTTGCTGCGCACTCTTGCTGAAATTGCCGCCTCCTGTGGCGCTGCGGAACTCTTTCTCGGAATGCGAAAGGGTGAGTATGGTTTTTTATCGGCGCATCGGTTGCGTACCTGACAAGATTGTAATCGGTTACCCTCTTGCTCCGCGCTTGTCGTCTTGTCGAAACCCGGCTGTTTTTACCGTTTTATAATTTATACCGGAGCTGTTGTTCGGTCTTTAGTCCCGGGTCCTGTGCCGGGCTTGTCTGTTCGGAATCAACGAACAAAGTCTTCGTCAAACGCAAGTTATCGGGGAGATTTTCGTATCTTTGACTTCGTCTAAAATACTTCGCCTGGGCAAAATGCAAATAAATTTGCTTTTGCACGCGGCTTATTCGTATCTTTGCATTTCCGAACGACGGTATATCGACCGTCTTCGCGGGGGCACCTGCATTTTGCCGATGCCTGTCGAACGGATAATATTAAAAACGAAAGATATTCAATGGCTTTACAATGCGGTATCGTGGGGCTGCCCAACGTGGGTAAATCGACCCTTTTCAACTGCCTGTCCAACGCCAAGGCGCAGGCGGCGAATTTTCCTTTCTGTACGATCGAGCCCAACGTGGGCGTCATCACCGTTCCCGACGAGCGGCTCATTCGGCTCGCGGAGATCGACAATCCCAAGCGGGTGGTTCCCACCACTATCGAGATCGTCGATATCGCCGGACTGGTGAAAGGTGCCTCGAAAGGCGAGGGGCTGGGCAACAAGTTTCTGGCCAACATCCGCAACACGAACGCCATTATTCATGTGCTCCGTTGTTTCGAGAACGATAACATTACCCATGTCGATGGTTCGATCGACCCTGTGCGCGACAAGGGTATCATCGATACCGAGTTGCAGCTCAAGGACCTCGAAACCATCGAGAACCGCCTTGCCAAGACCCAGAAGCAGGCTGTCGTGGGCGGGGACAAGCAGGCCAAACGTGCCGTGGAGATCCTGTTGCAGTACAAGGCCGTCCTGGAGCAGGGTTTGAGCGCCCGGACCGTGGAGCTCGAGAAAGAGGACCGCAAGCTGGTCGCCGACCTGAACCTGCTGACCGACAAACCGGTGCTCTACGTCTGCAACGTTGATGAGAAGAGCGCCGTGACGGGCAACGAACATACCCGGGCCGTCGAGGCCGCCATTGCCGACGAGCGGGCCGAGATGCTGATCGTCGCCGCAGCTACCGAGGCCGACATCGCCGAGCTGGACGAGTACGAGGAGCGCCAGATGTTCCTCGAAGAGATCGGCTTGCAGGAGTCGGGCGTGGCGCGGCTCATCAAATCGGCCTACAAATTGCTCGACCTTCAAACGTTCTTCACCACCGGTGCCGACGAGAGCCGTGCCTGGACTTTCCGCCGGGGCATGAAAGCGCCCCAGACCGCCGGCATCATCCACACCGATTTCGAGCGGGGCTTCATCCGTGCCGAAGTCATCAAGTACGACGACTATGTGGCGCTGGGTTCCGAAAAGGCCTGCCGCGACCAGGGCAAGATCGGGGTTGAGGGTAAGGAGTACGTGGTGCAGGACGGCGACATCATGCACTTCCTGTTCAACGTGTAGTGCCGCGCTGCCGTTTACGGTAGCGGGCGGGGCGCCGCCGGATGCGGTGATCGTGTCCTGTTGAAAACGCCGGACCGGAAGCGGCCGATGAATTGCGGCGGGTTAGCAAATATAATTCTTAAAATATTACGGTTATGAAAGCGTATTGGAAGTACCTCATCATCGGTGCGGCGATCGTCGTCAGTGCCTGGTTGCTCGCAAGGGCGTACACATATAAATACCACGCGCAGGAGACGATCGTGGTGACGGGCCTCGGCGAAACCGAGTTCTCGTCCGACCTGATCGTCTGGAACGGTTTCATCACCGCCGAGGCGCAGAACGTCGAAGCGGGATACGCGCAGATCGAATCCAG
>OWIP01001708.1_pt1 | contig 12988 bp, 9 predicted proteins | sample 1732581 | NCBI WGS metagenome assembly OWIP01 (sample SAMN05065731, study PRJEB22554) | human gut metagenome | biome: ENVO:2100002; feature: ENVO:00000062; material: ENVO:00002003 | host: Homo sapiens | place: USA
CCTGGTAGATGTCTTCAAATCCTGGTAGATACAACCTGCATCTTCCAGCCTTTAACTACTTCAAAGCCAATTGGCTGCGCCGCTGCTGGAAGATATGGCAGATTTTTTCACCTACATCATTTTCTATATACTATCCCAATATAAAAAATAAATATATACCTTTGTAGTTATATTAAACAAATAGCTATGGATAAACAATCAAGATACAACGAATTGATCTCTCAGATAAAGGTCTTCGCCAATGACGCAGACACCCCCATCAGTGTATTGTCAAATTGCGCTGCAGTAATGAAAATGATATTTCCAGAGGAATACTTCTGGGTAGGTTTCTATATTGTAGACGGTGACGAACTGATACTCGGTCCGTTTCAGGGTACACCGGCATGTACACGCATCAAGTTCGGACGCGGTGTCTGTGGCACGGCATGGAAAGAGCAGCGCTCACTTGTTGTAGAGGATGTCGAGAAGTTTCCCGGTCATATAGCCTGCTCGTCGCTCTCCCGATCTGAGATTGTCGTTCCGTTGAAGCATAATGGGGTAGTGGTTGGTGAAATAGACATCGACAGCACCGAATTGGCTACATTCGACGACGTGGACAGACAGTTTCTTGAGCATGCGGCAGAGATTATTGCGCCTTATATGGCGAAGCTCGCCATACCTTTATGAATCTGTAGTGTGCATTGCAAGAATGCCATACCCTCCTATAACGTTGCATAAGTATGGCGAGAAAATTCTGTTTTATATAGATCTTAGGGTTTAATAGTGCAAAAATGTAAGTTTATAGTTAAAAAGTTGCGTGATTGTTTGGTGGTTTCAAAACTAATACGTACCTTTGCAACCGCTTACAGAGCAATACGGGTAAGTCTTGCACGGCCAGCTCCCTTCGAACCCTCCAGGACGGGAACGTAGCAAAGGTAGTTGGTTGTAGCGGCGCGATGTAAGTAGCTTGCCCACCCGCCTCTTTAGCTCAGTTGGCCAGAGCACGTGATTTGTAATCTCGGGGTCGTTGGTTCGAATCCGACAAGAGGCTCAAAATGATGACGAGACAAGACTTTTAGTTTTGTCTCGTTTTTTTGTATTTGCATATTTGAGGTGTTACACGATTGCGCCTCGGATGCAATGTGATGGTAAAACATGATGCGGTGGAGCTTGTCACTTCTGCTGCGTTTAAAAAAGAAATAATTATGGAAAAGATTGACGTTACGACACTCAACGATAATGTGTTCACAACTATTGGTAAGGAGTGGATGCTTGTTGCTGTAGGCAACGTGGAGAAGTTCAACATGATGACAGCTTCTTGGGGATGCCTCGGCTGGTTGTGGAACCGTCCGGTGGCTATTGTGTACATCCGTCCGGAGCGTTATACACACGAGTTCATAGAGGCTAACGACACAATGAACCTTGTTTTCCTCGGCAACTCGGAAGAGGCACGCAAGGCGTATGCCTTCTGCGGCGCTAAGTCGGGCAGAGACTTCGACAAGGCGAAGGAGGCTCACCTCACACCGGTTGCTACCGAGAACGGCTGCGTAACATTCGACGAAGCACGCCTCACACTCACCTGCCGCAAGCTGTACAAGACGCAGATTCGTCCGGAGGAGATGCTCGACAAGTCGATTGAGCAGTGGTACGGTGCGAAGGGCGGCTTGCACGACGTGTATGTAGTGGAGATTCTCGACGCTTACAAGAAGTAATGCTCTAATAAGCAAAACCATTCTATATACATAATATTATATAGTACAGGTCGATTAACATTCAAACAGAACTTTGATGACAGAGAAAATAGACAAGTATAAGGTTCAGGCGGCTTTGGTGCGCTCGTTCTTCGACGCCTTCTCGCATGGCGTTATAGAGAGTCAGGTGGAAGACCCGAAGGAGAAAGCGACACCGCAGTCGGTGAAGAAACTGATGTTGGAGCACTACGAGCACATTGCGCCCGCTTTCTTCGACACCATGTTCTTCCCGTTGGCAGCCATGAACTACAAGTATGAAGACATTGCGGCACTGGCTCGCGAAGCGCAACAGCGTGGCGACGACATGATGGCGCTTGTGCGCACAGCGTGTGGCGACGAGGCGTACTACAACGCTATGGTGGAGGAATACAAGCGCAACTTCTCGATGCTGCTTGCAGGCAGATACCTCTCCAACGCCGACCATCTTGAGGGCTATGTGCGTAAGGCGGAGGATGAGACGGAAGCGTCGGTAGACTCCGACCGCGCCATCGAGCTGACTGTGCGTGTCGTGATGTTCGCATACGTTCGCGGTCTGCGCCAGACGGGGGAGGATGCACGTTCTGATCAGTCGGTGCACTTGAGACAAGTGCACCCCCTTGGGGAGGATGCACGTTCTGATCGGTCGGTGCACTTGGGACAAGTGCACCCCCTACGTGGGGCTACGCTCTTCCGTCTGATGCTCGATGCGATGAACATCTTGCTGCTCGACGAAGCTGTCGACTTTGCTGACGCAGAGGCAGCAGATCTTGCTTCGCTGTTCTTGAAGGTCTGCCAGACGCAGCATAACTTCACGGTTATGACCGACGAGATGGACCGTACATATTCTGAATTAATGAAGGAATAATAACAAAATACTATGACACAGATTCCGGTATTGCTGCTCACAGGTTATCTGGGCAGCGGCAAGACAACATTGTTAAATCGAATCCTTTCTAATGAGAAAGGCATTAAGTTCGCCGTTATCGTGAACGATATCGGCGAGGTGAACATCGACGCCGACCTCATCCAGCAGGGTGGAGTGGTGAACAAGAAGGACGACAGTCTGGTGGCTCTGCAGAACGGCTGCATCTGCTGCACGCTGAAGATGGACCTTATCGACCAGTTGCGCGACATCGTGAATATGAAGCGCTTCGACTATATCGTCATCGAGGCGAGCGGCATCTGCGAACCGGCACCGATTGCGCAGACTATCAGTTCGATGGCGACACTCGGTCCGCAGTATATCACCAACGGCATTCCGCGTCTTGACAGCATCGTGACCGTGGTGGACGCGCTGCGCATGAGAGACGAGTTCAACAACGGCAACGCTCTGACACGCGACGGACTTGAAGACGAAGACCTCGAAAACCTCGTAATACAGCAGATAGAGTTCTGCAACACTATACTTCTGAACAAGGCTGCGGAGGTGAGTGCTGACGATTTGCGCAAACTCACTGAGATAATCCGCGCCATTCAGCCTAAAGCAGAAATCATACCGTGCAACTACGGCGACGTAGACTTGGAGCGTCTGCTCAACACCGGTCGTTTCAACTTCAACGAGGTGGCTACATCGGCTGCATGGATCAACGAGATTGAGAATCATCACGGCGATGAGGAGGATGACGACGATGAGGATGAGCATGAGCACCATCATCATCATGACCATGAAGATGAAGAGCATGAACATCATCATCACGATCATGAAGATGATGAGCATGAACATCATCATCACGACCACGACTGCCATGGCGGTTGCGGACATCACCACCACCACGACCATGAAGGCGGCGAAGTGGAGGAGTACGGCATTGGCACGTTCGTATATTATCGCAGAAAGCCGTTCGACATGAACTTCTTCGACAACTTCGTGGCGCGTCTGTTCCCGAAGAACGTCATTCGCTGCAAGGGATTGTGCTGGTTCAAGGAAGAGCCCGACATGTGTTATCTCTTTGAGCAGGCAGGCAAGCAGATGGAGCTGAAAAACGCCGGACAGTGGTACGCCACAATGCCGAAGGACGAACTGCAGCAGATGCTCGATCGTGAAGAAGGACTGCGCAGAGACTGGGACGAGAAGTATGGCGACCGTATGCAGAAGCTCGTGTTCATCGGTCAGAAACTCGACAAGAAGGCAATAAAAGAACAGCTCGACATGTGTCTTACGGATGTAGAACTGTAAAAAGACTTACGGAATTATAACATAAAGCAAGAGGGTATGGCGGAATAGCCATACCCTCTTTATTTTATAGTCTGCGTGAGTATGGCAAGGATGCCATACCCTCCTATATTAGAGATGCTTCATGATGTCGAGCAGGTGATCCCAAACCATCTGAACAGTCGGGATGTGCAGACGCTCGTCAGGAGTATGCACGTCGCGCAGCGTAGGACCGAACGAAACCATATCGAGGTTCGGGTAGCGCTCCGAGAACAGACCGCACTCCAAGCCAGCGTGGATGCCCTTAACGATAGGATCCTTGCCAAAGAGCTTCTTGTACGACTCGACAGCCACCTTCGTGAGCTTGCTGTCAGGGTTCATCTTCCAAGCCGGGTAGCCGTCGCTCATCTTCACCTCAGCGCCAGCCAGTTCGAAGGCAGCCTTCACGGTGTTAGTCTCGTTCTCGAGGTTGCTCATCACGTTAGAGCGCTGCGAAGCCACTACGTTGATCTCGTTCTCTGCGGTCTGAACGCTTGCCACGTTGTTAGAAGTCTCGACCATGTATGCCAGAGCCTCGTCCTGGCACATAGCGAACACGCCGTTGTCGACAGCCTGCATACAGAGGATGAAGCGGCGGCTTGCGTCCTTCGGCAGTACGCTCTCAGCGTCGGTGCTACCGAGGTTGAACTCCATAACCGGCTCGGTTACGTGGAACTCCTCCTCGATGTTAGCTGTGAACACGTTCCAGTCGGCACGAACAGTCTCTTTCTCGCTTGCCGGAACAGCGAATACGATGCTACCGTCGCGAGGAATGGCGTTGTGCAGCTTGCCTGAGTTGAACTTAGCGAGGCGAAGATCCATCTTCTCCTGCTCCTTGTAGAGGAAACGAGCGAGAATCTTGATGGCGTTGGCGCGCTTCTTGTTGATATCGTCGCCAGAGTGTCCGCCCTTCAAGCCCTTTACCGAAGCTGTGAGGAAGAACATACCCTCGGGAGCAGCCTCACGCTCGAATGTGAAGCGAGCCGAAGTAGTCTTTCCGCCGGCGCAAGAGATAAAGATCTGACCTTCGTCCTCAGAGTCGAGGTTGATGAGCATATCGCCTTTCATGAAACCTGCCTTCATGCCCATAGCACCAGTGAGACTTGTCTCCTCGTCGCGTGTGAACACACACTCCAGCGGTCCGTGCTCGATGTCGTCGCTGTCGAGGATAGCCAGTTCGATAGCACATCCGATGCCGTCGTCAGCACCGAGAGTTGTGCCCTTAGCGTTGAGCCATTCGCCGTCGACATAAGTCTGAATAGCGTCGGTGTGGAAGTTGAAGTCTACGTCTACGAGTTTGTCGCAGACCATGTCCATGTGGCTCTGCAGGATGAGTGTAGGAGCGTTCTCGTGACCCTTTGTAGCCGGCTTGCGGATTACTACGTTGCCCGTCTCGTCGGTCTCGGTCTCTAAGCCGTGGCTCTTGCCGAACTCCTGAAGATACTCAATCATGCGCTCCTCATGCTTTGAAGGGCGCGGAATCTCATTGATTTTAGCAAACTGCTCGAACACGCGAGCAGGTTTCAATTCGCAATTGCTCATTTTCCTTAATTTTTTTATGTTGATGTTATAATAATCTGAATTTTCGGTAAATTATTTTGCCATACCGCCGATTTGCCGTACCTTTGTACCGATATGGGCGGTGCCGCCTATCGGATACAGCGGCAGCACAAACCGAGCGCAATCAAGCTCGCTTGAATTGCTTGGGTGCCGCCTATCGGATACAAAGATAATGTAAAAGGTAGACACCACAAAATAAAAAAATATAATATGATTAAATTAATGCTTATAAGCCTCGCTGTAGTGGCAGTAGCCTTCGCTTTGTTGTCGATAAAGGTGCTGCTGAAACGCAATGGCAAGTTCTCTTCACAGCACGTACACGACAATCCGGGCTTGCGCAAGCAGGGCATCCACTGCGTGATGGACCAGGACCGCGAAGCCCGTGAGCGCAACGGTGCCTACTAATATGCCTAAGTTGTATATAGTGGTACTAACAGATTTGTCTATAATATATAATGTATAGATATATATAGGCAGGCACTTAAAATGATAAAATTAAAACTAAATAAAGATGAACAAGAAAAACATTTTCGGCGCACTTGCACTCGCAACTGTTGCCGCTTTCGCAATGACCTCTTGCGACAAGTCGAAGTGTCAGGTTGACGAGAAGAAGGTAGAGAGCAAGCAGGCTGTGCCTTCAGACGCAAAGATTGCGTATGTAGAGGTAGACAGCATCATGTCGCAGTACAAGTTCTGCAAGGACTACTCGCTCATTCTCCAGAAGAAGGGCCAGAACATCCAGAACACACTTGCACAGAAGCAGCACGCTCTTGAGCAGGCTTACGGCAACTTCCAGCAGAAGGTTCAGCAGAACGCCTACACACGCGAGCAGGCAGAACAGATCCAGATGTCGCTGCAGAAGCAGAACAGCGACCTTCAGGTGCTCAACCAGCGTCTGAGCGGCGAGTTCCAGGCAGAGACAGAGAAGTATAACAACGCTCTGCGCGACTCTATCCAGCACTTCCTCGCTGTATACAACAAGGACAAGAAGTACGGCTTGATTCTGAGCAAGGCAGGCGACAACATCCTCTACGCCGACAAGGCTTACGACATCACCAACGAGGTGATTGCAGGCTTGAACAAGGCTTACAAGCCGGCGGCTCCTGCAAAGGAGGAGAAGGCTGCTAAGAAGAAGTAAGTATTTCTGCAAAGAAAAAGTAAGGCTTCTTTACAGACAAAACGCATATAACCGGAGACAATGCTGCCAATAGCATAGTCTTCGGTTTTTTTTGTGCTCGCACACTTTGTCGCTTATTTTGCAAATTCACGCTGCGAATGAAGATTTTTAAACAAAATGCCAATTTAAACACAAAAATATCTATCAAATGTTTCTTTGTATTAAAATATTTATTACTTTTGCAATCGTATTGTATGCCTTTAGTGTAAAATTGATACAATTAATAATTGGAGAGTAGTAATAGATAACTAAATAGATTCATTAACTTTTAAACTTTATAGTTATGAGAAAGACGTTACTTAACACAATGGGGCTCGTTCTTGCGTTGTTTGGCGCAACGAATGTTTATGCCCAGAGCACAGTAGAACTGCCTTACTCTATCACCTTCGATTCTACCAACGACGTTTGGACCGTGCTTGACGCCAGCCCGACACCTGGCACCTCATGGGAGTTCAATAACGATTGGGGCAACGACGGTTTCTGCATCGGCAACGCGTGGACAGCCACACCGAGCTACTGCATCAGGACCGACTCGGGCGAACCTAACGACTACTACGTTTCTCCGTCATTCAGCCTGAAGGCAGGCAAGACATACACCGTGAAGACAAGCTCGGGCACAATGTACAGCACACCTGCAACACTCTCTGTAGAGTATACGACGACTCCTACCGACGCCGCTTCGTTCACAAAGCTGAGCGACATCGATATGCCGTCTTCTGGCGTGCAGTACGACAACTCGTACGACCTCACCGTTCCTGAGGACGGACTCTACAGCTTTGCGTTCCATGCTACAAACACTTCTGCTGGCGACAAGAGCAACTGGGTTTATCTCTATGCTCTCGGCTTCAGCATCGAGGAGAAGGTAGGCGGCGAAACTCCTGACCCGGGTCCTGATCCTGATCCCGACAAACCAGATCCACCAGTAGAAGACCAGGAGGGCACATTGCCTTATGATATGACATTCGACTCGGCAGAGAAGTTCGCCACATGGACCACGATGGACAACAGCGAGACACCGGGCGTGACATGGGCTTACACCGCTTCCGACTTCGCCGGCAAACCGGCTGCACACATGGGCGTAGACGCTAAGTCTGAAACATGCGACTGGCTCGTTTCGCCGAAGTTCGAGCTGAAGGAAGGCAAGTCGTACACGATTACTGTAGACGCTGCTTCGGGTCCGGACAACGAGCTGAACCTCATCCTCGACTACTTCGTAGGCAGCAAGTCGGCTGACAACCAGAAGACCATCGAATGGATCGGCTCTAAGCTCCCCGCAACCGTAGGCGAGAGCGGCGAGGTGAAGAACCAGTGGACACTCGACGCCAACAAGGACGGCGTATACCTCTTCGCGTTCCGCGCACTCAACTGGGGCGCCAACAACGCTAACGACGCTATCAGCATCTACTCTGTGAAGATAGAGGAGAAGGCAGACGGCGAGCCCGATGCTCCGGTAGCACTTCCGTACGAGGTTTCGTTCGAGCAGGAAGAGAACGTAGCTGCATGGACAGCAATGGACCGCAGCGGCAACACCGGTTCTACATGGAGCTGGAACTCATGGGGCTATCAGGAGTACGATACCGACTGGAATCCGGTAGGCGACCAGCATCCTTGTGTAAGCTTCAGCAGCGACTGGAATACCGATGCCAACGACTATTGGGTATCTCCGGCATTCGCTCTCGAGGCAGGAAAGACATACGTAGCGAAGGCTCACACAGCCAACAACCGCAGCTGTCTTGAGTCTGGCACAACATCGTTCACAATGAAGCTCGGCACAAACAAGAAGGTGCAGGCTTCGTTCGACCAGACTCTCGGCTCTATCGAGCTTAACACAGTATACGACCGCGACCCGAGCACATTCGAGTTCAGCGTACAGGAGTCGGGCAACTACTATGTAGCGTTCCACATCAGCGACTCGGAGGGTGCAAACGCTTACGGCTACATCTTCGACTTCAGTCTGGCTGAGAAGGAAGGCGCAGCAGAAGAGCCGGTGGCTACAGCTCCGGTTGCCAACCTCACGGCTACCGAGGTTATGACACGCTCGGCTGTAGAACTTGCTTGGACCAACCCGACTAAGGACGTCGACGGAAAGGATCTGCCGGCTGACGTCGCGCTCACCGTGAAGGTATACGAGGGCGAGGAGCTTCTCGCTACACTGGACGCTCAGGCTCCGGGCAGCGAAGGCACATACACCAAGGAATACACAGCCGACACATTCGCCGGCGAACACAGCTACAAGGTGGTTGTAGTTTACAAGGAGAAGGAGTCGGACGCAGCTACAGCAACGCTCACAGTGGTGGTTGACGCTATCAACGGCGTGGTTGTTCCGACTGACGCAAAGGTTTCGGTTCACACACTCGATGGAGCAGCGGTTGGCAACAACCTCTCAACACTCGGCAAGGGCACATACATCGTGACCATGAAGAGAGCCGACGGCACTATGAAGACCGTGAAGGTTACTAAGTAACTGAATTCTCATAATTAATTAATTGGGCCGCTCTGCATACCAGTATGGGATGTGGAGCGGTTTTTTATTGCTTTTGGGCGAAAAAGAATATACGGTGGGTAGCAAATAGTACGTAATAATTAATATTTCTTAGCAAAAAGGTTTGGTATATGTGAAAAATGCTGTATATTTGCAAATGTTATACCACTTAAAAACAATAACCTAAAAAAATTATAGCTATGGAAGAAAAACTTCAGTTCGTGCCTTCTTTGAAGGACGCATTCGCCATCGGCGTTAAAAATCTTGTGCCGATTGTTCTCTCTGTGTTGCTTTGGCTCGTAACCGTATGGATTCCGTACGTTAATGTGGGCACTACGATAGCCTTGGCTACGCTTCCCGTGAAGCTCAGCAAGGGCGAGATGATTAGTCCGATGTTCATTTTCGACTCCGAGTACCGTCATTGTATGGGTGAGTATTTCATCCTTCAGGCGCTCATCAGCTCCGCCGTGTCGGTAGCCTGTCTGTTCCTGTTAATACCGGCTGTTGTACTCTCGTTCAGTTGGATGCTCGCTGTCTATCTGCTTGTGGGCAAGAAGATGAATTGGGCGCTGTGCCTCTCCGAGAGCAACCGTCTGATGATGGGCTATAAAGTTTAAGGCGTTTTGCTTGAAGTTTGCCGTAAGCCTCGCTCTGCTCGTTGTTTCCTACGTTCTCTTCAGTATGTTCGACGCCATGGCCGATTTGTTGGGTGTACTTGTTGTGCTTCTGTGCGTTCTTGCCGGCGTTTGCGTAATGCTTTCTGTCGATGCCGTAATCTATCGTGAGCTCGTGCTCAGTGAGGACAAGGTTGAGGAAGCTAAGCCAGAAGAAGCTCTTTAACGAGTGAATTGCAATGCAATAGGCATCGGTTCGCGTTCGGAATCTGATCGGTTCGCGTTCGGAATCTAATCGGATCGCGTTCGGAATCTAATCGGATCGCGTTCGGAATCTGATTGGGTTGCGTTCGGTGTCCGATTGGGTCGCGTTCGGAGTCCGATGGTTTTTCGATAGCAAAACATTCGTAAAACCACTGCCAATAGGCAGGAGTTCTCTGAAAGAGTAAAGATTAAAGCATAAGAAAAGGCTGACTCTTGCTGCGATTTTGCAGCTTAAGAGTCAGCCTTTTTTAGTAGCGGAGGTCTCCGGCCTCCGCCGCAAGCAATAGTGTTGCTAAGTGTTTACTATCCAGCTTGGTGCTGCTAAGTGCTTATTATTCAGCTTGGTGCTGCGGAGGCCGGAGACCTCCGCTACGTAGTGAATTAGAAGTCGACGACCGTGATGCCTGCTCCGCCGAACTGCACGTGCTCGTCTTTGCATTGCGTCACGTTCGGCACCGACTGCAGATACTGTCTGATGAGCTGTCTGAGTATGCCGTTGCCCTTGCCGTGAAGGATGCGCACGCGCGACATACCCACGAGTATGGCGTCGTCGATGAAGTGCTGCACGGCGTTCAGCGCCTCGTCGCCACGCATTCCGCGCACATCGAGGTCCTGGTGGAAGTTGAACTTATGCTGGTCGATGGTCTGACGCGTCTCGCGGCTTATGCCGAACGTTGGCGGCAGTGTCGACTCCGGTGTCTTCGTGGTGTGCTCAAGGCGCGATGTCTTCACCTTCGTGCGCACGTCGCCGAACACCACCGTTGCCTCCTTGCCCTCTACCGACTCCACGCGACCCACCGTCGTGAGTCCGCGCATGCGCACCGTGTCGCCAGCCTTAAAGGGGTGTTGAGGCGTTGAGGTGTTGAGGTGTTGAGATGTTGAGGTGTTGAGGAGTTGGGATGTTGAGGTGGCTGGGTTCGCCGCGTTCTCCTTCTTCTCCTTCTTGCGCTTCTCGCGTCGCTCCTTGCGCTCCATAATCTGGCGCATCTTCTTCTCGATGAGGTCGTCAGCCGACTTCGTGTCTATCTCGTTCACGTCCTCCTTAAACGCTTTCAGCTCTTCGCGCAGACGCTTCGTCTCCTCCTTCTCAGCCTGACACTCGCGTATCTCGCGGATAGTGTTCTCGATGTTGCGGTTGCTCTCCTTCAGCAGTTCCTGCGCCTGCTCCTTCGCCTGGCGCAGAATCTCCTTGCGCTTGCGGTCGAGCTCGCGAATCTCCTCCTCGTATTTTGCGATAGTCTTCTCCAGGTCCTTCTCGCGCTGATGCACGTTCTGTCGCTTGTTCTCCCAGTAGCGCTTGTCGCGCACGATGTCCTGCAAGTATTTGTCGCTCTGTATGTAGTCGGAGCCCACGATGTCGCTCGCCTCGCGTATCACCTCGTCGGGTATGCCCGTCTTGCGCGCAATCTCGATGGCGAACGACGAGCCCGGCTGGCCGATGGCGAGCTGGAAGAGCGGTCGCATCTCGTGGCGGTCGTAGAGCATGGCGCCGTTGGCTATGCCGTCGTGCGAGTCGGCGTAGTGCTTCAGGTTCTGGTAGTGGGTGGTTATCACGCCCCACGCGTGCTTCTTCACAAACTGGTTGAGTACAGCCTCTGCCATAGCGCCGCCAATCTGCGGTTCGGTGCCCGTGCCGAACTCGTCGATGAGCAGCAGCGTGCGTTCGCCCGCCTGTCGCATCATGTTCTTCATGTTCAGCAAGTGAGACGAGTAGGTCGAGAGGTCGTTCTCTATGCTCTGCTCGTCGCCGATGTCGATCATTATGTCGCTGAAGACGCCCACCTTCGAGCGCTCGCTCACGGGGATGGACAGTCCGCACTGCAGCATGTACTGCAGCAGACCCACCGTCTTCAGGCACACCGACTTGCCGCCGGCGTTCGGACCCGATATAATCAGTATGTGGCGGTCGCGCGTCAGCATGATGTCGAGCGGCACAATAGGCTTCTCCTGCTTCTTCAGCGCGAGCCACAAGAGCGGATGCTTCGCCGTAATCCAGTCGACCACGGGCTTCGCGTTCACCTCCGGCTCTATGCCGCCCGTGAGCTGCGCAAACTCGGCGCGTGCACGAATGAAGTCTACCTCGGCAAGCATGCGGTAGGCGTTCACGATGTCGTCCACATGCGGACGCACAAGCTTCGTGAACTCTGTGAGTATCACTATTATCTCGCGGCGCTCGTCTGCCTCCAACTCGCGTATGCGGTTGTTCGCCTCTACCACCTCCGTCGGCTCTACGAACACCGTCTTTCCCGTCGACGACTCGTCGTGAACGATGCCCTTTATGCGTCGCTTCATGGCAGGAGCGATAGGCACAACGAGACGACCGTCGCGCAGCGTCGGCGTAACGTCCTTGTCGACGAGGCCCTCACTCTGTGCGGCGTGCAATATGCTATATAATGTACGCGACACGCTGCCCTCAGCCTTGCGCAGCTGCGAGCGAATCTCGGCGAGACGCGGCGATGCCGTGTCCTTAATCTTGCCGTACTTGTCGAGAATCTGGTCGATGCGGCGAATGAGGTCGGGGAAGGTGAGCACGCCCTCCGTAAGGTCGTGCAGAGTGGGGTAGTCGAAGTTGCCGTCGTCGTCGCTGCGGTTGAGGAAGCGCACTATGCCAGCCACCGTGTCGAGCGAACGGCGCAGGTCGAATATCTCGTTCTCCTCAAGGTGCGTGCCCTCGATGCGTATGCGCTTTATCGACTCGCGCATGTCGAAGAAGAACTGCAGCGGAAAGTCGTCGGTCTCCTCCTGCATTCGGCGGAACTCGCGCGTCTGCTTCAGCGCCGTGTTGATGCGCTCCGCGTTATCCGTGAAGCCCATGGCGTCCACCTTGTCCTTGCCCAACTGGCTCAGACAATAGCCCTTCAGCAGCGAGCGTATCTCGCTGAACTGTATCTTGTTTTCAAAGTTGCTTGGATAAATCATAGGTGCAAAGTTACTGCAAACCGAAGACAATACAAAATATGCTTGCATATTTTTATTGTTGAGGTGCAGCGT
>OWIP01001712.1_pt1 | contig 12977 bp, 10 predicted proteins | sample 1732581 | NCBI WGS metagenome assembly OWIP01 (sample SAMN05065731, study PRJEB22554) | human gut metagenome | biome: ENVO:2100002; feature: ENVO:00000062; material: ENVO:00002003 | host: Homo sapiens | place: USA
CTTCTAGCTTCGTCGGCAGCGTCAGATGTGTATAAGAGACAGCATCAGCAAAGCTCTGCTGGTCATCGGCGCTCAGGCTGTCGAACCACTGGGTATAGGCATCTTTGATGTCGCTGACCGGCTGGATGCTCATGTTGCAGCCATCGGCCCATTTCAGCAGGGAAGCCGCCGCGATGACGGATTTCAGCGAGCAGCCGGACACGCCGGGGCCCCAGCCGAGGCAGGGGGCAAAGGCATCGTCCGGGTCAGAGAGGGAGAACAGGGAGTTCTCGCCTGCGTCCAGCGGGCCCACCTTGCCAGTGTCGGCGGTCACGGTGGAAGAGGGGATGCTCTCGCTTGCAGAAGCGGAAGAGCTGGAAGCGGCAGTGCTGCCGGAAGAGGTGCTGCAGCCCGCCAGCACGCCGCACAGCAGGGCGGCGCAGACCAGCAGGGAAAGAATACGCTTGCGAATCATAGGAAAGCCTCCTTTTATCGTGTTCCGGCCCATCTGCCGGAGAAACTGCTCTGGTACATTTCTAGTATACTGTTCTGCCGGGCTGTTGTCAATCGGCGTGCGCAGGACGATTTTTCACCCCGGCTGTGCAAACTATACAAACTTTTGTCGTTTTTTTCTCAGTCGGGTGGGATTGACATTTTTTGCGCTGGCGCGTATAATCCGGCCATGGTCAAACTGGGAGAAACGGGTGAAGAACCGGGAAAAGGGGGAGAAACGGATGCAGAAATTCCTGCGGCGGCTGGAACGCTTTTCACAGTCCTTGCTGTCGCCGCTGTCTTATCTTTCGGCGGCGGGCCTGCTGCTGGTGCTGGGGGCGCTGCTCACCAGCAAGCCCTTGTGTCAGGCGCTGCCGGTGCTGCAGTGGGCTCCGCTGCAGCTGGTGGGTCAGCTGCTTTACAATGGGATGATGGTGCTCATCAACAACCTCAGCGTCATTCTCTGCGTTGGGGTGGCTGCCGTGCGCGCCAAAACCGAAAAGCAGGATGCCGCCCTGCTGGCGCTGATGGCCTACCTGGTGTTCCTCACAGCCAACCACACCGCGCTGGAAGCGCTGGGACTGCTTGCCCAGCCGAACGGGATGACCGGCCTTGCGGGCACGGGCCAGACCACCATTCTGGGCATTCAGGTGGTGGACACCGGCGTGGCAAGCGGCATCGTGCTGGGCTTTGCGGCGGCGTGGCTTTTCAACCGCACCTGCGAAAAGCAGTTTTATGGCATGATCACCCAGCTCTATTCGGGCCTGCGGTGGTCGTTTTTGTGGCTGTCGGCGCTGGCGGTGGCACTGGGGCTGGGGTTCTGCTTCGTCTGCCCGCCGCTGCAGCGGGCGGTCAGCGCCCTCACGGGCTGGATCGCGGCTTCAGGGAACGCGGGTGTGTTCCTTTACGGCTTTCTGGAACGGCTGCTCATCCCCACCGGCCTGCATCACCTCATCTATATGCCCTTCCAGTTCTCTTCGCTGGGCGGCAGCCTGACCGTAGGCTCTGTGACCTACACAGGTGCTTACGCCGTCTGCATGACCGAGTACACCATGGGTCTGCCCCTCTCAGACGGCATCGTCTGGATGTACACCGGATTCACAAAGACCTTTGGCTATCTGGGCATTGCGGCGGCCTTCATCTTCACGGCCCGCAAAGAGAACCGTGCCCGTACCGCCGCCGCTATGATCCCGCTGGCGGTCACGGCCTCGGTGGCCTCCATCACCGAACCCATTGATTTTCTGTTCTGCTTCGTTTCGCCCCTGCTCTGGGTGGCCCATGCGGTCATTACGGGCGGCTTTATGGTGCTGCTCCATGTCCTGCACGTCCGGGCCTTTACCTCCAACCTGCTGGGGTCGCTGGTGTTCAACCTGAGCGCCGGGGAGCAGCTGCAGAACATGCCGCTGCTCTATCTGCTGGGCCTTGCGGAGATCCTGACCTACTTTGCCGTGTTCAGCGTCCTCATCAAGGCAAAGGATCTGCCCACCCCGGGCCGGGAAGCAGCCCTTTCCGCAGACCAGTCCCCGTACGCCGACCCGCAGGAGGTGTGCCGGTTCATCGCCGCGCTGGGTGGGCCGGAGAACATCGCCCAGCTGGGAAACTGCTTCACCCGCCTCCGGCTCACGGTGCGGGATGCCTCGCTGCTGGATATGGGGGCTCTGCTCTCCCTGCCCCATAAAGGTCTTGTGGTGCAGGGCACCCGGGTCCAGCTGGTCTGCGGCCTGCACGCCGCCCAGCTCCGCCATGCGCTTGAACAGCAGCTTGCCGAGATGGCCCCTGTGTGATTGCATTTTGATAAGAGAAACGGTATAATTGTGGCGAAACCTCTCAGTCGCCTGCGGCGACAGCTCCTCTAACAGGGGAGCCAAGAAAGGCCCCTGCCTCTCCTATTAGGCAATAACAACAACCGCCGCCAGTGGCGGATGAAGGGAGTTGTTGTTGGGGCAGCGGCCAACAAGGCACAAGTGCAATACTTTGCACGAAGTGAATGTTGGGAGCCGCAACCCGGACAAGTGGCATTGCGAAGCAATGACGGAGAGGTTTAGCAATGGATAACCTGAAAATAAAGGAGAACATAAAATGCAGAATAACACCTTTTCCATCGAAGGTCTCTTCGATTTCCTGAACGCCGGTGTCAGCGCCTTCCACTCCACGGCTGCGGCTGTGAAGATCCTGGAAGAGAACGGCTACCAGAACTGCCCCGAGAGCGCAGCCTGGGAGCTGGTGCCCGGCGGCAGATATTACACCACCCGCAACGGCTCTGCCGTGCTGGCATGGCGGATGCCCAAGGGCGAGCTGACCGGCTGGCATGTCACCGCCAGCCACAGCGATTCTCCCACCTGGCGCATCAAGCAGCTGGACGGCGGCAAGGATGCAGTCTTTGCCAAGGCGGAGACCGAGGGCTACGGCGGCATGATCATGCCCACCTGGCTGGACCGTCCCCTGAGCGTGGCGGGCCGCATTCTGGTCCGCACGGAGAACGGCATCCGGAGCCTGCTGGTCCACCCCGACCGGGCGTTGGCTGTCATCCCCAACCTCTGCATCCACTTCAGCCATGACCTGAACAACGGCATGAAGTACAACCCTCAGGTGGATCTGCAGCCCATCTTTGGGGAGGCAGGCTCCACCCTGCGGGACGCTCTGGCTAAGGAGGCCGGGGTCAAGGCTGAGGACATCGTGGACGCTGACCTGGTGCTCTGCACCCGGGAAAAGGCCGAGCGCGTGGGCCTGAAGGGCGAATACTTTATGTCCGGCCGCATCGATGACCTGGAATGCGCCTACACCACCCTGTGGGGCTTCCTGCAGGGCCGCGGCGAGGAGGAAGGCCGGGGCGACATGTGGGTCATGTTCGACAACGAGGAGGTGGGCTCCTCCAGCCGGCAGGGCGCACAGGGCACCCTGATGGCCAACGTGCTGGCCCGCATTGAGGAAAAGCTGGGGGTCACCCGGGAGCAGAGCATCCGTGCCTGCACCAACAGCCTGCTGCTGAGCGCCGACAACGGCCACGCCACCCACCCCAACCACCCCGAAAAGAGCGATCCCGCCAATGTGGCGGTCATGGGCGGCGGTGTGCTGCTGAAGTACAATGCCCGCCAGACCTACACCACCAGCGGCTTTACCGGCGCTGCCTTTGCCGAGATCTGCAAAAAGGCCGGTGTGCCGGTGCAGGTGGCCGCAAACCGCGCGGATGTTCCCGGCGGCTCCACGCTGGGCAACCTGCTGGGCCACCAGATCCTGATCCCCATGGTGGATATCGGTCTGGCACAGCTGGCCATGCATTCCGCAATGGAGACCGCCAGCTGCAAGGATGCCGAGTACATGGCAAAGGCCGTGGCCGAGTTCTATAACACGCCCATCTCCCAGCCTGTGGACGGCGAGTGGAAGCTGGGCCTGTGAGCGCTGTGACCGGGCGCTTTGCCCCCAGCCCCAGCGGGCGGCTGCATCTGGGCAATCTGGCCTGCAGCCTGCTGGCCTGGCTTAGCGCCAGAAGTCAGGGCGGGCGCATCGTTCTGCGCATTGAGGATCTGGATGCCGAGCGCTGTCCCCGCAAATATGCCGACGCACTGGAAGAGGACCTGCGCTGGCTGGGCCTTGTCTGGGACGAAGGCGGCAGCAGCGGCGGCCCCAACGGCCCCTATTACCAGAGCGAGTGCGCCGCCATCTACACCGAGAGCTATAACAAACTGGAAGCACAGGGCCTTGTTTACCCCTGTTTCTGCTCCCGTGCCCAGCTCCATGCCGCCAGCGCACCCCATACCTCCGACGGCAATGTGATCTATCCCGGCACCTGCCGGGGGCTGACGGCGGAGCAGATCGCCGAAAAGCGCAAAAAGAAGGCTCCGGCCTATCGTCTCATGGTGCCCGATGAGGACATCACCTTCACCGACGGCTGTATGGGCTCCCACACCGAGAACCTGCTCCGCGACTGCGGGGATTTCTACCTCCGCCGCGCCGATGGCGTGTTTGCCTACCAGCTGGCTGTGGTGGTGGACGATGCCCGCATGGGCGTGACGGAGGTGGTGCGGGGCGCAGACCTGCTCTCTTCCACCGCCCGGCAGCTTTATCTTTACCGTCTGCTGGGCCTGCCCGCCCCAAAGTTTGCCCATTGCCCGCTCCTGCTGGCTCCCGATGGCCGCCGCCTGTCCAAACGGGACGGGGACCAGAGCCTGGAAAACCTGCGGGCAAAGTATACGGCGGAAGAAATCGTGGGCAGGCTTGCCTTTGCCTATGGTCTCCAACCTGAACCGGCTCCCCGCACCCCGGAAAGCCTGATCCCGGACTTTTCCTGGGACAAGGTGCCCAAGCAGGACATCTGCCTGCCGGAAGGCCTGTTTTAAGCAAACCTACGATTTTTGCCATGCCTGTGCAAAGATCGTGGGTTTTTCTTTACAAAAAAAAAACAATCTATGGTAAAATATAACTAGAGATTTTGCCGAAACGGAAAGGAGCCTGTTATGCGTAAAATGTTAAAAGCGTCGAGTTTGTTGATTTGTGCAATGCTTTTGTTCAGCGCATGTGCAAGCTCTTTGAATCTGAGACCGGGACCTTTCCGTTCGGAAATGCAGGATGTTTTCGTTCAGCAGACAACACTTACGGTTCCGGCCAGTCACGCCGAGCATGGGGAGGATTATGTCATTGAGTGGCAGGACCCTGTGATGGAAAAGCACGTCCGGAAATGGCTTGACCGCCCGAAGGGGGATATCTATCACAGCGATGTCTGGGATTATCAGCGAGTCTCGATAAATTCCGGAACCGGCGTAGGGGATCTCATCGTCAAAGATGCACCGGATGGGGTGGACATTGGAAGAAACGTCAACAGCAATGAGCAGCTGGCAGCCTGCGCAGTCAGCGTAGAGGGAACGTATGATCCGGTGACCTCTCTGGCAGACCTGCGGCATTTTGACAGCTTGCAGGTATTGTCGGTCAATAATAGAAGGGGAGCCCCACCCATTACAGATCTGACAGGTCTGGAGGAATGCAAAAATCTGATGCTTTTGAGTGTGCCCAGTGTGGAGAGCAGCGCATTCCCGACCTTTGCAAAGCTGGATTCTGTGGTAGAGCTGAAGTATGGCAGTGACGGGATCCGGGCGGATTCCAATGTCTCCGACCTTTCGGCGCTGGCGCAGATGAAGTCGCTGAAGATGCTGTGGATCACCGGCAGTGAGGTCGATCTGACCCAGCTGGCCGGAGCTGACTTGCGGGTCCTGAGACTGGACGTGACTCGGATCGGTTCGCTGGAACCGCTGAAGCAGATGGAAAATCTGAGCTTTCTGCAGCTGTGCCAAGGGCCGGAGATCGACAGCTTTGCCCCGCTGGCGGAGAGCAGTGTGCAGTATCTGAGTATGTCTCTCTCTCAGGGTGCACAGGAAGCCTACAAGGACATGGATTATACTCCCCTGACCCAGATGCCGCAGCTGATCTGGCTGGATCTGACCAACAACATCACGTTTGATACGGAAACCTGCAAAAAACTGCTGGCAAACGATACGGCCCTGAAATATCTGAAAATTTCCTATACATCAGCGGCCAAAGATGCCGAAGAGCTGGATACAGCGCACCTGAAAGAGTTCACTGCCCCGGCTCCGTAATGCCCCAAAATGCAAAAACTCCCCCGTCCATTTGGCGGGGGAGTTTTACGTTTCAGAGAAAGTTTACAGCCGCTGCAAGGCTCTTGCGTCGCTGTGTTCCAGTGCGGTCATGGCCGTATCCAGAACCATGGCCAGCAGGATGCCCAGCAATACATCAATGCAGCTGTGCTGCTTGAGCAGGACCGTGGACGCGATGATGGAGACGCAGAGCACGGCGGAGGCGGGCCGCATCCAGCGGCGGCCCGGCGTTTCAAAGATGCGGCTGCGGTAGTAGGCCATCATCAGGGTGACCGAGTTGAACACATGGATGGAGGGGCAGACGTTGAGGGGCGTGTCGGTGGCATAGAGCATCCGCACGGCCTGAGCAAAGAGGTCGCTGCCGTACACCCGGTAGGGCCGCAGGTCCAGCCCGGTGGGCAGGATGACATAGCAGGCCAGCGCAATGGTCATGCCCGCAAACAGGGGCAGGCAGAGCCGCCAGAAGTCGGCCCGGGGCGCTTTCCACAGCAGGTAGAACAGGGTGAACGGGATCCACAAAAACCACGCAAAGTAGGGCACGATGGCATATTTGCAAAAGGGGATCAGGTCGTCCAGATGGCAGTGCACCAGAACATCGGGCACGGCAATATGGACTTCGAGCCAATGGAACGCCGAAAGGTAAAACAGGAGATAAAACGCCATGAACGAAACGGGATGGCGGGAAAACCAGTTGCGCATGGAACACACTTCCTTTTCTGGAATGGGGGCCGCAGCCCCGCCTAAAGTTCTTTGCAGCGTATGATTATACCGCGCAAAGACGAAGAAAACAAGACAAAAAGCTGACAAAATCGTGAACACATCCGCGCGGAATTTGGTATGCTTTGGGGAAGCGGATGCAGGGGAGAGAAGCTTCTGCCTATTGATACGAGACAGGATGCAGGTTTCCTGCACAAAAAAGGCCCTCCCCGCCAAAACTGCAATGGCGGAGAGGGCCGGATATACGGAAACTCAGATCACCTTTTGTTCCATCCACCTGCCGCGGACAAAGCGGACGCAGAAGAACAGCGAGCGCATGGCCCAATCCAGGAACATGCCCATCCAGATGAACAGCAGGCCGCAGTGGAACTTAAGCACCATCAGGTAGCAGAAGGCCACCCGGAACACCCACATGGAGATGACGCTGACCGTCATGGTAAAGGCGGCATCTCCGGCGGCGCGCAGGATGTTGGGCAGGGTGAAGCTGGAGGGCCACAGGATCAGCGATACAGCGTTGAACCAGACCATCAGCTCCAGTGCCATGCCGTAGGCCTCCGGCGAGAGGTTGAACCAGGAGAGCGCCAGCTTGTTCAGGAAGAACAGGCCGGAAAGATTCATCAGCCAGTCCCCGGCGTAGGCGGTCAGGAGCAGCAGGCGGGAATAGCGCTTGGCCTGCACCTTTTCCCCGGCACCCAGACACTGGCCCACAACGGTCAGCGCGCCGATGCCAACGGCGGAGGCGGGCACGTTCAGGAAGCTGGAGATGTTGCCTGCCACGGCGTTTGCCGCAATGGCGGCGGTGCCCAGCGTGCTGGTCAGGCTGGAGACCGACAGCTTGCCGATCTGGAACATGCCGTTCTCAATGCCGGCGGGAATGCCGACTTTCAGGATGCGCTTGATGAGGTCGAGGTCAGGCTTCAGGTCGGTGAGGTGGTCGATGCGCAGCGCACAGTCCGGCTTCTGCAGCAGGAACATCACGGTGAAGCAGGCGATCATCCGGCTCACGAGGCTGGCGGTGGCCGCACCCATCACGCCCATGCCGAACCTGTAGATCAGGATGGCGTTGCCGCCAATGTTCACCACGTTCATCACCAGGCTGGAAAGCATGCTGATCTTGCTGTTGCCCTGGGCGCGGAACAGGGCCGCACCGGCGTTGTACACGCCAATAAAGGGATAGCTCAGGGCCGAGAGCAGGAAATAGGTCTCAGCGTAGCGCATCACATCCGCGTCAATGGAGCCGAAGATGCCCCGCAGGATGGCGTGCCGCCCCACCGCCACGATGACGGCGGTGACCACGCTGAGCGAGATCATAATGAACATGATCTGGGCGGCACTGGCCTTGGCCCGTTTGGGCTCCCGGTGGCCGATGTACTGGCTGGCGACCACCGCGCCGCCGGTGGCCAGTGCGCTGAGCAGCTGGATCATCAGCACGTTGAAGGAGTCCACCAGGCTCACGCCCGAAACGGCGGCTTCGCCCACCGAGGAGACCATCAGGGTGTCCGCCAGACCGATGGAGATGCTGAGGGCCTGCTCTGCCACCAGCGGCAGGAAAAGTGAAATGAGCTGTTGACGGTTGAACAGCGGTCTTGATGTGGTCGATGCGTCTGTCATGGTGTCCTCCCTTGGCGCGTGGATTCAAACACACCCATGATAGCGCGGAATGACGTGAAAATCAAGATGTTGTATCCAACAAATCAAAAAATCAGGCAAACTCTTTGCTGGGGGTCAGGCTGGAGCCGTAATAAACAATGTAGTCATAGGGGATCTGAGGGTTGTATGCGGCCAGATCGCCGTACTTGGCCAGAATGTCGTTCCGCAGGTTCTCCGGGGTGTAGGGCTGCCCGGCGGAAAGGGTGTCGGCGCAGACAGCGTTCCACATGCTCTCGGTAAAGGCGGCGCAGTTGAAGTAGGCCGACCAGTGGTCAGATTTGGCAAGGTTGCGGTTGACCACGTCCAGCTGGCCCTGATCCAGTGAGGTCTGGACAGCATAGATGTTCTGGTAGTAGGAATCGGCCAGATAGCGCTTGTAGTAGCCCTCCAGATTGTACCAGATGCCGGTGTGTTCCCAGCGGTTGCCGCGGGGGCTGAAGGTCATCTCGGTGTCGGGCGCGATCCGTAGGCCGCCCACCTCGATGTCATGGTCCGAAACGTTCCGCACCGAGAGGAAGGAGTGGCCGCTGGAATTGATGGAGGCATCGCCCCGGTCCTCGGCCCGGGCGTAGATGCGCAGCAGGGCCACGGCACCCTCGGCGGGTTCTGCACCGTAGGCCTGCACGGCAGATTTATGGTCGGCCTGTTCAAAATCGTAGGGGCCGCCGGTGCTGGTGGTAAAGCCGACGATGTTGCGGATCTGATCCTCAAGGGGGCTTACATCGGTGATGACACGTTCGTCCTGGGGGGCGGGCGTGGCGGCGGGAGCCTCGGCCAGCGCGGCGGTGCTGCCGGACACGCACAGGGCCAGCGTCAGGCAGAGGGAAAGGGCGCGGAACAGCTTTTTCATGGGGTGACCTCCAAAGAGAAAAAAATTCAGGTCAAGGATAGACGATTTTTGGGGCGCTGTCAAGAAAAAGATGTCTGCCGCCTTTACCCCCGGGGCCGGTTGTGTTAAAATGTAGCTGGCAGCCGTGCCCGGTGGTTTGGGGCATGGGGCCGATCGGAAGGTAAATGAATCTGACCCAGAGAGGGGAACAACCTATGCCAAAAGAAGCACACAAGGTCGTGGTCATCGGGCACCGCAACCCCGATACCGATTCCATCTGCTCCGCCATTGCCTATGCGGAGCTCAAAAACCGCACCAGCACGCTGGTCTGCGAGCCGCGCCGTGCTGGTAAAATGAATCAGGAGACCGAGTTCGTCCTGAAAAAATTCGGTGTCACGCCGCCCCGGATGTGCACCGACGTGAACCCCAAGATCCGGGACGTGGATTACCGCGAGATGCCGGGCATCCCGGGCTCCACCAGCCTGCGCCGCGCATGGAAGATCATGCGCGACCAGCAGATCGACACCCTGTCCATTACCAGCGCGGACAACGAGCTGGAGGGCATCATCACCGTGAAGGATCTTGCCACCGCCAACATGGACGTGTTCGATACCGCGGTGCTGGCCAAGAGCCGTACCTCTTATAAGAACATCCTTGAAACGCTGAACGGCACCATGGTGGTGGGCAATGCCGACGCGGTCTGCACCACCGGCCACATCAAGATCGGCACCGCCACCCCAGAGATGCTGGAAAGCAGCGTGGAAAAGGGGGATATCGTCATTCTGAGCAACCGGTACGAAAGCCAGCTCTGCGCCATTGAAAAGGAAGCCTCCCTGCTCATCATCTGCAATGGGGCCAAGGTGGGCCGCACCATCCAGCGCATTGCCGATGAGACCGGCGTTGCCATTATGACCACCCCCGTGGATACCTACGCGGCGGGCAAGCTCATCAGCCAGTGCGCCCCCATCTCCTATTATATGACCCGGGACAACATCCTCAAATTCACCCTCGTCACCCCTGTGGCCGATGTGCTGCGGGTGATGGCAAAGGTGCGCCACCGCTATTTCCCCATCCTCGATGAGGACGGCAAATACTGCGGCATGGTCAGCCGCCGCAACGTCATTGCCCTGCGCAAGCGGCGCATCATTCTGGTGGACCACAACGAGGCCACCCAGGCCGTGGAGGGCTTTGATCAGGCCGAGATCCTGGAGATCATTGACCACCACCGCATCGGCAGTCTGGAGACCAGCGGGCCGGTCTACTTCCGCAACCAGCCCGTGGGCTGCACCGCCACCATCATCACCCAGATGTACGATGAAAACGGTGTGGACATCCCGCCCCAGATCGCGGGCCTGCTGCTGGCGGCTATCCTTTCGGATACGCTGGCCTTCCGCAGCCCCACCTGCACCCCCGTGGATGAAAACGCCGCCAAGCGTCTGGCCAAGATCGCAGGCGTGGACATTGAAGAGTTTTCCACCGAAATGTTCGAGGCCGGTGAAAAACTGGACGGCAAGACCCCCGAAGAGGTCTTTTTGCAGGACTTCAAGGTGTTCATGTGCGGCGATATCCGCTTTGGCGTGGCGCAGGGCAGCTACATGACCCGCAAAAACCTGCAGGCCGCCCAGGCGCTGCTCCAGCCCTATCTGGAGGAGGCCCGCAACAAGCAGAACGTAGAGGACATTTACATGCTGCTGACCGATGTGCCCAAGGAGGAGAGCGTGGTCATCTGCACCGGCCGCTACGCTGCCGAGGTGTTGAGCAACGGCTTTGAGAGCCGGCCCGCCGCCGACGGCAGCTGGACGCTGCCCGGCGTGGTCAGCCGCAAAAAGCAGTTCATCCCCGCCATGATGAGCGCCTATCAGGAGCTGTAACCCCCGATACAAAACACGAAGCCCCCGGAACCCTGCATGTTCCGGGGGCTGTTGTGTTTTGTAAGGGAGCGTCAGGCTGCGACTTTTAAGGGAGAGTTATCAGTCCAGATGGTGCCATCCAAAAGCTTTGTTACGGCCAATGTGCCGTTCACGCTGACCCGCGCGGGGTCCAGCGCGTAGAAATCGCTCTCCCGCAGGTTTTCGGGGTCTGCCGTGGGGGAGATGCCCACCACGCACACCCAGTGTCCGTAGGTGCTGCTGGTGGCGATGTGGGGGTAGTTGACCTCTTTCCAGCCGGAGCCGGAGAGATGGTATTCATAGCTTGTCACGCGGTTGGTGTGCTTGGACACGCCGCTGACAGCGGTGTTTTTCAGATGTACGATGACGGGCCGCCCGGCCTGCAGTTCTTCATACAGGCGGGAAAGGCAGTCGGAAAGGGAGCCGCTGTAAGCGTAGTACCCGGCGGCAGACCATACCGCGCCGTTCGACCACATCCCGCTGCCTGAGCAGGGCTTGCCATCCAGAATGGTGCGGGCGTAGCGCAGGGCGTACCAGCTGCACCGGCCCGAGGTCTGGTTGCCGATGGAGACGATCTGCTGGCTGTCGAAGGACAGCAGCGTGATGCCGTTCACATTCTGCAATTGTGCCGCCGCAGCCTTTGGCGCGGCCAGAAAGGTCAGGCACAGCAGAACTGCTGCCATGAAAACGCGCACCGGAGCGCGCAGGGAACCATGCTGCATGGGGCAAACTCCTTTTCCTTGTTCAGGAACGGCACCCGGCGGTTCCCATTGCTTTAAGTTTAGCACCAAATCGTGGTAGAATTGTGTAAACGACGGAAATATTTTCCGGTTTTTGCCCCGGGCATGGCAAAGGATCTTTGCGAAGATTCGTTCTGGAAAAACAACAAAAGCAGGAGAAAATGTTTGGTGAAGCTGGCAATTGACAAAAGCGACAGTCGTTGGATAAAATAAAGTCAGAAGGGGCCCTGCTTCAAAATGGAAAGGCACCCTGCATATTATGAAAAACACAACAAAACGACTGGAGGTCCCGACATGAAAATGCTGAAAAAACTGGCCGCTTTGGTTCTGGCGGCGACCATGGTACTTGTTCTGTTCACCGCCTGCGGCGGTGATGGCGGCAGCACCGGCACCAGAGAACCGGAAAAAGAAAAAGTTGCATTCGATGCCATCGTTGGTGATAATCGTGTGGCCGCTACTGCAAAGGTCAATGATCCGCAGCTGCAGGCTGTGGCTGAGAAGCACCTGAACAAAGATCTGCAGGCACAGATCGATTTCTTTGGTGCAAAGTTCTTTGGCAAAGTTCACGTAGAAGGCAAAGAGGAAGAGTATCTGACCATTACCGTGACGACAAAATACGATTACGGGTCTTTCTTGACGAAAATCCTGAAGGCAGTTGAGAGCGAGATCAATAGAGAGGTCGGCACCAACGTCAAAGTGGATGGCAATGGCAGCTGGACTAAGCTGGGTGTCGTGGTCAAGAGCGACAATAGCCATAGCTACATGGCAGTGGCATTCCAGATCAGAAACCCCAAATACAAGAAGTAAATTAAATCTGTCTTACCCCCGGAGCGTGGCTGAAAGGCCGCCCCCCGGGGCTTTTTGTATTTGTGGCAAAATCCTTCTGATTGTGGTACAATAAAAGATAGATTTTGTCGAAAGAAAGGAACCTTTGGATGCAGCTGTTTGAACTGGTCAGCCCGCGGCTGTTCCGCCCGCTGGCGGGGCCCAACCGGGCGTTTTATGCGGAGCTGCTGCTCCTGCTGTGGGAGGAGTGCCGCCACACGGCAGATTACAGCATCCTGCGGGCCGAGGC
>OWIP01001715.1_pt1 | contig 12959 bp, 6 predicted proteins | sample 1732581 | NCBI WGS metagenome assembly OWIP01 (sample SAMN05065731, study PRJEB22554) | human gut metagenome | biome: ENVO:2100002; feature: ENVO:00000062; material: ENVO:00002003 | host: Homo sapiens | place: USA
CGCCGATCATCATGCCGGCCTGACAGAAGGGAACACCGCAGTCCATGCAGCGTGCCGCCTGCGTCTGCTGCTCCTCGCGGGAGAGCCAGACGTGAAATTCGTTGAAGTTTTCAATGCGCTCCAGCGGCGGTACATCCGTGCTGGTTTTGCGCGTATAATCCATAAATCCTGTTGTCTTACCCATGACGCTGCCCTCCTTACTTCTTCTTCTGCACCGTATAGAATGCTTCGATCTGCGCCTGCTCACCGTCCAGACCGCGCTCCTCAACGGATGCGATCACGCGCAGCATGCGGTCGTAATCGTAAGGCAGAACTTTCTTGAACTTGGGCAAAAATTCGCTGAAATTGTCCAGGATCTCCTTGCCGCGGGGGGAGCCGGTGGCTTCCACATGTTCGCGGATCAGCTCTTTCAGGGTAGCAACATCGTACTTGTGCTCCACGGGCTCAAGGCTTACCGTCTCCTTGTTGACGCGCTGGTAGAAATCCCAGTTCTCATCCAGCACATAGGCAATGCCGCCGGTCATACCGGCTGCAAAGTTTTTGCCGGTCTGACCCAGCACCACCACGGTGCCGCCGGTCATGTATTCGCAGCCATGGTCACCCACGCCCTCCACAACGGCGGTAGCACCACTGTTGCGCACGGCAAAGCGCTCACCGGCCACGCCGGAGATATAGGCCTTGCCGCTGGTAGCACCGTACAGGGCCACGTTGCCGGTGATGATGTTCTCCTCGGGCTTGAAGGTGATGCCCTTGGGCGGGCGCACGACGATCTTGCCGCCAGACAGGCCCTTGCCCATGTAGTCGTTGCAGTCGCCCACAAGGTCCAGCGTCAGGCCGCCCGGGATGAAGGCACCAAAGCTCTGGCCGCCTGCACCCACACAGTGGGCGGTGTAAACATCATCCGGCAGGCTGTTGCCGTATTTGCGGGTGATCTCGCTGCCAAAGATGGCACCAAAGGCGCGGTCGGTGTTGGAGACATCCAGCGTCACGCTCTGGGCATTCTTGCTGCTGAGCTTGAACTTCTTCATCAGCACCTTCATATCGAGGGTGTTTTCCAGATGGAAGTCGTAGGTGTCCTCCTTCACGAAGTGAACATTGCTGTTCTCGATGGCAGGGTTGTGCAGGATGCAGTCGAGATCCATCTTGGAAGCGCGGCTGCCGGGTGCGGCAGGCTTGACCTTGAGCAGGTCGGTGCGGCCCACCAGTTCATCGATGGTGCGCACGCCCAGCTTTGCCATGTACTCGCGCAGCTCCTCGGCCACAAAGGTGAGGTAGTTGATGATGTATTCCGGCTTGCCCTTGAAGTTCTTGCGCAGCTCCGGGTTCTGGGTGCAGATACCCATGGGGCAGGTATCCAGATTGCACACACGCATCATCACGCAGCCCTCGGCCATCAGCAGGGTAGTGCCGAAGCCGAACTCCTCTGCGCCCAGCATACAGCTGATGGCAACATCGCGGCCGGAGAGCAGCTTGGAGTCGCTCTCGATGCGCACGCGGGTGCGCAGGCCGTTCAGGATCAGGGTCTGATGGGTCTCGGCGATGCCCAGCTCCCACGGCAGGCCAGCGTGCTTGATGGAAGTACGCGGTGCTGCACCGGTGCCGCCGTCGTAGCCGGACACCAGAATGACCTGTGCGCCGCCCTTGGCAACACCGGCCGCAATGGTGCCAACGCCGGCCTCACTGACCAGCTTGACATTGATGTTGGCGCTGCGGTTGGCGTTCTTCAGGTCGTAGATCAGCTCTGCAAGGTCCTCGATGGAGTAGATATCGTGGTGCGGCGGGGGAGAGATCAGGCCCACACCGGTGGTGCTGTGGCGGGTCTTTGCGATCCACGGATATACTTTGGCACCGGGCAGATTGCCGCCCTCACCGGGCTTTGCGCCCTGTGCCAGCTTGATCTGGATCTCTTCCGCAGAAACGAGGTATTTGCTCGTTACACCAAAGCGTGCGGAAGCCACCTGCTTGATCTTGGAATTGCTCTCGCTGTGGTAGCGCTCTTCGGGTTCGCCGCCCTCGCCGGTGTTGCTGCGGCCGCCCAGACGGTTCAGGGCGATGGCAATGGTCTCATGGGCTTCACTGCTCAGGGCACCGTAGCTCATGGCTGCGCCCTTGAACCGCTTGACGATGGAGCTTACCGGCTCCACCTCTTCCAGCGGGATGCCGCCGTCAGGAGCATAGTTGAAGTCCAGCAGGCTGCGCAGATGCACGCCGTCAGCACCCATATTGTCCACGGTGCTGGTGAACTGCTTGAAAGCCGAGTAGTCGTTCGTCCAGCAGGCTTTCTGGAACAGGTGGATGGTCTGGGGGTTGAACAGGTGCTCTTCCTTGCCGCTGCGGAATTTGTGTGCGCCGCTGTCGGCCAGCTCCATGTTGATGTCCAGACCCAGCGGGTCGAAGGCTGCGTTGTGCTGGGCTTCCACATCGGCCTGAATGTCCGAAAGGGTAATGCCGCCCACACGGCTCACCGTGCCGGTGAAGTATTTGTCGATGACATCCTTGGAGATGCCCACAGCCTCAAAGATCTGGCTGCTCTGGTAGCTCTGGATGGTGGAAATACCCATCTTGGAGGCAATCTTCACAATGCCGCTGAGGATGGCGTTGTCGTAGTCCTCCACGGCTGCATAGTAATCTTTGTCCAGCAGGCCTTCGTCGATGAGCTGGCCGATGGTCTCATGCGCCAGATAGGGATTGATGGCGCAGGCACCGTAGCCCAGCAGAGCGGCAAAGTGGTGCACCTCGCGCGGCTCTGCACTTTCCAGGATCAGGGCCAGTGCGGTGCTCTTCTTGGTGCGGATCAGGTACTGCGAAACCGCGGAAACTGCCAGCAGGCTGGGAATGGTCACGTGGTATTCATCCACATCGCGGTCAGAAAGGATGATGATGTTTGCACCATCCTTGTAGGCGCGGTCGACCTCCAGAAATACACGGTCGATGGCCTTTTCCAGACTGGTATTCTTATAGTAGTTGATGGACACCGTGGCTACCTTGAAGCCGGGCACGTTCATGTATTTGATCTTGAGCAGGTCGGTGCTGGTCAGGATGGGGTTGTGCACCTTGAGCACCTTGCAGTTCTCGGGCTTGTCCTCCAGCAGGTTGCCGTGTGCGCCAATATACACGCTGGTGGAAGTGACCACCTTTTCGCGGATGGCATCGATGGGCGGGTTGGTGACCTGCGCAAAGCGCTGCTTGAAGTAATTGAACAGCGGCGGATGCTGGTTGCTCAGCACAGCAAGCGGGGTGTCGGTGCCCATAGCGCCGGAAGGCTCTGCGCCTGCCCGTGCCATGGAGAGGATCATGGTGTTCACATCCTCATACTTGTAGCCGAACACCTTCTGCAGGCGGGTGAGCTGATCGCCGGTGTAGCTTTCCACCTTCACGTTGGGAATTTTCAGTCTGGCCAGCTCCACAAGGTTGCGGTCGATCCACTCGCCGTAAGGCTCACGGCTGGCGTAGAACTCCTTGAGCTTTTCGTCGTCCACCACTTCGCCCTTCACGGTGTCCACCAGCAGCATTTTGCCGGGGCGCAGACGATCCTTGACCAAAATATTATCCGGCTCGCATTCCAACACACCCACCTCGGAGGACAGGATCATGCGGCCGTCCTTGGTGATGTAATAGCGGCTGGGGCGCAGACCGTTGCGGTCCAGCACAGCGCCCATCACGTCGCCGTCCGAGAAGAGGATGGCAGCGGGGCCATCCCAAGGCTCCAGCATGGTGGCATAATACTGGTAGAAATCGCGCTTTTTCTGGCTGATGTTCTTGTTGTTCTCCCACGGCTCGGGAATGGTGATCATCACGGCCAGCGGCAGATCCATGCCGTTCATCACCATGAATTCCAGCGCGTTATCCAGCATGGCGGAGTCGGAGCCGGAAGTGTTGATGATGGGCAGGATCTTGTTCATGTCGTCCTGCATGATGGAGCTGGAGATGCTCTCTTCACGGGCCAGCATGGCATCCGTGTTGCCCTTGATGGTGTTGATCTCGCCGTTGTGCAGGATGAAGCGGTTGGGGTGTGCGCGCATCCAGCTGGGGTTGGTGTTGGTGGAGAAGCGGCTGTGCACCATGCCGATAGCGGATTCATAATCCTCGTCCTGCAGGTCGGTATAGAACAGGCGCAGGTCGTGCACAAGGAACATGCCCTTGTACACGATGGTGCGGCTGGACAGGCTGGGCACATAAGTGCCGTTGCTGGCCTGCTCGAACACGCGGCGCACAATGTACAGCTTGCGGTCAAAATCGATGCCCTTGCTCACCTTGGCGGGCTTTTTGATGAAGCACTGCCAGATAGCAGGCATACAGTCGCGGGCCTTCTGGCCCACGGCATCCGGGTTCACGGGAACCTTGCGCCATGCCAGAAATTCGAGGCCTTCCTTGCGGGTGACCACCTCAAACAGCTTCATGGCCTGCGCACGCAGGTGTTCGCTCTGGGGGAAGAAGAACATGCCCACACCGTACTCGCGCTCGTTGCCAAGGTTGATGTTCAGTTCTTCGGCCACCTTGGAGAAGAACTTGTGGCTGATCTGCAGCAAAATGCCCACACCGTCGCCGGTCTTGCCCTCGGCATCCTTGCCGGCACGGTGCTCCAGCCGTTCCACAATGGCCAGTGCATCGTCCACGGTCTGGTGGCTTTTGCGGCCCTTGATATCCACCACAGCGCCAATGCCGCAGGCATCGTGCTCAAACTGTGGATCGTACAGACCAAGGGTGTTTTTCTGCTCTGTAAAGTTTTCCATAGACTTTCCCATCCTTATCTAAAATCCTCACCGGATGCGGCACCCTCCGCATTTTGACAAAAAAGAAAAGCGCCCCGCAAAGGGCAAAATAGCCCCTTGCAGAACGCCTTTGTTCCGGTAACTATTATTATACTGAACGCTGAAAAAGATTCAAGTGACAGCTGCACCAAATGTGGGTACACCGACCCTCTTTTTTCTTGTTCAAAACAGACACACCCGGTGGGCAAAAGTGTGGCTTTTTGCAGGCTGCTGCCGGGCCAAAACGCCGGACGGCCCCGGCAGGGGGGGCCTTTGATGGTTCCCGCAAAATCGGCAGTCCGTGGAAACGATACCGGTTTTCCCGGGACTTCTGAAAAAGAGGATGATTTTTGATGCTTTTCGGCGTGATGTCCATAAATCTTGGCGAATTATCGAACAAGATGCACATAAAAACTGCAGAAAATTTGGTAAAAAATGCTCTTGCGCACATGGAATGGGGGGGTAGAATGAGAAAAAGCGGGCAACCCGCAAAACGATTGGAGGAAAAAATTTATGCGGTTACGAAAAAACATGAAACGGACGGCGGCGGCCGCCCTGGCCCTGAGTATGGCAGTCTCTACAGCAGCGGTACCTGCATCGGCTGGCTATACCATTGATATGTCCGGTGCAAATATCACCGGCGATGTGGAGATCAAGCAGGAGGCGGACGGCAGCGGCACAAAGATCACCATCAGCGTGGACGGTCACGATAAAACAACCGATTTCTCAGACGGTAAAGAGGACGACAAGATCACCATTACCGGCGACAACACGGTCACAAAGTCTGCCGCCACCACAACGGCCGCTGCAGATGCTGCGAAGGACGATACCAAGGCCCCGGAGACCACGGTAACGGAGAACAAGGACGGCACCGTGATCGACTATACCGGAAAGCTGGACGCTCAGCCGGATCAGGAGGTCTCCCGCCCGGACAGCCAGAATGACCAGAACGACCCGGAAGCCGACCAGAAGAATCAGGGCGACCAGGCCGACCAGAACGACCCGGAAGCCGACCAGAAGAACCAGAACGACCAGAAAGTCGACCAGAACGACCCGAAAGCCGACCAGAGCAACCAGAATAACCAGAACAAGGACTCTGAGGATGCAGATGCGGGCATCATGACCTATGAGGCCCCGGCTCCAACGACCCTTACCAGTGCGGTGGCAGCTGCCGTCCGCAATGTCATCAAGATCATCAATAATGTCGCCGGAGCGGAAAATGCCCTCAATATCACGCTGGACAATGCAAAGATCGAATCCGACAGCAAAGCCGCCATGAAAATTTCGGGTGAAGGCGATGTCAACATTGAGCTGAACCACAGCAATGTCCTGACCAGCGGCAATGCTCATGCCGGCTTGGAAAAGAGTGACGAGGACTCTAAAGGCAGACTGACCATCCGGGATGACCTCAAGAACGATGGCACAGAGAAGACGAATGAGGAGAAAAAGGCCGAGGAAGATGCAGTTGCTGCCCAAAAAACCGGCGATGCTGTCAAGGACGTTGGCAGCCTGACTGCAACGGGCGGTAGTGACGACAGCTATGGTGGCGCTGGTATAGGAGGAGGATGTGAATTCTATGGCTCGGGTGATACAAGTACCAGCAGTATCGTGATCAATGGCGGAAAGATCACGGCAACGGGCGGCAAGAAAGCTGCCGGCATCGGCGGAAGCGCTGGCGGCCACGGCGGCAGGGTCAATCGGAAAGACCCGGATGACCGCAGCCAAACGATCACCATCAACGGCGGCAATATTAAGGCTACCGGCATTGGCGGCGGCTCCCTCTATAACGGGGGCGGCGACGGTGCAGTGACCATCACCGGCGGTCATATCCAGTCGACGGCTCAGTATGGCGCTGGTATAGGCGGCGGCTGGGGCGACGACGATGAGGGCGGCGATGGAGATGTGCTGATCACCGGAGGCGTGATCGAGGCGGTGGGCCTTGGTGGTGCCGGTATTGGCGGCGGTGGCGCTGACAATGAAGATCCCAATAACTTTGACGGCTGTCTGGGTGGAGATGCTAAGGTCGAGATCCGCGGCAAAAACACCATCATCAAAAAGGCTGTGGGCCACCTTGGTGCAGGCATTGGTGGTGGAAGCACTTTCGTTGCTGCACCAGGCTCTCTCTCCTATGACGGCGGCTCCGCAGAGATAGAAATTACCGACGGAGCCACGGTGCAAGAGGCTGTTGGCGGCGAAGGCGGAGCCGGCATTGGTTCTGGTGCTGGTAGAGGTTTCCAATCAGACAAAACGTATGCGCATGTGACGATCAAAAATGCTACGGTCGAGTCTGCCAAATCGGGTTTACCTTCGAAGGGTAAGGTCTACGGTGCTGGTATTGGCGGCGGCGGAACCAAAGGTACGTACTGGAATGGCGAGAACGTGATAAGGATCATCAACTCGGTCATTGGTCGGTTCAAACTGGATCAGAACGGCAACCGTGAAAAAGATGCGAACGGAAACTATCTTCTGGACACTGGGGCAGGGGCTTTAGGCAACAACGGATCAGAGGGCATCGGAAGAGGCGCAAATGAATCCGGAGGACTGTCTGGAGATCTTTATGGAGAGTATGGCAATAACGACGTAATTATTGATAACTCCTGGGTCTCCGAAGGAAACACGATGAACCAGAAGTTTAATCACGATTGGCACTACACGGTAACGCCTCCTACCTGTACGAAAGATGGAGAAAAGTTCGGGGAGTGCAGCCGCTGTGGCATGAAGAAAACGGAAAAGATCCCCGCCCTGGGCCATGATTGGGGCGACTGGACAGTGACCACCCCCGCTACCTGCACCAATGAGGGCGTGGAGACCCGTATCTGCAACCGTGACCCCAGCCATGTGGAGACCAGAACCATCCCCACCACCGGCCACAACTGGGTGGACAACGGCAACGGCACCCACACCTGCACCAACTGCGGTGCCACCGAAGCCTTCGGCGCCCTTGAGCTGCGGGTGGTGGATGCCGAGGGCATGAATAAGTCCTTTACCGTGAGCCAGAACGGCACCCTGCGCACCTACACCAGTGCCTACGACACGGCCACTCTTACCGGCGACCTGAACACCCTGCGCTACCTGCAGGACCACGGCGCACAGACCATCCAGTTCGTCACCAATGGCCAGACCAGCAGCTTTGACATCAACGACCTGCTGGCACAGGGCAGCGGCAGCGAGGTGTTCTACCTCACCCACCGTGGGACCGAAGAGCCCACCCTGCTGCTGGTGGAGGCAGACCACAGCGAACTGGTGAAAGACTAACCATCCCCGGAGGCGGAGTTTACCGCAAGGCTCCGCTTTCCTCCATATTGCAAAAGCAGGCCCCCCGGCACTTCCGCATGGTGCCGGGGGGCCTGCTTTGTCTTTGTTTGGGGCGGCGGGGCAAACCAAATAAAATCCTCACCGGATGCGGCACCCTCCGCATTCTGACAAAAAAGAAAAGCGCCCCGCAAGGGTAGACTCCACCCTTGTGGAACGCCTTTGTTCCGGTACTTATTATTATAGCGGCTCGTGAAGAATCTTCAAGTGACAGCTGCACCAAATATAACAACAGCTTTCCACTGCTTCTTGTGCGAAACGCCGCGTATGGCGGTCAGTTGTAGCTATAGTGAGAACAGTGCAGGCTCAATGTCTGCCCAGAATGGCCTGCAGGTCATTTTCCGGCGTTGTTACGGCTTTTAAATCGTACTTTTGCTGCAGGGCAGCCACAACGACCGGCGAGAGGAACGGGGGCAGGGTAGGCCCCAGCCGGATGTTCCGGATGCCCAGCGCCAGCAGCGCGATGAGGATGCACACGGCCTTCTGCTCAAACCAGCACAGCACCAGCGAGAGGGGCAGGTCGTTGACGCCGCAGCCAAAGGCGTCGGCCAGCGCCAATGCGATGCGGATGGCGCTGTAGGCGTCGTTGCACTGGCCCACGTCCAGGATGCGGGGCAGGCCGGTGCCCGGCACGGTGCCAAGGGGCAGGTCGTTCAGGCGGAACTTGCCGCAGGCCAGGGTCAGCAGGATGGTGTCGGGCGGGGTAAGGCGGGCAAACTCGGTGTAGTAGCGGCGGCTGGGCCGGGTGCCGTCGCAGCCGCCCACCAGAAAGAAGTGCCGCAGCTTACCGTCCCGCACCGCCTGCACGATCTCGTCCGCGTGCTGCAGCACGGCGGTGCGGGCAAAACCGGTGGTCACCGTGGAGCCGCCGTTCAGGCCGGGCAGCAGGGTGTCCTGCGCGTAGCCGCCCAGCTCCAGCGCCTTTTCGATCACCGGGGAAAAGTCGCGCCCTTCGTCGATGTGGGGCACGCCGGGGTAAGCCACCACCGAGGTGGTGAACACCCGGTCGGCGTAGCTGGCGCGCAGGGGCATGATGCAGTTGGTGGTGAACAGGATGGGCGCGGGGATGTCCTCGAACTCCCGCTGCTGGTTCTGCCATGCGGTGCCAAAGTTGCCCTTGAGGTGGGGGTAGCGGCGCTTCAGCTCCGGGTAGCCGTGGGCGGGCAGCATCTCCGAGTGGGTGTAGACGTTGACGCCCCGGCCTGCGGTCTGTTCCAGCAGCTGCTGTGCGTCGTAGAGGTCGTGGCCGGAAATCACGATGAACGGCCCCTTTTCAATGGTCAGGGGCACCTGCACCGGTTCCGGATCGCCAAACGCGCCGGTGTTGGCCGCGTCCAGCAGCTCCATGCAGCGGTAGCTGGCTTCTCCTGTGGCCTGCACCAGCTGCCACAGGGCGTCGGTGGTCTGGCCGGGGTCGCCCACGGCCTGCAGGGCGGTACAGAAGAACCGGTCCAGCTCCGGGTCGATGCGGCCCAGCACCCGGGCGTGGTAGTTGTAGGCGGCCATGCCCCGCAGGCTGAACAGCACAAAGCATTTCAGGCTGCGCCGGTCGGCGTCCGGTTCCCGCCAGAGGGCCTGCATGTCGTAGTCCGGGCCGGTGCCGGGGCTGGCGTCGTGCACCCGGCGGGTCAGCGCGTCCACGGCGGCGGGGTCAAAGTTCACGTTGGTAATGGTGGTGAACAGCCCCTGCATCAGCAGCCGGGCCTGTTCCGGGGCCGGGCCGCGCCCCGCCGCGATGAGCTGCCCGGCAAACGCGATGAGCGCCCCGGTGAGCCGGTCCTGTGCGGCGGCTGTCTCGGCCGACTTGCCGCACACCCCCGCTGCGCCGGTGCAGGCGGTGCAGCCCGCCGCCTGCTCACACTGAAAACAAAACATCTGCTCGTCCATACAAAACTCCCTTTCTGCCATAAGATACTGCCAGTGTGGGCAGAGCGGGGCGGGGTTATACCAAAAAAGAGCCGCACCCCTGCGGGCGCGGCTCTGGTCGTGTGGGTCAGTAATCCAGCGGGAGATAGAGACAGATGCATTTATCTTCCCCGTGAGAAGGGCTGAACGTGATGTCGGCGTCCAGGTCCTCGAAGTCGTGGTGGCGGTACAGGCGTTCGCCTGCCTCGGAGGAGGCCAGTGTGACGAACGACACGCCCACCTGCTGGCTGCGGATGGCTTCAATGCGGCTCAGGCATTCCTCCAACAGGACATCGCCCCAGTACAGGTGGATGCCGTTGGGAGTGGTTGCCTGCAGCTGATGCTGGAATTTTTCGTCAATGGCAAAATAACCGATGTGGATGGTGCCGCCGATCTTGTAGCGGACATCACCCTCGATCTCGTCCAGCGAGCCGCAGCTGAGATTGTAGTAACCGACGATGCTCTCGGCATGTTCGGTGAGAAACACAAAGGTCTTGCCGACCCCGGCATCCAGCGCATCCGGACTGCGCAGAAACTGGTTCAGGTAGGAGTTCCCGCAGTCGAACTTGGCTGCAAGTTTCTGAAGCGCAGGGGTATAGGGTCGGACGTTCAGCATTTCCGGTTGACCTCGTGCACATGGTCGACGATCTCTCCGTCGGCCTTTTCTTCCACGGAGAACGTGTGTGTACGGCAGTAGTCCCGGATCTCCAGCGCTTCGCGGGAGGGCGTGCGCTTCTTCTGGATCTTTTTCCGGCTGCAGAACGTGCCATTGTAGGGAACCGTATAATTCACAAGACACACCTCCTGTCAGCATCAGTATAAACGATGGAACGCGGTTTGTCAAATACCAAAAAGAGCCGCACCCCTGCGGGCGCGGCTCTTGGACGATGCAGGATGACTTAGTAGGTGATGCCCTGTGCCATCATGGCGGTGGCGACCTTCAGGAAGCCGGCGCAGTTTGCACCGACCATCAGGTTGCCCTCGGAACCGGCAGCCACAGATGCATCGTAGGAAGCATGGAAGATGCCCTCCATGATGCCCTTCAGCTTGGCATCGACCTCTTCAAAGGTCCAGCTCAGACGCTCGGAGTTCTGGCTCATCTCCAGACCGGAGGTAGCCACGCCGCCTGCGTTGGAAGCCTTTGCGGGTCCGTACAGGATGCCGTTGGACAGGTAGACCTCGATGGCCTCCGGGGTGCTGGGCATGTTGGCGCCCTCGCAGACCACGGTGCAGCCGCCCTTCACCAGAGCCTCAGCGGACTCCTTGTTGATCTCGTTCTGGGTTGCGCAGGGCAGGGCGATGTCGCAGGGGACAGTCCAGACCTTGGTGCAATCTGCAACATAGGTTACACCCTCGTGGGTCTCGGCGTACTCCTTGATACGGCCGCGGCGCACTTCCTTCAGATCCTTGACGTAGGCCAGATCGATGCCGTTGGGGTCGTAGACGTAGCCGTTGGAGTCGGACATGGTAACGACCTTGGCACCCAGCTGGGTAGCCTTCTCGCAGGCGTAGATCGCCACGTTGCCGGAACCGGAGATGACCACGGTCTTGCCCTGGAAGCTGTCGTTGCGCATGCACTTCAGAGCTTCAGCGGTGAAGTAGCACAGGCCGTAGCCGGTAGCCTCGGTGCGGGCCAGAGAGCCGCCGAAGGTCAGGCCCTTGCCGGTGAGCATGCCGCCCTGGAAGCTGTTGGTCAGGCGCTTGTACTGGCCGAACATATAGCCGACCTCACGGCCGCCGACACCGATATCACCGGCGGGGCAGTCCACGAACTGGCCGATGTGGCGGTACAGCTCGGTCATGAAGCTCTGGCAGAAGCGCATCACTTCCATGTCGCTCTTGCCGTGGGGGTCGAAGTCAGAGCCGCCCTTGCCGCCGCCCATGGGCAGGGTGGTCAGGCTGTTCTTGAAGGTCTGCTCAAAGCCCAGGAACTTCAGGATGCCCTGGTTGACAGAGGGATGGAAGCGCAGGCCGCCCTTGTAGGGGCCGATGGCGCTGTTGAACTGCACACGGTAGCCGCGGTTCACCTGAACCTTGCCCTGATCGTCAACCCAGGGCACACGGAAGGTGATGATGCGCTCCGGCTCGACCAGACGCTCGATCAGAGCGGCCTTCTCGTACTCAGGGTGCTTCTCCACAACGGGCTGGATGCTCTCCAGAACCTCGCGCACAGCCTGCAGGAACTCAGGCTCGTTGGCATTGCGCTTTTCCAGACCTTCGTAAACGCGCTTCAGGTATTCATTTGTCAGCATAGTAGAATACTCCTTTTCCCAATTACTCTATAAAATTTGAAAAAGACGAGACCGCCCAGCCCGCCGCACAGCGGACGCGCTGCTAAAACGCTTTGGGACGATCCCGGATTTCCGTTCTTACACACCGGCCTGCTTATGGCTGCAGACCGCTTTATTATTATAAAGCATTTCTGTGGGTTTGACAATAGAGAGAAAGCAGAAAATGCTTCAAAAAAAACAGATGAAAAGTTGAGACCGCTTCACAAAACGAAAAATAAAAGAAAAAAACTGCACAGAACCTTGTTTTTTAAAGCGCTGACAGAACAAAAGAAATACGGAAAAGAACGTCTTTTCTCCATTTTGCTGCATTTCGCAGGCGCAGAAAGCCATATTTTCTGCAAACAAAAAGCCCTGCACCACGCAAACGGCACAGGGCAGAGAAACGATTTTTACTTCTTCAGCAGCTTTTCGCAGGCATCTGCGGCACCTTCCAGATATTCGCCGCCGTAGGTCTCGATCATACCGGCATCGGAAAGCGCAGCCAGCTGGGGATCGATGGGACACTTGGCCAGCACGGGCAGGCCGTGCTTTGCAGCCACCTCATCCACATGGCTCTCGCCGAACACATTGATGTGCTTGCCGCAGTCGGGGCAGACGATGTAGCTCATGTTCTCCACAATGCCCAGCATGGGCACCTTCATCATCTCAGCCATGTTCACGGCCTTGGCCACGATCATGCTCACCAGCTCCTGCGGGCTTG
>OWIP01001716.1_pt1 | contig 12949 bp, 9 predicted proteins | sample 1732581 | NCBI WGS metagenome assembly OWIP01 (sample SAMN05065731, study PRJEB22554) | human gut metagenome | biome: ENVO:2100002; feature: ENVO:00000062; material: ENVO:00002003 | host: Homo sapiens | place: USA
CGCGTCCGCAGACGCGCCCCCAAGCTGCTCTTCCCCCAAGATTCCGTGAAGAACCTGAAAAAAGCCGCTTCTCTTTTGTGGAAAGCGGCTCTTTTTGTGTCTGTTGATTTGCACTTTTCAGGAATTGACTTGTATTGCGGCAAGCCCTCTCCGTCCGCTATGGCGGACACCTTTAGCTGACTGAAAAGGCAGATAAACACGCGGGCACTGTCTGATAATGTCACCAACCCAATCGCGCGAAAGGGTCAAGGGAGGAACTCCCTTGGAACTCCCTTGTGTTACATAAAATAGTGCTTGTAGGTGTCGTAGTAAATCGTCAGGCGGCGGGAACCGGAAATTTCGCGCAGGGTATCGCGAAGAGCGGAATCCTGCAGGATGAAGCGCACAATGTCCGGGTTGTAGCGGACACCCGCATCGCGCTTGAATTCCGCCAGCACTTCGTCCGTCGTCTTGGCTTGGTGGTAGTTGCGGCCATACTGGTCAGTCGCGGCATCAAGACAGTCGCAGACGGTGATGATGTCAATCATGAAGCGCTCCGGCGAGGCGGTGTTATCAAAGTCATTCGGATAGCCGCCCTTGCCGTTGTAGAACTTGTGGTGGCCGCGGGCGATATCCACATAGCGCGCCAAATCCTCGTCGATGCTCAGGTACTGCCCGCCGCGGTTCGGGTGGGAGCGGATGATGCCGAACTCCCCGTCCGTCAGCGGGCGGTGCTGCGTCTCGATAATCTCGAGCATGGAATTCTTGCCCACATCGTGCAGCAGGGCGGCGTCATGCGCAAATTGCAGGATTTCCGCGCGGTGCGCCTGCACATCCTCCGGCGACGTCACGCCGTGATACCCCACCATCAGCGCCGGTTCTTTGTCGATGATGGCGGAGAGAATCGCTTCCGCAAAGGCGGACACCATCAGCGAATGCAGGAACGCGGTGCAGTGCCGCGCGACAACGAGCCGGAAGATGTAGTCGATTTTCTCCTCCGCCGTGTCGAACAGCGCATAGGCATTCGGAAAGAACGCCAGCTCCTCCAGTGCGTTGTTCAGCGTGTTGCTATGCCCGGTGCGCGTGTCGTAATCCGCAATGAAATCACGGATATCCTGCTGATATTCGCGGAAATAGCGTTTCTTATCCTCCATCGGCATCGTCGTTTCCACGAGGAAGGAAATCAGCGCGTCCAGACAGGTCATGTAATAGGAAATAACGTCAATTTCGCGCACATCCACTTCACCGAGCTGCTCCACCTTCGGCTTTGTCTTACGGAAGAAAGTGTGAATCTCCTTCCAGCACTCATCTGCCGTGCGGCGGCCCGTCTCGCAGTCGAACTCACACTGGCTGGTGATAATTTGGAACATGTCGGCAGTGCTTTCCTCCGGCTTATCCAGCTTTTCGTAATATTCTGCCGTTATCTGCTCAATCCGACTCATCAATTCCGGCGGCACAAAGCGGGTGTGCGCCTCAATGGTGCGGTCAAACGATTTCGCCAGCGCGTAAGCGTCCGTGCGGAAGCGCTCGGTGAAAATATCCAGCAGCCTGCCTACGTCCGGCTCGCTTTCGCGCGTCGCCGCCAGCGCATCCGACGCTTGCAGTTCCTTCATTTCCTCCCATATGTCAAACGCTTCTTGCATCGTGACCGTGCCTAACACGCAGCAGCTCATCACAAGGTTCGCGTAGGCCACCACAATCGCCTGATGGACGCTGTGCTCCTTGATTGCGCCGAAATTCCGCGATAAAACCGAAATCTTGCGGTAATAGTCCCTTGCGCGTGTGCCATATGGTTCACGCAGGATGCGGGAGAATTCCAGATTCGTGTATGCCAATGTCAAGTCCACATCCGTCATCGCGGCAAGGTTGTTGCTGTGCCCATAGTGCTTCTGGAGAATCTTTGCAAGTTCCATCAGGAGCGCCAAGTCATGCGTATCCGCGCAATAGAACTCCATCATCGAAATTTGCAGCTGTTTCCATGCGTCATCGTCTAAATCAGGCTCTTCCTTCGCGAACTCCAGCATCACGCTGCGCATCAGGGCATTCATGCGCGCATACTCCGTGCGGAAGAATTCAGCGCGCTCCCGAAGGGCGGCGCACCATGTATCCCAGTCGGACTTGATGCGCATGGCAGCTTCGAGCTGCTCCACCCGCTTGAGGACAACCTGATAATCAGCGAAAAACTTCCGGATCTGCTCACTGTTCATATCGATAACTCTTTCTTTTCGTTCATCACAGGGCGGCACAGGCACATTCGGATTTCTGAGGCAGCGTTTCCTATTTTATATGGCGCAATTGCGCATCTGTCATTATACGCCCAATTTTAACAGCCGTCAAGGAAACAGACTGCATTTCAGAAAACGTTATCGGAAAGTCAGGGAGATAACAAGACATAGGGCAAAAAAGTTCAAAAATTGTTCAAGCGGTTACACACACTCTGTTATTTTTTTCGGCAAAAGTTTCTTGACAAATGTCCGAAATCGGACTATAATCGATACTGTCCGATTTCGGACAAGTTGAAAGGAGCATTGTGATGAAAGCGTTAAGCACACGTCTGTTTGCGCTGAACGAGGCATGGAAAGAAAATGCCAATATCTACCGGCAAATGGCGAAGCAGATGAACCTGACTGATATGGCGATGTGGGCGCTGTACACGCTGCGGGTTGAGCCGGGCGAAATGACACAGAGCCGGATGTGCGAATTTCTGCACGAACCCAAACAGACAATCAACTCCGCACTGAAGAAAATGGAAGCGGACGGGCTGATTACGCTGCAAAGCGGTTCAAATCGCCGCACGAAAACGATTCAGCTGACGGCCGCGGGCGAAGCGCTGGCGCGTGAAACCGCAGACCGCGTTGCCGAAACCGAGCAGCAGGCGCTGGCGCAATTCAGCGAAGAGGAGGCGGATCAGCTGTTCTCCCTCTTGCGCCGCCTGAATGCGCTGCTGACAGACATTTTCCCGCAGACAGTGCGGAATCAAGAAGAGGAAAGTAAAGCCAAATGAGCAAGAAGCACCCGATTCAGTTATCTGATCACTTTACCTACGCTCGGCTGTTCCGCTTCGTTCTGCCGTCGATTGTCATGATGGTGTTCACGTCCATCTACGGCGTGGTGGACGGGTTGTTCGTGTCGAATTTCGCCGGAAAAACGGCCTTCGCGTCCATCAACCTGATTATGCCGTTTCTCATCATTCTGGGTGCAATGGGCTTTATGCTCGGCACAGGCGGCACGGCGCTGGTCTCCCGCGTGCTGGGCGAGGGCGACAAGGAGCGCGCGAACGAGTATTTCTCCATGATTACGCTCTTCGGCATCCTGCTGGGCGTTATCCTGACGGTGGTCGGGGTACTGGCCATGCGCCCGATGGCGATTCTGCTGGGTGCAACAGAGGCCATGGTGGATGACTGCGTGCTTTATGGGCGGATTGTCGTCTGCTTTCTTACGTCGTTCATGCTGCAGAACATGTTCCAGTCATTCCTGATTGCGGCGGAGCGGCCGAAGTTCGGCTTGCTGATTACGCTCGCGGCGGGCGTGACAAACATGGTGCTGGACGCGCTGTTCGTGGGCGTATTCCGCTGGGGCATTGCGGGCGCTGCGATTGCAACCGGCATCAGCCAGACCGTTGGCGGCGTTGTGCCGCTGATGTACTTTCTGTTCAGCAAAAGCAGCCCCCTGCGTCTGCGCTGGACGGAGTTCGAAGTGCAGCCGCTGCTGCGATCGTGCGCCAACGGCTCATCAGAGCTGATGAGCAACATTTCCGGCTCGCTGATTGGGATGCTGTACAACGCACAGCTGATGCGCTTTCTGGGCGAGGACGGCGTGGCGACGTATGGCGTACTGATGTATGTGCAGTTCATCTTCGTCGCGATTGACATTGGCTATTCCATCGGCTGTGCGCCCATCATCAGCTACCACTACGGCGCGCGGAATCACCCGGAGCTGAGGAACCTGCTGACGAAGGGGCTGAAAGTCATGGGCATCTTAGGCATCGTGATGACAATCGCCGCCATCTCGCTGTCTGGGACGCTGGCAAACATCTTCGTCGGCTATGACGCGACGCTCTGTGAATTGACGCGGCACGCCTTCCACCTCTTCTCCTTCGCCTTCCTGCTCGCGGGCTTCAACATCTTCCTGTCCTCCTTCTTCACGGCGCTGAACAACGGCGGCGTGTCCGCGGCAATTTCCTTCCTGCGCACGCTGGTGTTTCAGGCGGCGTCGGTCATCCTGCTGCCGATGGCGCTGGATGTGGACGGTCTCTGGTGGGCAGCCTCTGCAGCGGAAGCGCTGGCGTTCGTCGTGTCGATTGGCTTCCTGTTGGCTCTGAAGGGGAAATACCATTATTTTGATGAAACCTAATCAGGAAAAACTTGCGTGTTCCCCTTGCAAACTGCTGTTCGCTGTGGTACGATAAGAAGCGAAAGAAACCCGGCGGCGATTGCCGATTGCATCCCCCGCCGGTATCCAGAAAGGAAGCGGTATCATGGCAGCAAAGAAGCCCGCAAAGACCGAAAAAGCCGCCCCGGTGACGGGCGCGCAGGAGGAGAAACTCAAGGCGCTGGAGCACGCGCTGGCGGATTTGGACAAGCAGTTCGGCAAGGGTGCCGTCATGAAGCTCGGTGAACATGCGGAGCAAAACGTGCAGGTCATCCCCACGGGCTGCCTGACGCTGGATGAGGCGCTGGGTGTCGGCGGCATTCCGCGCGGCCGTATTGTGGAGATTTTCGGCCCGGAATCCTCCGGTAAGACGACCGTTGCCCTGCACATTGTCGCACAGGCGCAGAAGATGGGCGGCATCGCGGCATTTGTGGACGCTGAGCACGCCCTCGACCCGGTGTACGCCAAGAATCTGGGCGTAAATATTGATGACCTGTATGTCTCTCAGCCCGACACGGGCGAACAGGCGCTGGAAATCGTCGAAGCGCTGGTTCGTTCCGGCGCGCTGGACGTCATTGTCATCGACTCTGTCGCCGCCCTCGTCCCGAAGGCAGAAATCGACGGCGAAATGGGCGATTCCTTCGTCGGTCTGCAAGCGCGTCTGATGAGTCAGGCGCTGCGCAAGCTGGCGGGCATCATCAACAAAACCGGCTGCGTCGCGGTGTTCATCAACCAGCTGCGCGAGAAAGTCGGCGTGATGTACGGCAACCCCGAAACCACCCCCGGCGGTCGTGCGCTGAAGTTCTACGCCTCCGTGCGTCTGGACGTGCGCCGCGGCGAACAGCTCAAAAACGGCAGCGAAGTCGTCGGCAACCACACGAAGGTCAAGGTTGTCAAGAACAAGGTTGCTCCGCCGTTCCGCGTGGCAGAGTTCGACATTGTGTACGGCGAAGGCATCAGCCGCGAAGGCACGCTGCTTGACATGGCGGTCGAGCGCGACATCATCCACAAGAGCGGCGCGTGGTTCAGCTACAAGGACCAGCGCATTGGTCAGGGGCGCGAGAACACGCGCCTGTACCTGCGCGACCATCCCGAAATCACGGACGAAATCGACGCGATTATTCGTCAGGAAATTTTTGCGGATAAGCCCGCAAAGCCGATTGCGCCCGAAGAAGACCCCGGCGAACTTCCGGATGAGGACGAGGACGACCTTGCCCTGCTGGAAGCAGACCTCGGCGATGATGCCGGTGTCGCCCCGCTGGAAGAAGAATAATCCACAGGTTATCAAACTTGTCCACCCTTGCGTCTGCGAGGGTGGATTTTTTGTGGCAGTGCGCTTTTCCCTGCAGCAAAAAAGACCAGCAGCAGGAAACGAATTGCTCCCTATGCTGGTCGGTCGCGCCCATCAGCACGACAATGCTGCGTAAGTTGAAAGAGCCGCCCGGTCATATTCCTTCCGCGTGTTTATCCGCTTTTGTCCTCTTTCCCTTACAGGTGAAACACAAATTTCTCCTCATATCGCCGGAAAATGACCAGCCCAATCATCAGCATTCCGAAAGCGCCTGCCCCGCACGCCAGCAAGCGCTCCGGCGTCGGCGGGATTCCCGCAATCACGATTTGCCGCAAAAAATCAATCAGCTGATACATCGGGTTCAAATGGAAAATCCCCCGAAGCCCCTCCGGCCAGATTGTATCCGGATAAAAAATCGGCGTCGCATACGTCCACAAGAGCGAAATCACGCTCCACAGGAATCGCGTATCGCGAAAAAAGACATTCAGCGTCGCCATCACCAGCGTCACGCCCAGCGCAAACAGAAACAAAAGCGCAATCATCAGCGGCAGCAGCAGCAGCGCGGGCGACACCCGCACCCCCGTCAGCAGCATCAGCAGAAGCAGCGGCAGCAGCGAAATCAGGAAGTTGATAAGGCTTGACAGCGCGCGGCTGAACGGGAAAATCAGCTTCGGAATCGCGACCTTGGTGATGAGCGACGCGTTCATGACAATCGCGTCCATGCCCAGCGTGACGCACTCGGTGAAGAAGCTGAAAACGATGATGCCCGAAATCAGGTACACCGGGAAGTGGTCGATAGCGGAGCGGAAGAGCGTGGAGAACACAAGGTACTGCACGAGCATCGTCAGCAGCGGATTGAGGAAACTCCAGAGGACGCCGAGGATACTCTGCCGATACTTTGTATTAAAATTGCGGCGGACAAGCTGTTCGATGAGGAAGCCGTAGCGGCGGACGTCGGCTTGCAGGCGCAGCAGATGGTTCTGCCGTCCGGCGGCGGCGCAGCGTGCGGTGAACAGGCTTTCCCAGACGCAGAACAGCACCAGAACCGCCGCGAAAATCCCGTAGTACAGCATCGCGCAGGAGGGGCGCGTGCCGGACAGGCGGATGCACAGCTGATTGCCGCTGCTCATGCCCAAAGCAGGGAGCGTGTTGCCGGAAAAGGTAAGCACAAGTTTGTCCGCATCCACGGGTTCAAACGAGAAAGTCAAATTTTCGCGGATGATACTGTCGGTCAGCAGGACAGTCTGCGTGAAAATCGGTAACCCCTGCCGTGTCAGGATCAGCGTCGCTGTGCCGCCGGATTCACTGCTCAGCGCCGTAACGGGCAGGCTGATTTCGCGGATGCCGCCATCCGGCAGGGGCAGCGAGAACGTCTCGCCGTCCGTCAGCGGATGCAGATGCGTCTGCGCCGCGTCGATGGTGAACGCCCGCGTCTGCCACGTCGGGGTAAACAAAGCACCATACAGCGCCAGCAGAAGCGCAATCACGAGTGTCACCCAAAGCCCTTTTTTCAGCACAGCGGAATCGCCGAAAATCGGCGGTTTGCACTTCGTCACGGCGTTCCCTCCTGTCGGTCAAGGTCGATGAACATGCTGCCGTCCGGGCGGAACAGCGGCGAATAGTAACGCTCCGGCGGGTGCTCCCCCCACGTTTGGCGGAAGCGGCGCAAATCCCCCTTCGGCGCGCCCTGCGTCAGGCACGGCGGCAGCAGCGAAAGCCGCATATCCATTGCCATCCGCGCATACGGCGTGTAGACGCTGAGCAGCCCGATTTGCTGGCATTTCAGCCCCAAATCCGCACCGCGAAGGTCGCTCTGGTACGCCGAAAATCCTCCGACGGACAGGAACACGTCGCGCCGAATCATCAGCAGTGCGCTGGATACGCCCGTCACGTTGCGGACGATGCGGTCAGTGAGCATGTACGGCCGCCCATAGCGCCACTGCCCCGCCTGATGGCTGACCGCGCCGCCGGGGACGTCCACCGCATACCCGGCGTGACGGAAGCAATCACGGTCATCCAGCAGCGCCGAGCCGACGCAGCCAACGTCCGCGCGCTGGGCGTACTGCATGAGTTCGCTGACCCAATCGGTATCCAGTGGGCGCAGTCCGGCGCGCAGAAACAGCACCGCATCGCAGTCCGTCCGGCGGACGAGGTCATTGACCGCTGACAAATCGCGGACGCGGATGCACGGCATCGGCAGCTTCGGCGCATCGCCCTCGCCCCAGAGGAGGCAAACGATTCGCATCTGCCGCGTTTTCCACCGAATGCGGACGCGCAGCTCTTCCACCGTCACGTCGGCATCCATGTGCAGGCGGCGGAGCTGATCCGCCACGGCGCGCGCGGCGGCATCCGCACAGGTCTGCGCTTTTTGATGGCTGAACGAGGTGTCCAGCATCCGCCAATGGTAGAGAATACGCGGAATATGGGTAATTTTCGCCGCGTTTTCGGACAGTCGAAGCGCCAAATCATGGTCTTGCGAGCCATCGAAACCGGGGCGAAGTCCGCCGACCGCGTTCATCAGTGCCCGTGACGCTGCCGTGATGTGGCAGATATAATTGCCGGAACGCAGCGAATCCGGCGCGAAATCAGGCTTCAAGTGCGGTTCAAAGAAGTGCGTGCCATCGGCGGACACCTTGTCCTCATCGGTATAAACGAAGTCCGCACCGTCCTGCGCCGCTTCGAGGATGCACCGCACCGCATCCGGTGCGAGCAAGTCATCGTGGTCACAGAGCGCGACAAACTCCCCCGTTGCCATCGTCAGCGCGGCGTTTGTGTTGCCCGCAATGCCGCGGTTCTCCGCGCCGAACGTCACACGGAAGCGATTGTCCTCCTGCGTCAGCGCTTGCAGCAGTTCACGCGTGTCCGCGCGGGTACTTGCGCCGTCATAGAAACAGGCTTCCCACGCGCCGCACGACTGATGCAGCAGCGAATCCGCCAGCGCGCGCAGCAGCTCCGGCGGCGTATTATAAGTCGGAATGAGGAAAGACAAGCGCATGGTCGGGGTGAAGGGGGCTGAAAGGGGCGCTTCATGGCGGCGGATAAAGGCTTGGTAGTCATCTTGCTCTGCTTGACGCAGGGCGGTTTCCGTCTGGAGGAAGGGGCGCTGACGATGGAGCGCGATGCGGAACCGGATGGCTTCGGGGATGCAGCGAAAGCCTTCACGATGAATGCGCCGGATGACGCGCAGGGGGAAGAGCATGACGGAAACCTCCTTTCGCGGATGATTGGCTTTATTATAGCATAAGGGGGAGAACGATGGAAGGGAAAGCGAGGATAAAAAGGGATAAACATGCGGGCAAAGTAATACTAATTCGATTCTAAAACATGGCATCGAGCATAGCAGATTTTTCGTTCCGGCAAAGCTGAGTGAAGTGAGGCGTACTGGAGGTACGCACGAGCGGAACGAAGCAAAGTCGGGGCGGAAAAGATGCTGTGTGAATGCCATGTTTTAGATGAGAATTAGTATAAGGCAAAGCGCGCAGCTCAATCGTGCGGAGGGACTTCGTCCGTTTTATTTTTCCAGCCTTGACGTTTCTATCTGCCGGAAAAAAATAATTTGCCACCCAAAAAGCGCGACGCATATCCATCATGCGCCGCGCTTTTTGTTGCGATACTATTTTCAAATGCGAATGTTCCAAGATGCGAATAGTATGTTATTCCGCTGCCGCAGCCGCGTCCGCTTCCACGGTCACGCTCTGCTCCTGCTGTTCCTTCTCCGCAATCAGGTCTTCGATGCTTTCCTTCGTGCGCATCAGGTCCTCCACGGACATCGTCTCAAAGCCCGCCGTCGGCGTCTTGACCTTCACGCCGTGGCTGCGCAGGAAGTTATCCACCTTCTCCTCGTTGTGCTTGTAAGCGTAGAAACCAACCGCGCTCACACCCACACCAATCAGAATGCCCTTGACCATCGGGCTCATGTTCAGGTTCAACATATGTTTGTCCTCCTTATTTTTTGCAAGTATCTATCGTTCAGGCTTTTCAGCCGGACGAGCGAATTAGGTCACCCTTTATGTGCTAAAACTTCGACGCTCCGGCGGAAGATGCTTCCAGCAAAGGCGCTGCCGTCCTCATTGCCCACGACGGGGGTGAGCGTCGTGGTGTGTTCGCCGTTCCGAACCAGATATACCTGTTCCCGCGGGCCGCGCGGCAGCAGGTGGCGGCTGAACGTGACAATCCACGCCAGCAGACTCGCCTGAAAGCCGTTGGGCTTGCCAATGGCGTTAATCAGGTAGACGACGGACATCACTTCCGGGTCGAAACTGCCGCGTGTGTGCAGTTCCTGATAGGCGTGCTCAACCACGGCGGTCAACGTCGCCCCGGCGGACAGCCAGCGCGTGTAGCGCGTGAGCGTCGAACCCGCGAGGGTCATCATGCCGTCAAGGACAATGCAGCCAAGCGCCAGATAGCCGCTGGGCGCCATCGAGAAGCCTTCTTCCTCCGAGTGCTTGACGTGCAGCACCGCCGTCTGCTGCAAGCGGGCGTACAGCGCACCGATGCGCACGAGCAGGTCACTTTCAGAAATAACCGCCTTATCGTAGCAGCACAGCATCGTCTGAATGCGCGGATTATACCGGCAGCTTTGCAATCCCGGAATGCTCAGGAAAATCGCTTCGCCTTCAATCGGCTTTTCCAATTGCAGACGAAGTCTGCCGGGCAGGGCGCTGAGCACTGTCAAATGCACCGCGCCGATGTTGTCATTGTGCATTCGTCACCCCTCCATCGGCGGAAACACCATCAGCCGCAGCGAGTTCGCCACAACGAGAATGGTGGACATGTTGTGCATCAGCGCGCTCGCCAGCACAGAGATGCCGCTTGCCGCGCCGAGAATCAGCCCGACGGTATTGATGCCGATGACCATTGCGAAGTTCTGCTGCACAATGCGCATTGTTGCGCGCGCCAGGCGGCGCAGTTCGGGAATCATCATCGGGTCATCGCGGTTGATAACCACGTCGCTGGTTTCCATGGCAATGTCGGTGGACTTGCTGCCCAGCGAGATGCCGACGTCCGCATACGCCAGCGCGGGCGCATCGTTGATGCCGTCGCCGACCATGACGACGCCGTTGCCCTGCGTTTGCAGCTTCAAGACAGCCTCCGCTTTCTGTTCAGGCAGCAGCTGCGCCTGATAGCCGTCCACGCCGACCATTTCCGCAACAGCCTGCGCCTGTGCCGCCATATCGCCCGTCAGCAGCTCAATGTCGCCCACGCCGTCATAGCGCAGGGCGTTGATGGCGCGGCGGACGTTTGCGCGCGGGTTATCCATGGCGTACAGCACGGCGACAATCTTGTCCCCCACGCCAACGTAGTTCGGAATTGCGCCGTTCGCATCGGGAATCGCGACATCCGCGCGGACACCGTTTTCCTTCATATACTTGAGGTTGCCGACGCGGATGCACTTGCCGCCGACTTCCGTCCGGCTGCCGCGGGAGACTTCGGTTACAATTTCGCCATGCGGGGGAATTTTCGCTCCGTGCGCTTGCCCGTAGGTCAGAATTGCGCTTGCCAGCGGATGCGTGCTGGTTTCCTCCGCCGCCATCGCCAACGAAAGCACTTCCGCCTCGTCCATCGTGTCGGTCAGCATCGTCATGCCCGTCACGCGCGGACGGCCCTCGGTAATCGTGCCGGTCTTATCCAGCAGAACAGTATTCGCGCTGCTCATCTGCTCGATGTACGCGCCGCCTTTAATCAGCACGCCGCGCTTGACCGCCGTGTTAATCGCGGCAGAGAACGCCGTCGCGGTCGAAAGCTTGATGCCGCAGGAATAGTCAATGACGAGCATCTTCAGCGCCTTCTGCGGATTGCGCGTCACGAGCCAAACCGCCGCGCACAGCAGGAAGTTCAGCGGCACGAGGTAGTTGGAGAACTTATCGGCATAGCGCTGGATGGGCGCTTTCTTGAGTTCGCTCTGCTCCACCATGCCGACGATGCGCGAGACAACCGTCTGGTCGCCGACGCGCTGCGCCTGAATCTGCATATTGCCGTTCTTGACGACCGTGCCCGCGAACACCTCCGCGTCCTTGCGCTTTTCCGCCGGAACAAATTCGCCCGTGATGGCGCTCTGGTCAACAACCGCGCTGCCGGACACCACCGTGCCATCCACCGCGATTTTCTCGCCCGTGTGCACCTCGATGGTGTCGCCCGCTTCGAGTTTACCAATCGGCGTTTTCTCCAGCCGACCGTCCGAGAGCACCTTCCAGACCTCGCCGTCTTCCACCGACAGCATCTGCTTGATGGACGACCGCGTGCGCTCGATGGTGTAGGACGTCATCAGTTCCGCGAGGTCAGACAGCGCCAGAATCATCAGGGCGGAATGCGGCGTACCGAGCAGCAGACTTGCGACAATCGACGTAACCGTCAGGAAATCGGCGTTCGGGCGCATATCGCGGCGCAGACCCGCCGCCGCGCTCCGTGCCATCGGCATCGTCAGTCCCAGACTGGTCAGCGCTTCCAGCGACGTGAAGCTCGCCATCGCGCCGCCGAGCAGGCTGCCAGGCAGAATCGTGTGACCGAGCACCACTGCGCCCGCGTTGAGCGCCAGCCGCTTTGTCAGCTGCTTTGTCGTCATGGACACTTCCGGCTCTTCCGGCTTGCTGCCTGCCTGACGATTGCGGTAGGCGTTCATGGCATAGCGTGCCATCGTCACGTCCACGCCCTCACAGAGAATCGACGTATCCGTCGCGGTCGGATCGAAGCGCAGGAGGATGCCGCAGGTAATTGGCGTCACCTGCACGCACTGCACACCCGGCAGGTTGGCAAGCATCTGGGCAATTTCTTCCTTCTCGTCATTCAGGAAGTTCAGCCCTTCTACTCTGAGCCGCAGCCGCCCGCGAAGGCTATGCGCCACCTGACTCTTCATCCAGTTTTTCTGTGTTTCCCGATTGAACATGTTATCCCTTCTTTGATTTGGCAATTCAGATTCAATGATTCATGCTTTTTCGCGTCGATTGTGCAAACCCTTGCCGTGAAAAGGCTCAACTAACAGGAGTGTGCACCGAGGGTTTCCAAAGGGCGATCGCGGACTTCGTCCGTTTCCATTGCCCTTTTGTCGCCTCCGCAGAGGCGAAACCCCTGCTTGCGGAAAAGACCAGCTATGTTTGAAAGACCAGCTACACGGTCGCGCCCATCTGGCGCGACACAGCATAGGTGTTGGAAAGAGCAGCTTGGGGGGCGCTTCTGAGGAAGCGCGAAGTTACTGGCAGGGACGCTTCGCTGCCTGCGCTTTTGTTGAGCGCGTTTGGCATACTGGTCGCCCGTGGAACAGTTGGGGCGTTGCCCCAAACCCCACAAGGGACGCTGTCCCTTGACCCTGCA
>OWIP01001736.1_pt1 | contig 12819 bp, 8 predicted proteins | sample 1732581 | NCBI WGS metagenome assembly OWIP01 (sample SAMN05065731, study PRJEB22554) | human gut metagenome | biome: ENVO:2100002; feature: ENVO:00000062; material: ENVO:00002003 | host: Homo sapiens | place: USA
GCCAGAAGGGAAAAGGCGCAAGCAGATGGCGCAGTTGAATCTGGAAATAGTATTACTTAACTTCCAGCAGGTTCTTGCATTCCGCGAACGCGCGGCGGCCAATGATTTCAATCGTCGCGGGCAGGGTTACGCTCTTGAGCTTCGTGTTGCCCTCAAACGCCTGCGCGCCGATTTCCACCACCGGCAGACCCGCCACCGTGTTCGGAACGGTCAGCGTCGATGCCGTGCCGTTGTACTTGACGACCACAATGCCCGTCGAGTCGTCACGAACCGCGAACACGAAGTCGCCTGTCACGGTGAATGCCTTGTTGACAGATTCGAGCTCCGTATTGCCGGACAGCGCCTTAATCGTGATGGTGTAGTCGCCCGGCTGCAGCAGCTTCAGACCCGGCACCGTGTAGTTCAGCGCCGCCGTTCCACCCAGCAGCGCAGCCGTGCCGTCGGGCGTGGTCAGCAGCAGCTGATACTTCGTTGCGCCGCCAGCAGCCGTCCACGTCACCGTCAGGTCGTCGCCCTGCTTCGCGGCAGGAACGGTCACGGTCAGCGGATCGTCGGTCACATACAGCGTCAGGGACTGCGCCGGGGAAAGCTCGCCAGCGGTCGTTCCGTAGTAGGGCTTGAACTGAATCGCGCGGACACCGTTGCCGTTGCCCAGCGAAGCGAAAGCGCGCTCGATAACCGTCACATCGCCAGTCGTCGGGTAGCTGGTATTTGCCTTGCCGTCCACATACAGGACGACCTTCGTCGCGTTCTTGGTGTTGACCGTGAACGTCACCGGCACATTCAGCTTCACGCGGCTGGGATTCATGGTGAAGTTGACGACTTCCGGCTTGTTGACCACGGTCGTCGTCAGTGTAATCGTGTACGCCTTAAACTTTTCGCCCGCGGTCGTGCCGTTGTAAGGCTGGAACTGAATCGTACGGACGCCGCCATTATTCCCCAGCGACGAGAACGACATCGTGAACTCGTACTTCGACATGCTGGTCGTTACGTCCTCAAAGCGGCGGTTCACCTGCCCGTCGACATACATCAGCAGCTTCGTCGCGTTGTCCAGATAAACAGTGAATTTAATCTGCTCGCCCAGCACCGCGGTCGTCTTGTCAATCTTGACATTCGCAATCACGGGGGCAGCAGACGAACCGCTCGTCAGGGAAATGGTGGTTGCGGTGGTCTTGTCGCCGCCGACTGCGCCGTTGTAGGCTTGGAACGCAATGGTACGCTTGCCCCCGTTGTTCCCCAGCGAAGAGAACGCCATGGTGAAGGTGTATTCCGTCATATCAGGGGTGATGTTCTCGAAGCGGCGGTTGACACTGCCGTCGATGTACATCAGCACCTTCGTGGCGTTCTTGATGCGCAGGGTGAAGGTGATATTTTCGCCCAGCGTCGCGTTCGGATTGCTGATTTTCAGCAGCTCAACCCGCGGCTTGTTCGCCACGCTGATGGTAATCGTCTTGGTGTCGGACATAGCGCCGGGCGTGTTGCCATTGTAGGGCTGGAACGCCACCGTGCGCACGCCGCCGTTTGAACCGAGCGTCGAGAAGGACATCTGGAACGTCGTTGCGCCGTCCTTCACGTCGTAGATGTAGCGGTTCAGCTTGCCATCAATGTAGACACGCATCTTCGTCGTGTTCTTGGTGTTGATGGTGAAGGTGATGGTTTCGTTCAAATCAACCGTAGATTTGTTCAAACTCCAGCTGGTCACGGTCGGCTTGTTCGGGCTTTCGTTTGCGACAGTCACAACACGTTCGGAGGTCTTTTCGCCCGCCGTCGTGCCGTTATAGGCTTGGAACGCAATGGCGCGCTTGCCCCCATTGCTTCCCAGCGACGAGAACGACATGGTGAAGGTGTATTCCGTCATATCGGGGGTGATGTCCTCGAAGCGACGGTTGACACTGCCGTCGATGTACATCAGCACCTTCGTGGCGTTCTTGATGCTCAGGGTGAAGGTGATGTTTTCGCCCAGACCCACGGTCGTCTTGTCGATATTCTTTACCGTTACCTGCGGCTTGACAGACGGCTTCGTCAGCGTAATCGTTTGTTCAGCGGACTTTTCGCCGGGCGTATTGCCGTTGTAGGCTTGGAACGCGATGGTGCGCTTGCCTCCCTTGCTCCCCATCGAGGAGAAGGCCATGGTAAGCGTCGATGTGTCGGTGGGCACGTCGTAGATGTAGCGGTTGACGCTGCCGTCAATGTACATCAAAATCTTGGTGGCGTTCTTCGTGTGGATGGTGAAGGTGATATTCTCGCCCAGCTCCGCCGTCGCCTTGTCCATTTCGAACGTCGGTTTGCCCGGAATAATCACATCCGCGCGGTCGATGTTTTCGAGGTCATCCGGCACGTCCGTAGGCGCGGGGGTCGACGCGGGCTCTTCGGTCGGCACGACGGCGGGCTCCTCGGTCGGCTCAACAGAGGGCTCCTCGGTCGGCTCAACAGCGGGCTCCTCGGTCGGCACGACAACAGGTTCCTCGGTCGGCACGACAACAGGTTCCTCGGTCGGCACGACAACGGGTTCTTCGGTCGGCACGACAACGGGTTCTTCGGTCGGCACGACAACGGGTTCCTCAGTCGGCTCAACAGCGGGTTCTTCGGTCGGCACGGGCGTGGGTGCAGGGGTCGGCACGGGTTCTTCCGTCGCAGCCGCAAGCACCAGCAGGGCACTGGGCATTTCCACGCCGCTCGCGAAAACACCGGTGTGACGTTGATTCTCAATGCCCTCTTCCGGCACGGGATGCACTGCATCCGCCGCCAGATAGCCATATGCAACGCCAGCCGTCTGGTCATACACGCAGATGGAAATCCGTTCATTCAGCTGACCCTTCTGCGGACGATGCGTCACATACACCACGCCGGTTACACGACCAACCAGCTCATCGCCCGTCGGATTCAGGTACAGCTGTGCGCTGCTGAACGTCGCGGCAAAGCCGGAGTCAAAGAACTCGTTATCCAGCACGGAGCGGCTGTAATCTACGGCTGCTTCGTCCACGATTTCGGGCGCTTCCGTTACCTCGGGAACATCCGTCGCTTCGGGGATTTCCGTTGCTTCAGGAACATCCGTCGCTTCGGGGATTTCCGTTGCTTCGGGAACATCCGTCGCTTCGGGGATTTCCGTTGCTTCGGGAACATCCGTCACTTCGGGTGCTTCCGTCGGCACGACCTCAACCGTTTCCGTCGGCGGAGTTTCCGGCTCTTCTGCAGCCGCCGTCAGCACTGTTCCCATACTGCCCGTCACCATGAATACAGCCAGCAGGAAAGACAATGCCTTTCGCATCCACTTTTTGTCCTTCATCGTCCTCACTCCTTGTTCCGTGCAATCTTCCGGCACGACGTATGGTTGTGCCAGTGGCAAGAGACTGCTGCTTTCCATTTTCTTTTCGCGGCGAGCTGCAGTGCTTCCGGTGGATATAGCAATCTCTTTCCCAATTCCAGCTATATTGTAACAAATTACAAGTCGCCTGTCAATACTTACCGCGCAGAAAGCCGAATTTTATACGAAAATCAAGGCACTTTCTCTGCATCTGTCTCGCGGAACTGATTTTTCCATTGCCGAATTGCCGTGGTCGGCAAATCAATTTGCGTCTCCCATGCGGAGCAGATGCGCTCCTCCAGCACATCCAAATTCCCGCCGCGGGGCAGGACGGGCAGATTCGTGTCCTTCGCGATTTCACTTGCGCGGTTGTCTACCGCCAGAATCAGGCTTCGGCAGCCCATATTCATTGCGTGGATGCCGCCGTGCAGCCGCGTGCCAACGTAGTCAATCCCGCCTGATGCCAAAAGCGCCGTGTAATCTCGCAGATTCGGCTGAATCAGGTGCAAATTCTGCGTCACGCGCGCATCCATTTGGCGCAGGCAGGCATAGTCCTCAACTGCTTGCAGCCACACATACACCTCGCGATAGTGCTTTTGCAGCATGGTCAGCATCTGCGCATCCTGCTCCGGGCTGCTGCGGTAGTCCGTTAGCGTTGTCACGACGCGCTCCGCCTTGTGCGTCGGAATCTGCGCGCATTTGTCGGCTGTCAGCCCCCACATTGTCGGACACGCCGTATTCAGCACGTTCGTGATGCCCAGCTTCAGCAGGCGCTGGCGCGTGTATTCGTCGCGCACCGCGTGCAGGTACTGCCCATCCAGCAGCGTTTTTAGAATCCGCTTCGTGTACCCTGTCGGCTCGTCCTGATATTGATACCACCCCGCACCCAGCAAAATGATATGCGTGCGCTGAAATTTTTCACGAATCAGGCGGAAATTCAGCAGCTCCCGCTTGTGCAAATCGCCGCAGCGCATCATCACCGCGTCCCGCAGGCGGATATTCCACATCCTTTGGTGGCGCATGTCTGAGGAAAGCAGATTTGTCCCGCAGACAAATGCGAAATCCGCACTGCCGACGTGCTTCATCGACACTTTCGACAGCCTGTCCCGAACCGGCACGGCGACGGACAGCTGCACAGGAAAGCAGTCGTGCAGCACATGCTCGCAGGCGTTTCGGATGATGAAATCTCCCTGATTCGCTGTTGAGATGGTAGGGTCAAAACGCACAATTTTGCGGCAGTGCTGCATTTCCTGATCGATCATGCCTTCTTCCTCCATTTGCGCAAGAAACTCCGCCCTTTTTCAAGCATCCAGCGATATTCTGCCGTCCGCCCCAGCGCCAGCGTGTACAGGAGCGCTGTCACCGCCGCGCAGGTGATGCCCTTGGTGATAATCCACATCAGCGTATGCCCCATCCGCGCGCACAGCATCAGCGACAGCGCCATCACCGCGCCGTTGAGCAGCAGCAAGCCGCCCTGCGCCTTGAAATACGCGGCAGCGCTGCGCCCGAAGGTGCGATGGAACAGCACTTTCGGCTCATACCAGAAGATGGTGAAGAGCCGCGCCAGCCCTGTTGCGCCGATGATGCCCGCTACGCCGAAGAAATGCCCCAGCAGGATGGACAGCAGGATGTTGACCAACGCTGTCATAAACATAACATACTTCATTTGCCGAAAAAGCCCCAGCGTTTCGCGGTACATCCACACAGGCGCGACGATGGTGCTCAGGTAGAACGTGAACAGCACCGCTGCTACCGTCCCTGTGTCCATCAGGTATTCTTCGCCCACCCAGATGGGGATGAAGTCCTGCACAACCGCGCCGTACGCGGCGACGCAGAAGCCTGTAATCGCCCCGAAGAGGACAATCAGGTTGCGGAACATGGCGTATGACTTTTCCGAATTCTTCTCGGCATTCAGATTTCCCAAGCTGGCGGAAATGCCGGTAATCACGATGGAAACGAACGTCGTCACATACGTCGTCAGCGACGCGTAGTTGGAGTAGTAGCCGACGAACACCGTGCCCAGCATGACGGAAATCAGAATGTTGTCCGTGTTGTTGATAAGAATCGTTGCCAGCTTGTAGAGAAACATGGAGCGGATGTTGTCGTTCAGCTCCTGCTTGCGGTGCATCGGCGCACGTTTCTGCTTTTTCCGCAGGAAGGGGTACATCTTATCCGCTAAATGGCTCAGTACCGCGTTCTGCAGGAGGGTGCAGGCAATCTGAATCAGCAGATAGCCAAGATAGCTGCCCCAAATCAGCAGGCATGCCATCTGCGCCGCATACTGCACCACCAGCGCCGCGGCGGAAACCATGTTCTGCAAATATGCCTTCTGGTCAGCCTGAATCAGCGTTGTTTTGTAGATGACCAGATAGGATGCCACGGAGTTCGCCAGGTATAGCACATAGTAGACGATTAGCTGCGCCATCGGCAGCTCACTGCTGATGATGAGCGGCAGGAAGGGAATTACCGCTGCGCCCAGCAGCGCTACCGCCAGCGCAATCAGGCGGTAAATGCGACGATAATAGCCCAGCAGGTGCTGAATTTCGCCCGTGTCGCCCCGGTGCAGCGGGGCGTACAAGCTGTACACCAGCACGTTGCCCACGCCCAGCTCCGCCAGTGACAGCATGGCCAGAATGTTGCTGTACAGCCCGTTGACACCCGTATAATCCGCGCCCAGCCGGCGCACAAACACCGTTCGCACGGCAAAAGCCAGCAGCAGCGTGACCACCTGCCGTACTGCGCCTACACCGATGTTGCGCGCCGTGTTTTCGCTCCTTGATGCTGTGTTCATGATTCCTCTCCGCCTGTTTCGCCCGTCTGCTCCTGCGCCGCGTCCTCCGGCTGCCACTTGCCCAGCAGTCCCAGAAACAGTATGTTCAGGAAAACGCCTTCCGTGTTGATGCACAGGAAATACAGCAGGAAAACGCCCAGCACATACAGCAGACGCGCCTTGGCAAATTTGGTGCGGATACCGCGGTACGTCAGCCACAGCCAAACTGCCGGGAGAATCAACCCTGTATCCATGACGAAGGCGGCAAAGCCATTGGAAATGTTCTGCACCCTGTGTTCCAGCAGAATTTCCGCCTTCCGCTCCGAGAAAACGCCCTGCCCCGCAATGGGGGATTCCAGCCCGATTTCAAAGCCGCTGAAGGTGTCGTTCCACCGCGTGTAGAACGAACCGCCGGAATTTCGTCCGATAATCTTGTTTTCCACCACGCCCGTGGCAGACTCGATGACAAACAGCAAAATCAGCCCAACGAACGCCGCCATCTTGATGCTGCGCGCCATTTTCCCGCCCTTTTTGCGGAAGGCCACCGTCAGCAGCACAACGCCCAGACAAATAAAGCCTGTTGTGGACAGCGTGCTGAGGATGGTGACGATCAGCAGCGCAATTGCCCAGCAGTATTTCTTCTTGCTCATGCCCATGCGCGTTTCGTCGCTCATCAGGAACAGCAGCGCGAAGTTCAGGAAAATCTGGTGGCTGCCCGGCTCGTTGAACATGCCCGCGTTGCGGTGGAAAACCGGGATGTTCAGCCAGCCTAAGGTAAAATAAGGCGTCAGATAAAATCCGTTGACGCTGGAAACTTCGTAGTGCAGCAGCGGCAGCGGCAGCGACAGCAAATCGCCGATGACGAAGGAAATCAGGCTGATAGCCGCCTCTGCCAGCATGACTTTGGTATACAGCCGCATATACGTCCGATACCCGATGCAGCTTTGCAGAACCAGCACATAGCCGATGTTGCAAAGCCAAATGACAATATCGTTGATGTGGATGCCGTTCTGCGGGTTGACGAAGCTCGTCAGCAGCAGCGCCGCCGTCAGCAGCAGCGTCAGGCGTACATTCTGGACGCTGATTTTCGGATGATGCGCCCGCGTCAGCAGCAGAATCGACGCAATCAGCATGGCTGCCATCAGCGGCATCCGCAGCACCTGAAAATACAGCGAGCCCATGCCCAGCACGCCAATCAGCACACAGAGTGCATCCACATGGTTCTTTGTGATTCGGATTTTCATCGTGCAATCTCCGTATAAATCTGATGCAGTATCTCCAGATTCTTCTGCGCATCATGCGTTTTTCCAGCGTGTTCTCGCCCGGCGCGCGCCATCTGCGCCGCTTTTTCCGGATGCGCGAACATCTCGCAGATATCATGCGCCAGCAAATGCGGGTCGTCTGCCGGATAAATCAGCCCTTCCACGCCGTGCGTCATCAGACAGCGCACGCCGCCGACATCCGACGCAATGCACGGTACGCCAAGCAGCATCGCCTCGCCCAGCGAATTGGGGGAGTTTTCAATGCTCGACGGCAGCACAAACACCTGACTTTTTAGATACCGCTCCTTCATTTGCTGTGCATTCAGGCTGCCGGTAAAAACAACATGACCGTAGAGGTCGTTTTCGCGCAGCAGATGGTGGATGTACCGTTCATAGGCATTGCGCGCAAGCGACGGAATGCGCCCATAGTCCTTGCGCCCTACATAGAGCTTGACATCGGGATAGCGCTTGCGGACAATCGCCAGCGCCTGCAATAGCAGATGCAGCCCCTTGAGCGGCACATGCGCCTGACTGCAGAAGATGCTGTGCGGCTCGCAGCTGTTCAGCGACCATTCGCCGGTGTAGAACTCGTCCCGCAGCGTTTCGTTGTTGAAATGATAGGCCGCCTGCGGGGCAAGCTCCGCCATGCAGGCAGCATCCCAGTCGGTGCGCCCGATAACGTGCTGCACCCTGCGCAGGGCTTCCTGCTCATACTGCCCGACGCGGCGGTAGATTGCCTCCTGCCGGACGATATTGCCCTTCACCAAATCCTTCAGCGTGTGCCCGTGGCAGACGTGTTCCGGCAGATAAGCGCGATAATGCTCCGCGTATATGGACAGAAGCCCCTGAATGGAAATTACAATCCGCTCGCGCATCCCCATGTGTTCCGCCGCATCAACCATGGCCAGCGTGTGCTGATTTTCCGTGCCCCAGAGGTGAATGACATCCGGCTGCTCTTTGCGCAGAATATCCTCCAGCTGCCGGGTGTAGGCTTCGCCGCACCGCTGCGTAGGGCGTGTGGGGTTGACAAGCCCGTAATAGCGATAGCCGTCCACTTCGCCCGTCAGCGCTTTCGGCGCGTCAAACACATACGTCAGCGCCACATCCGGCAGCTGCGTCAGCCGCCGCGACAGCCCGACCAGCCAGCCCACGATATACACCGGGGGAAGCGATTCTTTTTCCGCAATGGCAGGGAGGATAATATTCCCCATCCACATGACCTTCACGCTTCAGCCCCTCCTTTCACTTTGCGCTGTGCGGCATGGTTATTCCACCGCGCCCCGCGTCAGAAAATCCCGCAGCTTTTCCCGCTCCTGCGCCTGCGATTGGCAGTAGCGCGCAATGCTGCGCACATAGCGGTCATGCACGGCTTCATCCAGCAGCCTTTCCGGCACAAAATCCGCCATGCTGGATACCGTTTTGCCCAATTCGTTTGCTTCCACCATTTGCAGCGTCCCACAGCGGCTGCCCACAATCGGCACGCCCCGGAAGAGAATATCGAATACAACGCCGCTGCTGTGCAGGAAGTAATTCTCCGAATAGTTTAGGATGCAGTAGCGGCATTGGCGAATCGCCTCGTCATACGCCGCTTCGGACAGGTATTCCAGCCGCAGCTCGATGTTCTTTGCGCCCGCGCAGACTGCCCGCAGCTCCGCCTCCAGCGGCGCTTCCTGCACCCGCCCCGCAATCAGCACCCGATACGGCGTGCTCCGCAGCTGCTTTGCCGCCTCAACGACGCCCTTGTCCGACGTAATCAGCCCGACCATGCCGAAATCATAGCGCTTCTGCGCATACGGCACAGGCGGCTGCATCGTTCCTGTGCTGATGTAATCGGACACGACGCACATCGGCCGCCCATACGCCGCGCCAATGGCTGCATTGGGGCAGATAACGCCGCTGATTTTCCGCCTGCACAGCGCATACAGCCCCCGTTTCAGCAGCGAATTGACGCCGTCGGTGCTGTACTGGATGGCGTAGACCCGCGTTTCTTTCTTCTTGAACAGTGCAAGCCCCAGATACGCTGTTGCGACGGCGCTGCATTGGAGGACAATCACGTCATCCTGCGCTTCCCGAAGCAGCGCGCGCACGTTCTGGAACACGGCGCGTTTGTTGCGCACTGCCGAACTGCCCACGATGTAATCATGCGGCAGACGAATCAGCTTGTCCCCGAAGCGGTCGCCGTACACCGGCCCGCCCGCAATGCGCACATCCATCTCCGCGCCGAACAGGTCAAGATAATTCTGCGCGACGGTGAAATAATGCCCAGCGGCAATGCCGTCTGTGCTGGTGCTCCGTACATCTGCCACAATCAGCCGCATGATGGTTCGTTCCTTTCGCCGCTTTTCTGCATCGCCTTGCTGTAAATCGCCATCAGCTGACGATAATTTGCTTCCGCCGTGAAATTCTCCTGATACGTTTTCAATGCGCCCTCGCTGACGGATTCCGCGTGCTGCAGCCGATTGAGCGTCTGTGCCAGCTGTTCCGCCGAGTCTGCCGGAAACTTGAAGCCTGTCACGCCGTCCGAAATCAGGGAACCCGCGTTGCCTAAATCCGAGCAAATCACCGGCGTGGCGGCGCTGAAGGCTTCCACAATCGTCATCGGGAAGCCTTCGTACCATTGTGTCGGCAGAATCAGCGCCTTGGACTGCCCCATCAGCGCCCGTGCCGCCGAATTTGGCACAAAGCCGCGCAGCTCCGCCTGCTTCAGCTTTTCCCGCGTCAGATATTCGCGGCACCATGCTTCCTCCGGCCCTGTACCGCAGATGATCAGCTTCATGCCCCCGCCTGAACGCTCGTAGCGCGCCCACGCTTCCAGCAGCAGCCGAATGCCCTTGAGCGCATCCAGCCGACCGATGTACACCACCTGATTTTCGCGCGCCGCATATGGCACAATCGTCTCCGGCGGTTCCACAAAGTTCGGCTTTACGGACACGTTTTCCGGCGGAATCTGCTTAAGCGCCAGCAGCTTCTGCCGGTTGAAGTCCGTCAGGGTGATATAATGCAGGCGGCTGTACGTTTTGAGGGCGCGGTGCAAACGTGTGCTGAGCACGCAGAGCACCGTCTGCAGGCGGCTGCCGCGGTAGCAGCGGTGCTTCACCGCGCAGTGCAGCCCCTTTTCCGTGCAGTCCTCGCAGATATGACCGTCGCGGTAGAAAAGCGCGTTCGGGCAGAGCAGGCGGAAGTTGTGCACCGTCTGCACCACGGGAACGCCCTCGCGCAATGCCGCGTAATACACTGCCGGGCCAATCAGCGGCAGCGTGTTGTGCACATGCACCAGCGAAATCCGGTTTTCGCGGATGCTCCGTCGAACCTCGCGGTATGTACGGATGCTGAAAAACATCCCCAGCGCACTGCGGATTTTCTCCAGCGCTCCCATGCGCGAAATTTCCTCGTTCCGCCGCGCATACAGCGCCGCGGCGTGACCGTGCGTTTCCAGCAGGTGCTTCTCGTTCGCCACAACGACATCCTCGCCGCCGGGAACCTGATAATAGTCGTGTACCAGCAGTACAGCGGGCTGTTTTGTCGCTTGCTGCATTTACTTTCTCCTGATGGCCGCGTTCCAGATGAATTTCAGATTCGTGCTCCAGTAGCGCTGGAATAGCCGCTTCGGGTCTTGCATCAGGCGATAGAGCCATTCCAGGCTGTGCTTCTGCATCCATAACGGGGCGCGCTTGACGTTGCCCGAAAAGAAATCAAAGCCCGCGCCGACCCCAATCATCAGCCCATGCACACGCCCTTGGTGCGCCGCCATCCAGCGCTCCTGCTTCGGCGCTCCCAGCCCGACCCACACAAAATCCGGCTGCGCCTGATTGATGCGCGCCACGGCAAGCGCATCTTCCTCCGGTGTCAGTTCGCGGAAAGGCGGCACGTCTGTGCCCGCAATTATCAGCCCCGGATACTCCTGCTGCAGGCGCGTAATCATTTTCTCCTGCACTTCCTGCGTGCTGCCGTAGAAATAATGCCGCCAGCCGTGTGCCGTGGACTGCCGAAAGACCTCCATCATCAGGTCAGGCCCGGTTGTCCGCTGAATCTGCGGATACCCGCGCCGCCGCGCCTCCTGCGCCAGCGGATTGCCATCCGGAATCGCCATCAAACCGCCGTTCTGCACGGCACGGTAGTCCGCATCCTCGTAACTGACGACGGTTGTATGTACATTCGATACGCAGATGTAATCTCCCTGCAATTGATGAATATTCTGCGCCAAATATTTCAGCAGCCAATTCATATTGATGACTGCAATATTGACCCCTAAAATCGGACAGACCGGAATTTCACGCTTGTCCACTTTGCGGCAGTATTGCGCTGCTCCTTCGTGCGCCGTGGCAAACACCCCTTTCCCCGCTTCCCCAGCAAGAAACCTTGATACTATTTCCAGATTCATCTGCGCCATCTGCTTGCGCCTTTTCCCTTCTGGCGTCCGCTCATTCCACTTAGCGTAGCGCTGCTACGCTGCGTTCCATTCACGTTAGCCAGAATGAAAAATTCGCCGCGCATCTTGGCGCATTCTTATCTGGAAATAGTATGAATCATAAATTACCATTTTCATTATAACGCAAACATCAGTAATTTGCAAGCATTGCCATTTCAGACGATGAAGAAATTTCCTTTTTTTCTGCGGATGAATTGCCGCCCCGTATTCGTTCTTTCATTAGCATACCAATGCGAAAGGAGTATTCTTTATGAAGAACTGTATTTCCCGTTTCTGCCTGCTTGCCTTGCTTCTCCTGATGACCATCGCCCCTGTCCGCGCGGAAATTATCGGGCAGACGACGGAGAACGAGTACATCCACCGCCTGATTGCGGACAACGGGCAGGAACTCTGCTTCGTGTCCGGCGAGAAAGACCCGTACCTTTCCTATGCGGATGTCAACTTCGACGGCATCAACGATGTGGTGATACTGACACAGCGCGGCGCGAGCAATTTCGTCTACCAGTTTTTCATTTTTGATGGCGAACAGTATGTTCTCTGTCCGCTGACGTTCACGAATTATGACCTTGATGCGGAACACAAGATTGTAAGGAGTTCTGTGAACGGCGGCTTGGCGGGCGGCATTCACAGAGAAACGCTGTACCGTTTTGAGGGGACGGAGGCGGTGTTGCTGCGCTGGGCGGTTGGCGAGGAGAAAGAGGACTGGACGTTCGACGCGGATGGTTATACCGTCCGGCACTACAATGATGTGCTGACCCTGCAGGTCTGGGAACATGATCCGGATATGGACGGCATCCTGATTTTTGAACAGGATGTATCTACTGAAGATGAAAATGCGCTGAGGGAAGCGTTTCAAGCGGAAAATGACGCGCTCTGGTCGGGCATCCGCTAAGGCACTACCGCACAATTCGGCGGTGCGTCTGGCGATGTCTTTTCCGCCATCTGCGGCATGCAAATTCCTCGATTTACCGCCAGTAAATCTTCGAAATTTGCATTTGTATCTGACGAAAAATCCATTCGCCAGCCGACCACCTCATTTGTGCGGTGTTACCTT
>OWIP01001745.1_pt1 | contig 12785 bp, 16 predicted proteins | sample 1732581 | NCBI WGS metagenome assembly OWIP01 (sample SAMN05065731, study PRJEB22554) | human gut metagenome | biome: ENVO:2100002; feature: ENVO:00000062; material: ENVO:00002003 | host: Homo sapiens | place: USA
ACTATGACCCGCGCCCGTACATCCAGCCGCAGTTCAGTATGTTTCCTGCCGAGATTGAGAACGGCGACCTCGTACTGGTGCATGAACCGACCTGCGGGTCACTGCGGGAGATCAATCTTGCCAGGAGGGAAAAAGAACTTGGACATTAAGAAAACCGGTCACACATGTGAAACGTCGCCGGAGGCATGCGCACAACCCTATTTGCTGCCGCACACGACGCTGGCACTGTTCTGGATGGGACGCGGCGCCGCCATTTTATCATCCGCACAGATGACAGCGGAGGATCTGGTCTTTGCGGTCAGGGGGCTTGGCGAAGCGCAGGCGGCCTATCTGCAAAAGCTGATCGAGGTCTGCGGCGCGTGCGATGCGCTCTGCGAATGCCGGGCAGCGCGGGTAGAAGAAACAGACGCACTGCGGCGCTTGCCGCCAAAGCTGCTGCGGGAGCTGTGGGAAAAGGGCGTTTGCATCCGAAATCTCGGCAGAGCGCTTGCAAGCGGGGCATTTTTGTATGACGCCCGCAATATCAGGAAAAGAGGTACCGAACATGAAACTCATGGAGAAACTCAATAGAAAAACACTGCTTGAAAAGGTCATGAAGACCAGACCACCAGCAACCTCCCTGTGGCAGAAGCGGGAATCCATTCTTCTGTTTACCGGCACGGGCGCGACCGTCCTGCTGGCTTCTCACATGTCTGTGGAGGACATTTTGTTTACCATCCGGGATCTTGCGGATGTTCAGCAGGTGTTGGTTGATCAGCTCCGCGAACAGTGCGGATGCTGTGATAAGGAAGGCGAAAAGGACAAACCTTTGCAGCGTGTGGAGGAGGAAGCACTGCAGCGTGAGCCGCAGGACATCGTGGAATATCTGCGGGAGCAGGGCGTCTGCCTGCGGCAGCTTGCCAGAAAACTGGAACAGAATGAAACGATCTTCCTGTGATTATGGAGGGATTTGCCAATGGCGTATGTAAAAGCACCCATTCCATCCGAGGTCTACCACCTGACAAAGAAAGCGAATCTGGAAAGCATTCTGGATGACGGCGCAATCCGGCGCTTTGATGATACGGAATGCTGGTTCTGTGAAAGCCTTGCAAAAATGAAAGCATACATGGAGCAAACGGTTCTTTGCGAAGGCAAGCCGTATTACGGCGCTGGCGGTCAGCTCTGCCGTTATCCGAAATTCGAGCCGGATGAGCATATCATCCTGAAGCTGACACCGTGCCGCCGCGAAGGAAACTGGTACCGCTGGAATCAGGAGATCCCACTGAACAGCCCTCCGGAGCTGGTGCAGGTCGCAGCGGAGTTTTCCAAGCTGAAGATCGGTTTCCGCGGGGATCTGCCGTTCCGAAACGCGGAGGCAATCGATGTCGCTGAATTTCTGCATGGCAGCATTGTTTGCCGAAACGTGCAGACCACATCCGAGCTTTGGAAACGGCTTTCGGAGAAAGTTGAACAGAACTGGCAGACATATCAGAGAAATCTGTATGACCGAAGCCCCGGCGTGCTGATTGGCATAGCAGATGAGATTGCAGCAACCGCAACTTGCTATTCGGAATTTCTGTGCAGCGGCAGTGATCTTTCCCGCAGGGATCTTTCATATCTGCTGCAATTTGAAAATCCATTGGATGTGCTGCGAGATCGCTGGGTACTGGATCAGAGCACGGAACAGGGAACACGGTTTCTCGGTATGTTGGAGAGCTTGCGCAGCGAAGGTCATGCCGAGCAGGATTATCCGCTGGATGAAGCGTATGCGCAAACCCAGAAAAATGAAATGACAATGCAGCTATAGGAGGAATCAACCATATGGATTTTTCTAACATGGAAGTTACCATCGACCACATCGCGGACGCAGGCGCGAAGATCAAAGCCTACGCAACGGTCACCTTTGACGGGATGTTCAAGGTACACGGCGTCCGGCTGGCAGAATCCAAGCAGGGGCTGAACATCTTCATGCCGCAGAAAGCATTCAACAAGAATGGCAAGACACTGTACACGGATGTTTTCCACCCCATCACGTCCGGAGCGCGCGCAGCGCTCAAGGAAGCAGTCATCGACGCTTACAGAAAAGCGACGAAATAAAAAGCAGGAGGAAACAATGAAATATCGTACACATTGTCTGCGTCCGCCCTGAAGGCGGGCGCTTTTTTCATGGGCAGACAACTTCGCCCAGCAGGAAGGAGGCTTGACCTCATGACCAAACATCCATCATACCGGGCGCGCGACCAGCCGGAGAGCGGTTCCGCGTCCCAACACAGAAAGGACAAAATTATGCACAAATTTGAAAAACGGGACGCGAAGTCCAGAACCCTCGTTATCCTCGCCGTTGTCGGCCTTGCCGCTGCGCTCACGCTCGGCATTTTTACTGCTGTTCGTTTGATCCGCAAGCCTGCTGCATCCAAGGATGATCCCAAAACGAGCATCGTCTATGATTCCAGCGCCGTCGAGGGCGGCTGGGATAATCTCAGCCCGGAAGAAATTGCGGAGAAGCTGAACGAAAAGGTTGCGGAGGGCATGATCAACATTTCCATGAACACCGCGCCGTACTTCGAGGACGGCAAGGCTGAGGGCAATGTCATGATCGTGAATGAAGCTATCAACAATTACCCCCAGCAGGTCGAGTTCATCCGCAACGACACACAGGAGGTCATTTATCAGTCCAAAGCGATCCCTGTGGGAAGCAAGATCGAACGTGCTGCCCTTGACGTGGAGCTTCCGGCTGGCAGCTATGAATGCACAGCGATGTTCCACAATCTCGACCCCGAAACCGGCGATATTATCGGCACGGCTGGAGCCATCATCACCATCACCATTAAAAACTAATTTTTCAAAACAACAAAGGAGAATTTTACCATGAAAAACACCAAGAAAATCGTATCCCTCATCCTCGCGGTCTGCATGATCGCTTCTCTCGCCATTTCCGCTTCCGCCGCCAACACCGTTGACGCATCCGGCGGCACCGGCACTTCCAGTGTCACGCTCTCGTCCACCGCTGACGGCAGCATCGGCGGCGACCCCGCAGCCACGAAGATGTCCGTGACCGTGCCCACCGTGCTGCCCATCGCTGTCGGCACGGACGGAACGGTCAGCACTGCAACCGACGCGAAGATCGTCAACAACTCCTTCGGCGCTGTCAAGGTCAATTCCGTGAGCATCGAAGCCGCGCAGGGCTGGTCGCTGGCTGCGTTCGGTGACAAGGCCACCCTTGCCCACGAAAAGGTCAACTCCAACAAGTTTGGCTTCTCCCTCTGCCTCGGCGACGGCGAAAAGAAGATGACCGACGACAAGAACGCTTCCAAGCAGACGCTTCTGACCGATGCGATTAACGGCTGCTTCATGTCCGGTGTGGGCGACACCTCTGCAAACAGCATCAGCATTGCCTATGACGCCATCGTGACCCCGGTCTCCGAAGCTGTGACAAACACCGCCATCGCAAGCGTCCTGTTCATCATCGCTTGGGATGCGGTCTGATCTATTCGCTATTGCGAAGGGGAACGCGCAAGCGTTCCCCTTACCTGATTCTATAAGGAGGACTTCAAAATGAAACGAAAAAGAATCCTCGCCATGATCCTTGCCGTCGCGTCGTGCCTGTCGCTGGCCGTCAGCGCGTCGGCGGCAAACACACCCAACCGCAAAGCCACAGATTTCCGCGATTTCGACTGTACCGCATGGTATGCCGAAGCCGTGAGCGCAGCCGTGGACAATGGCCTTTTGTACGGCAAGTCCAGCACCATTATTGACCCGAACGGAGATATGACCCGCGCGGAAATGGCCGCGATCATCAACCGCTCGTTCGGCTGCTATAAGACCGCTGACATTTCGCAGTACAATGACGTATCCAAGAGCAAGTGGTATTACAAGGATGTTGCACTCGCCGTCCAGATGGGAACGTACAACGGACGATCTGCTTCTGCAATGGCCCCGGACGCGCCAATCTCGCGGCAGGAAGCCATGACGGTCGTTGCACGCGCACTGGAGCTGGACTACGATTCGTATTCCAAAACAGATCTGTCCGCGTTCTCCGACCGCAGCGAGATTTCTAACTGGGCGCTGCCCTATGTGCGCGCGATGGTCGGTGCAGACTACATTCACGGCCGCGGCAAAGTCCTTGCTCCGCTGGACAATATTACGCGCGCCGAGTTCGCGCAGATTTTCCATAACATCATCGGCACTTACATTGTGTCCAAGGGAACCTACGACAAAGACATCAAGGGCAGCGTTCTGATTCGCACCGACGATGTGACGCTCCAGAACATGACCGTTGACGGCGACCTCATCATCGGCTGCGGCGCGGCAGATGGCAAAATCACGCTGGATAACGTAACCGTCAAGGGCAGATTGCTTGTCTGGGGCGGCGGCACAAAAGCCGTGTACTGCAACGCTGGGACGAATATGCCCGCTGTTGTCGTAGCCCGCGTAGACGATGCCGTGAAAGTCATTTATGACAGAGATTCCACCCTTGCGGTCATTGACACAATCAAGGTTCGTATCACCGAACGTGCGAAGCAGCACAAGGAAACGGAAGTCATTTTTTACGACGTTTCCGGACTGCGCGAAGCCCAGAAGCAGCTCAACGCGATTGTCGCAGACAATCAGATTGATATTACTGCTCCTGCTCATCTTTACGCGCTTGTCGGGGAAAGCAGCGTGAAAGCCGAGTTCAGAAACAACAGCAAGGGCGATACCTACAAGGTAGAAATTCGCAGAAATAAAGACAATGCGCTGATTGCCGACGCATTTGAATTAGCTGCGGGCAAGAGTATTTCCAGTTTGACGCTTCTGGAAGCTCCTGAGTTCGGCAATGTGGATTGCACGGTCACGATCACGGCGTTCCGCGACGGCAAGCAGATCGGCTCCATGCGAACTGAACTTGTTTTGCACACAGCGTATTTGTGGCCAAAGGAGGTGCAGTGATGGATAAGAAGAAACTTATCACTTTTCTGCTGGCACTGACAATGATCCTATCACTGGCCGTTGGCGCGTCGGCAGCGGAAACGACCAAAGCGCGTGTTCCGGTGACGCTCACCGTGGTCAATACGGTTTCTCCGATTTCATGTACGGTTCCGGCTTGCCTGCCTGTGTCGCTGGTAGATGGCTACGTCGTTTGTGCAAATAACGCCGCTATTACAAATACTGGAAAGAACGGTGCAATTAAAGTCACAAAGGTTGACGTGCAGGCAGGAACGTTTGAAATCGGCAATTTTGACGATTTTACGGCAAGCAAGAACAGCATTGCACTCAGCATCAATGGTTGCAGCACGAAAGGTGCGGGTGCTTTGACCCTCGTAGACGGCGCGTTCCCGGTGATTGCCGCCGAGAAAAATCTCGCCATTCGCTACAAGGCCAAGGTTTCTGCGAGCGAGGCCGTCACGAACATCAACGCGGCGACCGTGATCTTCACGATCGCCGCCGTGAGTGAAAAGGAGGCTGCATGATGAAAAATTTCAAGAAATTTACTGCATTTGTGCTGGCTCTTTGTATGCTGTTTTCGCTGTCCGTCGCGGCATTTGCCGCCGAAGCGGACGAACACACGATCTATGACAGCGTGCCCGACGAAGAACCCGTGGTTTCCAACGAAGCCGCCACCTCTGGCACGATCCAGAACAGCGGCATTCGCTGGTCGCTGGATGAAAAGGGCTGGCTGACGATCTCCGGCTCCGGCGAAGCGCCGGTATTCCAAAGCGCAGACGATCAGCCGTGGGCGGCTGTCCGCGACCAGATCACCGAGGTCTGGTTTGAGGCCGTGGAAACGCTGTCCATCCCGGATCTGGCGTACTGGTTCGAGGGCTGCGTCAACCTGACTACCGCCGAGCTGCCGCTGACCCCGGTCATTGGCCGCCATGCGTTCTATAACTGCCCGAAACTCTCTACACTGACCATGTACTACGGCGAAGCAGTTCTGAACAGCATCGGCGAGGATGCGTTCTGGCGCGAAGCCGATTCCGGCGACACGCTCTATATCGCCTACATCATCGGCTACCCAGAGGCAACGGTGCCGTTCTACACCTATGATTGGGCGGCTTCCAACCGCAGCAACCGGTATTTTTACGATTTGTACGGCGTGTATCCCAATGCGGACACTGCAAACACGGCAGTCAATACCGCATCCGTGTCCGGCATCCAGAAAGCCCCCGGCATTTCGCTGACCGCTTCTACCGGCATTGTTGGCAACTGCCCAAGCTGCGGGAAATACTCACTGCAAGGAACGTATGTATCGCAGACCCATACCTCGCGCGGCCATGCCGAGTACTATGAGTGCTACCTCTGCCATTACACAAAAAATCTTGGCACTTATGTGTATAAAGACCATGGTTCTGGTTCGTATGGTTCGTGGACCTGCCCGGACTGCGGCAGTCACACATGGGTTCTGGAATATGAAAATGATGCCACCTGCACGCGAAACGGCTATCGGGAATATAGCTGCGCCTGCGGTCAGACCAAGCGCGAAACCATCTACGCAACCGGCCACAGCTATAGATATGGGAGCTGGGAGCAGCATTCTTCCACCCAGCACCGGCGCGAAGCCTATTGCCGGAATTGCGGCGATTCGGATTATGAATACGCCAGTCACAGCATGAGCTACGGAAGCTGGAGCAACTATTCTTCTTCACAACACAGCCGAACGGCAACGTGCCGCACCTGCGGATACAGCACTACGGATTACGGCAATCATAGCTATTCCACCGGTTCGTGGAGTAAGTATTCCGACACCCAGCACCGCCGTACAAAGACCTGTTCCGGTTGCGGCGCGAGTACATACGATTACGCAAATCACACCTATTCGTATGGTTCGTGGTCGAAAGCAGATGACGCGCAGCATAAACGTACCAAGACCTGCTCCGCCTGCGGCGACAGCACAACGGAGTACGCCGATCATGTGGACGCAAACGGCGATGGAAAGTGCGACGACTGCGGCGCGACCGTCAGCCTGACAATCAAGTGGGACGCAGGCACGAACGGCGGCACAATTGGCGGCAATGCCAGCTTTTCCGAAACCGTGAAGCCGAACAGCAGACCGACCGCGCCAGGCAGCGTTCCCGTCAAGACCGGCTACACGTTCAAGGGCTGGTTCACGGCCAAGAGTGGCGGCAGTCTTTACAGTACGGTCACGATCACCAGCAGCACGACATTTTACGCGCAGTTTGAAGCGAACAAGTACGCTGTGACGTGGGATTTGGGAACTGGGCAGAACGAAACCACAGAGCAGACCTACGGCGAAAAACTTGTCCTGCCCGCAGAGCCGACACGCAAGAACGCCGAGTTCTTAGGTTGGTTCACAGAAGCAGACGGCGGCACGCAGGTCACAGCGAATGACGTTTTCACGGACACTTCGGATGTCACCTACTATGCCCATTGGGAAATTACCGAAGTCTTTTCCGTGACCGTGCCGGTTGTCCTACCCCTCACAGTCGATGAAAACGGCGAAGTTCACACCGGCAGTGCGGAAATCATCAATGCGTCTACCGGCGCGGTGATCGTTTCCTCTGTCAGCATCAGCACAAAAAACGGCTGGCAGCTTGTACCCTATACGACAGACATGGCGCACGAAAAGGTAGACGCGAAGCTGCTCGGTTTCAAAATCAACGATTTGGAAACGAAGAACAACGGCGGTGCAGAAACGTTTACCCTGTCCGCGCCGTGGCAGATCGCAGAAAACGGCAGACTGCCCATTTCTTATGATGCGGTAGTGTCCGCCGTTTCCCAGCCGGTCACAGAGCAGGATGTGCTGAGCATCGTGTTCGTGCTGGAATGGGCAGAGGGTTAAGCGCATGGAAGAACAAAAAGCCATAGAGCAGATGACCGTTCTTATGGTCGAACCCGGATATGAACCCTATGAAAAGGCCATTCCGAACACCCTAGCAGCAAAGCAGGAGCTTGTCGGCGGTCTCATTACCGCCATCTATCCGTATGAGGAAATGGTCGCCATTGTTGCAAATGATGAAAGCATCCTCTTGGGGATGGACTTCAACCGCAGCGTGGAGGGCGGCTACGGCGGCGTTTTTGGGCCGTTTTTCGTGTGCGGGCTGACGGAGGATGACTTCTGCTCCCTCCCACCTGACCAGATCGAGCGGTTCAAGAAGAAATTTCACAAAGCAGAAATCCTGCTCGGCGTGCGCGGCAATGACCTGATTACACTGAAAGTTGAGCCGAAACAGAAAGATTTGAAACCCGAAAAGCAGCGCCGCCCGCCCACGCAGGAGCGCTGAGATGGACTTTACATTGACCGGCACAACGCCGGAAGAAAAGCTCAAGGAGCTGACCGACAAGCTGGAACAGGGAGTGCGCGAGATTTTCACCAGTGGGCGCTACGCAGAATATCTGGCTGTCATGTCCAAGTTTCATTCATACAGCTATGGAAATGTCCTGCTCATCCTCATGCAGAACCCGGCCGCAACCCATGTGGCCGGGTTTCAGGCATGGAAGAAGAACTTTGAACGCACGGTCAAAGCTGGCGAGCATGGGCTAAAAATTCTCGCGCCCTGTCCATATCGGCGCTTTATCGAACAAGACCGTTTGGACACGAATGGAAAACCGCTTTTAGATGCAAACGGCAAGCCACTTCGGGAGCGGACGTTGGTGCAGCTCATGCGATTTCGCATCGTCACCGTCTTTGACATTTCACAGACCGAGGGAAAGGAACTGCCCGGCATCGGCATTTCAGAGCTTTCCGGCGATATTTCCCACTATGAGGAACTGGCGGACGCGATCACAGGCGTCTCGCCGGTTCCCATTTTATATGCCGCGCCGCCCGGCGCAGCCAAGGGCTGCTTCAATCATGTCACGGAGGAAATTCTTGTCCGCCCCGGCATGAGCCAGAAGCAGACCGTCAAGACCATGCTCCATGAGATCAGCCACGCCACACTTCACCGGCGCAAGGAAAACGAGCGTCCGACCAAAGATCAGCATACGCGCGAGGTCGAGGCCGAGAGCGTTGCCTACGTTGTCTGTCAGCATTTCGGCATTGATACCGCGGAATATTCCTTTGGCTATGTGGCCGGATGGAGCAAGGGCAAGGAGCTGGACGAGCTGAAAGCATCGCTTGATACCATCCGCACCTGCGCTGCCGGTCTGATCGATGCCATCGAAGCGCGGTGTCCATCCTTATGTCCGCAGGAAATCCAGCCGCAGGAAAAAACACATGGAGGTGAAGCAAGAGCATGAATGATTTTCAACCAGATATTCTGGAATTTCTTGCAGAAATCGTCCAGAAGAACACCCACGCATACGCCGCAGACTTTGACTATGATGTGAAGCGGCTTTGGGACAGCGCGCAGGAGACGGACATGGAGCGGCGCTCGTTTCTCTGGATGAGCCGTATGCACGGAACATGGTGCGTGTTGGAACGAGAAGCATTTCTGGATGATACCAACGCCAACTGCATCTGGACGCATTACGCGGACTGCCCGGAGGGGATTCTGGCGTACCGCATTGTGGTCGAGGGCATCCGGGATGGCAAACTGGCAGGCAAGGTCATTCCCATCGACTATGCAAAGCAGGTCCGGCGCGTCATGCAATCCGCGCTGCCGGTTGCAAAAATTCAGTATCGGGACAAGGATGAGTATTTCTGTGAAAACAGCTACCACGCCTTTATGAACAGCACACTGCCCTACGAGGATGGGATCCATGACATCCGCTATGTGCCGGAAAGCGAAGCGGAGCTGACGCGGATCATGATGCTGGAGCATCGGATGGAAAAGCAGGATAAGCGCCCTCGACGGACAAAATCTGTTACCATGCAGCGGTAACGGAATCAGCACCGCTTGCGGTGCTGATTTAGCAAGTACGGCATTTGTGCCACAAACGCCACTTGTTAGGGTGTACCCTAAAACCCCGCGACGAATTGCGTCCCAACTTGGGACGCAATAACTATGATTATAAGGAAGGAGCACGTTATGCGGACACGCCGCAATTCTGTTGGTCTATGGCTCAGCGATGCAGAGCTGACACATCTGAGACAGCAATGTCAGATTACCGGTCTGAATACCAACACCTATCTCCGCAAACTTATCATGGGCGAACATCTCTGCCCGCGCCCACCTGACGCATACACCGCACTCCTGCGTGAGTTGTCTGCCATCGGCAACAATATCAACCAGATCGCGCACTGGACAAATGGAAAAGGCTATGCGACGCAAGCAGAAATCCACGAAGCGGTCAGCCTGGTAAAGCAGGCATACCGTAGGATTCTGGACACGCTCTGATGGCCTATGACAAAATCATTACCATCCGTGCACGGCTGGATGACTGTCTGCGCTATATTCAGGACGGCGATAAAACCGCGCTCTCCCGTGCACTGGACTACATTGAAGATTCCAACAAAACTGCGTTGGATGATGAAGTGATTTTGCAGAGCGCGATCAACTGCACAGTAGAAAATTGCTATCTGGATATGCAGCGCACGAAAGAGCGGTTTGGAAAACCGGGCGGCGTTGTCGGCTATCATCTTGTCCACTCCTACGCACCGGGCGAAACGACGCCGGAGCTGGCGCATGAAGCGGGAGTGGAATTTGCACGCCGACTGCTCGGTGACAAATATGAAGCCGTCATTTGCACCCATATCAACAAGGAACATCTGCACTGTCATATTGTATTCAATTCCGTTTCATTCGTGGATGGAGTGAAATATCGCAATGCTTTCAAAGATTACTTTGAAGATATTCGCGGCATTTCCAATGAGGTCAGCCGCAAATATGGCTTTTCTGTCATTCAGCCGGAGGGCAGTGGTCAGCACTATGCGGAATGGAACGCAGAGCGAAGCGGCAAGACCACCATCCGCGATCTTGTCCGGCAGGATCTGGACACGGCCATTGCAGCCAGCTTCACATTTGCGTCGCTGCTGGATATTCTCAGGAAACGCGGATATACCGTCAAATACAGCTCCAACGTCAAGCATACCGCCGTCAAGCCGCCCGGTGGAGCGCGGTTTTTCCGGTTGGATAGTCTGGGCGAGGATTACACTGAGGAAGCTATCTTGCAGCGATTGCGCAGGCAGCGCGGCGTAACCGCTGACATTCCGCCGGAACAAAGTGAATCCAAACGCTATACCATCCGCAAGCAGCCGCGCCGCTATCCACCCGTCAAACGCGGCAGTTTCCGGGCGCTATACCTATACTATCTGTATCTGCTGTCACCGCGAAAGAAACGCCCGCAAAAAGTTCCGTTTGAAACGCGGGCCGAAATTCGCCGTGCAAAGCAGTACCGGCAGCAATTCTTCCTTTTGCAGAAGTATCACATAGATACAAAGCCAGAGTTAGAAATGCTGTCCGATGCGTTATCGAATGAGATGCAGATTCTAGTAGACCAGCGCAAGGAGCTATACGCATTGCGCCGGGAGCAGCCGTCTGAGCAGCTTGACGCGGACATTGACAGCTTGACCGCACAGCTCCGGCCCCTGCGTCGGGAACTGCGGTTATGCGGCAAAATCGCGGAATATTCGCCGCGGATGCTGCGGCAGGTGCGGGAAAACAATACACCACCAACAGAAAATCATGCGCCGGATAAGGCGCGGGAAAGGAGGTCACATTTATGGAGGTAAGTGGCGAAGCTGCTGATCTCGTGATGAAAGAGGGCGTACAAATTTCAGAAGAAGCAATTAAACTACTTGCGCGGGGCGCAAAGAATCTCGCGGCGCTGTTGTATGCACTGGCAAAGGATCAGAAAAAGCTCTACGGCAAGGTCAATATGAACCGTCTATTGAGCGAACAGCGGCCCATTGAGGTTCTACCCTTGCGCACAGAGGATTTTGACGAGTTCAAGCGCAGAGCCAAGAAAGTCGGCTTGTTATTTTCAACCATTTTGGACAAGAAAGGCGACGCGCCATACCTTGAAATCCTGACCAACATTGACCATCTCTCACAGGCAAATTATATCCTAGAGCAGATGGGATACCAGCCCAGACAGTTGGAGGACGCGCAGCCAAAAAAAGAGCAGACCCCTGCCCGACCAGAACCATCCTTGCAAAAGCAAAGGAGTGGCTTGACGCAGGGGCCGATTTCGACCAATGAGGAAAAGCAGCCCGTTCGCGGACGGCTGGCGGCATTGCGTGCCGCCGCAGAGCGGACGCGGCCAGAACCCCAGCGCGAGCTGGAGCATATCAGGTAATAGGAGTGAGTATTATCTTAAATTTAGCAGATTTAGTAAATGAAAAGAATCAGAGCAGCGAACTCTGGCAGGCGCAGCGGCAGGCTGACCGCGAAAACACAAACGCCATGCAGGACGCAGGTATTGTTCAGATCACCAGCGACCCGGACGCTTATTTGCGGTACTTGAATTGTCAAGCCGACAATCCGAGTTATAGCGCAGGCAATGTTGCGCTCGTTATGGTGCAGGATCAGGATGCAACCATTTTCGGAACAAAAGACCGCTGGAAAAGTCTGATGCGCAGCGTATCTCCAACCGAGGAAAAGAATGGCGTGAAAATTTACACCCGTTCCTCTTTCGGCAAAGGGTATGTGCTGACGGACGTTTACGACGTGCGGCAGACAAGCGGGCGCGACCTGAAGCACACCGCATTGCAGCCGGACAGCAAGGAAATGACGGAAGCCCTCAAAACGCTCCTGAATTATTGTGTTGTGCCGCTGGTGAGTGATGAGAGTATCCCCATGCCTGCGCTCTACGACCCAAACCAGATGAAAATGGCGGTCAATCCGAAATATAACGATGCAGAAGCGTTCGCAGGCATCGCAACAGAGATCGCCCACGTCCGTTTTCATGCCAAAGGCTATAATCAGAAGGCTTAATAGTGACAAGTAACTATTTTGTCGCAGAGAACGGTGTGACCCGAAGGTCAC
>OWIP01001749.1_pt1 | contig 12773 bp, 8 predicted proteins | sample 1732581 | NCBI WGS metagenome assembly OWIP01 (sample SAMN05065731, study PRJEB22554) | human gut metagenome | biome: ENVO:2100002; feature: ENVO:00000062; material: ENVO:00002003 | host: Homo sapiens | place: USA
ATAGGCTCCGGTCTCGTGGGCTCGGAGATGTGTATAAGAGACAGTTGCAGGACTGTGGCAGCCCTGAGCGTCGCCCGAGAGCGTGTAGTCGCCCGGCGTAGCGCGGCCGCAGGACCAAACGATATCAACATAGGCATGACCCTTCTTGTCGAGCGCATAGGTCCAGAGGCGTTCGCCGGAACCTTCCTTCGCGTCGGAGCGGATCAGCGTCTGTGCGGTCGGGTCTGTATTAATGCGGTAGAGATGCGAGCGGCGCACGGCCGAGTAGTACTGCTCAACAGCGTCGGGGCCGGTGAAGTCTTCGGGCGAAGGGATGTTGGGCATATGGCAGGCCACGCAGGTGATCTTCTGATGCGTATCGGTCTTCGCAAAGACGGCCTTTTGCGTCTCATGGCAGTCGCCGCAGTTTTTCTTCATTTCCGGGGCCGTCACGGACGTCATCCAGTCGGGGCCGCCTACGCGCTGCTGATCGTGGCAGGTCACGCAGGTGAGCCCTTTTTCATAGTGCTTCGTGAGGGCGTGCTGCTCGGTTTTTTCGTTGAAGATCTTGGTGAGTTCAGCCTTGATTTCTTCTTTTGTCTGCGGCCCCTGGTGGCGCGCGGGGTCGAGCTTAAGCGAATCAACAAAGGCCTGATGCTCGGGCAAATCAAACTTCACGGGCGGATAGGGGTCGGCCGCCTGTTCCGCCGCCTGTGCGGCGCCGGCGAGAAAGACCGCGCAGGCAAGGGCGCCGGTCGTGAAAATACGGGTGTTCATTTGGGGAATCCTTTTCATATCGTGCGTGCGGACCGAAATCTGCGTTCCGCACACAGGCCTCATGAGGCATTGAAGTCATGTAAAGCCGCACTGGGCGGGTCGCCTGAGATGCGCAGAGCACCTCAGGGACTCATCACCTGGTCGACGTCGAGGTACTGCGCGAGAAAGTCCGCATAGTCGTCTTCGAGGTACTTGTTCGAATAAAGGAACACGGTGCCGAGCGAAGAAGTGGTGAACTTAATGTCGCTTTTCTTCGGATCCTTGGGGAAGGACTGCATCAGGTCCTGAAGTTCTTCGGGCTTCAGATTGAAGGGCTCTTCCTGGAAGGTGCCGATCGTCACCGGACGCGGATAGATGCGCGAGTGCTCGCGAACAAGGTCGCAGATCATTTCGGCGGGATTGTTTTTGGCCGAAAGAATGCGGGCATAAGAGGCCGATAGGAGCGGGCGATAGTGGAAATATTCCTTCTCGTCCCAGGAGGTCAAGTTTGCGACGCCGCAGTCGCGGGCGAGCGCAGTGTCCACCACCTGATTGAAGTACTCTTCGGTGATCTCGCGGGGTTCGGGCGCTTCTTGGGCTTCGGCGGCCTCAGCAGCGGCGTTTTCACGCTCAAGGGCTTGAGCCGTTTCAGCAAGCCGTCTCTCGAGCAGACCGCGCAGCAGTTCGCGCCGCGTGAAGGCTTCGCGCTGATCGCGCAGCGTCGGCACCTTCAGGCGGTTAGCTTCGCGCTCTTCGCGGTTCTTCGTTTTCGGCGGCACGAAGGAAACCGTGCCGGGCGCACGGTTATACGTGCTGTCCATCTGCCGGTCGGCATCTTCAAGCAGCTCGTGCGCCTTGGGGATCGGCGCGGCTGCAGCTTTTTCGCGGAAGGCCGCGAAAAGCGCAGGGCGCTCGATGAGTTCAACCCGGCGGCTCGCGTCGGCGACGAGATCCACAAGGATCAGGACGTCGGCGTCAAGCCGGGAGAGCTCATCCAAGGCCGACGGGGCGTGTTCCTCGATGACGGCCGCACTCGATCCTGCGAGAGACGCCTGAGCGGCTCCCTCGGCAGCATTCATGTCGGCACAGATTTCTGCTTCGCGATTCATGACTCAATACCTCTTGTCGGCGCGCAGTTACATCAGACCTTCCTGCTTCATCGTCGGAAGCGCGAAGTCGAGGCCGTATTCCTTAAGGGATTTTTCCGTCGGAGCGCCGGTCTTCACATCGAAGTCCATGAGACCGTAAAAGAGGTCGAAGCTCTTTTCGATGTCGGAGCGTTCCATGCGGATCGTGCCCTTGGTGAACGGCGCTTTGCCCTTGGGATCCCAGAAAATCCATTCCGGATACTGGTCATGATCCTGACGGGGGTTGCGGCTCTTGAGCTGACGCATCGTGTAGAGGCGCTGCAGGATGAAGGCGCGAAGACCGGCCTTGTCGAGGTCATCCTGGGTCATTTCGATGCCGGTGACGGCGCGGAAGACCTTGCTTTCCATCTCGATGTCGCCGATGTAGCCCTTTTCACGCAGCGGCGAGACTTCCCACGGAGCCGTCCACGAGCAGATGCCGAGCATGTCGTGGAGTTCCTTGCGGGCGACAACCCACTGCAGACGTTTCATCTTGTAGATGTTGGTCGGCGTGTAGTCACCGATCGCATCGACGGTATCCGGACTTCCCCAGAACTTCTCGCCGATGCGCTTTTGCACATCGATCGGCAGGCCGCAGCGGGTGAAGTTGATGTGGCCGTGGCTCATCGGATCGCGGTTGTAGAGCGAATTGAGCACGCAGCCGATCTGACCGTCGTCTTCGTTGGAATGGTGCTTGGGATGGCCGTGCGCCCAGTAAAGCGTATCGTGATCCTTCTGCCAGGCCGATTCGGCAAGACCAAAGTGTTCGAGAATCTTCGGCGTGGTTTCACCGAGCCAGCGGCCGAATTCGCCTTTGCGGTAAGCAATGCGCGGGAGAATGTCCTGAAGCGCGCTGGGATCGGGATTTTCAAACTTGTCCCACGGAATCTCTTTGTACTCTTCTTCGGAGAGGTACTTCTTCCAGTACCCCTTCTTGAGGAAGTAGACAAAGTCGCGGTGCAGCTGACCGTAATTGCACCAGATGCCGAGGTCGTCGAGGGTCTGCGAGCCCACAAGGCAGGCTTCACGCGACACGGGCTTCTCGAGGTCGTTGATGAGGCTCGGGAAGAACCAGCGGCCCCAGAGCGCGAGGCAGGTCTGTTCGGTGATCGGGTCAACCTTATATTTCGCGGCAGTTTCTTCGTCGCGAATGACTGAGTAGCAGCGAATCGGGCAGGCGTAGCAGCCCGTCGTGCGGACGTGGTACTTCCAAAGCGACGGCCCGAGGTAGAACTCTGCCGAGCAGGTGCGGTAGGCGATGTGGTTGACGTCGCGAATATCGCCGTTGATGACCACCGGCGGGTTGGCCGCGCCCCAGACACGGCCGGGCAGACCCGACCAGCGGCTCGAGGGGCTCGAGTACTCAAAGAGCGGCGACGGAACGCGGGAAACGACCGTTTGGGTGTGGGCGCCGAGGATTGCGCGGTGGCTGTCCATCAGCGCTTCCCATTCCTGCGGTTTGGCGTGAATGTGAATCGCCTGATCGCCGCGGACGACGATTGCCTTGAGGTTCTTCTTGCCGAAAATGCTGCCCACGCCGCCGGCGCTGTGGCTCTTGTCGAACATCATGTTTGACATCGGCACAAGATTTTCACCCGCCGGCCCGATCACGCCGATGCTCGCATCAGCGTTCGTTTCCTGAGCGATCATCGCGTAGGAGCGCTTGGTGCCCTGATTCCACACGAAATGCGCATCGCGCAGTTCGACGTGGTCATTGTGAATGTAGAGGTAGCAGGGCTTCTTGGCTTCGCCTTCAATGATGATGAAGTCCCAGCCGGCATACTTCATCTTGTGCGCGATTTCGCCGCCCACGTGCGCGCTCGCAATCAGCGACTGAGGCCACGAAGTCGGCCAAAGCGTCGTGAGTGCGGTGCGGCCCGAACAGATGGCGCCGGTGCCCGAGAGCGGACCCGGGGCGATGACCACTTTGTTTTCCGGGGAATAGCAGTCCGTGTCAGGCGGAACTTCGTCCCAGAGCACGCGGTAGCCGAAGGCGGTGCCGCCGATTAAGCCGTTGAAGCGCGGGAAGGTCGGTTCAACCGTGAACTTTCCCGTCGTGAGATTGACGCGCAGGCCCTTGCCCGTATAGCCGTATCTCTTCTTGGTTTCAGACATTTTTCAAGCTTCCAGAACAATGGGTTAGCGGTGGCAGATGCTGCATTCGGCAGCGTTCTCACGGGCGAGATAGCCGTGCGGGACGCGGCGCGCTTCTTCGTGAGAGCGGTCGGTCCAGGGGATGTAGCGGATGGCGGCGGCCGGGCAGGCTTTGACGCACTTCGGGTCGCCGTTGCAGAGGAAGCACTTTGACGCTTTGTTTTCTTCGTCGTCGAAGCTCATCATGTCCCACGGGCAAGCCTTTTCGCAGAGGTGGCAGCCGATGCAGCGTTCCTTGACAACCACGCGGGCGCCCGTCTTCGGGTCAACCTGAATAGCGCCTTGCGGGCAGGCATTGGCGCAGGGAACCGGGTGCGGGCACTGGCGGCAGGTGTCTTGAACAACCAGACCGTTGCCGTGCACGCCGAAAGTGGGCGGAATGGGGTTGGTGCCCGAGGGGCCGAACATGACGTTGCGGGTGATCTTGATGCGGGCAAGGCGGGGCGTGGCTTTGCCGTCATTGAATTCCGTGCAGGCGAGCTCACAGCGGTGGCAGGCAACGCACAGATTGGGGTCGGCGATGATGAGGCCCTTGGCCGTTTCGAGAATCACGTACGGCCGCACGCCGTTTTTGGCTCGCGCATCGTTTAAGAGCCCGAGCGCGGCAGCGGCCGAGGCGGCCTTCAGGAAGCCGCGCCGCGTGAGGTCCTGCGGCAGCGACAGCTTCTCGAGAATGTCATTGAGTTCCATGTGGAGTCTCCCTTGCGTTTTTTTCGATGCGGCGGGCGGCGGAGCCCCCGCGGGCCGCTTCGTCCGCAGTGCGTCCCTGACGCCTGCGGTGGAATGACGCTTTCATTCGAGCGGGTTGCGTCCGCGAGGAGACTCAGCGGAAAATGCGGATTGAACGGCAGTTTGATTCGCTGCTCGATTCCGATTGGGCGAATTTATGAAGCCGAAATTATTAAAATTTTCAGCCGATTACTCATCTGCTTCTCGTTCCTTGTCCTGAAGCCGGCAGATGAAAATGGCGAAATTTTTTCCTGCACTTTCCGATAGAGCTATTTTTTCGGGGTCGCGCTCTTTCTTCGAAAGCAAGGCGATTTTTCCCGCAGGGGACCGTTAGGTAGATTGACTTTTGTCAGATGCCAATAGGGGGGAGAGACCCCAGCTAAAAACAACCTGAAGGAGATGGGGGCTAACCCTTGAGGGTTCTTGTCTAGTCTGAAAATGCCTGCGGCAGAGTGATTTAAGAGATACTTGGCATTAAAACATTCAGCCGGACGATGTTTATATCGTTATCAGGATACTAGTGAAACCCCTAATAAGCCGGATGAGAATGATTTCTATTTTGTCGCTATGAAAGAAACAAAATCGATTGTTGAATGAATGAAGCCGATGATCTCGACTTAATGACGATCAATCTCTTATACTTTGATCTGTCCTGATGGGATGTCGGATTGCCCGCCATCCTCCGTTCCGAAATTTTTTTATTGAGCGACCCCTCGCTTCATTGACGCTATTCTACAAGTGAATAACGAAAAATGAAAGAGGGGCAGTCCGCTTTTTATTTCGGAATTTATTCACTATGTCCGCCGCCTTCGGACCTCACTCATCATCGGGCTTTATCCTGCGCCCTGTTGCACTTCCGCCCGTTTGGTACCACCCCGAGCCAACGCTCATCAGGCTTTGTGATGCGCTTGGAGCAGAACTGCAAGAGGATGTTTTTGCTCCAAACGATGTCCCGTCCTACGACCTTGCCCTGCGTGACGGCTGGGCCGTAAATGCGTCGGAAGCCGGACATCGAAAAGTGCTCGATGATGTCGTCGAAAACGGGCGTACGCCGCCCGATCTTCCGCCGATGTCCGCGATTTGGGTGAATACCGGCGGACCTATTCCTAAAGGGGTAACTGCCATTATTCCTTCCGCAGACAGATCCGATTTGGCGGATGCACAAAAAGCAGCGGAACCGGAAAACGGCATCATGCGGCGAGGTGCTGAATGGTGTGTGGGGGACCTGCTTCTCAAGAGCGGCGTGCGCATCGGGGCGGCCGAGACGGCGCTTCTTTTTGAAGCGGGAATGGATGTGGTGAAGGCGCGGTCCCTCGCCTCGGTCGGCATCATTGCGACCGGATCGGAACTGCGCGACTTCGTCTGCCGTGCGGAGGGACCCACCCGGGTATCGAGCGACGCAGCTTATCTGCGCTCACTGCTTCTGGATGCCGGTATCCGCGATGTATGGGCGCGAAGTGCAGCTGACGATTCTGCGGCCATTGCGGCCGCACTCACTGGACTTGCGGTGCGCTCTGACGTTCTGATTACGATCGGCGGAACCGGCCGGGGTTCGAAAGATCTCACCCGCAGGGCTATTCTTGAGGCCGGCGGCAAGCTGCTGGACTCACAGGAGGCGGATCGATGCAGCGGGGGAGCGAGTCCCTTCATTGCCGGGGAACTTGATGGCCGCCCGGTTATCGGTCTTCCCGGGAACCCGCTTGCTGCAATGATGATTGCTCAGCGTGTCGTGCTCCCGCTCATTGCGGCGCGAAGCGGCATCGCACTCCATGAAAAAGTGGTGCGGGCGGCGTTCTCTGGAAATATCCCGGCAGGGAAAACGGGTGAGCTTTGCGTGTCGCTCTGCGGCTGCGGCGACGCGAGGATCGCTCGAGCGGTTCAAAAGGGGACCGGCTCGGTACTGCTTTTGAGAGATGCTGCAGGGGTTGTGAAGGTCGGCAAAGACGGCATCAAGGCCGGTGATGAAGTCGACGTGATTTGCTTCATCAATTAAGGGGCTCACGGCAGCCCTTCAGAACGTTCTTTCGCTCAATGCAGAATGAAGGCTGCTTCCCGTGTCAGCGTTTTGTGCCGCTGCGCTTTGAACGAAAAACGACGCGCAGAACGCAGGCCGCTGGGTCCGAAGCCCCTCAGCGGGCATTTCCGCATCGAAGCCCGCCGGCCGATGTCGTCCTCAAACCTATATTGAACAGATGTTCATCATGCATCTAGTTTTGTAGACGCGTGCGCTGCAGGATGAACGCAATATATTAAAGTTGTCAACAGCAGTTTGGACTCAGTAGAGATGCTTATGTCGTCTGCGTCTTTGCAAGTGGCTTAAGAAAGCTGATTCTATTTGCGCGGTGCGATTCCTAAAATGTGAGGCTCAATAAACTTCCTGAGGCTCCCCCGATGTTCCTCTTTGAACGAAATCCAAGGTCTACGATCAAAAAGGGTCGTAAGGCTCCGAAGACAACAGTTGTTTGCTGCCGCACAAGCGATGCGCTTAAAGCTGAGGTAGATGCGCTCTGCCGGCGCAACAACCTCACGACTTCCGAATTAGTGAAGAACTTTATTGAAGAATGTGTCAAACGCGATTCAACCACTTGGTGGGAAGGTGAGGCTCAAAAACGAATAGAACTCGTTGAGATCGATACGAATCATTTGAATAACGGCAATTCGCACCAAGTGGGATTCTGACCGCTCCTTTTATATTAAGAGGCGGCTTGCCGCTCAGCCGGCTTAGCCAGTGATTGGCCGGTTGAAAATGAATCCCAGCGGCTTCCGATGATATTGGAAGCCGCACCGGCTTCTAGGGCGGTCCAAGGCTCAGCAAAGAGCGTTTCAGCGGCCTTGCGGATGGCCGGCCGATCCGGTTTTCCGGATCCGGTGAGCGGGAGCTCTGAGGTGCAAATCACCCAATGCGGCCGCTCAAACCGACCTAAGGCTTGCCGCATACGAGAGAAGTCCAAAGCGCTGAGGAGCGCCGGTGCCCCCTCCAGAACGAGCACGACTTCTTCGCCGAAGAGTCGGCTTTTTCTGGCGCTGACGGCAAATCTGCCTGAAATGAAGGGTTTGAGCTTAGCTTCGACTTCTTCAATCTGGATCTTCACTGCCCCCGTGTTAATGACATTATCCAAACGTCCGATGAGGCTGAATGTTCCGTCGGGATTAAACCGCGCGCGGTCGTGCGTGATGAGCGTCTGGGCCGCTACGGCGGGCGCTTCAATCTGAAGGGTGTTAAGCGCCGAAAGCGAAATCGTTACGCCCGGGAGCGCGCGGAAACCCGCGTCTGCCGTCGGGCCGTTCAGTCTGCGCAGGGCGACGTGCGAGAGTGTCTCTGTCATGCCGTAAGAGGCATAGACCGCACCCTGAGCAGACTGAAGTTTTGCCGTCAACTCCTCATCTACGGGGCCGCCGCCCAATATAACCGCGCGCGATTCAAGCAGAAAGCGGCTCGTAGCGGGATTGGCAAGCACCGTGGCGGCCTGCATCGGCGTGAGTGCGCACAGGTCAACGGCCTCACGATGCTCGAGGAACGGATTGGCGCAAGGCTCGACGGGAATAAGGTTAAGACCGCATTCAACAGAGCGTACGACCACCATTTTTCCGGCAATGAAGCGAAGCGGCATAGCCAGCAGGTTGGTGCAGCCGGGTTTGAGCCTCAAAAACGCGATGGTGGCACGAGCGCTCGCCCGCATGCGGCTTTTTTCTGCAGCGAAAGCCTTGGGAGCGCCGGTCGATCCGCTGGTGTGCACCGTTACGGCTGCGCCGGGCGAAAACAATTCCGTGAGGAATCGGCCGAGTTCGGCCTCAAAGCTCAGGGGATCCGCCTCAAGCGCCTTAGACGTCCACGGACCCGGCGTGCCGTCTGCACGCACAAAATCGGAGGCAGACCAGCTGCGGCCGCTGATCACAATGCCTGCTTCATCGGTTTTCATGAAATCATCCTCAAATACAGATTGAGCGCACTTACGGATTCGAAGGATCCGTGTTGTATTTAAAGTGCGGCACGCGCTTTTCGAGGAATGCGCGTCCCCCTTCCTGTGCTTCTTCAGTCATGTAATAGAGCATCGTGGCGTCCCCGGCGAGCTCCTGAATGCCGGCCTGACCGTCGAGCTCAGCATTGAGACCGGCTTTGATCATGCGGATGGCCAAAGCCGAGTGGTTCATGATGGTCTTGGCCCAGTCGACCACTTCATCTTCAAGCTGATCAAAAGGCACGACTTTGTTGATCAATCCCATCTCGAGCGCTTCCTGGGCCGAATACTTGCGGCACATGAACCAGATTTCACGCGCTTTCTTCTGTCCGACGCAGCGGGCGAGATAGCTCGCCCCGAACCCTGCATCGAAGGAACCGACGCGGGGCCCGGTCTGTCCGAACACGGCATTCTCGCTCGCAACAGACAAGTCGCAGACGACTTGAAGCACATGGCCGCCGCCGATCGCAAAGCCGTTCACCATGGCGATGACGGGTTTGGGGAGAGAACGGATTTGTTTTTGCACGTCGAGCACATTGAGCCGCGGCACACCTGTGGGGTCAATGTAGCCTCCGATCCCTTTGACATGCATGTCGCCCCCGGAGCAGAAGGCCTTGTCGCCGGCTCCGGTGAGAACCACTACGCGGATATCGTTTCGCTGGCGGCAGATGACCAGTGCTTCCGACATCTGCGCAACAGTGGTCGGCGTAAAAGCGTTGCGCACCTGCGGGCGGTTGATGGTGATCTTGGCGATTCCTTCGAAGTATTCAAAGAGAATGTCTGAGTATTCTTTAATAGGAGTCCATTGGCGCTGCATGTACTGAACCTCGGGTTTGGGTAATGCTGGATAGAAAGCCGCGAACGACCACGACTCAAATCGAGCGTTAGGTCCGCTTATTGTATAGATGCACAATTATGCATCACATACGGACCGCTGGCACATCGATGCCCCATCGTAGGGGGAGGTGCAGTACTGAGCGCTGCGGCGAACTAAAAACAGAAAAAGGCCGCTGAGAAAACTCAGCGGCCTGCTTCGGATAGGACTGATATCGCGCCTGCAGGATCAGAGATCTGACGCCCGAGAACGAAATCCTCAGCGGTGCATTTATTTTTTACCCGACTGTACCGCGAGCTCAAAGGCCACATTGGCAGCCAGCTCGAGTGACTTCACGGGCAGGCATTCATAGATGCCGTGATAGTTGAGGCCCCCCGTGAAGACATTGGGGCAAGGGAGCCCCATGACGGAGAGCCGCGCACCGTCTGTTCCGCCGCGAATCGGCTCCTCAATGGGTTCGAGCCCGGCGGCTCGGTACGCTGCCCGAACATGTTCCATGACGGCGGGCACGCGGTCGATATAGGGCTTCATGTTTTCGTAGCTGTCTTTCACGGAAAGCGTCACTGTGCCGTTGGGGAAGCGCGACTGGATGTCCTCGGCAATGCGCTCGAGGAGCACTTTCTTCTCCTCATAAAGCGCTCGATCGTGGTCGCGAATCAGAAGGTGCAGTTTGGCATGCGTGACGGTGCCTTCGAGCTGATTGGGGTGAAGAAAGCCCTCGCGGCCTTCGGTGGTTTCGGGCGCCATATCCGCAGGCAGGGCGTCAATAAAGGCTGCGGCCATGCGGAGCGCATTCACCATCTTTCCTTTGGAGCTCCCCGGGTGAACGCCGACCCCCTGAAAGTCGACGACGGCAGAGCCGGCATTGAAGTTTTCGCTCTCCAAGGTTCCGACCTCGCCGCCGTCAATCGTGACAGCCCAGTCTGCGCCGAAGCGCTCCAGGTCAAAATTGTCGGTGCCTCGTCCGATTTCCTCGTCCGGCGTGAATGCTATGCAGAGTTTGGCGTGAGCAATCGTCGGATCAGCGGTGATTTTGGCGGCCATATCCATAATGGCGGCAATGCCGGACTTATCGTCAGCGCCAAGGAGCGTCGTGCCGTCGGTAAAGATGACGTCCTCACCGATGTACTTTTTGATTTCAGGAAAGCGCTCAACAGGAAAGCAGATGCCTTCCGTTTGATTGAGCAGCACATCAGTGCCGTCAAAACGGATGATCTGCGGTTTGACTTGGCATCCGGACGCATCGGGCGACGTGTCCATATGGGCGATAAAGCCGACAGCGGGCAAGTGCTCGCATCCTGGGGAAGCCGGAATGTGGGCATAAACGATGCCGCCCTGGCCAATCACTGCATTGCCGATGCCAAGCTGATGAAGTTCATCCGTGAGGGCTTCAGCGAGTTTGAGCTGCTTTGCGGTTGACGGAGCTGCCGCACTCGTCTCATTGGACTGGGTGTCGAACTGGACATAACGGAGGAAGCGTTCGAGAACATTAGGCGCGGAATGGGTCATAGCAGCGAAATCTCGCAAGAGTAATTGAATGATCGAAAGACTAGCATCATCCAGAGCCATTGAAAGCGGCAGCCTGTTTCTGAAGGCGATCAGCAGCGGATGTTTGCAGTGAAGCACCCGAAGCCGCTCCGACTAAGGCATTATTGCGGTTTGACTAAAATCGCAGGTTCGATTTTTACTGCAGTTCCTTTTTTATCAGTTCGAGGTTTCCGCTGTGACCGCTCCCGACGAATCCATGCATTCTCAAGAAGAAATCCGTCAAATCAATGCCATGCTCAAGTCGCAGCTGCCCTTTATCGGTGCGGCTGCGCTCAGCCGTCCCGGCTGGGATGCGGAGGACTTCATTGAATCTTTTGCCAAAGACTGGGGCATTGAACTCGAGGTGCTGCCCGACGAGCGCGGTCCGGGGCAGCCTTTTGCTGCGGCGCTGCCGGGCACCGGAGTGGTCATCAATGTGATCGAACGGCCGGGACGTATGGGTATTGAACGCTTCATTGACGGTGCGGCAGAAAATTATCTCTGGCCGGAAGGGCGTTCATTGATCCGCGGCATGCAGTCCGAACTGATGATTGCCGTGGGCGGCGGCACTCACCGCAGTACGCAGGCAGCGCTCTTCATCCGCGCAGCCGCTACGATTCTGGACAATGAATCGGCTATTGGATTCCTAGACTGCGACGTGCTGCGTGAACCGGTTCATTTCCGCAAAACGGCTTTGGCGCTGCGCGAGCAGGCGCTCGCTACGCCCATCCTGTTTTGGATCGGTCTTTCACGCCTGCCCGAAGGCGCTGACGGTCTGCCGCGCCTTAAAGCCTGGACTAATGGTCTCGCAAGGTTCGACAAGCTCGAAATGGAAATCCCATCCACTGCGGCCGATATTCACGATGCCTTCATTCTGCTCAACAGCGCCGCGTGCTACGTGCTCGACCATGATGCTCAGATGCAGCCCGGTGAAGCATTGGAATGGAAGGACGGGGAAGTGCCGCTTTCTCTGGGGAAGAGCAGCGCTATTGATGAAGACCAAGACGTGCTCATCGTCGATTTGGACGGTCTTCGTCCCAGAGGCGACGGCGTTGTTGAAAATAAGGATGAAGGTGAAGCCTAAACCAGCCGGTTGGACTTGCCGTGCCTTGTTCGAACTCGAAAACCAGAATTGAGCAGTGCTTACGATTTCGATATGGCTGATTAAAAGATCTCTCTTGCCTTTGTATACGTGAATATTGCGTATTCAATACTAAAGGCGTATCTCATAAGAAGTACAGGAATGTAAGGGGCAGGCTTCAGATCAATCTTAGGACTGCGGGGTACGGCTGCTTTTACATTGCAGCCTCTTAGAGTTGGACAAGAATGACGGTCCTCAGAAATACATTTTCAGGAGGATCGTTCAGAATGAAAGATCGTTTGTGGACGAAGCAATACCTGCTTGTCATCGTCACCAACTTTCTGCTCTACGTGGTTTATTACCAGCTGATGCTTTGGACCACGAGTTATGCCATGCACATTTGGAAAGCGGACGTGAGTGAAGCAGGTTTGGCAGCGGGTCTTTTCATCATTTCCGCTTTGGTTGCCCGCCTTCTGGCTGGTCACTTTATCGACGGTTTGGGGCGCGGATTCGTTCTGCGCTGCGGCACAGCGCTTTATGCCGCTTCCATGCTGCTTTATTTCTTCATTACCCTGAAAACCGTGGAATCTACACTCAGTCAGATTCGTCGAAGAAGAGCTCGAGGA
>OWIP01001758.1_pt1 | contig 12727 bp, 8 predicted proteins | sample 1732581 | NCBI WGS metagenome assembly OWIP01 (sample SAMN05065731, study PRJEB22554) | human gut metagenome | biome: ENVO:2100002; feature: ENVO:00000062; material: ENVO:00002003 | host: Homo sapiens | place: USA
TTTCATAATGGGATGTTGCTAGGAGTAAAGCAGAAATGTGGAAAATGTTCTGTAACATGGACTGCTCTTCATTGAACTCTGTGAATAAAGTGTAATCCCTATACCGTCCTTCTGAGCTTTTGATTTGATGGTATCTTGCCAAGTATCCTTGGATGAGTAAAGGTCGTTGATGTTTATTTTTCTCATCTCTGAAAGAAAAGGTATAGGAGTAGAGCTGGCCGTTGGAAAAAGTGTAATAAATCAGATTTATTCGTTTGGAAAAATGTAACTTCCTCCGTTTGTCCACTATGGAAAATGTTTGTATGCTCTAACAGGAACAATTATATTCAGGCAAGAACTATTATACCTGAAATGGTATAAATCAATAGATATGACTGAACTCCATAATGTCGAGCATTTAATATAGTATTCCGTCAATGGCAGAATGCCAACTTTGATGAAAATGACCATAGTACCAATGGCTTATCGGATGGTTGTCGGTTTTGAGATGGTGCAGAAGCATATCCATCGTTTCCCGTCCAAATTGTATATCCTCAATCAATGAAGGATCGTTTATAGTCCATTGGCTAAGGTTGTTTTTGGAGAATAGTTCACAATGTGAAGGTGCGGTATGTGTGTGACAACTGTATCAATCAGGAAGCTAGCAGGGATGGCATTCATCTTATTTGGATCATAAACAGGAACTTCGTTCTGCCAATATAAATTGCGAGAAATATCATTTTCTTGCGACTCATTTGAATGAACACGGTATTTGTTTCTATTCCATTCATTTATGCGATAGATACGGTCAATAGAGATAGCTCCACCTACACAAAGGATGGTATGATTACAAACTTGTAGAATGGAATAATCGGGAACAGCAACGAAGCGTTTGAAGTTGAGCATTGCGCCATCGAAATAAGCAGGATTATCATGATTGCCTCGCACAAACACAATCCAATTGTTGGCTTGGTTCATTCGCTTGGCGTTTCGTCTAACTATCTGCTCATAGTACTCTTTCTTTTCGAAGCCGAAGCCACAATCCCCGGCTACAATTAGCAAAGTGTCTGTAAGCTGATATTGGATACAGAGTTTGAACACCAACTGATTAAAGTTTCCATGAATATCACCAGAAACAATAATTGTCTTGGCTTCGGGAAAAGATAGTGAGAATATGCCGTTGTGATTCATCTTTTTTTAATAGACTAATTCCATTGTTTTTTTAATTGTACAATTCGATAGTTAATGTTGCTTCTTTTTATAGTTCGTCAATCAATCGCCTAACTTCGTCCATTGAAATTTCTCCTTCTATATGTTTACGAACTATGTTGTGCATATTCTTATCATCTTTTTGATTTTCACGCCATAAGTTGGGGATTCATATAGCTACAAAAGTACAATAATAATCCAGATATTGAATATAATTCACTACATTTGCATTATAAAATCGTACCAAACAGTGAAGCTAAATAGAATAAAGGCGGTTCTTTTGGAAAAAGGTATCTCTCAGACGTGGTTGGCGAAACAGCTTGATAAGAGTTTCAGCATGGTAAATGCCTATGCTTGTAATCGGATTCAGCCTAATTTGGATATTCTACAACAGATTGCAGAGATATTGCAGGTAGATTTGAAGGACTTAATAATTGATAAAAAAGATAGGTAATAATATACAAGCCTTTCTGATGTTATTATTGAGTTTAATTGATTAGAATATAAAAATAAGCAATAAGATGGCAAACTTAAATATTGAACAGAAAAAGGTGAAAAGCCTTTTTCAAGAATCGAAATACAACTTCCTTATACCTGATTACCAACGCCCATATGCGTGGGGTGAGATGGAGTGTAAAACTTTATGGGACGATTTGTTTTCGTTCTCTTTCCCAAATGATGACTGTGACCAATTTGTTGACGATGAAGAGTATTTTCTTGGTCCCATAGTAACATTTAAGAATAGAAACCAAATGGAGGTAATTGATGGGCAGCAACGTTTAACGACACTTATGCTTTTGTTAAGGGCTTTTTATAATAAACTAGGTAGTATGAAAGACTCTCGCTCAAAACGGATGAAGGAGGATATTGAAAAATGTATTTGGAGAGCTAATGAATTTGGGGAGTTTGAAACATCTGCTCTGAAAATCAATTCACAAGTTGCTACAGATGAAGATAAAGAAGAGTTTATTGCAATATTGAAAGATGGACAAGGAATTGGCAAAAAAAGTCGTTACGCAAAGAATTTCAATTTTTTCGTTGAAAAGATAGATGCTTTTCTAAGTAATTATCCATCTTATTTTGCATATTTCCCGGCTCGTGTGTTGAATAACTGTGTCCTTTTACCAATAGAGGCAGAATCACAAAATACGGCGTTAAGAATTTTCTCAACCTTGAATGATAGAGGGAAACCTCTCTCTGATGCAGATATTTTTAAGGCGCAACTTTATAAATATTATTCATCATTTGGCAAAAAAGATGAATTTATAGAAACGTGGAAAAATCTAGATAAGATTACTAGCGAAGTGTTTCATCCAATTTATGGTACACCATTAGATGAATTGTTTACAAGATATATGTATTATGAACGAGCACTTGCAGAGATAAAATCATCAACAACAGAAGCTTTGCGCAAGTTTTATGAAGGAGATGGCAGTTATCCTCTTTTGCATCAGCCAAAGACATTGAGTAATCTTGTAAGCCTTGCCAAATTTTGGCAAGATGTTAACAATCAAGAAACAGAACGTTTCTCAGATAAAGTTCTAAAGCGTTTGTTCGTACTTAGTTATGCTCCTAATGGAATGTGGACGTATATCACTTCTGTGTATTTTATGTACCATCGTGATGAAAATGATGAAATAGAAGAAAATGCTTTTTGTCGTTTCTTGGACTGTATAACAGCTTTCATATGGGCGTATGCTATAACTAATCCAGGTGTTAATTCTTTGCGTACCCCTGTGTATGCGGAAATGGTTAAAATAATCAAAGGCGAAGAAGTAACATTCTCAGATTTCAAATTTTCAGAAGAACGTTATCGTGCGCAAATAACAAATTATGTATTCAATAATAGTCGTGCGATTACAAAATCAATGATTACTTGGTGGGCTTTTCAACATGATAATCAATCATTATTGTCATTGGAAACTAGATTCGATATAGAACATATATATGCACGAAACAGACGGGATAAAGAAAAAAGCTTATCAAATCCTCAGAATGTAGAAATACTTGGGAATAAAGTTCTTCTTGAGAAAAGATTGAATATCAGAGCTTCCGACTATCGCTTTGTAGATAAAGTAAAATATTATAAAGGTTTTACCACTGCTAATGGTCAGGAAAAGAATGGCTCTCAAATTGTAGAATTGGCAGAGATAAGTAATTCATATAGTGATTTTACTGAAACTGATATTATTAATCGTAATTCTAAAATTATTGATTCGTTTGTGAATTTCCTTAGAGCGAATCAATTATTGAAAGAGTAAAGTTATAGCTTTGAATATCAATTTGTTTTTTGACATAAGCTTCCGATAATTTACAATATCAAGAACATGACTCCTGAAGAAAAAGCAAGAATAAAGATAGACCAGTGGTTTGCCGATGCTGGTTGGAAAGTAGTCAACAGGGAGGATTATGAACCTACTTGTACGGCTGTAGCCATAAGAGAAGGTTTATTGAAAGGAAATCTTGAGGCAGATTATTTCCTTTTCATTAATGGAAAAGCAGTAGGGGTACTTGAAGCTAAGCGTGAAGAAACGGATGCTTTTGCTTCAGAGGTATGCGAGCAAGCAGCCTTATATGCAAGAAGTGTTCCGAATATCTATCAGGCATATCAAAAGCCATTGCCTTTTATCTTCACTTCGAATGGTAAGGAACTATATTGCTGTGATTTTCGTGAACAAGATTCTTGTTTCAGGCAGATCATGAATATCCCTACACCACATGAATTGGTAAAGAGGCTGGGAATTGAAGATGCATTTGCCGGACTCCCTACATTGAAAAAGAAAGGGCTGCGTGATTGCCAATATGAGGCAGTGACAGAACTTGAAAAGAGTTTCCGTGCCGGGCAAAATCGGGCGTTGATGGTTCTTGCCACCGGTGTGGGTAAAACATATACTGCTTGTCTTGCTGCCTACCGGATGCTTTCTTATACACCAATGCGTAGAGTGTTGTTTCTTGTAGACCGAAATAATCTTGGAAAACAAGCAGAAGGAGAATTTGGAACTTTCCGTCTGACAGAGAACGGGGAGGCTTTCAATACTATCTTTACGGTCAATCGCCTTCGCTCGTCTTCTATTCCTTCTGATAGGAATGTCGTTATTTCTACAATACAACGTCTATTCTCATTCTTGAAAGGAGAAACTATTGAGGATAATGATGATGACGAGAATGAACCTATAGAGGAAGTAACCTTGCCTCCTAATCCCAACTTACCGCACGACTACTTTGATATGATTATCATAGACGAGTGCCATCGCTCCATTTATGGGAACTGGCGCAAGGTGCTGGAGTATTTCGATACGGCAAGATTGGTTGGTCTGACCGCAACTCCTATCCCTGAAACAATGGCATTCTTCAATAATAACTGCATTGTTAACTACACATTGGAAAAGAGTATTGTTGATGGCGTGAATGTGGATTGTCGGGTATATAGAATAAAAACGCAAGTCACAGAAACGGGTGGGGCTATATTAGAGGGTGAGAAATTTAAAGAAGAAACAAGATATACAGGTGAGGTTAAGATTGTAAGTAGTAAGGAAACCAAAATCTATACAAATAAAGAACTTAATCGGAGTATTATCAATCCGGCACAGATAAAGTTAGTCCTTTCGACCTATCGGGATGTGGTTTATACGGAATTGTTTAATGACCCGCAACGTGAACCAAATATGGACTTTTTGCCCAAAACATTGATTTTTGCTCTCAATGAAGCTCATGCTACAAATATCGTACAAATAGCTAAAGAGGTGTTTGGACGGACTGATGACCGCTTTGTTCAGAAAATTACCTATTCGGCAGGCGACAGTAACGAACTGATACGCCAATTCCGTAACGACAAGGATTTCCGTATTGCTGTCACCTGTACGTTGGTTGCCACCGGAACAGATGTAAAGCCGCTGGAAGTAGTGATGTTCATGCGTGATGTGGAGTCATTGCCTTTGTATATTCAGATGAAAGGGCGTGGAGTACGTACTATTGGTGATGAGCAACTTCGCAATGTTACCCCGAACGCATTCAGCAAGGATTGTTTTTATTTGGTTGATGCGGTAGGCGTGACGGAACATGCGCAAACAGTGGCACCTATAGATGATGCTCCTACAACAAAGACGATTACTCTAAAGGAGCTATTAGAACGTATTAGTCATGGCTATATTCCTGACGAGTATCTCAAACGGCTTGCTGCAACGCTTGCCCGAATATACAACAAGGCGGATGATCCGCAACGGAAAGAGTTTGTCCGTTTGTCTCATGATGACATGAAGGAACTTTCTGCCAGAATATACGATGCACTGGAGAAAGGCATTCTTCCACCGTTTGTAAGCACTGATGAGCCTAACAATGAACGTAAGGGGCTAGTCGCTCCGCTTGCCAATCATGCAGATGCTCGGAAATACCTTCTTATACTTGCAGCCGGATTCGTCAATACATTGATGCCGGGTGAAGATACGCTTATCTCCAAAGGGTTTTCCATTGAGGAAGCAAAAAATACGACAGAGGCTTTTGAAGATTTTTGTAAAAAGTACTATGACGAAATAGAGGCACTGCGCATCATTTACAACAATGAGGGAGAGCCTATAACCTATTCGATGCTAAAGGATTTGGAGAACAGACTTAAAATGGCAAACAATCATTTTACATCCAAACAACTCTGGAACTCTTATGCCATAGTTAACCCTAAAGTGGTAAGGCGTTCCATTACCAAAGAAGAAAGCGATGCATTGACCAATATCATACAACTTGTGCGCTTTGCTTTCCACCAAATCGAACGATTGGATAGCGTAGTTACTACCTCTAAACAGTTTTTCAATCTTTGGTTAGGGCAAAACCAGCGTGAAATAACTGACAAACAGCGAGAGGTTATCAGTCGTATTGTGGATTACATCGCTTCTAACGGAGCTTGTACTATCAGAGATATTCGTGAAGATGATGCTACCCATGCAGCCCAAATGATTAGAGCGTTTGGCAATATGCAGAAGGCAGACGAGGCACTTCATTCACTTTACACATTTGTAGTTTTAAGAAAAGCAGCATAAAGAAATGGCAACAAATAATACAACAGAGCAATCGCTCACCAAAAAAGTATGGAATCTGGCAACCACTCTTGCCGGACAAGGAATTGGATTTACTGATTATATTACCCAACTGACCTATCTTTTATTCTTGAAGATGGATGCCGAAAATGTAGAAATGTTTGGAGAAGAGTCGGCTATTCCAACTGGTTATCAGTGGGCAGATTTGATAGTACTTGATGGCTTGGATTTGGTAAAACAATATGAAGAGACCCTTAAATTGCTTAGTGAGCAGGATAATCTGATAGGTACGATTTATACGAAGGCGCAAAACAAGATAGACAAGCCTGTTTATCTGAAAAAGGTCATCACCATGATTGATGAGGAGCAATGGCTCATTATGGACGGTGATGTGAAAGGAGCTATCTACGAAAGCATTCTTGAAAAGAACGGACAAGACAAGAAAAGCGGGGCAGGACAGTATTTTACTCCTCGTCCACTTATTCAGGCAGTGGTAGATTGTATCAATCCGCAAATGGGGGAAACGGTTTGTGACCCGGCTTGTGGAACGGGTGGATTCTTGCTTACAGCTTACGATTATATGAAAGGTCAGTCAGCAAGTAAAGAAAAACGTGATTTCTTGCGTGACAAAGCTTTGCATGGTGTGGATAATACGCCTTTAGTGGTGACGCTTGCTTCCATGAATCTTTATTTGCATGGTATTGGTACAGACCGTAGTCCGATTGTTTGTGAGGATTCTTTGGAAAAAGAACCGTCAACTCTTGTAGATGTGATTCTTGCCAATCCTCCTTTTGGAACTCGTCCGGCTGGATCGGTGGATATTAACCGCCCGGATTTTTATGTAGAGACCAAGAATAACCAGTTAAATTTCCTCCAGCACATGATGCTTATGCTCAAAACGGGAGGACGTGCAGCAGTTGTACTTCCTGATAATGTTCTCTTTGAGGCTGGAGCAGGTGAGACTATTCGTAAACGCTTATTGCAGGATTTTAATTTGCATACTATCTTGCGTTTACCTACAGGTATTTTCTATGCCCAAGGCGTAAAAGCCAACGTGTTGTTTTTCAGCAAAGGACAACCGACCAAGGAAATATGGTTTTACGACTACCGTACAGATATAAAGCATACGCTTGCCACCAATAAACTGGAACGGCATCATTTGGATGATTTTGTTTCTTGCTATAATAATCGAGTAGAGACATACGATGCAGAAAATACTCCGCAAGGTCGTTGGCGTAAATACCCTGTAGATGAAATTCTTACCAGAGACAAAACAAGTCTTGACATTACTTGGATAAAGCAAGGTGGTGAGGTGGACAACCGTTCATTGGCAGAGCTGATGGCTGATATAAAGGATAAAAGCCAAACGATAAGTGCTGCTGTGGTTGAACTTGAAAAGCTACTTGCGAATATTGAAGAAAATTGAGTTATGGGAAAAGAGGTTTTCACAAATGATAAAGATATAAACGACCTGTTCTTGAAGGTTGTTAACCTTGTTACGCAGGCAAGGGAACGTGTGGCAACAGCCGTCAATATAGCTGAGGTTTATACTAAGTTCCATATCGGACAATATATAGTAGAATATGAGCAAAAGGGGGAAACAAGAGCCGAATATGGAAAGGCGGTGCTGAAAGAACTCTCCAAACGTCTGACTGATAGGTTGGGAGATGGATGGTCATATTCAACGCTTAAGAATATACGGCAGTTTTATATTGTTTTTTCTAAAGGGCTAACCAGTGGTTGTCCAAAGCCGAGTCAAAAGGCTAACCAGTGGTTAGCCGATTATCCGAAGTCAGAGGAATGTATCTCTGAGCCGACATTCGCTCTCTCATGGTCTCATTATCTTATACTGATGAGGGTGGAAAATCCGGATGCCCGCAGTTTCTATGAAATAGAATGTACTCAACAACAATGGTCTAAAAGACAACTCAGCCGTCAAGTAGGAAGCTGTCTTTATGAGAGATTGGCTTTGAGCCGTAACAAAGATGAAGTAATGCGGTTGGCTAAGGAAGGACAATCTATTGGGAAACCATCAGACATTATCAAGAATCCCATCACATTAGAGTTTCTTGGTCTAAAACCCGATGCAGTTTATTCAGAGTCTAAATTAGAGAATGCCATTATCAACAAGATGCAGCAATTCCTATTAGAACTTGGCAAAGGATTTCTATTTGAAGCAAGGCAGAAAAGGTTCACATTTGATGAGCAGCATTTCTTTGTTGACTTGGTGTTTTACAATCGTTTGCTACAATGCTATGTGCTTATAGATTTGAAGATAGACAAACTAACTCACCAAGACCTTGGGCAGATGCAGATGTATGTCAACTATTACGACCGCTATGTCAAACAAGACTTTGAAAAGCCGACAATTGGTATTCTACTGTGTAAGGAGAAGAACGATGCACTAGTGGAACTTACCTTGCCTAAGGATGCTAACATCTATGCTTCTGCTTATCAACTCTATCTCCCCAACAAGGCTTTATTGCAAGCTAAGGTGAAGGAATGGATTGAAGAGTTTGAAGAAAATGAGGAATTAAAGAAACTGGAAGAACATGAATAGTAATTGTGCAGCCAAAACTGCACAATTACAAACAGAAATATAACGATGGATACAAAAGCGTTACGTCAAAAGATACTCGACCTTGCGATACATGGAAAACTTGTACCCCAAGATCCCAACGATGAACCAGCATCAGTTCTGCTCGAACGAATCAAGGCTGAAAAAGAACGACTGATAAAAGAAGGCAAAATCAAACGGAGTAAGAAGTCTGCAAAGTCTTCCGATACGCCCCATTATGAGAATGTGCCGTTTGAGGTGCCGAATTCGTGGGTATGGTGTAGATTGGAAGATATAGCTTATGTTGCATCTGGAAGTACACCAGATAAAACATGCTTTGTAGAGAATGGTGTTCCTTACATTAAGATGTACAATCTCAGGAATCAAAAAATAGATTTTGCCTATCATCCACAATATATTACAGAAGAAGTGCATAATGGAAAGCTCCAGCGTTCGCGCACAGAAGTAGGAGACCTTATTATGAATATTGTTGGACCACCTCTTGGTAAACTTGCAATTATTCCTACAACATTGCCACAAGCAAATTTTAATCAGGCCGCTGTACTAATACGCCCTTACAAATTTAAAGAGGTGTTGGTATCATATCTAAAAGTCTACTTAGAGGAAATGTCAGAAATAAATTCTATTGCCACACGAGGTTCTGCCGGACAGGTTAATATATCACTGACACAATCTCAAAATATGCGAATACCAATACCGCCTTTAAATGAAGTTAGAAGGATAATTGAAGAGGTGTCTAAGTATGATATTTTGATTGATTCGCTCAAACAAAATATTACTGACATTCAAAATCTTATAGCCTATACCAAATCCAAAATCCTTGATCTTGCCATTCACGGTAAACTAGTACCGCAAGATCCGAATGACGAACCAGCCATTGAACTATTGAAGCGCATAAATCCCGACTTCACACCTTGTGATAACGGGCATTATACACAGTTGCCTGAAGGATGGGCTATTTGTAAAATGAAACAGATTACAAGTATAACGAATGGGAAGTCTCAAAAAAATGTTGAAACACTTAACGGTATATATCCAATTTATGGTAGTGGCGGTGTTATAGGCAGAGCTAATCAGTATCTTTGCATCGCAGGTTCTACAATAATTGGAAGAAAAGGTACAATTAATAATCCTATATTCGTAGAGGAACATTTTTGGAACGTTGATACAGCTTTTGGCTTGAAGGCTAATGATGCTATACTTGATAAATATCTGTATTATTTCTGCTTATCATTTGATTTTAGCAAATTAGATAAAAGTACGGCTATGCCCAGTTTAACAAAAACATCTATTGGTAATGTTTTAATACCCATACCGCCATATAAAGAGCAAGAACGAATTGTGGCTAAAATAGATATGGTGCTTGATACGATGAATGAAATATTACGGGCTGTATAAACAATCCGTTTTTGTTCTGCCTTCGGTGGTATAGGTTTCTCTTATTTTGAGTATTCAGAAATCCAATATCGTTTATGAGTGTCACCTATCAATCTGGTTACACTCATAAACATTGCCACATAATCAATCTCAATATCACTGTGTATTTTTAGAATCTTCATTACTGATGATTTTACCTTGAAAGGAAAAACAACTAGTTTTGAATCTGTTGTAAAATCATCAAAGATTATACAAGGAAGATTTGAGCATATCCCTGTCGTTTCATTGGTATAACCAATTATAAAAGACTTACCTGCTGTTAAGACTGGTATTGAGTAGGAATCATCATAAGCCGTTGAATTTATAATATAAGCAGTAGGTTGTTCATAATCTACAACTTATTCAAGCCTGCACATAGCCCATCCTTCAGGCAACTTCTTATCATGTTCGATATATTCTCTTATATTGTTACTGTATTCATTATAAATCAATGTAGTATGGTAACAAAATTCAAAAATCATTTGGCAAAGACTAATCTCGCCAAGAACACCGTTACATCGTATGTGTGGACGGTACAGTATTTCCTCAATCATTATGGAGAAGTAAACAAGAAGAACCTTTTGGCATACAAGGGGTATTTGGTGGAGAACTTCAAACCACAGACGGTTAACCTGCGATTGCAAGGAATTAACAAGTATCTGGAGTTTACGAAACAAGAAAAACTAAAAGTGAAGTTCGTAAAAGTACAGCAAAAGAACTTCTTGGAAAATGTAATCAGCGATGCTGATTATAAATTTCTTAAAGCCCAACTTAAAGTAGATGGTTATGAGGAGTGGTATTTTATTGTGTGGTTTATGGCGGCTACCGGAGCACGTGTTAGTGAATTACTCCACATCAAAGCGGAACACATTAAAGTGGGCTATCTTGATTTATATAGTAAAGGCGGAAAGATTCGACGACTATACATCCCCAAGAATCTACGGACAGAATCTGAAAAATGGTTGAAAAACCAAGGCTTGACATCCGGTTACATCTTCCTGAATCGTTTCGGACAGCGTATTACTACTCGCGGAATCGCTTCCCAACTCAAGCATTTTGCAGAAAAATACGGAATGAACAAGGAGGTAGTTTATCCTCATTCGTTCCGTCACCGTTTTGCCAAAAACTTCCTTGACCGCTTTAATGACCTTGCTCTACTAGCCGACCTAATGGGGCATGAAAGCATAGAAACTACACGCATCTATCTACGTCGCACTGCCAGCGAACAGCAGAAGATTGTGGATAAAGTGGTTAACTGGTAAAGTCGCATCAGCCCTTAGAAGTGTATTCATTTACACTTCTAAGGCATTTTGAATGTTATCAAGAACAGAGAATAGTTCTTCTATCTTTTGGACAATGCGTTGTTGTTCGGCAAGTGGAGGAAGTGGCATTTCAATTTTATGTAAAGCATTGGAAGATAGTCCAAGTAATCCAATACCTTTCCCTCCTATCAGATTGTTTTCCTTTAAATATGCAAATGTGTAGTAATAAAATGGCACACATAAATCTATCTTTGGACGAAGTCTATGAATATGATTTTGAATGCAAATATCGTAATCATAATTCCATATTGCAGAGCGTCCAATATCTCCACCTTCGCATACAAGTAAATCACCCTTCGTAACAGTGCATTTATTCAATTCGCTTTCTTTGAATGGCATTTGTTTTATTGCTGTAAAATCAAACTTATTCCAGTACACATTGGATGTGGTTAAATAATCCTTGAATATACCTTCTTTGTTTGACGAATTGAGTGCTTTGCCTGTATTGTGGCTAAAAAGTTCTCCTAGAATAGTTTCTATCCATCCAACGGGATAATGCCCGTTATCACAAGGTGTGAAGTCGGGATTTATGCGCTTCAATAGTTCAATGGCTGGTTCGTCATTCGGATCTTGCGGTACTAGTTTACCGTGAATGGCAAGATCGAGAATTTTGCTTTTTGTTAGTTCAATGGTGGTCTGTAAATCGGCTTTGCCTTGTTCTATTTGGTCAATTAAAGTAAACCACTTTTTTATTTCTGCAATTATACGTTGTTGTTCAGCTAATGGAGGTAAAACAATTGGAATCTTATTCAAATTATCTTGTGACAACTTGGGTTGGGCTGACCCCGTAATATAATCGTCCAGTTTCATTGAGTTGATAACAATTGCGATAAAGTCAAGTAAGTTTTTATCTGTAGCATCCAACACATGAGCATGATTATTGACCCAATATCTTCCTTCTGCGAAGAATGCATTATTTTTATTTCTTGATAATAAATTAGCACCATCTTCTCCTATAAGAAGCAATCTTTCATCAAAAAGATAACTATCCACTTTATCTATTACCCCTGCTGCACCGTAATAATCATAAATTTTACTCGTTTGCTTGCTACGTATCACTGACGAGACAGGTTTCCTTTCACCGTCACGATTAATCAGAAGTTCTCCTATATCTGTCAAACACCATCCATCTGGTAATACGTTCTCATAATGGGGCGTATCGGAAGACTTTGCAGACTTCTTACTCCGTTTGATTT
>OWIP01001762.1_pt1 | contig 12705 bp, 9 predicted proteins | sample 1732581 | NCBI WGS metagenome assembly OWIP01 (sample SAMN05065731, study PRJEB22554) | human gut metagenome | biome: ENVO:2100002; feature: ENVO:00000062; material: ENVO:00002003 | host: Homo sapiens | place: USA
AGGTTTACTGGCGGTAAATCGAGGTTTGAAGACGCGGAAGTGCAAGAAAAGATGCTGAAAATGCTGCCGGGCGAATTTAGAAACACACGCTAACACAACAATCACCATAATAATGAAGGAAAGGAATGATTTCATGCTGAAAACACTGGCTGCGCAAATTAAGCAGTACAAGAAATCAACGATTCTCACGCCGATTTTTGCCGCGCTGGAAGTCGTCATGGAAGTGCTGATTCCCATGGCGATGGCGCGCTTGGTGAAGTATGGCATTGAGGGCGGCGACACCGGCGCGATTTACCGCTATGGCTTCCTGATGATGGCGATGGCCATGCTGTCGCTGGTTTTCGGCTCCGTCTGCGCACACACAGCGTCCCACGCCTCCACCGGCTTTGCCGCGAACCTGCGCGATGGCATGTACCGCAACATCCAGCGCTTCTCGTTCGCCAACATCGACAAATACTCCACCGCCGGTCTGGTCACGCGCATGACCACCGACGTGACCAACGTTCAAAATGCCTTCCAGATGATTACGCGCATTGCGGTTCGTTCGCCGCTGACGCTGATTTTCTCGATGATCGCGGCATTCGTCATCAACCCGGGGCTGGCGGGCGTGTTTCTGATTCCGCTGGTGCTGCTGGGCGTTGTGCTGGGGCTGATTATCAAGCGCGCGACGCACCTGTTCGATCAGGTGTTCAAGAAGTACGACGACCTGAACGCCTCCGTGCAGGAGAACGTCTCCGGCATCCGCGTCGTCAAAGCGTTTGTGCGCGAGGACTTCGAGGACAAGAAGTTCGGCAAAGCGGCGACGAACGTCTACAACCTGTTCGTCAAGGCGGAACGCATCATCGCTTTCAACAGCCCCGTCATGATGCTGACCATCTACGGCTCGGTGATGGCGCTGAGTTGGCTGGGCGCGTCGCTGGTCACGGGCGGTTCGCTTGATGTGGGCGACCTGACCGCCATGTTCACTTACGTCATGAACATGCTGATGAATCTGATGATGCTGTCGATGATTTTCGTCATGCTAACCATGTCCGCAGCGTCTGCCCGGCGTATCGTGGAAGTGCTGAACGAGGAGCCGTCGCTCTCAAACCCCGAACAGCCGCTGGAAACGGTCAAGGACGGTTCTATCGACTTCAACCACGTCATGTTCAAGTACCATGCTGACGGCCATGGCGACCCCATCCTGAACGATGTTGATTTGCACATCAAGTCTGGCGAGACGGTGGGCATCATCGGCGGCACGGGCTGCGGCAAATCGACGCTCGTCAGCCTGATTTCCCGCCTGTACGACGCAACCGAAGGCTCGGTGGAAGTCGGCGGCGTGGACGTGCGCAAGTACGACATGGAAGCCCTGCGCAATCAGGTTGCTGTGGTGCTGCAGAAGAACGTGCTGTTCTCCGGCTCGATTCTGGAAAACCTGCGCTGGGGCAATGAAAACGCGACGCTGGAAGAATGCAAAGAAGTCTGCGCACAGGCTTGCGCGGACGAGTTCATCGACCGGATGCCTGATGGGTACGACACGCACATCGAGCAGGGCGGCACGAACGTCTCCGGCGGACAGAAGCAGCGCCTTTGCATCGCCCGCGCATTGCTCAAAAAGCCGCGTGTGCTGATTCTGGATGACTCCACCTCCGCCGTTGACACCGCGACGGACGCGAAAATCCGCCGCGCGTTTGCCCAGCGCATCCCCGGCACGACGAAAATCATCATTGCGCAGCGCATTTCCTCCGTGCAGGACGCTGACCGCATTATCGTGATGGACAACGGCCGCGTGGAAGCATTCGACACGCATGAAAACCTGCTGAAGAAGTCCGACCTGTACCGCGAGATTTATGAGACGCAGACGTCCGGCGGCGGCGACTTCGACAGCCCCGACCAGATGAAGGGTGGTGACGCGCAATGATGGGAGGCCCTCGCCGCAGAGGCGCTCCGATGCCCCGCATGTCCATCAAGGGGCAGGGACACATCCTCAAGCGCCTGATGAAAATCGTTTTTGAAAACTATCTGTGGCAGTTCATTGCCGTTATCGTCTGCATTGTGGTGACGGCGTATGCCACCATTCAGTCCAGCACGTTCACGCGGGATCTGGTGGACGTGTACATCGCCGGGATTCAAAAAGGCACCAAGACGATGGGCGATTTGGCGAATGCCATGATTCCGCTGGGCTGCGTCCTCGCGCTGGGCGTTGCCGCCAGCTACATCCGCCAGCGCCTGATGGTCAGCGTCGGCCAGGGCACGATGTTCAAAATCCGCACGGACTTGTTCACGCACATGGAGTCCCTGCCGATCCGCTACTTTGACACGCACTCGCACGGCGACATCATGTCCATCTACACCAACGACGTGGACACCCTGCGCCAGCTCATCAGCCAGAGCATCCCGGAGGTCATCAACAGCGCGATTTCCGTCGTCATGGTGTTCTTCGCCATGCTGAACAATTCGTGGATTATGACGATTCTCTCGCTCATCCTGCTGACGTTCCAGATGCTGGCGTCCGCCAAACTCGCGAAACTGTCCGGCAAGCACTTTGTCGCGCAGCAGGCGAATTTGGGCCGCGTCAACGGCTTCATTGAGGAAATGATGACCGGGCAGAAAGTCGTCAAGGTGTTCTGCCACGAGGAAAAGGCGATTGAGCAGTTTGGCGACCTGAACGAGCAGCTGCGCGCATCAGCCCACGAGGCGAACCGCTGGGCGAACACCCTTGGCCCTATCAACAACAACTTGGGACACATCTCCTACGTTATCTGCGCGATGGTGGGTTCGGCGCTGTCCATCGCAACGGGCGGCACGCTGATGTCCACGGGGCGTCTGGTGGCGTTTCTGACGCTGAACCGCAGCTTCTCCCAGCCGATTTCGCAGATTACCCAGCAGCTCAACTCCATCATCATGGCGCTGGCGGGCGCTGAGCGCGTGTTCAACCTGCTGGATGAAGAGCCGGAAGCCGACAATGGCTATGTGGAGCTGGTGAACGCGAAGGAAGCGCCCGACGGCACGATTACCGAGACGACCGAGCGCACCGGGCTGTGGGCATGGAAGCATCCGCACACGGCGGACGGCAGCGTCAGCTATCGCAAGCTGTCCGGCGGCGTGACGTTTGATCATGTTGATTTCGGCTACACGCCCGAAAAGACGGTGCTGCACGACATCACCATGTACGCCATGCCGGGACAGAAGATTGCCTTCGTCGGCGGCACGGGCGCAGGCAAAACCACCATCACGAACCTGATTAACCGCTTCTACGACATTCAGGACGGCAAAATCCGCTACGACGACATCAACATCAACAAGATTCGCAAGGCGGATTTGCGCCGCAGCCTCGGCATGGTGCTGCAGGACACGCACCTGTTCACCGGCACGGTGCTGGACAACATCCGCTACGGCCGCTTGGACGCGACGGACGCGGCGTGCATTGAAGCCGCGAAGCTCGCCAATGCGGACGAGTTCATCCGCAAGCTGCCCGACGGCTACAATACGATGCTGACGGGCGACGGCGCGAACCTCTCGCAGGGGCAGCGGCAATTGCTGTCGATTGCCCGCGCCGCGGTTGCCGACCCGCCCGCGCTGATTCTGGACGAAGCGACCTCCTCCATCGACACGCGCACCGAAACGCTGGTGCAGCGCGGCATGGACGCCCTGATGAAGGGGCGCACGACGTTCGTGATTGCGCACCGCCTGTCCACGGTCAAGAACAGCGACTGCATCATGGTCTTGGAGCAGGGCCGCATCATCGAGCGCGGCACGCATGACCAACTGATTGCACAGAAGGGCAAGTACTACACGCTGTACACCGGGAACGCGATTGGGGAATAATTGAGGATATAGAAAGCGCGCCTGCTTCCGAATGAAAGGGGGCAGGCGCGTAATTTATATAGGGATGTTATTCAACGCCGCCGTAGAGGTACGCTCTCGCCGTTGCGTCCCCCGTGTGGCAGAGGTACAGCCCGTCGTGCGTCTGGATGAGGTAGAAGCCGCGCCAGTAGAAGCCGCACATGGTGTCCTCGGCGAAGAAAGGCAGCTTGTCAATGCCGCGCGGTTCGCTGAACTGGCTGTTTTCCTCGTCGTACTCCATGACCCACACCGTATTGTCATGCACGAAGTACATCGCCGTGTTGTCCTTGTTGGGGGCATAGGCATAGTAGGCATCGTGCGTCACATAATCGCCCAGCGTGACGTCATAATCCTGAATCGGCTGAAGGGTCAGCGTGTTGACCAAGTTATGCACAACGCTCGTCGCTTCGCCGTTTGGCAGGTTCACCGTCGTCATTTCCTTGCCATCGTACAGTACGCGCTCATACTTCGAGCTTTCAGCGCTCCATCGGAAGAAGCCGGGCATATCAGGCATGAGGTGGCTGTCTTCTTCGTCCTCCAGCGCAAATTCCATCATTTCGCCCTTGCCCGTATCCACGTCGAACCGGATAATCTGGTATTCGTCCGTCTTGTCCTTCGCGATGACGTACAGCCCGTTTTCCGCGTCGTACACTGCCTGTTCGACCGTCACGTCGTACAAGTCCTTTGCAATCGGAAACTTCTTCCACCCCATTTGCGGCACGGTGCTGTAATCGAGTTCCGCGACCATCTGCATCCGCACCGTCGTGTCATCCGTCGGGGGAACAAAACTGTACAGCCGCCCTTCATTCGCGCTGAACAACACCAGTTCCGCGCCGCCGTCCAGAAGCATCACCTGCCCGTAATAGCCGCTCTGTTTCAGCGCTTCCGACCAGATGATGTCTTCCAGATTGCAGACGACTTCCGGCTCATATTCGGGGTCATCGACGCGCAGCAGCTGACTGCCGCTGATGAAGAAGAGTTCGTCTTCAAACGGCAGCGCGCTGGTCACGTCCGTGCGGTAGCGGCTGCCGATGCCGTGCGTCCAGTCCATGGCATGGTCGGCGGATTCGGCAAACACGGGCATCACGCCCAGCGTCAGCACCAGCAGGAGGGACAGGAATGCCATTCGGAGGTTGTGTTTCATGGGGAGGCTCCTTTCGTGGGGCGATTATTGTGCCGCAAGCACCATCAGGTCATCTTCTCCGTTCGGCTCATCGTCCAGCGCGTACTGCGGCTTATTGCAAACGGTGCACTTGCCATTCTGGAAATTATGTTCTTTGTAAGTGCCAGTCGTCTCACCGCAATGCCGGCATGTGGCAAGCTGGGTGCAAGTGGCAGGAAAATATACATGTGCTTTTTTTGCGCCATCTGTTTTATTGCATCTTGTGCAAGTAGCAGGTGCTTTGCAAGTAGCTGCTGTAAAGTTATGTCCTAAAGCCGCACCATTCGGAATACCACACAGAGTACAAGTTGCCGGAGTTTCGCATTTTGCTTCTGTAAAGCGGTGTTTTCCGTTTCGCTTAATTGTTGCTTTGCAATCAGTTCTCTTACATTTTTGTTCAATGCAACCTGCTTCAGGGAAATCATGTCCAAGCTTCTTGCTTCCCTCTTTTTTATCGTCGCACCAGCGGCAGTGTTCTGCCCGTTCACAAGTTGCAGGTCTATATGAATGAGGTACCTTGCTCACTATCTCTTCCTTTGTTGCAGTGCAGCCTTTATTGAGGCACTTATACTCACGCTGACCGGTATGTTTACACGTCGGCGTTTCTACCCATGTTCCCGCGTCCCAGTTATGTCCTTCAGGTTCAGCAACAACAAACGTACACATCGTCAGCAACAGACAGCACAGCATTGCAAACGCTACAATCTTTTTCATCGTAAATCTCCTTTATTATCGCATTTTCACACAGATTTCCAGCTCGCTATTTACACGTTCAATAAGCATTCCTCCCGTTCTTCATCGAAGCACCATATAAGAAGCATCAAGAAACCACAAGTGTGTTATTTAGCCACATTCTGCTATTTATCGTTTAGTTTCCGGCACGCGCGACATGTCACAGACGTACACGTCCCAATCATACTCTTTGAAATAGTAATACCCTTTCCAGAAAAGCCCATACTCCACATAATCCACGCTATCTGGAATTTCGTCAAATCCACGCGCGGGCATCATGCCGTCTGTATACCATGCAATGTTATCATGCAGGAAGAAGAACCTCTGGGTTTCAGAATCCCATGCGAATCCAGAGCATCCAGAATTATAATAGTATGCTCCAAAGTCTAAATCATATTTCGCCTGATTTTCCAAGCACAGATTTTCAATATCTATCAGCTTATAGCTTGACACGTTTTCTTCCGTGTTATAGATGGAGACAGAACGATTTCCAACGTGGTATATCGTGCCGTCAGAATCCGTTTTCCGGTCTCGCTCCTGATATACAAGCAGCGTAGATGTCCATTCCGGGTTTTCCTGCCACGAAATAACTGCGTCAATCTCATCATCACGGTATGCCAAGATTTCGCCTTTTCCCGTTTTCAGTGAAAAGCAGATTAAACAACCATTCAGCTGATAATCCGTGCGCTGCCACTGTGAACCACGCATATAGATTTTATCGCCGATTTTAACAATTTGCCCATGCACATCCGATACATAGGTTTCGTCATCCTGCAAATCCCATGCCAATTCCGGCACAGAGGAATAATCCAGCGTCGAACACAGCTTCGGCTTTACCGTACCATTTTCAAAATCCAGCCGATAAATCCGCGCCATAAACTTCACGAAGATATACAGTGCATCTCCATCGGTAAACAGCAGATAGTTTTTATAAGAAGCATGCGGACTATTCTCGCCATCGTATTCCGGCAGCAGATTTTTCAATTCAAAAACCTTTTCCGGAATAGCGTCCGGCTCATGACATTTGAGCAGTAATCCCCCGTAAACGAAATACAGTTCATCTTGGAAAACCTGCAAAGACGTCACCCGTGCCGGTATTCCATTGGCGTTTGTCTCTTCGTACACATCCCCCCACTTCCAAAACTCCTCCGCCGCGAGCGCGCTTCCGGCGTTCAGCAGCGTCAGCAGAATCAACAGCAGGGCGGTCAGCCGCTTCCATCGGGTCGTCATCGTGTTTCGCTCCTTCCGTGTCTCGTCGGGCGCGTCCGAACCATCTTTCGGGCGCTTTCACCTATTAAGACGCTGCAAAGGGGCAAAACGGGACATCATTCCGCAAAAATTTTTTTCACGCTCTGCGCCACCAGCACCGCTTCGTCCGCCGGCAGCCCGATGCTCGTCACGCGCAGCATCCGCTTCCCTTCCGCCCAGATGATGCTCACCTCGTGCGTGTCCTCGGTCTGGCGGTCAATCAGGTAGCCCGGCACGCTGTGCAGATAAATCGTCAGCACCCGCGCATCCGCCGCGCGGACGTTCCAGCCGTCGAGGTTGTCCTGCTCCTCAAAGCGCAGGGAGCGTGTCTCGTCGGCATAGTAGGCTTCGCTGTGCACCTGGTCGCCGCGCGTCGTTTCGCAGCGCACCAGCGGCAGGCTGTCCGGCAGGAACGTCGGGAAGAACAGCCCCTCCCAGCCGTCCGGCACGTCCATGCGCGGCACGTTCGCGGTCTGCTCCTCCTTCGCGGGTTCCATGCCGACGTGCGCCATGCCCGTTTCGGGGTTGATGGACAGCACCAATTGGAGGATTTGCTCGCGGAACGCCTCAGAATTCGCCAGCGCAATCGGGAACGCAATCCCGACCGCCACAATCAGGCACGCCGCGACGCGCACCACGCGGTCAAGCATATGCAGGACAGTCCGGCGCTTCTGCCGCTTCGCCTTGCGGTCGATTTTCGCCATTGCCCGCGCAAACGCCGCGTCCGCCAGCTTCTCTTCGTCCGCCGTCAGCGGCTGTTCGTCCTGCCAAAGTCCACTGCGGATGAGGGCGTCAATCTGCTCATCCGACACATGCTGATTCTTTTCGTTCATGCTGCTTCCTCCTCTCAAAACAGTTTCTCGCGCAGTCTGCCTCGCGCGCGGTGGAGATACTGCCGGATGCTGCCCGGCGATAAGCCCGTTTCGGCGGCGATTTCCGCGTCCGTGCGGTTTTCCAGCACTTTCAGGCGCAGCACCTGCTGCTCCTTCTCCGGCAATTCCGCGATTGCACGGCGTACTGCCGCCATCGTCTCCCGCATCAGCACCTTCTCTTCCAGCGCTGTCGGGTCGGGATAAAGCGCGAGCGCCTCGTCCCCGTCGCGCAGGAACCGCCCGCGCTGCCGCTGCTTGCGCCGCAGTTCGTCCATCGCGGTGTTTCGCACAACTGCCAGCACATACGCGCGTTCCTGCTCTTCCGTCAGCGTGCGCAGCAGGTCGATTTTCTCCATCAGTGCCACGAGGCTGTCCGACACAATATCCTCCACCGCCGCGCTGTCAGCTGCATAGCACTTCGCCAAGCGAATCATGCTGATGCGGTGGCGCTGATAGCACGCCGCGAGGAACTGCCGCTCGTCATCCGCCTGAGCCACCCGCATCCCGCCTTTCGGATGTTGTTTCTCTTGCATCTGCTTCCAGTATAGCATACACATATCGGATTCCGCAAGATTCAGGCAAATTTTTTCCGAAAAAAAGGCAAATTTGTGCTTGACGAAACCTATAGGAATAGCGTATAATGCCGTCATTCTTCCTCCTGACTTTATCGGGAGGAAAGACACGAAAAGGAGGCGCTGGTTATGCGCATTGCCAAGTCCGTCGCTGAACTGATCGGCCGCACGCCGATGCTTGAACTCACTCACTTTGAGCAGACGCACTGTCTGAACGCGCATCTGCTGGCGAAGGTCGAATCCTTCAACCCCGGCGGCAGTGTGAAAGACCGCATTGCGCTGGGCATGGTGGAGGCCGCGGAAAAGGCGGGCAAGCTGCTCCCCGGCGGCACGATTATTGAGCCCACCAGCGGCAACACCGGCATCGGGCTGGCGATGGTCGCCGCCGCGCGCGGATATACCGCCATCATCGTCATGCCGGACAGCATGAGCGTCGAGCGCCGTCAGCTGATGCTGGCGTATGGCGCGAAGCTCGTCCTCACCCCCGGCAAGCTGGGCATGAAGGGCGCGGTTGACAAGGCGAATGAACTCGCCGCCGAAACCCCGAACGCGATTGTCGTCGGGCAGTTCGTCAACCCGGCGAACCCCGCCACCCACCGCGCCACGACTGGCCCGGAAATCTGGGCGGACACGGACGGTCAGGTGGATGTGCTCGTCGCGGGCATCGGCACGGGCGGCACGCTGACCGGCATCGGCAGCTACCTGCGTGAGAAGAATCCGAACGTGCGCATCGTCGCGGTAGAGCCGTTCTCCTCGCCCCTGCTATCCAAGGGCGTTGCGGGCCCGCACGGCTTGATGGGCATCGGCGCGAATTTCGTGCCGGATGTGCTGAGCCGCGATTTGATTGACGAGATTATCACCGTCAAGGAGGACGACGCATACCGCACGGGACGCGAGCTGGCGGCGCACGAGGGTGTGCTGGCGGGCATCACGTCCGGCGCGGCGGTCTGGGCGGCATCGCAAGTGGCGGCGCGTCCGGAATTCGCGGGCAAGAACATCGTCGTCATTCTGCCCGACACAGGCGAGCGGTATTTATCCACGAAGATGTTCGCCATCAACGAGTGAATCTCCTGCCTTCCCGAAAAATTGCTTTTGGGAAGGTTTTTTTGCATCCAAATAAGTGGAAGCCGCCAAACCTCCGCATTATTTTCCCTCTCCGCTTTGCAGGATTTTCCCCCTTTCCCCGCGAACTCTATACTATACTATCCCCATCATCAGGAAAGGCAGGTCATGTCGATGATCTCACGCTATATTTTCGGCACTCCCCTCCCCACCATGGCGGTCATCCGCGAAATTGCGCCGTCGGGCGGCGAAATTCCCCACTTCACCGTCACCAAAGCGGACGGCAGCGTCTCTTTCACTACCATACTGGGTGACGATGACCTCATCTTCGGGCTGGGCGAGAATGTCCGCGGCATCAACAAGCGCGGGCATCTTTATCGCGCGTGGAACATGGACGATTTCAGCCACACGGAGAACAAGGGCGGCATTTATTCCAGCCACAATCTGCTGCTGTTCAGCGGCGAGCAAGGTGTTTTCGGCGCGTATTTCGACGATCCCGGTGCGGTCACGTTTGATTTGGGGTATTCTGACGGCGGCAAGGCGGTCATTACGTCCGAAAACGGCAATTTGTCGGTGTATCTGATTGAAAGCACCACGCTGACAGGGCTGGTGCGCGAGTTCCGCCACCTCATCGGACGCAGCTACATTCCGCCGAAGTGGGCGATGGGCTACATTCAGAGCCGCTGGGGATACGCAAGCGAAGACGATTTGGACTTCATCGTATCCGAGCACCGCAAGCGCCACATCCCGCTGGACAACGTGTGCATGGACATTGACTACATGGAGGATTTCAAGGACTTCACCTGGAATCCGGTGCATTTCCCGGATTTGAAAGCCACCAATGCGCGCATGAAGGACGAACACATCCACCTTGTACCGATTATTGACGCGGGCATCAAGCAGCTCACTGGCGACCCGATTTACGACGAGGGGGTGCAGAAGGATTACTTCGTCAAGAAGGCGGATGGCAGCCTGTTCGTGGGCGCGGTTTGGCCGGGGCGCGCGTGCTTCCCGGATTTCCTGCGCGAGGACGTGCGGCAATGGTTCGGCGCGAAGTACCATAAGCTGATGGATACGGGCATCGAGGGCTTCTGGAACGACATGAACGAACCGGCGCTATTTTACAGCACGGACAGTCTCGAAAACGCGTTCGAGACGGCGGAAAAGATGCGGCACGAGAATCTGGGCATTGACGGCGCGTTCAAATTGAAAGACGCGTTCGTCAACATTGCCAACAACGCCGAGGATTACCGCCGCTTCTACCACACTGTGGATGGTCAGCCCGTACGCCACGACAAAGTGCACAACCTCTACGGCGCGATGATGACAAAATCCGCCGCTGAAGGCTTCCGCAGCTACAATCCCGACCGGCGCTATCTGCTGTTCAGCCGCTCCTCCTTCATCGGCGCGCACCGCGACGGCGGCGTGTGGCAGGGTGACAACAGCAGCTGGTGGTCGCATCTGCTGCTGAACCTGAAAATGATGCCGTCGCTGAACATGTGCGGCTTCCTGTACACGGGCGCGGACTTGGGCGGCTTCTCCTGCAACACAACAGAAGATTTGCTCCTGCGCTGGCTGGCGCTGGGCGTCTTCACCCCGCTGATGCGCAACCACACTGCGCAGCACACGCGCGATCAGGAAATTTTCCGCTTCCGCAACTGGGAGGATATGCGCAATGTCGTGTCCGTCCGCTACGCGCTGCTCCCCTACCTGTACAGCCTGCTGGTCAAGTGCGCCTGCCGGGACGAGATGATGTTCCGCCCGCTGGCATTCGATTATCCGCAGGACAAGACCGCCATCCGCGTGGAAGATCAGCTGATGCTGGGCGACGAGTGCATGATTGCCCCCGTGGTTGAGCAGAACGCGCGCGGCCGCCATGTTTATCTGCCGGAGGACATGCTGCTGGTGCGCTTCCGCTCCGGCGACGATTACACCGTGCAAACGATGCAGAAGGGGCATCACTGGCTGGATGTGCCAATGAACGAAGTGCCGCTGTTCATCCGCCGCGGGCATGTGATTCCGCTGTGCCGCAGCGCGGAATACGTCGATGCGCTGGACACGACGAAGCTGTCGCTGGTCGGCTGGCTGGAGGTCGGCTGTGCCATCACGCTGTACGAGGATGACGGCGAAAGCACGGATATCGACCTGAACAAGGGCTTGCAGCTCATCAACGTAAGCATCGACAAGGGCGTCGCGACGGCAAAATGCGCGGGCAAGACGATTGACGCGAGCAAAGTCGTCGTGTGGGAGAGATAACGATGAAGATTCTCAATTTCGGGTCGCTGAATCTGGATAACGTTTACCAAGTGCCGCACTTCCTGCAGGCGGGCGAGACAATGGCAGCGCTGTCCGAGGCGGTGCATCCCGGCGGGAAGGGGCTGAATCAGTCGCTGGCGCTGGCACGGGCGGGCGCGGAGGTGTATCATGCGGGCGTCGTCGGCAACGGCAGCGAGCTGTTGACAAATCTGCTGAAAGAAAACGGCGTCCATGATGACTACCTGCTGCACCGCGACTGCACGCAGGGCAGCACGATGATCCAGGTCAGCCCCAAGGGCGAAAACTGCATCCTGCTCTTCGGGCAGTCCAACCACGCCATCACGAAGGCGCAGGTGGAAGCGACGATTGCCGCTTTTGCGCCCGGCGATTATCTGGTGCTGCAGAACGAGGTGTCCTGTCTGCCGGAGATGGTGGACGCAGGGGCGCGGCGCGGCTTGCATGTCGTGCTGAATCCATCGCCGTTTGACGATTCGCTGCGGTCGCTGGATTACAACCAAATTCGCTGGATTTTCATCAACGAGGTCGAAGGGCATCAGATGACAGGCGAAACCGCGCCGGACGCGATCCTGTCCGCCTTGCGGTCGAAGTACCCCGCGCTGTGCGTTGTGCTGACACTTGGGAGCGCCGGGTCGATTTGCTGCACGCCGGAGAAAACGGTTCATCAGCCAATTTTCCGCGTTCAGGCGGTGGACACGACGGCGGCGGGCGACACGTTCACGGGTTACTTCCTCGCGGCGCTGACGCAAGGGCTTCCGCTGGAAACGTGCATGGCACGGGCTGCGGCGGCATCGGCAATCAGCGTGACACGGCAGGGGGCAGCGCCGTCCATTCCGAGGGCAGAGGAAGTGGATGCGATGCTGCGCAGGGCTTGACGCTTCCTTTGAAAATGTACTTTATACTATGAATGAGCAAATTCCAAAAAACATCCAAACTTTTCTTTGAGCATAGCGCT
>OWIP01001765.1_pt1 | contig 12699 bp, 7 predicted proteins | sample 1732581 | NCBI WGS metagenome assembly OWIP01 (sample SAMN05065731, study PRJEB22554) | human gut metagenome | biome: ENVO:2100002; feature: ENVO:00000062; material: ENVO:00002003 | host: Homo sapiens | place: USA
TAGCTTCGTCGGCAGCGTCAGATGTGTATAAGAGACAGGTATTCGGTTACTTTATCCTGTGCCCGAACTGCAAGCGCAACAAGCAGGGACAGTCCCGAAAGAATCAGAATCTTTTTCATTGAATTTGTTATTAACAGATTATCAAACCATTTCAAAGCCATTCCATAGATTACCGGCAGGGACAGGGGCTTCTACCTCTATCAGTTTCTTGGATACCGGATGTACAAAGCGCACAAAGCGCGCATGCAGGCAAATGCTTCCGTCGGGATTGGAACGGGGAGAACCGTACTTCAAATCTCCCTTAATGGGACAGCCCATTTTTGCCAACTGACAGCGTATCTGATGATGCCGCCCCGTTTTCAGGTCTATTTCCAGCAGATAATAGTTCTGCGACCGGGCTATGAGCCGATAATGCAAAATCGCTTTCTTGCTGTTCGGCACTTCCTTATCGTAGGCATAGCTCTTGTTTTGCTTCTCATTACGTACCAAATAGTGCACCAACTCACCCTCTGACTCCCGAGGGCGGTTCTTCACCACTGCCCAATAGGTTTTCTTCACCTCACTGTTCCTGAACATCTCGTTCAGACGGGCAAGTGCCTTACTCGTTTTGGCAAAAACAACAAGACCGCTTACGGGGCGGTCCAAACGGTGTGTAACACCTATAAAGACATTGCCGGGCTTTTGGTATTTCTCCTTAAGATACAGCTTTACGGTTTCCGAAAGCGGCGTATCACCCGTCTTGTCTCCCTGAACTATCTCGGAAGCGGTCTTGTTGACTATAATGATATGATTGTCTTCGTATACGACAGTCATCGATTGTTAATGTTTAATGATTAGTGATTAATGATTAATGACTAACACCCAACTTCTCATTAAACATTAATCACTAACCATTAATCATTAAATTACATATTCATCCCACCATCTACCTGAATAACCTGACCGGATACATAAGAAGACATATCAGAAGCCAGGAAAGTAGCGATATTTGCCACGTCTTCGGGTGTGCCGCCACGACGCAAAGGAATCTTCTTGCACCATTCAGCCTTCACCTCTTCAGACAAGGCGTCGGTCATGGCTGTCATGATGAAGCCCGGAGCAATGGCATTGGCACGGATTCCACGAGAACCCAGCTCCTGAGCGATAGACTTGGCCAAAGCAATCATACCGGCTTTGGAAGCAGAATAGTTGGCCTGACCGGCATTGCCGTGAACACCTACCACAGATGCCATATTGATAATGCTACCCGCCTTCTGGCGCATCATGATGGGTGTGCAGGCATGGATAAAGTTAAATGCCGATTTCAGGTTGACATTGATAACCATATCCCATTGCTGTTCGCTCATACGCATCATCAGACCGTCACGTGTGATACCGGCATTGTTTACCAGAATATCAATACGTCCAAAGTCCTTATGGATTTCTGCCACTACCTTGGCAGTGTCTTCAAAGTTTGCTGCATTGGAGGCATAAGCCTTTGCCTTTACTCCCAAAGCTTCCAATTCTTTTGCCGTAGCCTCGGCATTTTCATCAATCACCAAGTCAGTGAATGCGATGTTTGCTCCTTCTTGAGCGAACTTCAAAGCGATAGCCTTGCCGATGCCGCGTGCAGCACCTGTCACAATGGCTGTTTTTCCATCTAATAATCCCATATTATTTTAAAATTATTTATAAAATGTATTCTTACTTCTTTCCCAATGCACCAAGTACCAGACGGGTCACGTAAGTATCGCGTACCGCATCGTCCAGATTGGCCCCTATATGGCCGCGGATATAAGGTGTTTCAATACCTTTGACACTGTAATGCACAATCTCGGCAGTCATATCCAAGTCATCTATCTGGAAAACACCCTTCTCCATACCTTCACGCAGAACCTCCTTGAAAAGCAGGGTCTCTGTAGCATCGAAACGTTTGCGCACTTTCTCCACTCTCCAAATATCCCGAAAGAAATTGGCACGAAGAGTACCATTCCGAAAGACAACCTCTTTTACCGCATCCAGATGGGTGTAAATCATTTCCATCAGTTTCTCGTCCGGCTGAATATCTTTCTCTACCACGTGCTTCATCATATCCGAAAGAATATCCAGCTCCGACTCAACAACAGCCAAGTAGATATCTTCCTTGCTCTTAAAATAGGTATAGAGCGTTCTCCTACCTTTCTTTGAAGCGAGGGCAATATCATTCATCGTGGTATTTTCAACACCCATCTTTGCAAACAGCTGACGGGCAACGTCCACTAATTTAGCTTTTGTCTTCGATACGGTCATAGATTAATTGCACATTGCTTTATTATTTGAGCAAAAAAGCTTATTTACTTTCGTTCTGAATATCAAACACTTACAAATTACAACGTTTCAATTCATACTTATTTATTTTAAGTTGAGCACGACAAAGATAACAATTCTTTTTCATCTAACAGCATTTTCCTACAAATTCTTCCCTTGACCTACAAGAGTAAAAATCAGTGCCACAAGTAGTTCTTACTCACTTATAAGAAGCTACCAATGACAAAGAATATCTTAATGGATATACTCCAAGCTATTGAGAAGTTCATTTTTCTTCTTTTTTCTTATATTCGGATGGCAAATATCCAAACTCCTCTTTAAAAAACTTGGCAAATTGTTTGGGCGAAAGCCCTACTTGATAAGATATTTGTGAAATATTCATTTGACTTCCTTCCAAAAGTTTTCTACCTCTTTTCAAGCGCAGTATCCGCATGAATTCCAAAGGAGATTTTCCTGTAATTTGCATTAACTTTTTATATAACCCACTACGACTCATTCCTATTTGAGCACTAAGTTCCTCTACTGAGAATTCTGAATTATCCATATTCTCCTCGACTATACGAATGGCTTTCTCTATCAGTTGTTCATCTAAAGAACTAATGGTTATTTCCGATGGAGAGATGTCCCTCGTTTTAAATTTATCATGGTTCTTCAAAGTCCACATCAACAACTTTCTTATACGTAATAAAAGTATTTCCAAGTTAAACGGCTTTGTAATGTATTCATCAGCTCCCTCCTTCAAACCACTAAGAATATGTTCTTCAGCCGTACGGGCCGTAAGTAAAATAATAGGAATATGAGAATAGCGGATATCAGTCTTTATTTTGCGGCATAATTCCATTCCGTCCATTACTGGCATCATTATATCACTGATTACCACATGGATTGATTGTTGCGCAAGTACTGTGAGAGCTTTCTTTCCATCAGACGCTTCATATACCTGATAATATTCTTGCAAACAACCGACAAGAAAACTACGAAAGTCATCATTGTCCTCTACTATCAGTAAAGAGTTCTTTTCTCTGTCCACTGAAGACATATCAGCATGAAACTGTTCTTCCACATCAAATGCTGATGTATCTTCTGTACAATTCAGTTTTAATGTCTTGGCAATCGGTAGGATAACTGTAAAAATAGTCCCTTGGGGATGATTATCCTCTACTTTTATCTCACCACCGTGGAGAGTAACATATTCTTTCACAATATGCAGACCGATACCACTCCCAATATAAGTAGTAGAAATGTGCTGTTCCTGAAAGAAACGGTCGAAAATCTTATCCTTATTCTCATTTTTGATACCGATACCGGTGTCACTTATTTGAATATGTATCTGTTCCCCATCACCGGCCAATATCTTGTCAATAGCAACTATCACACTACCATTATCATGATTGTACTTGATGGCATTTGACAGAAGGTTGGATATGATTCGCTGCACTTTGTTACGGTCAAAATCCATTTCTATTTTTGAAGTGTTGATACAAACTTTCAACTCAATATTATGCTTTTGCGATAACGCCTTGAAAGACTTGCATGTTTCGGCAATAAACTCAGTTATGTCTCCGTAAGACAAGGATAATTGTACCTTTTGCTGATCAAGTTTACGAAAATCCAACAACTGATTTACCTCATCAAGCAGAGTAGAAGCATTTCGATACATCAAGTCCAAATCGTCCTTGATTGGACCGGCTTTTTCCGAATGTATCAACTTCTCCAAGGGAGTTATGATAAGTGACAATGGAGTCCTTAAATCATGGCTTATATTTGTAAAGAAACGTATCTTCGCTTCATCCATTTCATGCTGCTGGGCCACTTCAAGTTCCCATTTTTGTTGTACCAGAATCCGTTGATGCCTAGAACGTAGACGCCTAAGCAAGAGTATACCTCCTGACAAGAACAGTACCATATAGATAACATAGGCTACCGGAGACAGCCAAAAGGGTGGACGTACCAGAATTGTCATATAAGATATTGGATTCCTACTACCGTGCAGTTCATTAACTTTCACTTGCAGATGATATATCCCTGGAGACAGTTTGTTGAAATAGATTCTATTTCCTTCAAAGCTGACCCATTCCTCTTTAGCATCCATCCGATATGCAAATTGAAGCTTATGCTGTGTTCCATAATCCATTGCAGAAATTTCCAATGCAAAATTACTATCAGAATAATCCATTGTAATTTCATCAAGCAACTGAATATTCTTTTGTAACAAGATTCGCCCATCATGCGTTTTTTTCTCTACGTCTACACGCTGATTGGCTAAATATAATCCGGTAAAAATAACTTTATGTTGGTTGGGATGATACAAAGCCTGATTAGGGTCTATCTTTAAATATTTTCCCGTACCTCCTATTAAAACTTCGCCTTTCCGGTTACAATAAATTGAGTAGTTGTTAAATGTAATATCCCCAATACCATCTTCATTAAAATAGGAATAACACCGATATTGCAGCTCTTGGGCAGTAGGGTCATCAACCACAATAATGTGAGTAATACCACAATCTGTAGCTATCCACATATTTTTATTATGGTCTTCTACAATGCCACGTATATAAGGATGAGATACACCATCATTTGTAGAAAGACGAGTAAGCGTTCTACTTTTTTCATCATAAATTCGAATTCCATGTCTGGTTCCAATCCACAACAATCCCCGTTGATCACGGTATAAGCAACTAATATGCATTTTTATCAATGACACTTCATTATCATTCCCTTTCACTGGAGCAAGTTGCTGTGTTTGAGTATTCAACTCATATAATCCCGTACTAGTACCAATATATAACATCGCATGGTCACTTGAATAGACCAAGTCTGTAATGGTATTGGTGTATAAACATGAATTCTCTTTTGTATAAGACGTTATTTCCCCTCCGTTATCTATACAATACAGACCGTGCATAAACGTTCCAACCCATAAATTTCCATATTTGTCATCAGCAATATGCCGGACATACTCTATTGATTCCAAAGTCTGTTTAAAAGGGAAAAAGATTCCATTCTGTTCATAAAATATGCCCCCCCCATAACTACCGAACCACATCTTGCCTTTGGAATCAAGATATGAACCTATAATAAGATTAGAGGGAATATTACTATTATGAGTATTAAACAACTTATAGTTTATTTGTTTGCTGTCATAGCAAGCCAATCCCTTTCCATCAAATCCAAGCCACAGTTTCCCATTCCTATCTTCTTGAAAACAACTGATATCTTCCTGCTCAGGAGTTTTACATATTTCAAAGGCGGTATTATTCAAATCAGTAAACGCAACCCCCTGCTTCGTCGTTCCAACCCACAGAATATCCTGATTATCTTTATAGAAACTATTAATGTGATTGCTCGACAAGGAAAAAGGAGTTCCTGAATCTCTATGAATGTGCATGAGATTATCGGCCTGTTCATTCAAGATGTATATGCCTTTACTATTGGTACCTATCCAGATATTACCATTCCCATCATCTATGATAGCTTTTACAATATCCGATTGTATAGTCTCTTTGCCAGGAAACTCAAACATCTTTCTATTTTGAATATCATAACACTGTAGATTGGAGGTATATATTGTATAAATCCATAATCTAAGCCGGGTATCCATATATATACGATGTTCTCCAGAGCGAGGAAGTTCTAATTGAACAATTTTCCGAACAGTTTTTGTTTCCCAGTCCACTTGTGCGATTTCTCCATTAGAAAATAACAAGCAAGAATACGATTGTCTGGAAACTATATGCGATAGTTCTTTATCTGGAAAAGATAATTCCTGAAGTTTTTTATCCTGAAAATCATAATAATATAGCTTATTCCCAGTCATGCACCATAAATTCTGCTCATAGTCAACATGTATCATTTCTATTTTATCATTTATTCCCAGTGGTCTCAACCGCTTTTCTATGTTACTTTCCAATTTATCCAACTCTCTATTGTAGTAGAAATATTGATCGGGAGTACGTACCCAAATAGTACCTGATGCGTCCTCCGATATATTATTAAAACAATTACTATAAGTATCAGAATCAGTAACCCAATATTGCTTGCATTGATAGCCATCATAACGATTTAAGCCATTAAGTGTCGCAAACCACATAAACCCGTATTGGTCACGTAACATAGCTATAACATAGTTATCTGAAATTCCAGACTTTACATCAAATGTTTGAAAAGTTAGCCGGGCATTAATCTGTGTGATATAAACTATCATACAAAATATGACTGTCAGTAAATGCTTCATATGGTAATAAGATGAATATGTTTGTATGCAAAGATAGGAAATTGCTTTAAATACATACAGTACAACTACTTCCCATTTGGATAAAAACGCTTCCCGTTTGGGTAAAAATACGAACCGGACAGACTGAGAAACAAATTAGGAGTACTTCAGGTTATTGTTTCCTTACTTTTGTCCACAGAACGGCGGATTTGTAATTCGTGCTGTTTTTCTTAGATTCAAACATGTGGCGGGTATAAAGTTTGGTAACAATACCCGCCAGTGTTTTGAGCTACGAAAAATAAAATGGAGTGTCAACCTTTAAATTGATTTTAGTTATGGAGAATGGATAGGATATGGAGCAAAAAGAGATTTTACTCTCTTTAAAACAACAACGTTTTACTTTTAATAACTTTATAAATCTAATAAATTATCTGAGAAATATGAAGAATGTATTCATGGCAGGAGTTTTTATAACTCTTTTATTCTGCGGAAGTCCTTCTTTGTCGTGGGCAACTTCCTCCCATACTGTAGAAACAGTGCAACAAAAACAAAAAATAGCAGGAGTAGTGGTTGACCAGAATGGAGAACCCATAATTGGAGCCAATATATTACAGAAAGGCACCAGTAATGGTACAATTACCGATATCAACGGTCAGTTTATACTGAATTGTCCAATAGGAACTCCACTGACGATATCTTACATCGGATTCTTGCAACAAACAGTAAAGGCAACTGTAAATATGAAAATTGTTTTGCATGAAGATAGCAAAACGCTGGATGAAGTAGTTGTCGTTGGTTATGGCTATGTAAAAAAAAGCGATCTTACCGGGGCTGTGGCACAAGTAAAAAGTGGAGATTTACTAAAAAGTTCCCCAGTAAGTCTAGAAAAGGGGCTACAAGGGCGCCTGACCGGTGTGAACGTGGTTTCAAACGATGGAGCTCCCGGTGGAGGAATCAGCATCCAGATTCGAGGTACAAATTCATTTCAAGGTTCTACTGAACCTTTGTATGTAATCGACGGAGTACCCATCGCAGACAGCAATGATGACACAATCAATTTTGACTCGAGCTCGCCCACTTACAATAATGCCTTGTCCTCGCTTAATCCTAGCGACATCGCATCTATTGAAATCTTGAAGGATGCCTCGTCAACAGCCATTTACGGTTCTCGCGGTGCCAACGGCGTAGTCCTGATTACCACCAAAAGCGGTACCGGACTAGATGTTAAAGACCAAATTTCATTTTCATATAAAACAACAATTAGCAATCCTGTGAAAAAGATAAAGGTACTTGGAGCACGTGATTATGCAACATACAGGAATCAATCTTACATCAACACCCAAGAAGTTTCCAATTTCCCTTGGGAACAAACCGACCTGCCTTTCCCCGGAGTTGAGAATGCAGAAGGCACTTATTTACAAGGACCTGACGACTTCAGTAACGATCCGTACTATTGGCAAGATCAGATTTTCCGTACGGGAGTGACACATGACCTCAACTTAAATATTGCAGGACAGACCAAAGGATACGATTATGCTATAAGTGGAGGATATCTGAACCAAGAAGGTATCGTTGAAGGTTCGGACTATACACGCTATACCATAAAGCTAAACTTGAATAGACAAGTGAAAGATTGGCTGAAAGTAGGTACATCCATATCGGGTTCATTTGCAAATTCAAGTATTGTCAAGACTGCTACAAACAACCAAAATAACGGAACGGAAGGCATTATCCGCTCAGCATTGACTTATCCAGCAACACAAACCCAAGACGATTTGGATAATGAATATAGCATGGTAGCAGTGCCTACTCGATACGCTGATGCGTTGAACGAGAATCGAAACATATCTTTTAGGACTTCCAACTATTTAAATATAACGCTAACAAAAGGCTTGATTTTCAGAACTGTTCTTGGATATAACTATACTCATAATGATGCCAATAAATACTGGCCGAGAACTATGGCCGAAGGTAAATATGTGAACGGAAAATCATACGGTGGAGATAATTGGCGGTCATCATTGGTGTTCGACAATTTGTTAATGTTCAACCAAACTTGGGGTAAACATAATGTAAGCGCAACCGCAGGAACCTCCTGGGAAGCGTCCAGCAACTATAACAAAGTAGTTACAGTACAAGGCTTCGGTACGGATGCTACCAATGGTTGGCTGCTTCAAGATGCAAGTGAGATACTATCAGCCACCTCTGGCAAGGGGGACTCACGTTTATTTTCACTGATCGGACGGCTTGCCTATAATTATGCAGGCAAATATTATCTGACTTTTACCGCACGTGATGACGTCTCCAGTAAATTTGCCAAAGGCAAGCGCGCAGCCTTTTTCCCCTCTGTCGGCTTCTCATATCGGCTGTCAGAAGAGAAATTCATGAAAGGAGTATCTCATATCTTTGATAATATAAAACTTCGCTATAGCTACGGAGCTTCCGGCAACCAGGCCATCAGCTCTTACCAAACTTTTGCCATTATGGCTGCAGCCAATTATCCATTCGGCACATCGGTTGAAAATGGATATGCAACGAATGTATATAATCCAGGAAATAAGGATTTAACATGGGAAACTACTTGGCAGCATGATGCAGGCATTGAATTGGATATATTAAAGCGGATATCATTGGAAGTAGATTATTATTATAAAAAGACCACGGATCTGTTGCAATACAAGCAAGTTCCCCCAAGCACCGGCATCTTACAGATACTTTCCAATAGCGGTTCTGTTATCAATCGCGGACTTGAAGCCAGCTTAAATGTAAGAGCAATTCAAAACAAAGACTTTTCATTGTCATTCGGTGGCAACATATCATTTAACAAGAATGAGATTTGCGATTTTGGCAAAGACCCGATGTTCCCCAACTCTATCTATAACAGCTTGCGCCCGTATGCTATTGCTGATGGTCATTCTATCGGTTCATTTTATGGTTTTGTCACAGACGGTATCTGGAACTCACGCGAGGAAGTCATTAATAGTAAGCAATTCCAAACCCAATATCCAGATTACACAGTGAACGGTTCTGATGCGGCTACAGAAGAAATAATTCGTAGAGACTGGATCGGTGAACTTAAATATAAAGATCTTGATGAAGACGGTTTTATCACAGACCAGGATCAAACATGGATTGGAGATGCAAATCCCAAGTATTTTTATGGATTCAATATGGACCTGACCTGGAAGAATTTCGATTTCAGCATTCTTTTTCAGGGTGTGGAAGGAAATGACGTATTCAATATGAACTCATTACGTTTTTATAACCTGGGACAGACCCAGAACGTTCCATACTACGTATATGAACAATCATGGAGCATAAATCCCAATAGCGGAATTGCCCCTAAGATATTCAATTATTCAGGACGTGACATTCGTTTTTCCAGATTATATCTAGAAGACGGCTCTTATTTAAAATTACGCACTCTATCCATAGGATATACAATTAGAAAACCATTTCAGTTCATAAATAGCGTACGGTTCAACGTGGTTGCCAATAACTTGTTGACCTTCACCAAATACCGCGGATATGACCCTGAGGTTAATTCTTTTGGCTCCACGCCTTCTTTAAGGGGTATTGATTCTGGAGCCTATCCCCAGCAGAGAAGCTTTACTTTGGGACTTAATGTTATTTTTTAATTAATAAAAACGAATCATGAAGAAAATACTATTGATAATGATATGCTCGATGGCAGCATTTGCAACAAGCTGTTCATTGGAAGAAACCCCTTATTCTATCACATCAGAGAAATTAGGTCAGACTGAAGAAGGAGCAGAACAACTAGTAACCGGTATCTATGCAACTTTTTGGGATAACTGGTGTATGGAACAGACGTATATGGCCTGGATGGACTACGACAACGATCATTGTGGGGCTCCAGCTTGGGTACTCAGTTCTGCAGGTAGCGGCGATATCACCGGACACTATGCCTATAATACAAACAATGATTTGTGGAGTGTCTTTTATAGAATGATCAGTCGGGCAAACAAAGCTAAAGAAGCTCTGGAATCTACAGATTCTTATCAGACAGAATCCGCTGTCAGGCAGTTGTATGGTGAAACGCTTTTTCTACGGGCATTCGCTTATTTCCATCTGGTAAGAATGTATGGTGCCGTCCCATTGAGATTATCTTCGGAAGCAGAGACAGATTGTCCCAGAGCTTCCGTAGAAGCAGTCTACAACACAATTGTCAATGACCTGGAAACTTGCTTAGAATACATGTATTATACATCAGAAGGCAATGTCGGCGCTTGGGGGCATGCAGATAAAACTGCTGCAGCACTATTACTGGCACGCGTATATTGCACTATGGGTTCCAGCGCATTAACCTGCAAAGGAAATACAGAAATAATTGTAGATATCAAGGGAGTGGATAAAAAATATACCTGCAATGCAGTTGAAGGAGCTGAAAACATAGATGCCCAGCAGTGTTATCAACGTGCAAAAGAGCTTTGCGACATGGTCATTGCACGAAGAGGTGTTGATTTTGATTTAGTAGAAGGGTATCTAAACCTTTGGGGTGGTAACAATAGGAAAAACAAAGAATTTGTATGGGGAGCAACCAGTGTAAGTGACGTAGACTTTCAAACATCAGGTTTACATAGCTATTACACTCCGGCTCCTTACGGTGGCAGTGGCGCATGGATATATATGGCCCCTAATCTATATACCCAATTTGACAAAGAGGATGACCGTATTGTGCACGGTGTATGGCATTACTTCCTAACAAGCTACACCTCCACAAAATGGGTTTCTTTTCCCTCTCTCTCGGACGAATATAATGCAGAGAGTCTACCGGACAATCTAAAAGCTTTTGTTCCTGATTTTAACGCGGAATATAAATACGGAGTGCCATGTCTGACTAAATGGTATAAAGGTGATATCTCTAATCCAACCTTCTTTAAACAGAAAGAAGCGTCACAATCAGAACAAGATGTAATTTTAATTCGCTATGCAGAAGCATTCCTGCTCAGAGCTGAAGCAGAAGTAGAATTGGGGGATATAACAGCTGCAATGAAAGATATTGATGTCATAAGAAAACGGGCAAAAGCTACAACCCTATATACAAATAAGGTGACCGATAAGATAGAGGCAAGAAGTTTAGTCCTGAAAGAACGTGCTTTGGAATTTTGCCAAGAATTCAATAGGAAATTTGACCTTTTACGGTGGGGACTATATTTAGACGTTATGAACGACACACAATTCATTGTCTGCGGCTCAGCCAACCGCTCTACCATTCGCTCAAAAAAGAACTTACTATATGCAATTCCGACTGCAGAAATTGCTGAGAACAAATTAATAGGAGCTAATAATTACGGTTATTAAGAGAAACAAAACATGAAAAGAATTATATTTCTAATGTTAGGATGGGGACTATGCCTGATAGTCCAAGCACAAACAACAAATTTTAGCAAATTGAACTTTGGTTGTGATGGCAGCAGCACTACCTCTGGCAACCAATGGTCAAAGACCGTAGTCGATTTATTGGGATTTGCATCACACCATAATGTTGCAGTTGGTTCGTCTACCTTTGCATGCCATCCTGATACACAAGATTACAACAGTGACAACTTTGCCGGAATTTCAGATGGATGGAAGCCTACAAAAGATAAGAAAGAATTGCAAATGAGACATAATAATGTATCCAAAGTACATATTCAGAAATTTATCTCAGAAGTAAAGGACGGTGTTTATCCCGCACCCGATGTTTTCGTTTTTGCAATGGGCTCAAATGATACAAAACTTGATGGAGTTGCAGAAGCATTATCAGCAAGAACGCTGGACGATGTTAATGTGACGACCATGGCAGGAGGGGCAAGATGGGCAATTCAAACTATACTTGAGAACTTCCCGGAATGCCGTGTATTCGTATGGTTGCCTATACAGACCGGGGACAAGGCAAAAAATGAAATGCATCGGAAACGAAATGAAGTGTTGCGCCAAGTCAGTCAAGCTTTATCCGTTCAGGTTATTGATTGTTACGGCGAAAGCGGTATTAGTCAGTTTTTCGAAAATTCCAACACCCGTGGGCGCTATCTAAAGGATGGAGTACATCCGGATATAGAAGGGCAACGATTGATAGGACGTTACATTGCTAAAGAGATTCGTAACAACTTCTTTTAAAAAGAACAGAATAATAACATTGGAAGATTCTTAGATGAGCTACCAATATTTACAAAAAGCTAAAGAGAATGAAAAAG
>OWIP01001790.1_pt1 | contig 12580 bp, 10 predicted proteins | sample 1732581 | NCBI WGS metagenome assembly OWIP01 (sample SAMN05065731, study PRJEB22554) | human gut metagenome | biome: ENVO:2100002; feature: ENVO:00000062; material: ENVO:00002003 | host: Homo sapiens | place: USA
TTCTTGTTGGGATTGTTCATCGAATGGCACCTCCCCAGGGCAGATTCTCATACTGGTCAACAGAGCGATAAACAGCGCCCTCGATGCGGGCCTTCAGGGTACAGTCCAGTGCGCCCTTGTCCACGATGGTGATGCGGACGTTGTCGATGTCCAGATTCTTCAGGGTCTCCAGTGCGACCTTGCGCAGCTGGTTGCCGTACTGATGGATGACAGAGCTTTCGAGGGAGAAATCGATCTTACCCTCACCCGGCTCGACGGTCACCATGCAGTCGCTGGATTCCAGAGTGCCAGCCGTGGCTGCTTTCTTGATCTCCATGCTTTTTTCCTCCTTGGCAGGTGGTTTCTTCAATCGTTATACCGTACTTGCGGGGCAGCGCCTCACTGCGCCGCTCCTGATGGTTCTATCATAATCGGACAATCTTACAAAAGGCATAGTGTCAGTCTTAATATTCGTTAAGAATCGCCAAAAATTTCTCTTGTACACAAGACATATTCCATTTTGGCATAGTTTCCGAACCACCACAATGCCGATCCACCGTTCCCCGGTTTCGGAGAGCAGCAGACCGACTCTGAAACTATGATACCTTAAGACCGGACGTTTGTAAAATCGTCAGATCCAATCTTGAACCATTCTCTGGGAGAATGGTTGCTTACTGGTTGTTCCGATAGTAGTTGATGAGGCAGCCGTCGGCGATGATCTGACGCTCCGGCTCGGTGAGGGCACCGGTGGAGACCGGGAAGGCAGTCACGGTGCCGTCCGGTTTGACGGCGTAAGCAGTAAAACTGGCCTTGTTCTCGAGAACTGCCTCGCGGATGCCGGGCACAAAGATGTAATCGCCCAGTTCAAACACCTCGGGGTTCTCTACGAGGAAGGGCGTCATGCCCCAGTTGATGCAGTTGGAGCGGTAACGCTTGGTGGCGTACTGCTTGGCAAAGTTAGCGGATGCACCCATGACACGCTGGCAGGAAGCGGCCTGCTCACGGGCGGAGCCGTCGCCGGGCATGTTGGCGAAGATGGTGGAGCCGATGTCGGTGTGGGCGGGATCGTTCTTCACACCAGCCTTAGTCAGGGCAGCATAGACGTTCAGGACTTCCTCGGGCAGGGCCTTGCCCGCCTCGCGGTCGCGTTCGATCTGGCGCATGACCTTGCTACGGGAGACGTACTGGGGATCGCGGCGGCTCAGAGCGAACTCCGACAGACGTTCGGGGTTGGAGCGATAGGAAGAAGTCTCACCGGAGGGGATCAGCTCGTCGGTGGTGGTGACGGGGTCGGTGATGTAGGAGCAGACCTTGACCAGCAGATCGTCGGTCAGGGCAGGCATCTCGGGCCAGTCCTTGATGTTCGGGCCGAAGCGCAGCTCGGCATCCGGTTCGGCATGGCCCCAGCCGTTGTAAACGCGCTTCTCGTATAGGGAGGCGTTGTAGTGGTACTCAGGGTTCGTATACTCCACGTCCAGATCGGTGGCAGCGGTCAGCTTGCCGCCGTTGGCTGCGGTGGCCGCGATGGACCGGGCGTCCATCAGGGCAACGGCAGCCATCTGACCCTCGCCCGGCTTGGAACCCTCGCGGTTCGGGAAGTTGCGGGTGGTGTGGCGGATGGAGAACTCGCCGTTGGCCGGGCAGTCGCCTGCACCGAAGCAGGGGCCGCAGAAGCACTCGCGCATGATGGCACCGGCGTTGACCAGATCGTTGGCACGGCCATTCTTGAGCAGTTCGCTCAGGGCGGGCATAGAACCCGGATAGATGCTCAGGGTGAAGGCACCGTTGCCGCAGCTCTGACCCCGCAGGATGTCGGCAGCGGCGCAGATGTTGTCGAAGGTGCCGCCGGCGCAGCCTGCGATCTCGCCCTGATCGACCCAGATGGCACCATCGTGGAACTTGCTGTCCAGATTCATCTTGGCACCCTTGATCTGCTTGTTGGCCTCTTCCTGTACCAGATGCAGGATGTCCTTGGCGTTGGCCTGCAGCTCGTGGATGGTGTAGGTGTTGGAGGGGTGCATCGGCATAGCGATGGTGGACTCAATGGTGCTCAGGTCGATGTAGACGCAGCCATCGTAGTAGGCCACCTCCGCAGGCTGCAGCTTCTTGAAGTCCTGCGGACGGCCGTGGATGGTGTAGTAACGCTGGGTCTCCTCATCGGTGACCCAAATGGAGGACCAGCAGGTGGTCTCGGTGGTCATGACGTCGATGGCATTGCGATACTCGATGGGCAGGCCGGCAATGCCGGGGCCGACGAACTCCATGACCTTGTTCTTGACATAGCCCTTCTTATAGACGGCACCGCAGATGCTCAGAGCCACGTCGTGGGGACCGATGCCCGGGCGGGGCTTGCCGGTCAGGTAGATGGCAATGACCTGCGGACGAGCGAAGTCATAGGTGCGGCCCAGAAGCTGCTTGGCCAGCTCGCCGCCGCCCTCGCCGACCGCCATGGTGCCCAGTGCACCGTAGCGGGTGTGGGAGTCGGAGCCGAGGATCATCTTGCCGCCGCCGGCCATGGTCTCACGGTTGTAGCTGTGGATGTTGGCCATGTTGGTAGGGACGTAGATGCCGCCGTATTTATGAGCGGCGGACAGGGCGAACTTGTGGTCGTCCTCGTTGATGGTGCCGCCAACAGCGCAGAGGCTGTTGTGGCAGTTGGTCAGGACATAGGGCAGCGGGAACTGCTTCATGCCGGAAGCGCGGGCCGTCTGGATGATGCCGACATAGGTGATGTCGTGGCTGGTCATCGAGTCGAACTTCAGTTGCAGCTGGTCAGGATCACCGCTCTTGTTGTGGGCCTGCAGGATACCGTAGGCCATAGTGCCTTTCTCAGCTTCCTTTGCGTCCACGGTGCGGCCGGTCTTCTGGGCCACTTCCTCAGGGCAGGAGCAGATGGTCTCGCCGTTTACGAGGTAGATCCCGTTACCGTATAATTTCAGCATGGTACTCTCCTTTTTTCACACATTTGCGTTCTTATACTCTCTCAAAAAGGCACTCCGGAAAAGGGGAGCCTCCCCTCCCCGGAGTGAATCAGACTTTTACAGAACCATAGAAACGATGAGGTTGAATATAGCTGCAACACCGATGCTGATAGGCGTTGCGACGAACAGCAGACGGTTGAACAGGCTGCTGCGCTCTTCCTCATTGCCACAGGAACCCAGAATCAGGGAACCGCCGGAAGAGAAGGGGCTGATTGCACTGCTCTGCGCGCCGAGAACCGTGCAGGTGAACAGATTGGCCGCGCCCAGACCCGCCGTTGCGGACAGACCGGGGATCAGCGGGAACAGAGCCGGGCAGACAACACCGGTGGTAGAGCTGAAGAAGCTCATGACTGCGCCGACCAGACTGAATGCGATCGGAACCAGGAAGGTCGGAACGTTGCTGCCGATCCAGTTGGACAGCAGGTCAATGGTTCCAGCCTCAACTGCAACGGCGATCAGCATACCAGCTCCGGCGATCATCAGGATAGTATTCCAAGGAACACGAGCGATGATCTCCTTCTGCGGAGCAAGCTTCATCAGCAGCGCAATGACAGCGAAGACGAATGCGACCAAGCCGACGTCGATCTTTCCTGCAACCAGCTTGATGACCGCATTGCCGGGGATCAGCAGCTTGAGCAGCGGGAAAACCAGAACGACTGCCATCATCGCGACCATGAGATAGAGCGTCTGCTTCTGTGCGGTGGTGTATACTTCCGGTTTTTCAAACTTGACATCTTTGCCGATGTTGCGGTTTGCAGGCAGTGCAAAACGGAAAATCGTAATGAGGATCAGAGAGAACAGGACTGCCAGACCGAACATTTTCAGGCAGGTCACGAAAGAATCAATGGCTTCCAGTTCGGGAGCTGCCTCATAGGAGCTATCCATCAGACCACGGAAGATAACGCCAAGCGCAGCCGTCGGGAAATCACCGCCCGCCAATGCGCCGCAGTTGATGGCGACTGCACCGGTCAGCTTGTCCATCTTGGACTCTTCGCAGATGAGCAGCGTGATGGGAGCGAGGAATGCCAGAACCGTGAAGTACGCTGCACCCATGACCGACAGGATGACAGCAACGGCAAACAGTGCATATGGCAGCATTCCCGGGAATTTACGGCAGGCATACAGCAGCGAGCGGGAAATCTTTTCCAGCGTGCCATTGGCTGCTGCAACATTATAGAACAACGAAACGGAGATGATGACGAACATCGTGTTCGTCGGCCAGAATGCAATCAGAGCTTTCGGCTTGAGATCCAGCCAGAAACAGCCGATAAAATATGCAAATACAATGCAGAAGAAACCCGTATTGATCTTGGTTTTATAGCCAAGAAAGACTGCCAGTGCGATGGCAGCGATAATAACAGCACTTTGCATGGAACATCCTCCTTATTCCACTTCTTCGGCGTTACTCGATGCCGAGCAAGCCTGCCGCAATGGTATGCGACATGTAGTAAATCTGGTCGTCCGGCACACCATGATCCGACAGATATTGGAGATACTGCTGCATCGCGATCTCCCAGTGAGGATTCTCGGTCTGACCGCCGTCTGTGCTGATGAGCACGTTCTTATAGCCGACCTCACGGATGACCTCGAGGTTTTCGGGCAGATTGCTCTTGTACTTGCCGCCGCCCATGTTCTGTGCATAGCAGCGTTCCAGCAGAACATCGTAATCCTTGACGATCCGTTTCTGGTCTTCGATGCTCATGTCGACGACCCACCATTCCGGATGGGTGACGACCAGCTTCTTGACACCGGCAGCGCGGGCTGCATCGCAGACGATGAAGCTCTCTTCGGGGGAAATATGCGCCGTGCCGAGTACTGCGTCATAATCCTTGACCAGCTGGAAGATGTCCTTCATCTCGGGAACAATTTTTCCATTCTCGGTCACCTTCACACCATCGTCCGGGTTCTTGCCGAACTTTGCCAGATGGTTCTGGGCGTGCTGGGTCGGCAGCCAGACCACTTTGGCTCCCAGCTTCAGCGCGACCTCGACCGCCGCCGGATTCAGGCCGCCGACCGGATGGTTCAGGGTGATGCTGCCGAACATGGTAAAGTCGTTGTCGCCATGGACGATCTTGTTATAACGGTTGCACAGATAAGCCCGATCCATCGTCGTACCCTGATGGGTCTTGATGACAATGGCTCTTGCGCCCACCTTGACCGCGGCATCCGTCAGCTCCAGATCGTCATACGCTCTCAGTCGAAGATCCGGATTGGTGTGGACGTGCATATCAATAACGCCCTTCATTGGATATACGCTCATGTTTTACCTCTTTTCCATCATGATCCTGTACAAAAGAATCCTCATCTGCAGTTGAAGTTCTGGTGATTTTAGTATATAATCATTTCTGTGATTGGAAAAGTCCTGTTTTTATAATAGCCCCTATAGGCAAAACCGATAGAAAAAAAGAAATTTCTGTCGTTTTTGGAGGAATTGTCATGGATCTCCGCGAACTATACTATCTGAACGCCCTTGCCGAAGAGCAAAGCATCTCGAAAGCCGCCGAGCGGCTGTACATCGCGCAGGCCAGCCTGAGCCAATTCCTGCGCCAGTTCGAGGCGCAGCTTGGCTCCCCCCTCTTCGTGCGCACCAACAAGGGGATCCGCCCCACCCCTTCCGGCAAGGTTTTTCTGAGTCACGCTAAGCACATCTTAAAAGAGTACCAGCAGGCCCAGCAGGAGTTCTGGGACAACGAGAACACCGTCGGCGGCACCGTGTTTTTCGGGGTCAGCTCCTTCCGCGGCAGCTATGTCATCCCGCCCATCCTGAAAAAATTCTACGACCAGAACCCTCGGGCTACCATCAACATCTACGAGGGCAACAGCATGAATCTGGTGGAGAAGATCCGGGAGGGCGAGCTGGACCTTGCTCTCTCCGCCTACCCCATCGTCAGCACCGAGGGCATCCAGATGGAATACCTCTACCGGGACGAGGTGCTGCTGGTCGCCACCAAAGACCACCCAATCTTACAGCAGGCCCACATGGACGAGACCGGGCGGCTCCGCGTCTCGATGGAGGAAGTCACCCGCCATGAGTGCATCCTCAGCGGCAAGGATACCATGCTGGGTCACCTGATCCGAAGTGCGTTCGAAGCCTACGGCCTGCGACTGAAATCGAAGCACGACAACATCACCGCCGCATTTGCCGCATCCATGGCACGGGTTGGCCTTGCTCTGGCTTTCACCTACCGCTCCTGCATCGTCGAAGAGCCGGATGTCGTCTATCTCTCGCTGGGGTCGCAGGGGCTTTACCTCCGGCTGGCCCTGCTCTCCCCCACCACCGACTACCGCTCCAAGGCGACGCTGGCCCTGACCAAGCTGCTCCGCGAAGAGCTGAGCGGCAAAAACGCAGATAAAAAGACACCCTCGCCGTCCAATCAGATCAACGAAGGTGCCCTGTAAGGTTCGATTCTGTTTATGCGTGATTGAAGCCCTTGCCGAACACCTCGGTGGTGCTGAGCATCGAGATAAAGGCGTTGAGGTTTTCCTTATGGATAAATGCCTGCAGCTGCAATGCCTCGCGGTGGGTGAGGGTCGTATAGATCATGTAGTGGGGCCTGTCGGTGTAGGCACCGTAGCAGGGCGTATAGGTCGCGCCGCGCACCAGCTTGCGCATGACGAAGTCACAGATGGGGTCTTTGTCGTCGCAGATGATGAGGATAGCTTTGCACATCTTCATCTGCTCGAGAACGGCATCGACGACGAGGCTCTTGACCGTCAGACCCACGAAAGAGTAGAGAGCAGTGTAGAGGTCGAAGACGAAGCAGGCTGCCAGCACCATGGCGAGGTCGGTGATAAAAAGCGCCTCGCCGGTGTTCTTCATATGGGTGTATTTTTTCAGGATGAGGGCGACGACATCGGTGCCGCCGGAAGACGCGCCCACGTTGAAGAGCAGAGCCGACGCAATGGCGGGCAGGGCGATGGCGAAGACCAGGTCCAGCATGGGCTGGTCGGACAGGGGGCCGCTGAGGGGGACATATTTTTCAAAAAGGGCCAGCTCTGCCGTCATGACGACGGTAGCCCAGCCGGTGCTGATGGCAAAATCCCTGCCGAGGAATATCCAGCCCAGAATGAGCAGGAGGATATTGGCGCAGGATGAAAAAGCTGAGGCCGACAGGGGCGTGAGCTTTGCCACAAGGGCCGCGCCGCCGGTCACGCCGCCGAAGACGAAGTTGTTGGGGAATTTGAAGAAGTATACGCCGATGGTCATGATGCTGATACTCAGGGTGATGATAACGTATCGACTGACGATCTGCAAGATCTTTTCCCGCGTGCTGATCTCCATTTGACTGTTTCCTTTCGCCGTCCGCGCGGCACTCTCTTCTCACACAAAGGGCCGTTTCTCTGCCCATTACTTGTGTTATTGTAACACTGCCCACCGCGCCGTTCAAGAGGAAAAAACTTTCCGCACAAAAACCGCCCGCTTCGTTTTCCACAAAGCGGGCGGCAGCTGTTGAATTTATGGAAGTGCTTACAGCTTCTTGCCGGTCAGCATCTCGTAGGCTTCCTCATACTTGGCGATGGTCTTGTCGATGACGTCCTGCGGCAGGTCATAATCACTGTCGGGGTTGGCCAGCAGCCAGTTGCGGACGAACTGCTTATCAAAAGAGGGCTGACCGTGGCCGGCCTCGTAGCCCTCCAGCGGCCAGAAGCGGGAGGAATCGGGGGTCAGCATCTCGTCGCCGAGGATGACGTTGCCCTCCTCATCCAGACCGAACTCAAACTTGGTGTCGGCGATGATGATGCCGCGGGAGAGGGCATACTCAGCGCACTTCTTATACAGAGCGATGGTGTAGTCGCGCAGCTTGGTGGCGTACTCCTCACCCTTGCCGGGGAACAGCTTTTCCAGCACGTCGATGCTCTGCTCGTAGGAGATGTTCTCGTCGTGGTCGCCGATCTCAGCCTTGGTGGAGGGGGTGTAGATGGGCTCGGGCAGCTTCTCGGACTCCTTCAGGCCCTCGGGCAGCTGGATGCCGCAGACCTTGCCGGTCTTCTGGTAGCTGGCCCAGCCGCTTCCGGTGATGTAGCCGCGGACGATGCACTCGACGGGCAGCATGGTCAGCTTGCGGCACATCATGCTGCGGCCCTCGTACTGGGGCTGCTGGAAGAACTCGGGCATCTCCTTCACGTCCACGCTCAGCATATGGTTGGGCAGCAGGTCGCGGGTGTAGTCGAACCAGAACTTGCTCATCTGGGTCAGCACTTTGCCCTTGTTGGTGACTTTATTCTTTAAGATAACATCGAATGCAGAGATGCGGTCGGTGGCGACCATGATGAGGCTGTCGCCGTTGTCGTAGATCTCGCGGACCTTGCCTTCCTTGATGGGCTTGAACTCAGTCATAGCAAAACTCTCCATTTCCCTTATTCCGTAGGTATCTTTTCTTTTGGTCATTGGCAGGCTGTCTGCCGTCCTGTTACACTATAATCTTATCACAGGAATTGTCCGTTGGGAAGAAACAGATGGGAGAGAAATGGGCCGATTTTTGTTTTTTTCTCGTGAAAAGTGCTAAAATTCAGCTTAAATTTTCGTCGTTTTGACGGCAAAAGTCGTACTTTCAGTCCATTTCCGCCTGCCTTTTTGACCGAAACGCCGTCATTGACGAAATTTGTGAAAACGTGTATCATGGGTAACGGCATCGCATTTTTCAACTTTTGTCTTTTAAGGAGGTCCATGCCATGCGCCCTCTCATCATCGCCCATCGCGGCGCGTCCCATCTGGCCCCCGAAAACACGCTGACCGCGTTCCGTCTGGCAAAGACGCTGGGTGCGGACGGCTTCGAGTGTGACGTTCAAATCACCAGGGATCGTCATCTCGTGGTGGCCCACGACTACCTCACCGACCTCAAGACCGGCGTCCACGGCAACATCCCGGATATGGACTTTGACGACCTGCGCCAGCTGGATTTCGGAAAATGGAAAAGCCCGGAGTTCGCAGGTGAAAAGATCCCCACCCTCGAAGAGGTTCTGGAAGTCGCGCAGGACTTCAGGATGATACATATTGAGTTAAAGCCCTACTTGGACCGGGACGAAGAGATCGTGGACAGGATCATCGACGCCGTCCTTGACGCCGGGCTGGAAGAAAAGGCCGTGCTCACCTCCTTCGAGTACGGCGCCCTCCGCCGGGTGAAGGAGCGGATGCCCCAGATGGCCACCTGCGCCATGACCCTCAGCCCCGAATCCCAGCTCATCCAGCCGGCCACCTTCTGGGAGAAGCTGGGCCTCAAGAAGACCGACCCTCTCGTGGAGAAGCTTTCCAGCCCCCAGGCCCTCAGCGAAGCGGCCGCTCTGCTGGAAGACCCCAGCAGTCTGGACGAAGAGAACAGCGTCCTCATCTACTACCTGAAAGACCGTCTCGATTTTCTCTACTCCATCTTCCCCGGCATGAACCTGGCCGAAATTTTGCAGCAGTATTATTATCAGACGGATTTTGTGAACTATGTGGCCCAGTTCGGCTTCCCGGTGGATTACGTCGGGCCGGAGTACCACGCCTTTTTCCGGGACAAAGACCTTATCCCCAATGCCCACGCCCGCGGCTTCAAGGTCGCGCCCTGGCCGGTGGGCGTGGAGAGCCGGGACGACCTGCGCCAGCTGTTCCGGCTGGACCCGGAGCTTGTGGTCACGAATAAGCCCGAGGTGGCTGTTTCCATCCTCACCGGGCTGGGCCAGTGGGACGAATCATCCAAAGAGGGTTGACAGCCCTCTTTTTTTGGAGCATAATAGTCCTGTATCGAACAGTTTTATGTGAAACAGTTCGGCGTTCGAACATTCACAGCAAAAGCCAAACCAGAAGGATGATACTATGAACCAAGCCTTTGAACCCGCCTGCACCCCCATCGCGCCGCCGTGGGAGGCTCCGCAGGTCATCCCGGCCCAGCTGCGCCGGGTGAACAACCTTATTTTCCGCAAGATAGGCCAGATCGCCCGCACCAATGGCGTGGAGGCCGTGACCCCCATGCACGGCTGGATCATGGAGTATCTTTACCGGCACTCCGAGACCCCAGTGTTCCAGCGGGACATCGAGCGGGAGTTCTCCATCACCCGTTCCACTGTCACCAACATCCTGCAGCTCATGGAGCGCAAAGGCTACATCACCCGCCAGAGTGTGGAGCAGGACGCCCGCCTCAAGCAGCTGGTCCTCACCGAAAAAGGCCGCCAGTTCCACGAGGACACCATGCGTGCCTTCCACCAGACCGATGAATATGTGGCCGGTCTGCTCACCGAAGAAGAGAATACCGAGCTGCTGCGGCTGCTGAATAAACTGTATCTGGGACTAAAGTGAAACAAATATGAACTTTTTCCGAAACTTTGGAAAAAGCATTGACTTTAATATTGTTTTGTATAAAATTGTTCCGTACCAAACAATTCATCAAAGGAGGCTCAAAGTATGATAAAGAAGCTTGCTTCCCATCTGGGCGAATACAAACGCGCCGCTATCCTGACGCCGATGTTTTCCGCACTGGAAGCAGTCATGGACATCCTGCTGCCCACCATCATGGCGTTCATCATCGACCTTGGCATTGAAAAGGGCGATATGAACGCCATCGTCAAATACGGCCTGCTCACCTTCGCAGTGGCGGCCATCGCCCTGCTGCTGGGCGTTCTGGCCGGCAAGTACGCCGCCGAGGCGTCCACCGGCTTTGCCGGCAACCTGCGCGATGCGATGTATGAGAATATCCAGCATTACTCCTTCTCCAACATCGACAAATTCTCCACCGCCGGCCTCGTCACCCGTATGACCACCGACGTGACCAACCTGCAGAACGCTTTCCAGATGATGGAGCGCATGTGTGTGCGCGCCCCGGTCCATCTGGTGTTCGCACTCATCATGGCGTTCAGCATCGGCGGCCCTCTGGCCCTCATCTTCGTGGTGGCCATCGCCTTCCTGCTGGCCGTGCTGGCAAGCATCATGGTCCCCACCTTCAAAATTTTTGACCGTGTTTTCAAGAATTACGACAACCTGAACTCCTCCGTGCAGGAGAACGTCTCCGCTATCCGCGTGGTCAAGAGCTTCGTCCGCGAGGGCTTCGAGAACGAGAAGTACACCAAAGCCTGCGAGGGTCTGTATCAGCAGTTCGTCAACGCAGAGAGCCGTCTGAGCTTCAACAACCCCGCCATGCTGACGGCTATTTACGGCTGCAACATTGCCCTGAGCTGGTTCGGCGCAAAGTACATCCTGCACGGCGCGATGACCACCGGCCAGCTGAATGCTCTGTTCGGCTACATCATGAACATCCTGATGGCTCTGATGATGCTGAGCATGGCTTTCGTCATGATTTCCATGTCCGCCGCTTCCGCAAAGCGTATCGTGGAAGTTCTGGACGAGAAGACCGACCTTCCCCCCGCCAAGGCTCCCGTGCAGGAAGTCAAGGACGGCAGCATCCGCTTCGACCATGTCACCTTTAAGTACAAGCACGGCTCCGGCCAGCCTGTCCTGAACGACATCACCTTTGACATCAAGCCCGGCGAGACACTGGGCATCATCGGCGGCACCGGCAGCGCAAAGTCCAGTCTGGTGCAGCTCATCCCCCGCCTGTACGACGCCGAGACCGGCACTGTCAGCGTGGGCGGCGTGGATGTCCGGGATTACAATCTCGACGTCCTCCGCCACGAGGTCTCCATGGTGCTCCAGAAGAACGTCCTGTTCTCCGGCACCATCCTCGACAACCTCCGCTGGGGCAGCGAGAACGCCAGCGAGGAAGAGTGCATCCGTGTGGCGAAGCTGGCCTGCGCCGATGAGTTCATCGAGCGCTTCCCGGACAAGTACAACACCTGGATCGAGCAGGGCGGCTCCAACGTGTCCGGCGGCCAGAAACAGCGTCTGACCATCGCCCGCGCCCTGCTGCGCAAGCCGAAGGTCCTCATCCTCGACGACTCCACCAGTGCCGTGGATACCGCCACCGACGCAAAGATCCGGAAGGCGTTCCGTGAGGAGATTCCCGGCACCACCAAGATCATCATTGCACAGCGCATTTCCTCGGTGCAGGATGCCGACCGCATCCTCGTGCTGGACAACGGCCAGATCAACGGCCTCGGCACCCACGAGGAACTGCTGAAGAACAACGCGATCTATCAGGAAGTCTACAACAGCCAGACTCAGGGCGGCGGCGACTTCGACAAGCAGGGAGGTGAGCAGTAATGGCAGAACAGAAAGCAAAAGTCGTCCATGGCCCCGGCCCCCGCGGCATGGGAGGCCCGCGTCCGAAGGTCGAGAACCCGGGCAAGCTGCTCAAGCGCATCATGACAGAGGTGTTCCAGCACTATCTGCCTCACTGCATCCTCGTGCTCATCTGCATCGTGGTCAGTGCGCTGGCCAATGTGCAGGCAAGCCTGTTCCTGCAGACCCTTATCGACGACTATATCATCCCCATGACCCAGCAGCAGGACCCCAGCTTTGCACCGCTGGCCGGTGCGCTGGTGCGCGTCGGCTGCATCTATGTGGTGGGCATCCTCGCTGCATGGCTCAACGCCCGCATCATGGTCAACGTCACCCAGGGCACCCTGCGCAACCTGCGCACCCAGCTCTTTACCCACATGGAGAGCCTGCCCATCAGCTACTTTGACACCCATCCGCACGGCGACATCATGTCCGTCTACACCAACGACGTGGATACCCTCCGCCAGAT
>OWIP01001798.1_pt1 | contig 12554 bp, 9 predicted proteins | sample 1732581 | NCBI WGS metagenome assembly OWIP01 (sample SAMN05065731, study PRJEB22554) | human gut metagenome | biome: ENVO:2100002; feature: ENVO:00000062; material: ENVO:00002003 | host: Homo sapiens | place: USA
AGAAGGACGAAGACGAGGAGTAATTGTGGCTACGAACGTTAAGCGCAAAAAGAAAGCCGAAGTCATGGAAGATGACGGCAGCATGACGCTGACCGGCCATCTGAAAGAACTGCGGAACCGGCTCATCATCTGCGCGGTGGTGTTTGTGGCAGGCGTGGTGGTCTCGCTGGCCTACGCCGACCGCCTGATCGATGTGCTGACGGCAATGGGCCGGGACTACTACCAGTTCGTGTCCATTGCCCCCCAGGAAAAGCTGATGCAGTATTTCCGGGTCTCCATCCTGGCTGGCGTGGTGGTCACGGTGCCGGTGGCATTCTACCACATCTACGCCTTTGCAAAGCCGGGCCTGAAAAAGAGCGAGAGCACCTTTTTCAAGCTGGTCATGCTGCTGGGCCTGATCCTGTTCTGCGTGGGCGTGCTGTTTGCTTACAAGCTCATGATGCCCTTTATGCTGCGGTTCCTCAGCACTGGCATCGAGGGTGCTGAGTACATCCAGACCACCACCAGTATCGAGAGCTATGTGAACCTGTGCCTGACCATGTTCATCATCTTTGGCTGTGTGTTTGAGATGCCCCTGATCACGATCATCCTGTCCAAGATGGGCATCATCAACCCCACGCTCCTCAAGCAGGTGCGCGGTGTGGCCATCGTGATCATCTTCTTCATCGCGGCTGTGGTCACCCCGCCGGACATCGTGTCCCAGTGCATGGTGGCAGGCCCCATGGTGCTGCTGTACTTCATCAGCATCTTCCTGAGCGGCATCTTCTACAAGCCGAAGTCGGACGATGACGATGAGGACGACGAAGAAGAGGACGAGGACGACGAGTAATTCTGGGTCCCCGGTTTTCGGATCCTTGCAAAATAAGGCTGCTGTGCCGCAGGGCATGGCAGCCTTTTTGCGTATGCGGCGCGGCGGCCTCGATTTTAAATCATCCCGGCTATACAAACCACCCGCCCTGTGCTAGAATGGAGCCAACAAACAAAAGGCGGTGAGCGGATGCATCCTCTTGCAGAATATCCCCGCCCGGCCATGCGCCGGGACAGCTGTGAGATCCTGAACGGCCCGTGGCAGTATGCCATCACCCAGACGGCCGAATACCCTGCGGCCTGGCAGGGCAGCATTCTGGTGCCCTATTCGCCGGAGGCCCCGGCCTCCGGGGTGGGGCGCACCCTGCAGCCGGGGCAGTGGCTGCACTACCACCGCCTGTTCGCCCCGCCGGCGGGGGAGGGCGGCCGGGTGCTGCTGCACTTCGGGGCCGTGGATTATGCCTGCGCCGTGCAGGTGAACGGGCATCTGGCAGGCGGCCACCGGGGCGGCTACTGGCCCTTCACACTGGACATTACCGACCTGCTCAACGGCACCGGCCGCAACAGCCTGTGGGTGGCTGTGCAGGACCCCACCGGCCACGGCACCCAGGCCCGGGGCAAACAGACGTTGAAACCCGGCGGGATGTTCTACCCGGCCCAGAGCGGCATCTGGCAGACCGTCTGGCTGGAGCGGGTGCCGGACAACTACATCCAGACCCTGACCGTCACCCCGGACTACGACGCCCGCACGGTGACGGTGCGGGTGCACACGGCAAAGCCCGGCGGTGCGGTCAACCTGTGGGCCATGGTGCGGGCCGGGGGCGTGACCATCGCCGAGGACTGGGGCAGCGACGAGGCCGACCAGGACGGCGAAGTGACCCTGAACATCCCGGAAGAGCATTTCTTCCCATGGAGCCCGGACACGCCCTTCCTTTACGACCTGACGGTGGGCACCAACCAGGGGGAGGAAGCCGAGTTCGACACGGTGCACAGTTACTTTGCCCTGCGCAAGTGGAGCTGTGCACCGGACGCCCACGGGGTGCTGCGCTTCTGCCTGAACGACAAGCCCATCCTGCTCAACGGCCTGCTGGATCAGGGCTACTGGCCGGAGGGCCTGTATACGCCGCCCTCGGACGCAGCCGTGGAGCGGGAGCTCAGCGAGGTGAAAGCGCTGGGCTTCAACCTGCTGCGCAAGCACGCCAAGATCGAGCCGCAGCGCTGGTATTACCACTGCGACCGTCTGGGCCTGATCGTCTGGCAGGACATCGTCAACGGCGGCAGCGCCTATAATTTGTGGTTCGTCACCTACCTGACCAATGTGCTGCAGCAGCTGCTGCGCCGCTTCCCGGACGGCAAAGCCTGCCGCCGCCTGCTGAGCCGGGCAAAACCGGCCAGCCGGGAGGAGTACGCCCACGAGCTGGCCGACACGGTGCAGGCGCTGCGGTGCCACCCCTGCATTGCCTGCTGGGTGCCCTTCAACGAAGGGTGGGGGCAGTTCGATGCCGGAAAAGCCGTGCAGGCCCTCCGGGCGCTGGACGGCACCCGTCTGGTGGACGAGGCCAGCGGCTGGTTCGACCAGGGCGGGGGCGATGTGCACTCCCTGCACAATTATTTCTATCCGCTGCGCATCCGCCCGCAGAAGCGCACGGTGGCCCTCAGCGAATACGGCGGCATTGCCTGGCCCATGCCCGGCCACGAGCCGCCCCACAAGACCTACGGCTACGGCACGGCCAAAAACCGGCAGGAGCTGACTGCCCGCTACAAGAAGCTGCAGCTGAAAACCGTGCTGCCCCAGCTAGAAAAAGGCCTTTCGGCGCTGGTGTACACCCAGCTCACCGATGTGGAGGACGAGGTGAATGGGCTGTTCACCTACGACCGTGCCGCCGTCAAGCCGGACGCCAACGCGGTGCGCTCGGTGAATGCGGCACTGGCCGCCGAGTTTGCAAGAGTGACAAATCCCGCGAAAAAATGAGCAAGATCCCCGGTGCAGGAAACAGAGAACTGCACCGGGGATTTTTTACCGGACAAGATTTTGTTTTTTGTTTACAAATGGTTGCTTGACATGGAAATATCCATTTTGTAATCTGAAAAGGTACTCAATTTACATGAAATGCCGCTGGAAACGCGGGCCGGTGCACCGGCTGCGTCTGCCAGCCTCCGGGGAAAGGAGCAACACACCATGGACTACCTGCAGAACGTGATGGAATATTTTGACCAGCAGCAGCCGCTGTGTGCGCAGCATGATAAGATCAGCAAGGATCTGTATCAGGAATATGGCGTCAAGGCCGGTCTGCGCGACGAGAACGGAAAGGGCGTGCTGGCGGGCCTGACCAACATTTCGGACATCCGCGCCTTTGAGTATGTGGACGGCGTCAAGCGCCCCGCCGACGGCCAGCTGCTCTACCGCGGCTACGACGTCAAAGATCTGATCAATGGCAGCCGGGGCAGCCGCTTTGCCTTTGAAGAGGCGGGCTACCTGCTGCTGTTCGGTGAGCTGCCCACCCCGGAAAAGCTGGAAGAATTCTGCCGGGTGCTGGGCGAGTGCCGTACCATGCCCACCAATTTTACCCGTGACGTGATCATGAAGGCCCCCAGCCACGATATCATGAACGCCATGGCCCGCAGTGTGCTGACCCTAGCCTCCTATGACCCCAAGGCATCGGATCTGTCCATCCCCAACGTGCTGCGCCAGAGCATCCAGCTGGCCAGCATCTTTCCCATGCTGGCGGTGTACGCCTACCATGCCTACAACCACTACGAAAAGGACGGCAGCATGTACATCCACCGGCCAGACCCGCAGCTGTCCACCGCCGAGAATTTCCTGCGGATGCTGCGGCCGGACATGCAGTACACCCCGCTGGAAGCCCGTGTGTTGGATGTGGCACTGCTGCTGCACGCCGAGCACGGCGGCGGCAACAACTCCACCTTTACCACCCGCGTGGTCACTTCGTCTGGCACCGATACCTACTCGGCCATGGCGGCTGCCCTGTGCTCCCTCAAAGGCCCGCGCCACGGCGGTGCCAACCTGATGGTGATGCAGATGATGCAGAACATCCGCGAGAATCTGCACGACCAGGAGGACGAAGAAGAACTGGAAACCTACCTGAAAAAGCTGCTGCACGGCGAAGCCTTTGACCACAAGGGCCTGATCTACGGTATGGGCCACGCGGTCTACTCCCTCAGCGACCCCCGTGAGGTGGTGTTCAAGGCCTATGTGGAGCAGCTGGCCCACGAGAAGGGCCGGGACAAGGACCTGGCCCTGTACGCCAAGATCGAGCGCATGGCCCCGCAGCTCATCGCCGAGGAACGGAAGATCTTCAAGGGCGTCAGCCCCAACGTGGATTTCTACAGCGGCTTTGTGTACGATATGCTGGGCATCCCCATGGAGCTGTACACCCCGCTGTTTGCCGTGGCCCGCATCATGGGCTGGAGTGCCCACCGCATCGAAGAGCTGCTCAGCGCCAACAAGATCATCCGTCCGGCCTACAAGAGCCTGGGCGGCACCCACGACTACATCCCGCGGGATGCACGATAACAGGAGGGCTGTGCCATGAAACAGGAAGCCATGCAGAAGCACTCGGAAGAATGGTTCTTCTTGCACAATTTTGACGTGGACCGGGTGTTCAGCACCATCCGGCGCACGGATTATCTGGTGCTGTTCTACATCAAGATGCGGCAGGAGAGCCACCCGGACGAGAAACTCTATCTGGCCGACCTTGCCGCCGAGATGGGCGTGAAGGTGACCGAGCTGTCCAAAGGCATCGAGAAGCTGCAGGACCAGGGCTATGTGCGCTGGCTCACCGACCGGGAAGCCGGCCGCACCTATGTGGAGCTGACCAGCAAGGCCGTGGAGCTGATGGCCGAGGAACGCGATTTCATGAAGCGCTGCTATGCCCGCCTGCGCACCGAGCTGGGGGACGAAGAGCTGCGCCGCACCGTGGACACCCTGCAGCACATGCGGGATATCCTGAAGGACGAGCGGGAGCGCGGCGCGTAAGCTCCGCCCCAAAATACAACGCCGAAAAAGGCCCCGCTTCCGGGTGTGGAAGCAGGGCCTTTGTGCGTTTGGGGGCAGATCAGCTGTTGCTGGAAGAGGACGGGTTCACGATCTTGCTGGCGGGCATCTTGTTCATGGCAGAGGTGCTGAGGTTATTCTCCAGCGTGCTGCCGTAGGCGGTGAGGGCATCTTCCAGCTCGTCGCCCTTCATGTCGCTCAGGATCTGGGTGCGCAGGGCGTCCAGCGTGGACACCTGCAGCGGGTCAATGCGCATCATCAGGATGATGGAAGCGGCATTGTACTGCACGGCAGCGGCCTCGCCGTACACAAGGCCGCGCACGGCGTCGGCGGCACCGTCCTGGGTAAAGGCACCGGTCAGGTCGCTTTCGGTCAGCAGTTCGGTCTGCACGCTGGCAGCATCCTCGGCGGGGGTGGAGTCCAGCACGGCGTAGATGTCCGGCAGGGCGGCAGAAGCGGCAGAATGCAGGGCGCTGACCTGCTCGGACACCGAGCCGTCCTGCGTTTCACTGCAGCTTGCGGCGGCCGCCTGTGCCAGCTGCAGCATCTGGGCCTTCTGGTCATCGGAGGCGAACACAAAGGTGCTGGTGTTGTACAGCGGGATGTTCACATAGGCCAGCTCGTACATCTGGCTGTCCAGATGCTCGGTCAGGTCGCTGTCGTCCACGGGGCTTTCGCCGTCCGGACCGTACACCAGCGTCAGCAGCAGGGTGTGCTTGAGCTGGATGCGCTCAAAGGCCTTGAGGGTCTCCAGGCCGATGCCGTTGGCGGTGTAGGTGCTGCCGTACTGGTCCATCAGCTGCTGGGCGTAGTTGTCGGCCACCTGGGTCTGTTCGGCGGTCAGATCCCCGCCCAGATCGGCAAAGCGGGCGTCGATGGCGGCAAAGGTGCGCAGGGTCTCCAGCGTCTTGTCGGCCACATAGTCCTGGACCACGGCGGTCTCGCCGCTGTCGGCATCGGTGGTGATGGTCTCCTTCAGGAAGGCCTTCACGTCAGTGGTGTCCTGGTCCTTGCCGGCCAGCTGGGCAGCCTGCTGGTAGGCGCTGAACTGGGCCAGCAGATACAGGCCGGAGGACACTTCAAAGTCGCCGACCTTGCCCACGGTGTCCGGGGTGGACAGGCCGCAGCTTGCCAGACTGAAGATCATGACGAGTGCGCATACCAGCGCAAGCAGTTTCTTTTTCATGTGTAATGCTCCTGTTGTTGTGATTGTATAAAAAACTCCCTCAGCCGCTGACGCGACAGCTCCCTCTGGGAGGGAGTCTTTGAGCCTCCCTCGTAGAGGGAGGTGGCATTGCGAAGCAATGACGGAAGGAGTTATTCAGCGGGCTTTAAAATCTCCGCCATCGCCTTGAGAATGCTCTGCAGCAGTTCCAGCGGCTTTTCGTCGGGGTGCAGGGTGACCGAAAGGTAAGGCTTTGAGCCTGCCCCGGCGGTGACGCGGCCGTTGAAGGCCACCAGCAGGCCCCGGATCATGGGCACATCCAGGTGTTCCAGATTCAGCACGATGGTGTCCTTCTTCTGGGTCACCTCGTACACGCCCACAGCGGTGGCCTGCACCCGCACCAGCGAAACGTTCACCAGGTCGCTCACCGAGGGCGGCGGGTCACCGTAGCGGTCGATGAGCTCGTCCAGCACGTCGGCGGCGTCCTCCGGGGTCTGGATGGCGGCAATGCGCTTGTAGGCTTCGATGCGGCCCGGCCCGTCGGCGATGTATTTCTCCGGGATGTAGGCATCCACCCGCAGGTCCACCAGGCACTCGCTCTTGTCGCGCTGCACCGGCTCGCCCTTGGCGCGGGCGATGGCCTGCCCCAGCATCTTGACGTAGAGGTCGTAGCCCACGGCCTCCATGTGGCCGTGCTGGCTGTGGCCCAGCAGACTGCCGGCACCCCGGATCTGCAGATCCCGCATGGCGATGCGGAAGCCGGAACCAAAGGCCGTGAACTCCCGGATGGCCGACAGCCGCTTCTGGGCAATGTCCGTCAGGGTCTTGTCCCGCCGGAAGGTGAAGTAGGCGTAGGCCTTGCGGCCGCTGCGGCCCACCCGACCCCGGATCTGGTACAGCTGCGCCAGACCCATGCGGTCGGCGTCCTCAATGATGAGGGTATTGCAGTTGCGCACGTCGATGCCGGTCTCGATCAGGGTAGTGCACACCAGAATGTCAATCTCGCCGTTGAGCAGGTGCTGCCACACGGGGTTCAGCTCCTCCTCGGTCATCTTGCCGTGGGCAATGCCTACCCGGGCACCGGGCACCATCTGGCTCACATGGGCGGCACAGGCCTCGATGTTGTCCACCCGGTTGTGCAGGTAATACACCTGCCCGCCGCGGGCCAGCTCCTTTTTCATGGCCTCGGCCAGGATCACGTCGTTGTACTCCAGCACAAAGGTCTCCACCGGCTGGCGCTCAATGGGCGGCTGCTCGATGGTGGAAAGGTCCCGGATGCCGCTCATGGCCATGTTCAGGGTGCGGGGGATGGGGGTAGCCGACAGGGTGAGCATGTCCACCCCGATGAAGTTCTCCTTGAGCTTTTCCTTGTGCTTGACGCCGAAGCGCTGTTCCTCGTCGATGATCACAAGGCCCAGATCGTGGAACCGCACATCCTTGGACAGCAGCCGATGGGTGCCCACCACGATATCCACGCTGCCGGACTGCAGGCCCCGGAGGGTCTCCTTTTGCTGCTTGGCGGTGCGGAAGCGGGACATCATCTCCACCTTCACGGGGAAGGCCTCCATGCGGGAAAGGATGGTGTTGTAGTGCTGCCAGGCCAGCAGGGTCGTGGGGGCCAGAATGGCGCACTGCTTACCGCCCATCACGCACTTGAAGGCGGCCCGCAGGGCTACTTCGGTCTTGCCCACGCCCACGTCGCCGCAGAGCAGCCGGTCCATGGGGTAACCCTTTTCCATGTCCTGTTTGATCTCGGCGGTGGCGTTGAGCTGATCGTCCGTTTCGTCGTAGTCAAAACGGGTCTCAAAGTCCCGCTGCCAGTCGCCGTCGGGCGGGAAGGCGTAGCCGGTGGCCTGCCGACGGCGGGCATACAGCTCGATGAGCTCCTGCGCCATCTCCTCGGTGGCCTTTTTGACCTTGGCACGGGTGCGCTGCCACTCGGCACCGCCCAGCTTGGCCAGCTTGACCTTTTCTTCGTCGCCGGGGGCGGTGTAGCGGCTCAGCAGGTCCAGCTGGGTCACCGGTACATACAGCACGTCCGAGCCGGAGTACTGCACCTTCAGGTAATCTTTCGTGGCACCCTGCACTTCCAGCCGCTGGATGCCCGCATACATGCCGATGCCGTGGCTCTGGTGCACCACATAGTCGCCGGGCTTGATATCGGAAAGGCTGGACAAGGCGTTCTTGTTCTTTTTGCGCTTTTTGGTCTCGGCGGCGGTCTCTTCGTCCAGACCATGGCGGCGGGACGAGAGCACGGCCGCGTGAGCAAACGGGAAAGTGCACCCGGCGGTCAGATGGCCCGGCAGCACCTGTACGATGCCCTTGGCGGGGCGCACATCCCGGCTCATGCTCACCGAGTAGCCCTTGTCGGCCAGGTCACGGGTGAGGGCAGCGGCACCCTTGGGGGTGCCGGAAAACAGGGTGATGGCATACCCCTGTGCAAGGAGCGGGTCCAGGTCCTCCCGCAGGGAGGCAAGGTCGCCGTTCCAATTGGGGGCCGCAAAGGCCTCGGCATTGATGAGGTCTTTCAGTTTGAACTCGTTCATGCCGCGCAGGAAGTTCTCGCACAGCAGGGTGCTCTGCTTCTGGGCGGCGATGACCAGATCGTCCATGGTCTGGTACAGCACATCCAGCCCGGGGCAGAGCACGCCCTCTTCCAGCAGGCCGGTCAGCTCCTCGCTGCGGCGGAATTCGGTGGCCTTCTGGGCATCGCGGATGCCGCCCACCTCGTCTAGGACGAACAGGGGCGCGTCCAGATGATCCAGCAGGGTGGCCGGTTCCGGGTAGCGGATGCCGTAATACTTGTCCATGGCTTCCGGCATCAGGCCGGAGTCCAGCTGGGACAGGTCGGCTTCGGTGGCCTTTTCCAGCACGGTGCGGTGTTTGCCGCGGGCCTTTTTCACAGCGGCACGCAGGGCCTCGGCAGTCTCTTCGGTGCTGCCGAACAGCACTTCGCGGGCAGGGGAAAGGTAGATCTTTTCCAGTGCGCCGTCCCGCCGCTGGGTCAGCAGGTCAAAGGAGGCCATGGAGTCGATCTCATCGTCCCAGTATTCCACACGGGCAGGCTGGCGCATATCCGGGGCATAGATGTCCACGATATCGCCGCGCACGCTGAACTGGCCGGGGCCGTCCACCTGACTGCGGCGCACATACCCGGCGGCAAACAGCCGGGCCACCAGCGCTTCGCGGTTGTACACCATGCCGGGCTTGAGGGTGAGGGTGTTTTTCAGGAATTCATCGCGGGGCACCGTGTACTGCAGCAGGGCTTCGGCAGGCACGCACACGGCCTGCAGCCGCCCGCCCGCCAATGCACCCAGCACCGAAAGGCGGCGATACTCGTATTCGCGGCCGGCACCCTCCACCGGGCGCAGCATGAAGTCCCGGGGCGGGAACACCGCCGCGGCAAGGCCCAGCGCCTTGAGGTCATCTGCAAAGTGGGTGGCCTCGGCTTCGCCCGGGGTCACGATGCAGAGCACCCGGCCCAGATCCTTCTGCAAAGCGGCATACAGCAGGGCCCGGCCTGCCGGGGGCAGACCGAACAGCGCTGCCGGGCCGGGATTTGCAAAGCTGGCCGCGATCTTCTGGTATTCCTGGGTCGCTTTCAACAGGGCTTCGTACATGGAAAACCTCCTTTCCGGAAAATGGGACGATATCGCGTCTTACCCGTTATACTTGCTCTGTGCCAGACTTAGCTTACCGTCCATGATGAGCTTGGCGGCGGCTTCAAGGTCGGCGTAGCGATCGGTGATGGCCTTGGCGTCCTCGGCCGGAAATTTGCCCAGCACCCAATCCGCCAGGTCGTAGTCCGGGTGGGGCTTTGCACCGATGCCGATGCGGATGCGGGGAAAGCCGTCGCCGCCCAGCCGGGCGATGATGCTCTTTAGGCCGTTGTGGCCGCCTGCCGAGCCGGAAGGCCGGATGCGCAGCTTGCCGGGGTTCTGGGTGATGTCGTCGCACAGGACGATGACATGGTCGGCCGGGATCTTGAAAAAGCCCGCCAGCGGCGCGATGGAATCGCCGGAAAGGTTCATGTAGGTCAGGGGCTTGAGCAGCACCACCTTATGGCCGTCCACTTCACCCTGGCCCCACAGGCCCTGGAATTTGGTCTTGCTCACGCTGATGCCCCATTTGCCGGACAGGTAGTCCAGCGCGGCAAAACCCGCGTTGTGGCGTGTGCCGTCGTATTTGGCCTCGGGGTTGCCCAGGCCGGCGATCAGCCAGATATCGTTTGTGTTCATGTTGTTTGTTTAACCTTTTCTCTGAAAAATAGAATGGGATACAGCTATTCAGTATAACATACGCGCGCGAAAAAAGAAACGGATTCCGGGTGAAAGAACCGAAAATGCCCCCGACCATACAGAGGCCGGAGGCAGAAAATGCTTATTTCAGGTTCAGCGTGAGGTCGGAGGCCTTCCACGCGCCATCCTCTTTTACCATGGTGATGGTGCCGGTGACGCTGGCCGTGGTGGTTCCGTCGGCGGCCTTCAGGTCTGCGGAAAAATCATAGCAGTGGTCGGCACCGGAGCGCTTTTGCAGGGTGAGCCCTGCGGGCTGGCCGGAAAGCGAGGCAATGCGGGTGGGCAGACGGTTCGCAAGGAGCTTTTCCAGACAGGTCTGTGTCATGCAGTCCCCGAACTGTGCCTGATAGAAAGCCGCAAAGCCGCCGTCATCCACCTGTACAAGGCCCGGCTCGCTGGCGGTGTAGGAATCGTCTGCCGCCGGTTCCACGGCATCGGAGCTGGAAAGCAGCTGGGTCAGGATGGTCTGCGCCTGCTTCCCGGCGGGGTCGCTGCGCAGGCGGGTGAGCGCGAACACCGCCGCAATGGCCACGAAAAAGACGATCAGGCTCAGGGCCTGCTTGCGGAACGTCTCAAACTTCATACAATGTGCCCTCCCGGAAGGAAATCACTTGTTCTGGTCGGCTTCCAGCTTCTGCTTCTTGGCGATGTAGGCTTCCATCTTCGGTTCAGCCCAGCCCTCCAGATTGGTCTGGCGCTCCCGGGCGATGCCCAGCGCCTGTGCGGGCACATCCTGAGTGATGGTGCTGCCGGCGGCGGTGTAGGCACCGTCGCCCACCTTGACCGGGGCCACAAGGTTGGTGTTGCAGCCGATGAAGCAGTAGTCCCCGATGGTGGTGCGGAACTTGTCCTTGCCGTCGTAGTTGCAGGTGACGGTGCCGCAGCCGAAGTTGCAGTACTTGCCCACGTCGCTGTCGCCGATGTAGGTCAGGTGGCTCACCGTGTTGCCGCGGGCAAAGTTGGAATTCTTGGTCTCCACATAGGCACCCAGATGCACACCGTAATCGGTGACCGTGTTCACCCGCACATGGGTGAAGGGGCCGATGTTGTTGTGAGGGCCCAGGTGGCTGCCGTAGACCTGGCTGGAGTTGACGGTGGTGCCCTCGTCCACGATGCTGTCCTCGATGAGGGTGTTGGGGCCGATGATGCAGCCTGCCCCAATGATGGTATGGCCCCGCAGGATGGTGCCGGCCAGGATGACGGCCCCCGGTGCGATCTGCACGTCGGGTGCGATCTGCACGGTGCGGCTGTCGATGATCACGCCGTTGGCGATGTGCTGCAGCAGGATCGTTTCACGGGCGGCCTCGGCGGCGTCCAGACGGGTACGCGCTGCATCCAGTGCAGCGGAAGAAACACAATTTTCCATGGGTCAGGAACTCCTTTCCGGCACACAGCTCCTGCAATCGAGCGTTTCGGCATATCCAAAGATGGATACAACAGGAGCTTTGCGCAGACAAAAAGAATGTTGAAATTTCAAGGACAGAAAGTTGTATCCAACAGGCTGAGAAATCGCGTCAAATAAAGAAAAACCTCTCGAACTTTCTCCCATTTTATATTACCGGAAAACTTGGTAAAATTCAAGTGATTTGCATAAAAAATATCAAACAAATTCGGGATTTTGCATGGTGGAAAGCAGTGAGATTTCTGGTATAATAGTTTAGCATTCACGAAACAATGTTCATCGCCTATTGAGACAAAGGTAAACGATGAGACGGACGGGCCCTTCCGGCACGGCCGTGAACTATGGGAGGTAAACAACGCATGAGCAAAAAGTATCTGTATTACTTCAGCGAAGGCAACGATGCTTTCGGTGGCGACAAAGTCACCATGAAGAACACCCTGGGCGGCAAGGGTGCCGGCCTGGCTGAGATGACCGCCGCCGGTATGCCGGTGCCTCAGGGCTTTACCATTACTACTGACGCCTGCACCCAGTATTATGCAGACGGCCGTCAGATCAATGATGACATCACCGCTGATATCTTCGAGCACGTCAAGGGCCTGGAAGAGATCACCGGCAAGAAGTTCGGCGACAACCAGAACCCCCTGCTGGTCTCCGTCCGTTCCGGCGCACGTCAGTCCATGCCCGGCATGATGGACACCATCCTGAACCTGGGCCTGAACGACGAGGCTGTTGAAGGTCTGGCCAAGAAGACCGGCAACGCCCGTTTTGCATACGACTGCTACCGCCGCTTTGTGCAGATGTTCGCGGACGTCGTTATGATGGTCCCGAAGAGCCTGTTCGAGGTCGAGATCGACAAGATGAAGGAAG
>OWIP01001799.1_pt1 | contig 12554 bp, 9 predicted proteins | sample 1732581 | NCBI WGS metagenome assembly OWIP01 (sample SAMN05065731, study PRJEB22554) | human gut metagenome | biome: ENVO:2100002; feature: ENVO:00000062; material: ENVO:00002003 | host: Homo sapiens | place: USA
CCTGTGGAGGATGACGGCGTGGATTTTGCCCAGCGGATGAAGGAAATCCACAAGGAGCTGCTGGAATTGCAGGCAGAGTCCAACCGTCTGATGGAAACTATCTCGAAGAATCTGGAGGAGATGGGGGTATGAAGTCGAATAAAATAAGGTTAGGTGAACAGTGTGTTGTTACTTCGAGCAAAAGATTTCATTTGTCGGAAAGAATTACTCAAGGTGTCCCGTTCTACTGTTCGAAGGAAATTATTAAGAAGTTCAACGGCGAAGATGTAACAGAGTGTGATTATATTAGCGAAGACCTTTATAAAAAAGTGTCAAATGAAGTTGGGGTACCAAAAGAAAATGATTTACTTATTACAACGAGAGGAACAATTGGAATTCCATACTTATATAAAAGAACGGATAGGTTTTATTTTGCGGATGGAAATTTAACGTGGATTAAAGATTTCGACTCAAATTTATATTCGAAATTTTTGTACTATTGGTTTCAGTCCTATGAGGGTCGGAAAAAATTTGAAGCGCTGGCAAAAGGAACTGCACAAAAAGCTGTTCCGATTTCAGGAATAAAAACACTGGAGATTGAACTTCCATCACTAAAAAGCCAAAAACGAATTGCAGATATTCTCTCTGCTTATGATGACCTGATTGAAAACAACCAGAAACAAATCAAATTGCTGGAAGAAGCAGCCCAGCGACTTTATAAAGAGTGGTTTGTGGATTTGCGCTTTCCGGGGCATGAGAATACTAAAATTGTGGACGGCGTGCCGGAGGAGTGGAGCAAAAATCCAATACAAGATTTTATAAGCTATGAAATTGGTGGAGGATGGGGAGAAGAATTACAAAATGAAAAAAGTATGATCCCGGCATACGTAATACGTGGAACGGATATTAAAGGATTGGTAAATGGACAACTGCAAAGTGTTCCATATAGATATCATACAGCTGGTAGTCTAGAAACACGAAAACTGCGCGATGGAGATATTGTGTTTGAAGTGTCTGGAGGAAGCAAAACAGAGGGTGTGGCTAGAACGGTGCGAATTATCGACTTAATGCTGAAAACGTGGGAGAACTCGGTTATATGTGCAAGCTTTTGTAAAAGGATAAAACCAATTCCGAGCTTCTCACAATATTTGTATGATAGTTTTCGATGGATGCGCTTGAATGGGAAAACACAGGAATATGATAAGAAGAGTGCAAGCAGTATCGTAAATTATCGTTGGAAGGACTTTCTTGCACAAGAAAAAATTCTAAAGCCAGACGAAGAAACTATAAGTCGATATAATAATATTGCGGGCACAATTTATACTAAGATTATTGTATGCTCTTGTCAAATTGAACAAGCGAAGATGAAGCGAGAGTTACTATTGCCTAAGTTGATGAACGGGGAAGTGGAGGTGTGATACCATGGATATGCCAAAAGAATTTTATGATATGGTGTGTGCTGACATTAAAAGACTAGACAATGTTCGAAATTTAAGTGCAGAAGAGTTATTTGAACTACATCGTCAGATTGATGCAAGGTATCAAGCTTGCATCAACAAGTGGTGTGATGGTTTGTGGTGCTCTACAAATGATGGAACACATATTGCTTATGGACATTTGGCCCAGAATCCTCAAAAGTATGTGTTATCTAATTTGAAGATGATGAAGGCAAAATTGGAAACATATAAGTACCAGATGAATGCGGTACAGTTGCCCAAGCCGGAAGTTTCCAATTCTCAGGTCGTCAACGTGACCAACAGCATGAATGTGAACATTACATTTGAGCAGGTACGCAAAGAAGTAGAAGAAATGACTTCACTCACAAATGAACAGACACAGGAAGTGCTGGATAAAATTTCTGAGATTGAAGAAGTGGTAAAGTCCAAAGACAGCAAAAAGTCAAAGTGGGAAAAAGTAAAGCCTGTTTTGGCATGGATGGCTGATAAGAGCTGTGACGTGGGGATTGCGTTATTGCCGCTGTTGTTAAAAATAGGACAACAATAAAATAGTTTGAACTTTGATGAAAGGGGTGTTCATAATATGTCAGATTCTCTTAATAAATATTGCTCTGAAGCCAAGGATTTTAAGGACGTAAAAGACGCGATGAATAAAATTCAAAAACTTCGTGCTCAAATGAAAAATCCGACCAGAGATGGAATGATCGAAGCATTGCGAGATGCAAAAATAAGTGCGCTGACAGAAATTTCGGCCTTAGAAATGGCACAGGGTGCGACAAGTTGGGCACCTTTTTCGGCGGCATCAGACAGCACGTTGTACAGACTTCTTGGACAGTATGAACAAGGACTAAGGCTGCATTGCATCGCTAAAATTGGCGAAAAAGCGTTTGATGAGCAAATGAATGAAATACAAGAGAAAACGGGAAAGAGAGATTCTTTTGGTATATGAAAGCGGCTAACGAAACTGTTGAATGAAAAATGGAGGGTATGATCTATGCCAGAGTGGATAACATGGGTATTTGATGGAATTGGTTCGACAATTTTCTCTTTAATCGCAGGAGCCTTGATTGGTGGAGCGGTTGGATATAAGATAGGCGTACATAAAAACGTTAAACAGAAACAGACTGGCGGAGACAATGTTAAACAGCGACAGGAGTTTACACTGGAAAATGAAGATGTTTCCAAAGATGGAGGAAAGATAAAAAACAATTTTCAACAAAGCCAAAAAGCCGGTGATAATGCAGAGCAGGTGCAGATTGGAGGTATAAAACGTGGACGTTAACAAACAGAGCCAACAGGCCGGTGAGGGAAGTCAGCTAGTTCAGGCTGGTACAATTGTTATCAATCAGGGTGTTTCAGAAGAAAGAGTTAGAACGGTTTTTAATGAAATGGTTCCAAGAGCATTGGAAGAGTATACAAAAGAAGCATACGCAAAAGCCAATGAGAGAATTACAAACTGGGAAAATTCTGTATTGCCCCGTGTTAATGAAGTTGAGGGGATGCTTGAAGCTTTTGCTGACCCGGCATTTCAGCGGGTTCTTAGAAAAGCTCAACAGTCGGCAGCGGTGACCGATGAAAAAGCCGATTATGATTTGTTAACAGAGTTGCTAGTTTGTCATGTTCAAAAAGGAACAAACAGGAAAAATAGAGCAAGTATTTTAGAAGCAACAGAGGTTGTAGATCAAATAGATAATGATGCGCTATGTGCACTTACGGTGGTTCATGCAATCTCATCGTTAATTCCTACAGCAGGACGGTGTAGCGAAGGACTAGATGCATTAGAGAAGATTTTTGAAAAACTAGTTTATTGTGGACTACCGATAGGTAATGATTGGCTTGACCATTTAGATGGTTTGAGGCTGATAAGAATGAACACATGGGGTAGTATGCGGAAATTTTCGGATTATTATGCTAGCAAGTTGAATGGTTATATTTGTGTGGGAATAGAAAAAAATACAAGTGAGTATCATAAAGCACTTGAAATTCTGAACGATGCGAGAATAGCTCCGGAAATATTGATTGACAACGAGCTTCTTGAGAATTATGTGAGATTGGCTATTCATGGAAAATCACAAATTGATTATAAAAGAACGATACATAGAGAAAACTTAATTGCATGGCCGCAAGAGCAACTTGAGGCTATGTGGAAAGTATGGGAACTGTACAGTTCGGATGAAACTAAATTGGAAACAGTAAAAGAAAACTTTATCAAATTGTGGGATAGACATCCAGTATTGCATACAGTGAGAGGCTGGTGGGAACACATACCGGGGACTCTGGATATAACAAGAACAGGAAAAATTATTGCTCATACAAATGTAAAACGATGTGATCCGACAATACCGGATTTGGAGTTATAACAAAAATAAGTGAGGTGATCCTATGAGCCGCGAATACTCCGAAAATGTCCTTGTTCAGGACAGCGCAGGCAATCTTCTGCAAAATGTTCTGGGCTGGGAGGTCGTGATGGCTTACAACTCCGAAAAGCTGGGGCCGGACGGGACGTTAGGCCGCACCAGCTATGGGGAAGTGTTGCTGACCCGGTATTTTCGGCAGGCGCTTTTGCGCTTGAACCCGTGGCTCACCCCGAACCAGCTGGACGAGGTGCAGAAGAAATTCACGGCACACGTTTCCACCGCATCCCTGATGCAGATCAATGAGGAAAAGTATTTTCTGCTGCGGGATGGCATCCCGGTGACGGTCAAGCGGCCGGATGGCCGCACCGAAATCCGAAGCGCGGCGGTGATCGACTTCAAAAACCCGGAAAACAATCATTTCCTCGCCGTAAAAGAAATGAAGATCCACTCGCAGCTGTACCGCCGCCGTACAGACATTGTGGGCTTTGTCAATGGCATTCCGCTGCTGTTTATCGAGCTGAAAAAGCCCACCGTGGATGTGCAGAACGCCTACATAGACAATTATCGGGATTACCTCGATACCATTCCGCAGTTGTTCTATTACAATGCCTTTCTTATGCTGTCCAATGGATTGGAAGCCAAGGTGGGCACGCTTGGCAGCAAGTACGAGTTCTTCCACGAGTGGAAGCGTCTGAAAGAAAGCGATGCAGGCAGAGTGGAGCTGGAAACCATGCTGCGGGGCATCTGCGAGAAAAAGACCTTCCTCGATCTGCTGGAAAACTTCATCCTTTACGACCATTCCGGTGGGCGCACCACCAAGATTCTGGCCCGCAACCACCAGTATCTCGGCGTCAACGAGGCCGTCAGTGCTTACGAGAACCGCAAGCTGAAAGACGGCAGGCTGGGTGTGTTCTGGCACACGCAGGGGTCGGGCAAAAGCTACTCCATGGTCTTTCTGGCGCAGAAGATCCGGCGCAAGTTTGCAGGCTCGCCCACCATTGTGGTACTGACTGACCGTGACGAGCTGAACCGACAGATCAGCGATACCTTTGAAAACTGCGGTCTGCTGGGCAAGACAAAGGCTTCACAGTTCATTGCATCCAGCGGTACAGACCTTGTAAAAAAGCTGCAGGGCAACCCCAGCTTTGTGTTTACCCTGATTCAGAAGTTCAATCTGCCCAAGGAGCCGCCCATCTACCCGGATCACGACATTCTGATTTTGTCGGATGAAGCCCACCGCAGCCAGTACGGCATTTTTGCAGACAACATGATGCACCTGCTGCCCACGGCATCCCGCATCGGCTTTACCGGTACGCCGCTTCTGGCGGATGATCATATCACGGAACGCACCTTTGGCGGATACCTGTCGGTGTATGACTTCAAGCGGGCGGTGGAGGACGGCGCAACGGTGCCGCTGTATTATGAGAACCGCGCGGATAAGATCGCCCAGTTGGACAAGCCGGAGATCACCGGGCGGATCCTGGATGCCATTGAAGCAGCCGACCTTGATCCTTCGCAGGAGGAAAAGCTGGAACGAGAATTTGCCAAGGAGATCCATATTCTCACCGCAGATGAACGGCTGCGCTCCATTGCAAAGGATTTTGTGGAGCATTACTCTGACCTTTGGACCAGCGGCAAGGCGATGTTCGTCTGTCTGAATAAGGTTACCTGTGTGCGGATGTACAACTATGTGCAGGAATGCTGGCAGGCAAAGATCAGGGAGCTGGAAGCCCGGCAGGGCACAGTGACCCAGCAGGAAGCACAGGAGCTTGCCCGCAAACTGGCATGGATGAAAGAAACCGAAATGGCAGTGGTGATCAGTCAGGAGCAGAACGAGGTGCAGACCTTCAAAAAGTGGGGACTGGATATTTTGCCGCACCGTGCCAAAATGGAAAAGCGGGAGCTGGATAAAGAATTCAAGGACAGCAAGAATCCGTTCCGGGTGGTGTTCGTCTGTGCCATGTGGCTGACGGGCTTTGATGTAAAGTGTCTGTCCTGTCTGTATCTGGACAAGCCGTTGAAAGCCCATACCCTGATGCAGACTATTGCTCGTGCAAACCGTGTTTCGGAGGGCAAGAGCAACGGCCTGATCGTGGACTATATTGGTATCGTAAAGGCGCTGCGCAAGGCTCTGGCAGATTATACGGTCAGCAAGAACAGCTCGGCGGGCGTTGATCCAACGGTGGATAAAACGGAGCTGATCCAGCGCATCTGCACGGTCATCGAAAAAACGGACGGCTTTCTGGCAGAACACGGGTTCCGGCTGCAGGAATTGGTGGACGCACAGGACTTTGAAAAGATGAGCCTTGTACAGGATGCAGTCAACGCGATGTGCGAGACGTTGGAAACCAAGAAAACCTTCCAGACCTATGCGTCTGAACTGGCGCGGCTGTTCCGCTACGCAGACCGTGACGATGTGGACGATACCGTGCGCGCCCGGAAAAACGCAATTCTCGCCATCTACGAGGGCTTGCAGCAGAAGCGGAAACACGCGGACAATACCGACCTGATGGTGCAGATCAACGGCATCGTCAACGAGTACATCCATGTGGAAAAGCCGGATCAGGAGGCTGTACCATCCCGGCAGTTTGACATCAGCAAAATTGACTTTGACCTGCTGAGCCGGGAGTTTGCCCGCACCCGGCGGAAGAACCTTTTGCTGCGCGATCTGGATGAACTGGTAAACCAGCAGCTGGCGAAAATGCTGTTTGCAAACCCGCAGCGCATTGATTATTATGACCGCTATCAGGAGATCATCGATGCCTACAATGCGGAGCAGAACCGTGCGACCATCGAGAAAACCTTCATGGATCTGATGGAGCTTGCAAGTTCACTGGACACGGAGCAGCAGCGCTATGTGCGTGAGGGCTTTTCCAGCGATGAGGAACTTTCAGTGTACGATTTGCTGTTTTCGGAGAATCTCACAAAGCAGGAAATTGAAACGATCAAGAAGGTGTCTGTGGACTTGTTGACAAAAATCAAACAGCAGATTGCCAAACTCGACCATTGGACGGACAAGCAGGAAACTAAGGCGATTGTGGATAACCTGATCCGTAAGACCCTTTGGCAAGAACTTCCCAATAGCTATGATGTAAGCGATATCCAGACCTACCAGAAGAAAATCTACGAGTATGTATATATGCGCTACCCGGAAGTAGCATAACGCAAAAATCACCCCAGAGAGAACGCACAAGAGGCTATTCTCTCTGGGGTGATTGCGTATCAAATCATCTGAAAATGCCGCAATGCCTCCACAATCGCATCCTCTTTTTCCTTCGGACACTTAGGAGGAGAAAGTTTGAAAAAACAGACGGGCGGGTGTGAAAGCGGGTAAATCGACATGGAAAAGATCAAAGCGGATGCTTCCCGAAAAACTGCTGGGCAATTCCATCCAGCTGTGCGGTGATTTGCCGAAAATCCTGATTGAGATCCAAGGTGCGTGCACCGATCTGATTGCCGCCTAAGTTGAAGAGACAATTCGGCGTGATGGCTTCCTGCGTTTTGGCGTAGACTAGCAGCCCGGAAACGTTTCCAGTATGGGCAGCATCCTGATTTTTAACGTAGGTGTAGATCTGGTAGAGGTTGGCAGAATGCAGGGTCTCTTTATTAAACTGCTGCTGCAATGTCTGGCTGTAATACTTGGCATCCAGAATGAGAACTTTTTCGCGAAAACGCAGAAAAATATCGGTTTGCATGGCAGGGAGAAACCGCAGCATGGCAGCATCGTGCTCTCCCACAAGATCCCATTTGACCTGCGCAGCCTTGACCTCAGTAAGGTAGGGATGATTTTGTCGGTAATACTCCAGAATAAAGCGTTCGTACAGCTTTGCCATGCGTTCATCCGAAAATGCTGTCATTTTATAGCTGCCGTTTTCGGTGGTCTGCAGCATATCGTGCAGCACGAAATAGCAGAGATTCAACAGCATCTCGTAATTCTGGTTGCTCCGCTGATAATGTAACTGCTTCCATGGGATTTGAGAGGGAAGCAGTGCAGAAACCGTGTCCAGAAACAGAAGCGCTTTCTTCAATTCCACTTTGCGCTCAGTAGAAACATTCTTATCCCGAAGCAGCACATGCAGGGTGGTTTTCAGAATCTGGTTATACAGGTTATCCTCGGAAAGCTCGTCAAAGGTACAGGCGACCTGTGGCTTGTGCTGGATACGGGTCTTAATGGTCTGCGGAAGATCCAGCTTTCCACGCAAAACTGACCGGGTCTCGCTTCGGGAAACATATTCTCGATAGAGCCCCTGCTTCAGCTGCCGGGAAACACCCTTTGCAAGGATGGCAGCAAACAAATCGTCGATACGCTCAAACTTTTCCGAGGCGATGCACTGATAATCCTGCTGCTGCAGCACCTGATAGGCGTAGGAGAGCATGTAGTAGATGTTCTGGATAAAGATCCCTTTGTCAGTCGTCATTGAAAACACCACGCAGATTCTTTTCCCAACGGTGCAGTTTGTCGGGCGCGTCGAACCAGTATTCTGCCAGCGTAGGCAGAAGGTCAAACTCCACCACAGAGCGCATCCAGTCAGTGGTGCAGGCAGCAGGGTCGGCCAGACAAAAGTAACTGTGACCAACACGAAATCCGGGACCGAGGGAGGCATCTGTGGTAATTTCCCGGTTCAATGCCTTGATCTGTTCCACCAGAGCATTGAAGGTTTCATTGTCAAGCGCAGATTGATATTTCTGGAATCCATCGGAGGTGAACGCCGGTTCGATCTCGAAGAAACTGAAGCGTCTGCGCAGTGCATAGTCGATCATGGCCAGGCTGCGGTCGGCAGTATTCATCATACCGATAATGTACAAATTTTCCGGGACATAGAAGGGCATCCCGTTATAGGCCAGTGTGATCTTTTCGCCCCGATGGTCGCTTTCAATCAGCATCATCAGCTCGCCGAAGATCTTGCTCAGGTTGCCCCGGTTGATCTCATCGATCAGGAAAAAGTATTCTCGGTCGGGGTCGTTGGAAGCCTTCTGGCAGAAGCGGTAAAATACACCCTCTGTCAGCTTGAAGCCGGAGCCGTCCGGCCGGTAGCCCAGCATGATATCCTCGTAGGAGTAATTCTGGTGGAACTGAACAAACTCAACCCGGGAGGAATCAGCTTGACCCATTATAGAGTACGCCAGCCGTTTGGCAGCATAGGTCTTTCCAACGCCGGGTGCACCTTGCAGAATGATATTTTTCTTGTGGCGTAGCAAAGAAACCAACACTTCATAGCGTTGCTCACTCAGAAAAACATCGTGCAGAAAATCAACTCTGGTGTAGCTGTCGGCAGATGCCTGCCGGACGGGAGCAGGGTTTTCATCCCGGATCAGATCCAGAATAAAGTTGTACTCACCCTCCGAGAGCTTGAACAGGCTTCCGTTCGGCTGTACGAAGAACTCCATTTTCTCCAGCTCAGGGAAAGCCTTCAGTACAGCATAGTCAATGGGGGAAGTCAGGCTCTCGGTCTTTTCAAAATAAATCTCTTTGCCGTTGCTTTCCTGTGTGATCTTGGCCAGAGCTACCACTCGCTTTACCGGATTGGCCTCATAGCCGATCACTAGATCCCCGGCTTTTGCATCGAGGAAATTCTGGAAAATCCTGCGCTTGTTCCCGTTGTCATTGTACAGCGTATAGGTCTGCTCTTCGCCGACCCGCAGACTGGAATAACTCCAGATCTTAGGATTGGCAGTCAGCCACCAGTAGTGGCGTGAAGGTGCTTCACAGGCGGCAGCGGCAGCCGGTACTTTCGAGAGGTCGGCTTTTTTCAGAGCCTGTAAAAGCTCATCTCGCAAGCGCCAGATGTAAGTGCCATCCGCCTTTGTGCTGGCATTTTTGCCCACATATAAAATGGGCCACCAACGCATATTTTTGCTGTCGCGGGGCATGCAGCGGCAGCTAGTCTTTTCTGCCACCCGCTGTGCAAGATGGTAGGAGTTGGAGATGTAGAAGTTGCTGGTTTCACCGTATTTAATGGCAAGCTGTTTGCAGGTGGCCTGCCCGCCGTAATCCAGCATACATTTCATCACCCGCAAAGCCTCCGAGGTAAAAACCGAGGTGTCTTGCAGCAAAGCACTCCACTGTGCGGTTGTAATGCCCGGGTCATACTCACTTTCAGCAGGAAACCATCCGGCCTGCATCTGTGATGTCTTTTGTTCGGCAAGGTAGAAACGGCTCAGATAAAAGCCCAGATCAATGGCAGCGATATTCCAGTGTGTGTCTGGCCAGTATTTTCCGGCAGGGGCTGCTTCAATGGCACTGCGGATCATCTGGGTGATGGCAGCATTTTGGCTCAGTGCCGCCCGCAGCTCATCATAAAGGCGGTAGCTGTTTAGCAGCGATTCTACGGAACCATCCCGCTTGGGCGGAGCATCGAAGTTCAGCGCATCCGAGATGTCACGGGCAACGGAATAGCGGTAGATATAATATTGATCCGGATACCGGAGCCACAGATAGACGCTGATGGCACTGGTGTTCTGGTAGTGGTTATTCCAACTGCCGTCGTTGTATTTTGTGCGTATTTCTTCGGTGGCAGCCTGAAATGCAATAATGCGCTGGGAAAGTTCGGTGGATTCATCAAACAAGCTGCGGAACATTGCGCGTGTTGCTTCACAGTCCGCTGCTGCGAAATTCAGGATCATCGCACGGGGATAGGCATAGCCGGTATCCAGAAGCGAAAAGACCTTTGCAGTGGCTTCCTTGAACATTTCACCAAAATCTGCCGCGTCAATATTCCAATGGTCGTGGAAATGCTGCGCGGCTTCCCATTTGAAATCTTCAACATGAGGCCAATGCTTCGGGAAATAGGTCTGGTATCCGCCCAAAACAGGCTCCAGTTTTGCAAGATCGATCATGACGGCTCCCTCCGAAAACAAAAAGTCTTTAAGATATTGTACCACGATAAAAATAGAAACACCATATTCCAACAAAAGAAAATGCCCGCCTGAAAATCAGACGGGCATACAGTAAATCAAATCATTTGAAAATGCTTCAATGCTTCCACGATCGCATCCTCTTTTTCTTTCGGACACTTGGGCTGTTTGGCATTTTCAGATTTGGGCTTATTATAATTCTCTCGCTCGATGATGCCGTACTTCTGCTTCACCTGTGCGATATAGAGATTGGATACCTTCAACTGATGATGTTCCCATACATGCTCCCGAATCTCATTGTAAGTTGCCTTGCTTTCCGCAGCAGTCACATCCGGCTCATCCATGCTCACTTCCACTTCAATGTGGCGGTCGACGTTGAGTTTGGACAAAAGGAGAACGGCCTCGCAATGCCGTGTTCTTGGGAATAGATCCACCGGCTGCACCTTCTTTGCGTGATATCCATTTTGTTCCAGCCATGCAGCATCTCTTGCGGCGGTGGCGGGGTTGCAGCTGACGTAGACCACCCGGCGGGGAGACATGCGCACGACAGCGGAAAGGGTGGCTTCGTCGCAGCCCTTGCGGGGTGGGTCCAGCATTACGATGTCCGGGTGAAGGCCCTCAGCAGCAAGGCGGGTGGCGGCCTGACCGGCATCTGCGCAGAAAAATCGGCTCTTTGCGGCCACATCTGCACCCATGCGGGCAGCGTTAGCCTTGGCACTTTCAATGGCTTCCGGTACGATCTCCACACCGATCAGCTCACGGCAGTGCGCTGCCATGGAAAGACCAATGGTGCCCATGCCGCAGTAGAGGTCCAGCAGCAGGTCGTCCGGGGTAAGCTGAGCATACTGGGCGGCAATGCCGTAAAGCTGCTCGGCAGCAAGGGTATTGACCTGATAGAAGGAAAGCGGGCCAAGCTGCACCGGAACGCCGCACAGGGTGTCCTCAATATAGCCCGGGCCGTACAGAGTGTGGGTCTCGGTGCCAAGGATCACGTTGGTGTTTTTAGCATTTACGTTCAGCAGGATCGTGGTGATCTCTGCAAATTGAGCTTTCAGCCGGGTGCAAAGCTCTTCAGCGGAGGGCAGCTTGGCACGGGTGCAGACAAGGCAGACCATGATCTGGCCACTGTGAGCGCCGCGCCGCAGAAAGATATGACGCACAAGGCCCCTGCCGGTCTCCTCGCTGTACGGCTGGATGCCCTTTTCTGCAAAAAAAGCGCACAATGCGTTGCCGATCTCATTCAGCACACCGGGCTGCAGGCGGCAGTCCGGGCAGGGGACGATGCGATGGGTGCGCCCGGCGTAGAAGCCGATACAGGGCTTGCCGCTTTTGTCCACGCCCACCGGGAACTGCACCTTATTGCGGTAGCGGTTCACTTCCGGCGAACCCACAATGGGCAGCACAGGCACATCCAATCCTCCGATGCGGGCAAAGGCGTCTGCAACATTCTCCTGCTTGGCGCGCAGCTCGGCAGCATAGTCCAGATGCCGCAGGCTGCAGCCGCCGCAGGGGCCTGCCACGGAACAATCCACCGGGATACGGTCCGGCGAAGGAGTGAGCACCTCGTCCAGAATACCGAAGGCGTAGCGCTTGCAGTCCTTAACGATGCGCACCCGGGCTTCGTCGCCGGGGGCGGCACCGGGAATAAACACGGTCTCACCGTCGGGGCTGTGTGCTACGCCGCTGCCATCGCTGGAAAGACGCTCTACGCGCAGGGTGAGAACTTGATTTTTCTGTAAGGGCATGAAGGGTCTCCTTTACTGGTGGTCAGGGCCGTCGGCGGGAGCATCAGCCTGCGCCGCGAAATACTTGCTGGGCGGCATGCCCTTGGCGCGCTTGAATACCCGCGAAAAATAGAACTGGTCAAAGAAGCCTACCGACACCGCGACCTCGGCAATGGAAAGGT
>OWIP01001820.1_pt1 | contig 12445 bp, 10 predicted proteins | sample 1732581 | NCBI WGS metagenome assembly OWIP01 (sample SAMN05065731, study PRJEB22554) | human gut metagenome | biome: ENVO:2100002; feature: ENVO:00000062; material: ENVO:00002003 | host: Homo sapiens | place: USA
GAGATAGGCTCCGGTCTCGTGGGCTCGGAGATGTGTATAAGAGACAGGTTGTTGGCGCCGTAGACCGCTTGTCCGGCGCTGTTGACCGCCGGCGAGACGTAGGAGACGTAGCGGGTCTTTTCGCGGATGTCCTCCATATCTTTGAGTTTGAGCGACTCCATGTCGTCGGCGTCGAGCCGGACGCCGCCCCGCATGTCGCCGCCCGGATGGATCATGATCATGTTGGACCCCATTTCGCTGATCTCGGCCTGAATGCTCCGCTTCGATCCCTGCCCGATGGCGAGCATCGTGATGACCGACGCCACGCCGATGATGATGCCGAGCATCGTCAGAAATCCGCGCAGTTTGTTGTTTCCGAGCGCCTTGACGGCTATTTTGAAGAGATTCGTGAAATTCATGTTCAATCCTCCTGTTCGGGCAGCTGAGCCAGCGTCTCGGCCGCGTCGAGAATAGCGGCGTTGCGCACGTCGCCCGTGACGCGGCCGTCGCGCAGGGTGATGTTGCGGCTGCTGTATTGTGCGATTTCGGGGTTGTGCGTGACGAAGATGATGGTGCGTCCCGCGGCGTGCAGCTGCTGGAAGAGCACCAGCACCTCGAAACTCGTCCGCGTGTCGAGGTTCCCCGTTGCCTCGTCGGCCAGAATGACCGCCGGATCGTTTACCAGTGCGCGGGCGATGGCCACGCGCTGCATCTGTCCGCCTGACATCTCGGTGGGGCGCTTGTGGAGCTGGTCGCCCAGACCCACCTGCCGCAGCGCTTCGGCAGCACGGCGGCGGCGCTCGGCCCCCGACACGCCCGAGATGGTCAGGGCCAGCTCGACGTTGGCGAGGACGGTCTGGTGGGGGATGAGGTTATAGCTCTGGAACACGAAGCCGACGGTGTGGTTGCGGTAGGAGTCCCAGTCCCGGTCGGTGTAGCGGCGGGTGGAGATGCCGTTGATGATGAGCTCGCCGTTGTCGTAGCGGTCGAGGCCGCCGATGATGTTGAGCAGCGTGGTCTTGCCCGAGCCGCTGGGGCCGAGGACGGCGACGAATTCGCTGTCGCGCAGGTTGAGGCTGACCCCGTTGAGCGCTGCCTGTGTCAGATCGCCGGTGGTGTATTTCTTTTCGATATTGATAAGCTGAAGCATTGGCCTGCCTTTCCGGCAGCAGAACGGGGGAGTGTCTGCTGACCTGTTCCGCCTGACATTTGTGGACGGAGAGGGAAACATAGTATCTGTTTGATTTTATCAGAAGAATATGAACAATTTATGTCGTAACGTGTGCCAAGTTCTGTGTTTTCTGCCGAAGGATGGAAAAGCGTTGCATCCTGCGCGGAAAAGCGTCCCAAACCAGGAGGATGCGGCAGATGTGTCTTGATTTTTGGAGCGGTTGATGGTATTCTTGAGACAATATCCATGTTAATATTTTAAGTGTTCCAAAATTCGACGAAAACTGACGCAAATTTGTCGTTGCAACTCCTTTCGACGCTCCATACAATTTTATACAGTATAGTATGAAGTAGTTTGTCCGGCATAAGTGGAAGGGCCGGGCAGATGGGGTGAGGAGGATGCAGAATGAAACAGAATGTTCCATTGGTGAGGAGTTTTTCGGCGCTGGAACCGTATCAGGAGGCGTATACCCTTGCCTGTTCTCTGGAGACGGAGGGACAGGGCTGCTGGCTGACCGTGAGCCGGACAAAGGCTCCGGACGACCCGGCAGACACGGCCCGTACATGGGTCCCGGCCCCGGAAGAGGAATGCGGACGGCTGCTGCAGTTTTTGTATGAGAACTCGGTCCAGCCGGAGCTGTGGCAGGATGCTATTTCCTGCTGGTATCCGCAGGCGGAGCAGGCAGAAAACCTGCGGGAAGGGGGCGCGTCGTGTGAGTTATGAGGAACAGGACGTCATATGGCGCGTAGCTCTGGCCAGTTATGACCCCAGAGAGATGCGGGTATGGACACGCTATCTTGAGGAGCGCAACCCGGCCATCCGCTGTACGGGCTACCGCAGCAGCCGGACGCTGCTGGAACGGCTCGAGCAGGGCGATGTGGACGTTCTGGTGCTGGGCGGCAGACTGGAGGACATGGACAGCATCCAGTTCCTGCCCAAGATACGCGGCCTTGCCCGCAAGCCTCTGGTGCTTCTGCGGGACGACGGACGCAATGAGAAATCGGCTGTGGAGAGCCTGAGTCAGGAGGACGCATGCTACCTCATCCGTCAGGCCACACTGGAAGATATGCTGCAGGAGCTGCGCGTTCCGGCCCACCGCCCGGCGGAGAGTCTGGAAAAGCGCTGCGAGCGCATCTATCGCAGCTGGGGTCTGAGCACCTACGATGCCAACAAGCGCTACCTGACCGGTGCGCTTCGGATGATGATGGGCTCTGACCACCGTCTGGCCATCCGCAAGGAGATATTAGGGCCGGTGGCGGAGGAATACAATCTCACCGTGGCGGCTGTGGACAGCGCCCTCCGGCGGCTGCTGGAGACGCTGGACGAGACCGGTACCCAGACATGGCGGGATTTTCGAAAAGAGTATGGCTTAGAGCGCAGGAAGGTGACCATCGGCCGCCTGCTTTATGCGCTGGAAAGTAAACTGAGTCAGCAGTGAGGTGCTGATCACACGACGCGGAGGTAGAGCAGAATGCGCAGGCGAAACGATGGGGCAGGAGGCTCCCTTCGGGAGGAGTTTGGGGATGTGTGCTTTCATGCCCTTGGCATCATCGACCAGAACCGGGAATATCTGCAGATGCATCTGCTGGCGTCGGCCGACCTGCCCACCCGGCAGGCACTTTCGGACATCCAGATAGAGTCTGCCCGGCTGGACCGCACGGTACGCAATGCCATAACGCTTTATCAGCTGGAAAATGAAGAGCTGAGCGAGCTGCAGCCTCTGGACCTGTGCAGTCTGCTGGAAAAAGCGGGCCGTCTGGCCCCGGACATCCAGCGGTCACTGGAAATAGCGCTCACGACGGAGAGCGGGGGCATCGAGCACTGCACCGTCATGGGCGTTCCCGATGAGGCCGAACAGCTGCTGCTCCACCTCATCTCCAACGCGCTGCGGGCCTGCGATGCAGGCGGCAGGGTGTGGGTGAGCCTGAAACAGAAAAAGACCGGCGTCGTGCTCCGGGTGGAAGACAACGGCTGCGGCCTGATGGAGGAAGACCCCATCGAGAACAACCGCCGCTTCCTCAGCGGCGCAAAGCTGGGTCTCCGCATCTGTAAGCTCATCTGCCGCCGTGCAGGCTGGAAGCTGACGCTGACGGCCCGGCCGGGCGGCGGCACCCGGGCGCAGGTGGTGTTCCCGCTGGCATCCTGCGAGGACATCCCACCGGAAATGGAACTCCACTCCAGCGAGGAGAACGACATCCGCGCAGCGCGGTTCGCAAGCCGGGCGGCACAGGAGCTCCTTCTGCTGAGGAGATATTGAACGAGACAAAAAGGCATCTGCAATGCTGCCCGGGACGGCGCAGCGCAGATGCCTTTGCTTTTTGTGCGGGACAGGGAAGAGAGCAGAAAAATTGACAGACGGTAAAGAATCTTAGTAGAAACAGCCCGAAATCCACAGAAAAGTTTGCGAAATTAACAAAATGTTTAACTTTGCAAGATGATTTTACTGTTTTTAAGGTGTAAAATAATCCCGAATGATTGATTGTCAGCCGGATTTGGTTTATAATACCCGTGTATGCGAGTCTGAAATTTGATTCGTTAGCAAACAACTTCTGCCCGGGCCGGAGAGCCCTGTGTGCAGAGGGAGAGTGCATTGTCCTTCAGGAGGAAAAACAACTGTGAGAGTAGGTCTTGACATCGGCAGCACTACCATCAAATGCGTGGTGCTGGATGAAAACGATACCCTTTTATATTCGACGTATGAGCGCCACTACAGCCACATTCTGGAAAAGGCGCAGGAGCTGCTGCGCCGCATCGACGCAGAGCAGCTGCATGGCCGGAAAGCGCTGCTCAGCATCTCCGGCTCCGCCGGCATGGGCCTGGCCGACAGCTGCGGCGTGCCTTTCGTGCAGGAGGTGTTTTCCACCCGCGTGGCGGTCAAAAAGTTCGTCCCTGCGACGGACTGCGTCATCGAGCTGGGCGGTGAGGATGCAAAGATCCTGTTCCTGACCAACGGCACCGAAGTCCGCATGAACGGCAGCTGCGCCGGCGGCACGGGCGCTTTCATCGACCAGATGGCGACGCTGCTCAAGATGAGTGCCGATGAGATGAACAAGGCGGCCGAACAGGCCACCCGTACATACACCATCGCATCCCGCTGCGGCGTTTTCGCCAAGAGCGACGTGCAGCCCCTCATCAATCAGGGCGCAAAGACCGAGGACATCGCGGCCAGCATCTACAAGGCCGTGGTCAACCAGACCATCGCCGGTCTGGCACAGGGACGCCCCATTCAGGGCAATATCCTCTATCTGGGCGGTCCGCTGACCTTCAGCACCGTGCTGCGCAAGAGCTTCGACGAGGCACTGGGCGTCACCGGTACCTGCCCCGAGAACAGCCTGCTCTACGTCGCGCTGGGCGCTGCCCTCTACGCCGACAAGGAGTTCGTCCTCTCGGACGTGGCCGCTGCGCTGGATGAGTACGCCGCCACGGCGACCTACGCCAGCGAGCCGCCCCTCTTCGCCAACAAGGAAGAGTACGAGGCATTCCATGCCCGCCATATGTCCCACAGCGTGCCGCGGGTGGCGTTCGGCGCCCAGTGCGGCCCGGTGCATATCGGCATCGACTCCGGCTCCACCACCGTCAAGCTGGTGGTGGTGGACGAGAAGAGCCAGATCCTCTACACCAACTATCAGCCCAACTTGGGCAACCCGCTGCCCCTGATCCGGGAGCAGCTGCTCAAAATTTACAAGGAGCACCCGGGCCTGCAGGTGGCCAGCGTGACCACCACCGGCTACGGCGAAGAGCTGGTGAAGAACGCCTTCCGCTGCGACTACGGTCTGGTGGAAACGGTGGCGCACTTTACCGCTGCAAAATACTTTATGCCGGATGTGGATTTCATCATCGACATCGGCGGTCAGGACATGAAGTGCTTCAAGATCGAAGATGGTGCCATCAGCAACATCTTCCTGAACGAAGCATGTTCCTCCGGCTGTGGCAGCTTTTTGCAGACCTTTGCACAGGCACTGGGCTATGACGTGAAGAAATTTGCAAGCCTTGGCCTGTTTGCAGACCGCCCGGTGGATCTGGGCAGCCGCTGCACCGTGTTCATGAACAGCTCGGTCAAGCAGGCCCAGAAGGACGGCGCCAGCATCGAGAACATCTCGGCTGGTCTGTCCATCAGCGTGGTCAAGAACGCACTGTACAAGGTCATCCGCGCATCCAGCCCGGAAGAGCTGGGCCGCAAGATCGTGGTGCAGGGCGGTACCTTTTATAATGAAGCCGTGCTGCGCGCCTTTGAAAAGGAGATGGGCGTGGAGGTCATCCGCCCGGACATTGCCGGCTTGATGGGCGCTTACGGTGCGGCTCTGTTCGGCCTGCGCCAGAGCCAGAAGGCCCACAAGACTGCTTCTGCCATGATGAACGAGCAGGAGCTGGAAGCCTTTGCGCAGAAGGTGGTCAGCGTCAAGTGCGGCGGCTGCGGCAACCACTGCCAGCTCACCGTCAACACCTTTGCGGATGGCCGCAAGTACATCTCCGGCAACCGCTGCGACAAGCCCGTGACCGGCAAGAGCGCCGACGACAGCCTGAACCTCTACGCCTACAAGCAGCAGCTTCTGGCCGAGTACAAGCCGGTGGCCGGCAAGCGCGGCTCCATCGGCATCCCGCTGTGTCTGGGCTTCTACGAGCTGCTGCCCTTCTGGTGGGCCTTCTGGACAAAGCTTGGCTTTGCCGTGCACACCAGCCCGGTGTCCAGCCGCGGCCTGTACCTCGCCGGTCAGGCTACTATCCCCAGCGATACCGCCTGCTTCCCGGCAAAGCTGAGCCACGGCCACATCAAGGCCCTGAGCCAGATGCAGCTGGACGCTATTTTCTACCCCTGCCTGACCTACAATGTGGACGAGGGCCTGGGCGACAACCATTATAACTGCCCGGTGGTGGCCTACTACCCCGAGGTTCTGGCAGGCAACTGCCCGGAGCTGGAGGGCACCAAGTTCATCTATGACTATGTGGGCATCCACCGCCCTAAGGACTTTGTGCACAAGATGGCAAAGAACATCCTGCCCAAGTACTTTGGCGGCATCTCGGAAAAAGAGGTGCAGGCCGCAGCAGATGCCGCCTATGCGGAATACGAGTCCCACATGGCAAAGATCCGCGTGAAGGGCAGCGAGATCATCGATGAAGCCCGCCGTCAGGGCAAGCGCATCATCGTGCTGGCAGGCCGCCCCTACCATGTGGACCCCGAGGTGAACCACGGCATCGACCGCCTCATCACCCGCCACGGTGCTGCCGTTGTTACCGAGGACAGCATTTCCAACCGGGTGCAGAAGTTCCCCACCAGTGTACTGAACCAGTGGACCTACCACAGCCGCCTGTATGCCGCCGCCAAGTACTGTACCACCCAGAAGGATATGGATCTGGTGCAGCTGGTGTCCTTTGGCTGCGGCGTGGATGCCATCACCACCGACGAGACCCGCGAGATCCTGCAGGAGGGCGGCAAGCTCTACACCCAGCTCAAGATCGACGAGATCACCAATCTGGGTGCCGTGAATATCCGCCTGCGCAGTCTGTTCGCCGCTCTGGATGAGCGCGACGAGGTAGCCGCAGAAAAGGCAGAATAAAATAGAGATAAAGCAAAAAGCTTTTTAAGAAAGCAACATAGGAGGAACCTATGGAATACAATTATCCCAAATTTACTCCGGAGATGAAGAAGACCCACACCATCCTCATCCCCAACATGGCCATTACCCAGTTCCGCCTGCTGGAGTACGCCCTGCGCTACGACGGCTACAAGTGCGAGATCCTGGGCAACTGCGGCAGTGCCGTGGCACAGCTGGGCCTGAAATATGTCCACAACGATACCTGCTATCCGGCCCTGCTGGTCATTGGCCAGTTCCTGGACGCACTGAACAGCGGCAAATATGATCTGGATCACACTGCGCTGCTCATCACCCAGACCGGCGGCGGCTGCCGTGCTTCCAACTACATCCATCTGCTGCGCAAGGCACTGGTCAAGGCCGGTTACCCGCAGATCCCGGTGGCCAGCCTGAACTTTTCCGGCCTGGAAAAGGACAGCGGCTTCCAGATGACCATCCCGCTGGCCCGCCGCGCACTGGCCTGCATCTTCTACGGTGACATGCTGTGCGCCCTGCGCAATCAGGTGGCCCCTTATGAGAACGAGAAGGGTGCTGCCGACAAGATGGTGGACCTGTGGGTCACCCGTCTGGGCCGGGTCCTGCTGGCCGGCAAGGGCTACACCGCCAAGGAGATGAAGCACACCTTCCCGCTCATTGCAGCCGACTTTGCCAACATCCCGGTCACCCGGGTGCCCAAGGTCAAGGTGGGCGTGGTCGGTGAGATCTACGTCAAGTACAGCCCGCTGGGCAACAACGACCTGCAGAAGTTCCTCGAGAGCCAGGACTGCGAGGTCAACTTCCCGGGTCTGATGGGCTTCGTGCAGTATTGCATCTTCAACATGGGCGAGGACCATGTCCTCTACGGCGGCAAGCTGGCCATGAAGATGGGGACCGACCAGCTGCTCAACTGGCTGGACAGCGTGGAGCGCTCCATGCTCAAGGCCGAGGCCGACGCCGGTTTCTACGCCCCCGGCCCCTTCAAGGAGCTGGTGGAAAAGCCCGAGGGCATCATCTCGCTGGGGGCCAAGATGGGCGAGGGCTGGCTGCTGACGGCTGAGATGATCGAGCTGGTACAGGGCGGTTACGGCAACATCGTCTGCGCACAGCCTTTTGGCTGCCTGCCGAACCACATCGTGGGCAAGGGCATGGTAAACAAGATCCGCGCGATGTACCCCAGCGCCAACATCACCCCCATCGACTACGACCCCAGCGCCACCAAGGTCAATCAGGAGAACCGCATCAAACTGATGCTGGCCGTAGCAAAGGAGCGTCTGAACGCTCCTGCCGAGGCGAAGCCGCTGACCGCCGAGGAGATCGCGGGCGGTGCGCCCAGCCTCTCTCACGTCTGAGAAACTACAGAAGAAACAAAGAAGCCGCACGGTACAGTTTTTCGCTGTACTGTGCGGCTTTTCTTATGCGCCGGAACGCTTATTTCTTGTGATACTTGCGGTCTTCCTGCTCATAGGCAGGCTCGCAGGTGAGGTACATCCCCAGACGCTTGATGGTGTCCGTATCCACGCTGGACAGGATGACCGTGGAGTGCATGTCGCAGCCCTTGAGCTTGGAGAGCTGCTGCAGAGCGACAGCAGCCGTCTCATTCTCGGCGGCAGAGCTGGACAGCGCGATCAGGATCTCATCGGTGTGCAGGCGGGGATTCCGGCTGCCGAGGTAGTTGGTCTTGAGGGTCTGGATGGGCTCGATGGCGCGGGCGGAGACCAGGTCGATCTCATGGTCGATGCCGGCCAGCTTCTTGAGGGCATTGAGCAGGGCAGAAGAGGCTGCGCCCAGCAGGGGACCGTTCTTGCCGGTGACGACGGTGCCGTCCGGCAGCTCGATGGCGGCAGCGGGTGCGCCGCCGGTGCGCTCAGCCACGGCGTGAGCCTGCTTTTCCACGGCACGGTCGCCGACAGCCAGACCGGCCTGATTCAGCAGCAGCTCCAGTTTGAAGATCTCACTGTCCACGTTCTTGCCGGTCTTGTGGTCGCAGAGGGCCTTGAAATAGCGGCGGATGATCTCGTTACGGGAGGCCTCGCGGCAGACTTCGTCGTCCACGATGCAGTTGCCGGCCATGTTCACACCCATGTCCGTGGGGGACTTGTAGGGGCTCTTGCCTGCGATGAGCTCGAACATCGCGTTGACCACCGGGAAGATCTCGATGTCGCGGTTGTAGTTGACGGTGGTGACGCCGTAGGCCTCCAGATGGAAGGGGTCGATCATGTTCACGTCGTTCAGGTCGGCGGTAGCGGCCTCGTAGGCGAGGTTGACCGGGTGCTTGAGGGGCAGGTTCCAGATGGGGAAGGTCTCGAACTTGGCATAACCGGCCTTGACGCCCCGCTTGTGCTCGTGGTAGAGCTGGGACAGGCAGGTGGCCATCTTGCCGCTGCCGGGGCCGGGGGCCGTGATGACGACGAGGGGACGCTGGGTCTCGATGTAGTCGTTCTTGCCGTAGCCCTCGTCGCTGACGATGCGGGCCACGTCGTTGGGGTAGCCGGGGATCTTATAGTGGCGGAAGGTGCGCACGCCCACGCTGTTCAGCTTGTGCTCAAAGGCTTCGACTTCGGGGGCGGCGGTGTACATGGTCACGCAGACGCTGCCCACGAACAGGCCCATGCCCTGGAAGGCGTCGATAAGGCGGAGAACGTCGAGGTCGTAGGTGATGCCGTAGTCGCCGCGCACCTTGCTGCTGATGATGTCCTGCGCGCTGATGACGATGACGATCTCGGCCTGCTCCTTGAGCTGCAGCAGCATCTGCAGCTTGGAGTCCGGCTCAAAGCCCGGCAGCACGCGGGAGGCGTGGTAGTCGTCGAACAGCTTGCCGCCAAACTCGAGATAGAGCTTGTTGTCGAACTGTGCGATGCGCTCCCGGATGTGCTGGGACTGCATCTGAAGATATTTCGCGTTGTCAAAGCCTTTTTTCATGGAATGCTCCTCTTCCTGATTCTACAACTTCATCTCCGGCACGTCGGTGGTGCGGTGGGCCGGAGGGTCACACAAACACTCTATAGTATAGCATACGACAGGCTTCGGCGCAATTATTTTTTGAGATCCTCCTCGTGCTCCAGGTGCTCAAATTCTTCCAGCTCCTCAATGTCCTCTTTCAGGAACATCAGGCAGAAGCTGATAAAGAGCAGCAGGCAGGAAAGCCAGATGGCCCGGCTGCCCATGGGGGCCAGTGCAAGGCTGCCAAGGCCGGCACCCAGTGCGAACAGGAAGATGATGGCGAAGTAGTGAAGTGCCTTGCCGAAGGCTTTGGTGTTGCCGCCCACCAGCCATGCGCAGAGGGAATCCATGCCGCTGCGCAGATTGCCGATGCACATGGTGCTGGCGAAGGCATAGCCGTTCACCTTGCGGAAGGATTGTACCTGCATGGCGCAGGAGAAGGAGACGAGGGAGTTGGCCAGAAGATTCAGCTCCTGAGGCAAAAAGCCCACGACGAAGAGCATCAGGATCTCGAACAGCACCACCAGCTGACGCCAGTGGAGCCACTGCATCCGCTTGAGCTTGAGGCGGATGAACTCGGCCACAAAAATGCCCAGCGCAAAGGCGCAAAGGGGAATCAGGTAGCGCAGTGCCTCGCCCCACTTGCCCGCAAACAGCTTGACGGCCATCAGCACGATGTTGCCGGTCTGGGCGTTGGCGAAGACCTTGCCGCGGTATAAATAGGTATAAACATCCTGTAAGCCGCCCGAGACGGAGAGAAACAGAGCGGTGATAAAAGCTTCGGACATCTGTCCGTGAGGTTTGAGAGATGGCATAAAAGCTCCTCCTTGTATCCAGAAAATAATTCCATGCCATACTATAGCGCAAAACCGGCGTTTTGTCAAAAACTTCGCCATATTTTTTATAGATAATGACGATTCCGGGCGGGTATCGCAGGATGCGCTTTGTTTTGCAATGCGGCGCAGACTGTGGTAGAATACAGAAAACAGCTTTTTTCAGGAGAAGGAGGGGCTTTCTGTATGCCCAATATCATCGAGATCACGGATTTCCACGCGCCGGAGCTGGACCCTTATGCCCGGCTGACCCAGAACCAGCTGCGCAATCGCCTCGAGCCGGAGAAAGGCATCTTTATCGCCGAGAGCCCCAAGGTCATCGACCGTGCGCTGGACGCAGGCTACAAGCCCGTGTCCCTGCTGATGGAGCGCAAGCAGATCACCGGCCCGGCAGCGGGCATCCTGAGCCGCTGCGGCGACGCGCCGGTGTACACGGCAGATCGGGAGATGCTGGCAGAGCTCACCGGCTTTGAGCTGACCCGGGGCGTCCTCTGCGCCTTCCGCCGCCCGGCACCCCGCCCGGTGGAAGAACTCTGTAAAAACGCCCGCCGGGTGGCCGTGCTGGAGGGCATCGTGGACTCCACCAATGTGGGGGCCATCTTCCGCTCGGCGGCGGCGCTGAACATGGACGCTGTCCTCATCAACCCTTCCTGCTGCGACCCGCTCTGCCGCCGCGCCGTCCGCGTCAGCATGGGTACGGTGTTCCAGGTACCCTGGGGGCAGTTGGGCGAGACCCCGGCAGACTGGCCGGAGAAGGGAATGGACATCCTCCACTCCCTCGGCTTCAAGACCGCCGCGATGGCCCTCAGCGACCGCTCGGTGAGCATCGACGACGAGCAGCTTGCAAAAGAGCCGAAGCTTGCCATCGTGCTTGGCACCGAGGGCGACGGCCTCGCCGCCGACACCATCGCTTCCTGCGACTACACGGTCAAGATCCCCATGTCCCACGGCGTGGATTCGCTGAATGTCGCTGCCGCCAGCGCCGTAGCCTTCTGGCAGCTGGGCAAACAATAAACGAAAAAGGAATGCCTCCCCGCCGGGGAGGCATTATTTTTTATGCTCAGATACTTGCTAAGAATCGCTCAAAGCCTGCGCGGCCTGCCGTGTCCATCTTGTAGACGCCGGCGTCTACGAGGACTTCGGCAAAGACATGGCCGATCTCGTCCTGCAGGATGGTGTGGACATTTTCGGCGTTCAGCTCCGGATGGCGGGCGAGGATGTCCATCGCCCACTCGGCGTGCTTCTGGATGTTCTCGCCGTACTCGGCGGCGGGGGTGTGGGCCACGAGGGCGGCTTCCACATCGGTCATCTCGGCTTTCAGGCGGCTGGGCAGAACGGCCAGACCCATGACCTCGATGAGGCCGATGTTCTCCTTCTTGATGTGGTGGAGCTTTGCGTGGGGGTGATAGACGCCCAGCGGATGCTCCGGCGTGGTGATGTTGTTGCGCAGCACCAGATCCAGCTGGAACTTGCCGTCCCGCATCCGGGCGATGGGGGTGATGGTGTTGTGGGGCTCGCCGTCGGTCTCGGCGTAGACAAAGCAGCTCTCGTCGGTGTAGCCCCGCCATGCGGTCAGGATCTTGTCGGCCAACTCCACGAGGCGCTCGTCATCGGCGCAGGTCAGCCGGATGCAGCTCATGGGCCAGTGGACGATGCCGGCCTCCACGTCCTCAAAGCCGGGGAAGACCCATGCCTTCTCGATGGGGGCTTTGGCCATGGCGAACTCGTAGTGGCCGCCCTGAAAGTGGTCATGGCTCAGGATGCTGCCGCCCACGATGGGCAGGTCGGCATTGCTGCCCACGAAGTAGTGGGGGAAGAGGGCCACGAAGTCCAGCAGCTTGCGGAAGGTGGCACGCTCGATCTTCATGGGGGTGTGCTGGCTGTTGAAGACGATGCAGTGCTCGTTGTAGCTGTCTCTTATACACATCTGACGCTGCCGACGAAGCTAGAAG
>OWIP01001821.1_pt1 | contig 12443 bp, 8 predicted proteins | sample 1732581 | NCBI WGS metagenome assembly OWIP01 (sample SAMN05065731, study PRJEB22554) | human gut metagenome | biome: ENVO:2100002; feature: ENVO:00000062; material: ENVO:00002003 | host: Homo sapiens | place: USA
AATCTTCAAAGCTTTCATACTTTAAAAATTCTCTGGTTAATGAGCCGTTGAACCGTTCTTCCTTGCCCTGTGTCTGCGGATGGAATATGCGCCCGTGTAAAGTCAATATTCCCAGCTCCATAAACCAAACTTCAAATCTTGAAAATCCCGTAGACTGAGATGTTCCCCATGGCGTGCCGTTATCACAAAGAAATGAAAACGGCATGCCGTATTTCAAAAAAATATGCTCCATTTGCTGCCTTACCTCTATGTATGTTTCCCCGGCGAGCGGTGCACAGCAAAGGCTGAATCTTGAGCAATCATCAATGATATCAAGCGGATGACATCTTGCTCCGTTTCTCATGGCAAAATGTCCTTTAAAATCAGCCTGCCACATTTCATTGGGTTCACTTTTTTCAAATCTGACATAAGGCGTTGCAATCTGACTTGCTTCCTTTGTTATCAACCCATTGCGTTTTAAAATATCATTGATGGTTCTTGGACAAGGAATATCCGTTATCCCCTCATCACGAAGCATACGGTGTATTTTAGTTGCACCTATCGCAGGATACTTTTTCCTGTATTCTACAATGAATTTCTCTACTTCATCATCTGTCTTGTTGCCAACAATATGCGGCGCTCTACTTTGATCACATAGCGGTTGACCGTTCAGGTAACGTTCAATCCATTTGTCACCGGTGGGTCGGCTTATTCCATATTCCCGGCACAATTCGGCTTTGCTTTTTTCGTGTGACAACACTCTTTTTACAAATTCTTCTCTCATAGTTACTATTACTTTCTCTTCCCAAGGCATAAACTTTGACTCCTTTCGAATTTTATGCCTCTATTTTATCATAAATATGTAAACTATGTCCTTGCACATTCTGTAAACTATGTTATCACACTATACAGGCTTGCCCCTCCCGAAATACAATTGATTATACATTCGCCGTTTGCAAAGCAGAAGCTGCATTAAATACTGCGATTTAAGCTGTTTCGTTTGTATATATTGCAAACGCCGCATTTCCATTATTCCGCTCCGTTTAGTATGTTTCCCTTGACTAATCGCCCCGTTTAATGTACAATATAATAGAGCAAATATGCAGACAGCACGCACTTCGTGCCATATATTCTGCCTCCCGGCAGTCAAAAATCAATATATGGTTATACTGCACAAAAAACATTCGTATTTTTTTACTTATCCGATACACAGAATTTTCATTTCGAGTGAAACTTTTTCTGAAATTCAGCCTACTACAAAGTAGGTGACAAAGTGAGGTGAGCCGATGGGCGCAGAGATTCACGGAGGTCACGAGAATAACGAAGAATATTTCAACCGTGTCTACAACGAAACCTGTAGGTCCGTTTCCCGTTTTGTAGTCAGCAAATGCGGAAATATGGAAGATGCGGAAGATATTATTCAGAATGTCTATACACGTTTCTTCAAGCGCATAAGCGAAAAAGGATATGAGGACATCGAAAGCCCCGAGGCTTTCCTTATAAATATAGCGAAGTTTGAATGCCGCACCTATTTTTCGGACAGGAAGAAGGATGACAAGGTTTCCTCCTTTTCCGACTATACCGAAGAAGAAATGGTCGCTATCGAACGGGAGATGTCCAAGCCTCAGCAACGGCTTGAGGACGTTATCAGTAACAAGATCGTTGCGAAACAGATTTTCGATGACATAATGAAGACCGATGAACTGACAGGTCAGATATTCTATCTTCATTTTGCGTGTGATATGAAGCTGGAGGACGTAGCGAAGGCGCTTGATGTCAAGCTGTCTACCGTTAAAAACAAACTCTATCGCACAATAGAAAAACAAAAGAAAAAATTCAAATTATAACGACTTACGGAAGGGGGCTTTCAGATGAATACAAACGAGTTTTACAAAGAGCTGATGAGCGAGTATTCGTTTGATTATGAGAAGATAAGAAAAGCCGCTATGGGTAAGTCTGTACAGGCTAAAAAGAGCAGGCTGAAAACGGTTTGGCTTTCTGTGGCAGGAGCCGCAGCCGCCGTAGCTATCACATTTTCAAGCGTTGCCCTGCTGAATTCCGGCAGTCCTGTTGTTGTTTCACCGACAACCTCGATAAGTGCGGAAGACCGTTTCAGAATGGCTATGGAGGCATACAGCAAGGCGGATGAAAACACGGAAGACGTTTTCCTTTACGTTACCTTCAGAAATACAGTAACGCCCGAAGAAATGCAGAGCATTTTAGCTAAGGCAGACAGCAAGGGCAACATCCGTGTTACAGAGGTTTATCTTTCCGATAACACAAAGGTAAAGGGTAGCGAGGCTATCGCCGCATTGTTCGAGGAGAACGCTAAGGATATTACAGCAGTAAAGGTATATTGCCCCGGCAACTTCCTGAAAAAGCTGACAGCGCTTGACGGCGTTTACCTTGTCGAAACGGAAGATTCCTTCTCAAAAGATGATTTTTCTGCGATAGATACAAGCAGCGAGTACGATTATTACCCCGACTACAGCACAACCGAGCCGGTAGCACCGCCCGATGCTGTTCCCGGAGATACGACTAACGTAGCCGAGTAAAAATTTCTCCCTATATATTATAATAGTATACCGCCTGTAAGACTTAACGGTTTTACAGGCGGTTTTTGCATTTTGCAAACGCCGTGTAATCGTTTTAACAAAATTTGCGGATAAGCCTGTTTTGCTATTGACTTTTTCCGTGAAAACCATTACAATATGATTGACACAATAATAAACGGCTGTCCGCATCTCAAAAAAACGGGCAGTCAGGGAAAGAAAGGTACCTATGAAGAAAAGAATGCTCGCCGCAATTTTAAGCGGCATAATGGTGATAACGGGAATTTCCGCCTGCTCGGGAAATGCCGCAACATCATCTGAAAACAGCTCGGCTTCAACGACAACAGCTGCTACAACAACAGCTACTACAACAACGAAAGCCGAAACAACAGTGGCAACTACCACAACAAAGGCAGAAACAACGACCGTGGCCACAACCACAACCACAACCACAACTACAACGACAACAACGAAGCCGGAAACCGTTGCAACCACAACGACCACAACAAAGAAGCCGGAAACCACCACCGCAAAACCGGCAACAACCACAACAAAGAAGACCGAGCCTGCACCTGCCGCAACAAAAGGCGACTCTGTCAAGTTCTCACAGAACTTAATGCCCGGCTGGAATCTCGGCAATCAGCTTGAGGCAAACTCGGGCGGAACACCGAGCGAAACAGCGTGGGGCAACCCCACAATTACCGAAAAGCTCATCAAGCAGGTAAAGGCACAGGGCTTCAAGTCTATCCGTATCCCCGTATCATATCTTTCGAAGATAGGCGCAGGCCCCAACTACACTATCGACTCAAAGTGGTTCGACAGAGTACAGGAAGTAGTCGATATGTGCATTGATAACGGACTTTATGCTATAATCAACGTTCACGGCGACGGCTACTACAGCATAAAAGGCGGCTGGCTTCTCTGCGGCGAACCCGCTTCCGAGCAGAAGACTATAAAAGCAAAGTACAAAAAGGTATGGGAGCAGATAGCAAAACGCTTCAAGAACTATGACGATCACCTCGTATTCGAGTCAATGAACGAAGAATTTGACGGAACATACAACAACCCCAATCCCGAATACTACAACAACATCAACGCATACAACCAGATTTTCGTTGATACGGTAAGAAAAGCAGGCGGCAAGAACAACAACCGTTATCTGCTTGTTCCCGGCTGGAACACCGACATTAATTACACTGCCGGTGATTATGGCTTCAAGATCCCGAATGACAGCACCGGCAGATTAATGATTTCTGTTCATTACTATGACCCGTGGAAATTCTGCGGCGGTGAAGAAGCACCGGGCATATTCAGATGGGGCGACAGCATAAAAGGTCAGGCTATCCGCAACAGAGGTGAAAAGCACACAGACGCTAAGTTTGATCAGCTATATGATGCCTTCATCAGTAAGGGCTACGGCGTGATAATCGGCGAGTACGGCGCTATAGATAAGACCTATAAGGATAGCCGCAGCACAGCTTACCGTGCTTATTTCGCAGAGTATGTGAATTATGCCGCTCACAAGAGAAATATCGTAACGGTTTACTGGGATAACGGCTATAACGGCGATAACGGCTTCGGCTTATTCGACCGTAAAAACTGCAAGGTTACACAGCCCGAAATAATCAAGGGTATCATAAACGGCGCAAAGGCAACTAAAGCACCGAAGGCTGTGACAAAATAATCATTGCCGCAGGCTGAAAAAATTTGTATAATTTTCCGCTTGCTTTTTCGGAAGAAATGTAGTATAGTAGTCTTTACAAAAAGAAGAAAGGAATGATACTTATTATGAAGAAATTAACCTCTGCGGTTACAGCCGCAGCAATGTCGATATTACTGGGTATTACCTGCTTCGCTGAAGAGATCGGCGCAAGCACAGTAGTCGGAGCAAGCAGCGGCAACACAAACACAGGCGTTCAGTTCGACCCGACAATATATATTGTTTGCGGTGTTGCTCTTGCAGTTGTTATCGCCGTAGGCATTATAACAGCCGTACTCAGTAAGAAGAAAAAGAATAAGTAATTTCTTTGCGAGCCTCCCACACAGGAGGCTCGTTCCAGTCTGTCGAAAAACTTCTATCGTTGATAAAAATGGGGTCGCAGGGGCGAAGCCCCCGACAGGGTCTAGGGGCGGTAGCCCCAGTAATATAGCCCCTTTCCGGGGGAAAGGGGTTTGGGGATAGGGATTGAGGACAAGCACTTTTTTTGAAAAAACATACTTTCCCCACAATCTGCGAGCCTCTCACACACGAGGCTCGTTCTTCTTTTCACAATATCACCATAAACTTTCAGCAAAGCTACACCATATCCCACTGTTTATCAGCATAAAATGGAAAATATTCGCTTGACTTTTTCAGCTTTTTGGGATATACTATATCGTGTACAAAGAAATAACAGTACATCTCAGACGACAGCAGTACAGCGTTACTCTACTGTCGCACGGAGGGTAAAAATGAAAAGATACGCAGTCACTTTGTTTATTGCGGCGCTGACTTTAGCTTTGGTGCCGGCTTTAAGCGGATGCGGCTCGGATAACACATCATCGGACAATTCAACACCAGACATAACATCAACAACACCGCAGAGTACCGGCTCAGAACCTTCGTCACAGCAGACAACGGTATCGGATATAATATCGCTCCCAGAAAGCTCTGATAACAGCAGTACAATAAATGACCTTCGCACTCAGATAGTGTCGACCGCCGAGGCTCTTGTCGGAGTCGATTATGTCAGCGGTATGGCAACGCCTGAGCAGGGCTTCGATAATTCGGGACTTATATACTATGTCCTTCGTGAAAACGGCTTTATCAATTGTCCGAGAGGAACAGCCGCACAGAAAGAAATGGGTACGACCGTACCGCTCAGCGAGATTGAGCCGGGCGACATCCTTTTCTTTACCGATAAAGATTCAGAAACAGGCGAGATGATTGACTTCGCCGGAATATATACAGGCAACGACCGACTTATTTACAGCCCTTATCCGGGTGAAAAAGTAAAGTTTGCCGACCTTAACAGCTCTTATTGGCAAAACTGCTTCAGTTGCGCTGTAAGAGTTGCATAAAACCGATTATGACATTGTCCTTCATATAAAACTACAGGAATGCCGTCTGCATTGCAGACGGTGTTTTTGTATATTTTGGGAATGGTCATGAAAAGGTCGGATTTTGTTACCCTTTTGTAACCGTTGTAACCGTTTTGTAACCATTTGTAACCGAATTGTTACCATATTGTAACCGAATTTTAATTGAATTTCGGATTTTTTGTGATATACTTAAATCAAGGCGTGAATATCATGATTACCGCCGCATAAACGGTAAATTTACCGACATTACGGCGGACGATTGAAATTGACGCTTGATTTAAAGTTTCCCTCATTCCCAAACAGATTTGAAGCATCCCGTAAAAACACATCAGCATATGAAAAAGTCACACTATCGCTTCCTTTTATATCATAAAATATAAGTTGAACGTTTTCACATCGTTATAAAATCACTTCCGCAGTTTTTCAGAATTTTTTCCAACCTTTATATTGCTGCTTGACAGCAAAATTCTCCTCACATATAGACTTTACCCCGTCGCTTTCCGATGGGGTAAAATCTTTTTGTGTTTAATTGCTTTTTGGCTTGATTTTCATTGTTCAAACTGTTACAATAAGACTAACGATTCATATTCATCTCAGAAGCCGAAAGGAAACACAGATATGAAAAAACGCAGAATTTTATTCAACGATAACTGGAGATTTACCCTAACCGAACCGGACAGTGACGGAAAGACGCTTGAAAACGCACATTGGTATAATGTTGAGATACCGCACGACTGGCTTATCGGCGATACAGCAAATCTCTATAAGTCCGGCTGTGGCTGGTACGAGAAGTATTTCACCGTAGACGCTCTCGGAGAAGACGATTGCTATATCCTGATATTTGACGGAGTATATATGGATACTACCGTTTATGTAAACGATAAGGAAGTCGGCAAGTGGAAGTACGGCTATACATCATTCAGCTTTGATATAACCGATGCTCTGAAAAACGGCGAAAACCGCATTTTAGTCAGAGTAAACCATAAATCCCCGAATACCCGCTGGTACAGCGGAGCCGGAATATACAGAAACGTGTGGCTCAGAAAAACCTCACGCCGTAATATCGTTGAAAACGGTGTCTATATCAGCGCAAAGTGCAGTGACGCAGACCGCAGAGAACACGGCAAATGGAAGACTACTGTACAGATAAGCCTTTCCGACACGGTCTGCGGCTTGATTTCATATACATTAAGAGATCCCGAAGACAGAGAGGTTTACGTTTGCGAACGCAGACTTTGCGGCAAGAACGATAAGCTGGTGTTCTATATGGACGCTCCTAAATTATGGGATACGATCACACCCAATTTATATACCCTGTCCGTGATACTTTATGACGATAACGGAAACAGGCTTGATGATACCGTTGAAAAATTCGGCTTCAGAACCACAAAATTCAGTGCAAACGAGGGCTTTTTGTTAAACGGTATGCACCTCAAGCTGAACGGTGTTTGTATGCACCATGACTTAGGCGCACTCGGCGCTGCGGTAAATTACGATGCTACCCGCCGACAGCTTGAAAAGCTGAAGAATATGGGCGTAAACGCTATCCGCACCAGCCATAACCCCCCGTCAAGAGAGCTTATGGAGCTTTGCGATAAAATGGGCTTCCTCGTTGACAGCGAAATATTCGATATGTGGGAGCTTGCCAAGAACGAGAACGATTACCACCGTTTTTTCCCGGACTGGTATAAGAAGGATGTTGAAGCGTGGATAAAACGTGACCGTAATCACCCGTCGGTTATAATGTGGAGCATAGGCAACGAAATATACGATACGCATAAAAGCCCCAGAGGACTTGAGGTTGCTAAGATGCTTTGCGAGGAGGTCGAAAAGAACGACCCTATGCACAATGCCCCGCCCACGATAGCCTCAAACTATATGCAGTGGGAAAACGCACAGAATGTAGCTGATTATCTGAAGCTTGCAGGCTATAACTATGCGGAAAAGCTGTATGACGAGCATCACGAAAAGCATCCCGACTGGGTCATTTACGGCAGTGAAACCGCCTCGACGGTACGCTCAAGAGGCATATACCACTTCCCCTATGATACAGGCTTACTGGTATATGACGATCTGCAATGCTCCGATCTCGGAAACAGCGTTGTAAACTGGGGAGCATCTCCGCTCAGATCCTTTGCTATGGATGCCGCCGCAGAATATTCTATGGGACAGTTCGTATGGACAGGATTTGACTATATCGGCGAGCCTACCCCCTACAATACCAAGAACTCATACTTCGGCATCATAGATACCGCCGGCTTTGAAAAAGACTCGTTCTGGTTCTATAAATCGGTATGGGATATAGCCGAGGAAGAATCCTTCATTCACGTTTCCCCTTGTTGCTGGGATTTCAACGAGGGTCAGCTTATAGACGTGCTTGTTTATTCCGACCTTCCGTTTATCAGACTTCATTACTGCGGAGAGATGTATGAAGGCAAGGTGATAGATCACCTCACGGAAGACAAGCTTTGCGCCCGCTTCACAGTGCCGTTCCATAAGAACAAGCCGCTTGCGGTAAGAGGCTATCTCAGCCCCGACTGCGATGCTGACGATTACGAAAAGGAAACGGTTCTTTTCACCTCTCTTGATCCTCACAGCGTGAATATGACTCCCGATGTGAGTGAAATAGCGGCTGACGGAAGATCGCTTGCGTTTATTACCGTAACCGTTGACGATATAATGGGACAGGAAGTTCAGAATGCGGTAAACAGAATAAAGTTCACAGTAAAAGGCGCAGGCAGACTTGTAGGACTTGATAACGGCGACAGCACCGACTATGACAGCTATAAGGGCAATCACAGAAAGCTGTTCTCCGGAAAGCTTCTTGCGATAATCGAATCCACCTTTGAAACAGGCGATATAGTTATAACCGCCGAAAGCGAGGGTCTGAAGCCTAAAACGATAACGATAAAAGCGGTAGCCCCCGAAACAGAGCCGCAGGGAGTAAGCGTTGTCACTCAAAACGCATTCCCCGCAGTAACCACGCCCTACACAAATGAAATTCCCGTAAGAAAAATCGACCTTTCCGACAGTGAGCCTCGTACACTGACAAAGGAACGTGATACTGCCGAAATTTCAGTAAAGATATTCCCCGAAAACGCAACCTTCCGTGACATAGAGTTCAAATGCTGTACCGATAACGGAGTTGAGATCAGCTTTGCAAAGGTAGTTTCGTTTGACGGAAAGACGGCGACACTGAAAGCCTTCGGCGACGGCAAATTCCGCCTTAGAGCATATTCAAAGAACGGTACCGATATTCCGAAGATTATCTCCGAGCTTGAATATACGGCAGAAGGGCTTGGAAAAGCAGAAAAGGATCCTTATATCTTTATTGCCGCCTGCCTTTGCGATTTCTCGAATGTTCCTGTTACCACGATAGACAGAGGTTCGCTCGGCGGCTTTAACGGAAGAACGACCGTCGGCTTCAGTTCCGTTGATTTCGGCGGCGGCACAAAGAAGATTACGATAAGCGTCGGCAACAGCGGCGGCGGTGAAGATTATCCCGTAGAGTTGTATCTCGGCGATGCCGACAACGGCGGCAGATATATCGGCACATTCGCAATAAAGAATAACGGCGGCTGGGACAGAGCATACCCTCAGACCTTCGACTTGCCGTGCAGAATAAGCGGAACGCACGACATCAGCTTTGTTATCAATAATTCCTGCATATTCGGCGGCTTTGAGTTTGAAAAGTACGACCGTACCTATGCGGAAAACTCTGCGGCAGACAACGATAATCTGTACGGCGATGATTACAAGGTAAACGGCTCGTGCGTTGAGGAGATAGGCAACAACGTTGTTATCGAATTCAACGGCCTCGATTTCGCAGGCGGTACGGATAAGATAACCGTTACAGGCAGAACACCGCTCGATAACTGCACGATTCAGCTCAGAGTAAACGATGAGAACGGCAGCCAGACTACCCGTCTGCTCGAATTCCCCCACGCAGACGAGTACACACCGGTAACGTTTGACATCGAGCATATCGCAGGCAAGAACAACATTGCATTCGTATTCCTGCCCGGCACACAGTTCGATATGAAATCGTTCAGATTCACAAAAACCGAAGATTAAGCTAAAGCCACGGCAACTGCCGTGGCTTTTTCCCACACCCACCAACTAAAAACCACCTCTTTTTTCCAACCACACTATCATTTACACCCCTTCACTATAGACTTTTTGTGAAAAACATGCTATAATATAAACGATTATAAACAACTGCACCGTGTTTTAATGCTTTGACAACGCAAGCGGTCAGACACAAGGAGGTGTTCGGAGCAGATGACTTATGAAAAGTCCTGCGGCGGTATTGTTTACAGAAAATTTCACGGCAATACGGAAATATTGCTTATAAAGCACATCAAGTCGGGCTACTGGTCATTCCCGAAAGGACACGTTGAAAACGGCGAAACCGAGGAAGAAACCGCAAAACGTGAAATAAAGGAGGAAACCGGCATAGACGTTTATATTGACTCAGGCTTCAGAGAAACGGTTACATATTCGCCACGCAAGGACGCAAAAAAGGAAGTTGTGTATTTTGTCGCCCGTGCAAGAAATTATGATTACACCCCCCAGCTTGAAGAAATTTCGGAGATACGCTGGGTAGGTATAGGACAGGCACATAACCTGCTCGTCTATGACAACGATAAGCTGATAGTAAATAAGGCAAAGAGCTTTATCGCACTTATGAAATGAAGAAATTGTGTTTTGAGTAAAAAGTAAAAGAAGAAAATGCGAAAGGAAACCCACATGACATACGAACAGGCATTTGAATACGTCGGTTCTTTCACAAAATCCGGTACGCCTGTAAAGGACCTTATAAGATTTGTTATTCTTATGAGGCTTCTCGGCAATCCGCAAAACGAGCTTAAAATAGTTCACGTTGCAGGAACAAACGGAAAAGGAAGCGTATGCGAATATATAAGCAACGCTGTAAAAGCCGACAACAAGAGCGTAGGAAAATTCACATCGCCCTATATTGATTGCATTGAAGAACGTATACAGGTAAACGGCAAATATATCTCACGCCCTGCCTTTGCACTTCTTTGCGAGCAGGTGAAAAATGCCGTAGAGCAGACAGGCTTTGACGGATTTTCACAGTTTGAGATACTTTGTGCCATAGCCCTGCTTTATTTCTATAAGGAGCAGGTAGACGTTGCCGTTATAGAAACAGGCATAGGCGGACTTCTTGACTGCACTAACGTTGTAAATCCCACTGTCAGCGTTATAACATCGGTAGATTTCGACCATACCGATGTGCTTGGCGATACGCTTACCGAAATAGCACGTCACAAGGCAGGCATAATAAAGCCGTCCGTTCCGTGCATAGTATATCCGGGACAGGCAAAAGAGGTAATGCGTGTCATTGATGATAAATGCCGTGAGTATAACTGCGAAGAAATTATCCCCGATATGTCAAGAGTGCAGGTGCTCCATATGGATATTACCGATGTGTTCTTTTCATACAAGGGTATGAATTATCATCTCGTTATGTCCGGCGAACATCAGATAAAAAATGCACTGTGCGCCATAGAGGCTTGCCGTATACTGAATATAGAGTACAGCAGTGTGTTCACAGGACTTGAAAGATCCGCCCTCAGAGCCAGAATGGAGGAGGTAAGCGTGAACGGCGCTACCTGCATCATAGACGGCTCGCACAACCCCTCCGCAATGAGAGCCGCCGAAAAACTGCTGAGCTGCGACAAAAGAAAAATACACGGCGTAGTCGGTATGATGGCAAACAAGGACTGGCAGACCGCCCTTAAAATAATTCTCCCCCGCTTCGAAGATGTAATATTCGTTGACGGCTTTATGCCCGGATGCGTACCCGCTTCTCAGCTTACACGCTTTGCCATAGAGCAGGGAGTACGTGCTACCGCCTGCGGAGACCTTAACAGCGCAATTTCACAGGCAACGCTCAAGGCAGGAACAAAGGATATAGCGATGATAACAGGCTCGCTCTACCTTGCCTCCGCCGCCGAAAAGATAATCAGCAAGTAAATACGATCAAAGCCGCCCGATAACCGAGCGGCTTTATAAAAACAAAAACCGACCTTATATAAAAGGCCGGCACCTGACCGTCAAAAAACTATATATTTTTAAAATGGGGTTTGGGGCGTAGCCCCAAGGCGGGTCGCAGGGACGCCAGTCCCCGTATTCACCCCCTTTCCGGGGAAAGGGGGCAGGGGGATAGGGATAATAAATCAGAAGTTTATTTCAAAAACACACTTTTTCTATAAACTAAAACCGACCTTATATAAAAGGCCGGCACAATATCCATATAGCAACTTTACCTGTAAGCCGAGTTTTGTCGTGTGCGATCATCTATCTACGCCCTGCGTCGCCGCAGACCTCAAGCCACCTTAAATCGGGACCGCCGAGCAGACGGTTTACCCCCGAAACCAATCGGTGTTGCATCGGATAGGGTTTACAGACAGGAACAGTCGCCTGCCCCGTGGTGAGCTCTTACCTCGCCTTTCCACCCTTACACTGTAAAAACAATGCGGTATATTTCTGTTGCACTCGCCCTGGAGTCGCCTCCGGCTGCCGTTAACAGCTACCCTGCTCTGTGATGCTCGGACTTTCCTCACGGTTTTCACCCCGTGACCGCACAGTAAAGTTGCGATAGTTATTGTATCATATTTTCTTGTAAAAATCAAGATGGTTTTATAGACGATAGGTTAGTAGAAAAAGTGTGATTTTCAATATGAAGTGCAAATTTCTAGCCCTAACCCCAAACCCCTTCCCCGTGGTGAAGGGCTGTGTATGCTTGGTTGGCTTTGCGTCCTTGCAAAGCCCTTGGGCATACACGCCCGGCATCCATGCCGGGGC
>OWIP01001838.1_pt1 | contig 12321 bp, 8 predicted proteins | sample 1732581 | NCBI WGS metagenome assembly OWIP01 (sample SAMN05065731, study PRJEB22554) | human gut metagenome | biome: ENVO:2100002; feature: ENVO:00000062; material: ENVO:00002003 | host: Homo sapiens | place: USA
CGATGCGGCCTGCGCAGATGTAATCCAGCAGCAGAGCGCCCATCTCGTTGCCGGATACCAGCTCATAGCTGCCATCCGGGCACTTCATGGCAATGCCCACGCGGTCGGCATCGGGGTCGGTGGCCAGCATCAGATCGGCACCAGTCTTGGTTGCCAGCTCCAGACCCAGCTTCAGAGCCTCGAAAATTTCGGGGTTCGGGTAGGAGCAGGTGGTAAAGTAGCCGTTGGGGTACTCCTGCTCGGGCACGATGGTGATATCGGTGATGCCTATATCGTTCAGCACATGAGTGACAGGCACCAGACCGGAACCATTCAGCGGGCTGTACACCAGCTTCAGGCCGGCAGTCTTGCACAGGCCCGGGCGCACCTGACGGGCCTCAATGGCATCATACAGTGCCTTCTTGCAGTCGTCGCCCACAAAGCGGATCAGGCCCTGCTCCACGCCCTCGGCAAAGGAGATGTACTTTGCACCGGTCAGCACATCCGTCTTCTGGATCTCGTCGTACACGATGGCAGCAGCATCATCGGTCATCTGGCAGCCATCCGGGCCGTAGGCCTTGTAGCCGTTGTACTTGGCCGGGTTGTGAGAAGCCGTGACCATGATACCAGCATTGCACTGGTAGTAACGGGTAGCAAAGCTCAGTGCAGGCACAGGCATCAGAGCATCGTAAATGCGCACCTTGATACCGTTTGCCGCCAGAACGCCTGCGGCGGTCTTGGCAAAGATATCGCTCTTCAGGCGGCTGTCGTAGCTGATCGCCACAGTCTGGCTTCCGCCCTGAGTCTTGACCCAGTTTGCCAGACCCTGCGTGGCCTGACGCACAACATAGATATTCATACGGTTGGTGCCAGCGCCCAGAACGCCGCGCAGACCAGCGGTGCCAAACTTCAAAGCCACAGCAAAGCGGTCCTTGATCTCGTCGTCATTTCCCTCGATCTTGGCCAGCTCCGGCTTCAGATCAGCGTCTTCCAGCTCTGCAGCCATCCAGCGCTTATATTCATCCAAATACATCTTGCACACCTTACCTTTTGTAAATTTTTCCGCAAAAAAGAACAGGTTTGGTTAAACCTACTTATAATATAAACTCTCCGCATCCATGTGTCAATTGCGTAATCTGCAACAAGATTTGCAGTTCAAAACCGGCATATGGCACAAAATTCCAAGTTTTTCCCGGTAAAGTCGGGAACCATCCCGGCCTCGCCTGCATTTTCCAGCAGTTCATAACTCTGGCCTGCATCGTCCAGAACGTCCAGCCACTGCTCCAAACCGACGCTGTTTTCACACAGGTAGCGCAGCAGCTGCATTGCCCGGGCAAAACTGTCCTGCAGCAGCACCGCGCTGCGGCGCACCCGGCCATCCTGCTCCTGCCGCAGCTCCATTACAACGCCCTGCGCAGCGGCGGCACCGCAATATACAAGGGTGTGGGCATGCTGCAGCCCTTCCAGTTCTGAATATGTACGGATATAGCGGCAGTATTCTTTGCTCATCATGGAAAACTCTCTCCTCTCTATCGCATTGACATCTTTCCTGCCCTTTACTATAATGAATTCAGAAGCATTTTTGTGTCGAAGTATGACATAATCACCCAATATTTTCCACTTTTGCCAATTCTTTTCCGTCATATCATCCGCTGGGATAAGGGAGAACAACATGTATTCTGTTACCAGAAGCTTTGGTCTGAACGGCCTGAGCGGCTTTGCCGTGGCAGTGGAGGCCGACATTTCCGGCGGTCTGCCTGCATTTTCCATCGTGGGCCTGCCGGATTCCGCTGTGCGTGAAAGCGCCGACCGTGTGCGCGCCGCCATCAAAAATCTGGGCTTCAAGTTCCCGGACCGGCGCATTACCATCAATCTTGCCCCGGCGGATGTGCGCAAGACCGGCCCGGTGTACGACCTGCCGCTTCTGCTGGCAGTGCTCACTGCCAGCGGCCAGCTGGAGGATGTGCCTGCCGACGCGGCATTTCTGGGCGAACTGGCACTGGACGGCACCCTGCGGCCGGTTTCCGGCGTGCTGCCCATGGCGCTGGCTGCAGCAGAAAATGGCACCCACGCCCTGTATGTACCTGCCGAGAATGCCGCCGAAGCAGCCGAGGCCTGTGCCGACAGCATGGCCGTCTACCCCGCCCACACGGCACGCGAAGTTGTAGATGCCCTGCGCGGCATCTCCCCGCTTGCCCCGGCGGCTGTTGTTCCCTTTGACCCCGCAGACGCATGGGCACAGGTGCCGGATTTTGCGGACGTGATGGGCCAGTCGCTGGCGCGGCGGGCTATGGTCATTGCTGCCGCAGGCGGACACAATGTATTGCTCATTGGCGCACCCGGCACCGGCAAATCCATGCTGGCAAAGCGTCTGCCCGGCATCCTGCCGCCGCTCACCCGTGAGGAAGCCGTGGAGACCACTAAAATTTATTCCATTGCAGGGCAGCTGCCGCAGGGCCGGGGCCTGATCTCTGCACGGCCTTTCCGCAGTCCGCACCACTCGGCCAGTGCCGCGGCTCTGGCTGGCGGCGGCGCACAGTTCCGGCCCGGCGAGTGCAGCCTTGCCAACTGCGGTGTGCTGTTTTTAGACGAATTGCCGGAGTTCTCCCGCGAGAGTCTGGAAGTGCTGCGCCAGCCGCTGGAGGACGGCCAGATCACCGTGAGCCGAGCGGCAGGCAGTGCCACCTATCCCAGCCGCTTCCAGCTGGTAGCCGCCATGAACCCCTGTAAGTGCGGCTACTACGGCCACCCCACCCGACAGTGCACCTGTTCGCCCAGTGCTGTGCGGCAGTACCGCAGCCGTGTGTCCGGCCCGCTGCTGGATCGCATCGACCTGTGCGTAGAGATGGACCCCATCGCCTTTGACGAGCTGCACGCCGTCGTCCCTTCCGAGAGCAGCGCCGATCTGCGCAAACAGGTGCTTGCCGCCCGGGCCATTCAGGCAAAGCGCTACGCCGCCCCGGGTTTTGAGGGTGTGCTCTGCAACGCCCAGCTCACCGCCGGGCAGGTGCGGCGCGTCTGCCGCATGACCCCCGCCGCCGAGCGGCTGCTGCGTGCCTCCTACGACGCTTTGGGCCTTTCCGCCCGCGCCCATGACCGTATCCTGCGGGTGGCCCGCACGGTGGCCGATCTGGCAGGCAAACAGCTGCTGGATGAGGACTGTGTGCTGGAAGCCCTGCAGTACCGGGCACAGGAAAAAGTGGAAGTATAAAAACTTCTTCGTCTTTGCTTCGCAGATCCGCCTTCCCCGAAAAGGGAAGGGTTTGTGCAGCTTACCGTTACGCGCAAAAAAGCCATCTGTATCTTTCCAAATGCTCAATACGAGCAGAAGATCACAGATGGCTTTTTGTTATCGCTTTTTAGAATCTGCGCCACGTATCCGGCAGGAACAGCACCAGCATCGGGAAGATCTCCAGACGGCCGGCCAGCATGTCGAAGATCATCACCAGCTTTGCAGGGTTCGTAAAGCTGCCAAAGTTCATCATGGGGCCCACCTGCGCAAGGCCCGGGCCGATGTTGTTCAAGGTAGCTGCAATGGCTGTGAAGTTCGTCACCATATCAAAGCCATCCAGACTGATAAGCAGGAAGGATACCACGAAGATGAAGAAATACGCGCCCATAAACACATTGGTGGTGCGGATGGTCTCGTGGTTGAGCAGCTTGCCGTCCATGCGGACGGGGGCCACCACCTGCGGGTGCAGCGCCTGCTTGAGCTCCTTGCCCAAGGTCTTGCCCAGAATGAGGAGGCGGCTCACCTTGATGCCGCCGCCGGTGCTGCCTGCGCAGGCACCAATGAACATGAGCACCACCAGAATTTCTTTGGAGAGGGTGGGCCACAGGTCAAAGTCACAGCTGGAAAAGCCAGTGGTCGTGATGATGGAGCCCACCTGAAAGGCTGCCTGACGCACCGCTTCGCCAAAGCTGTTATAAAGGCTGTAGATATTGGCCGTGATAATGCCAATTGCCACCAGAATAATGGCGAAGTAGCCGCGCACTTCCTCGCTGATGGCGCGGTTGAATTTGCGCAGCAGCAGCAGGAAGTAGGCATTGAAGTTGACACCAAACAGGATCATGAAGATGGTCACGACCCACTGGATGTAGGGAGAAAAGCTGGTAAAGCTGTCGTTCTTGAAGCCGAAGCCGCCGGTGCCCGCCGTACCGAAGGCCGTGAGCATGGACTCAAACGGCGGCATGCCGCCCAGCAGCAGGAATACCACCTCCAGCACGGTGAGTGCAAAGTAGATGCCGTACAGGATCTTTGCGGTAGACTGCACCTTGGGCACCAGCTTATCCACCTGAGGGCCGGGGCTTTCCGCCTTCATCAGGTTGACGTGGGAGCCGCCGGTCAGGGGCAGCAGGGAGAGCAGGAACACCAGAACGCCCATGCCGCCGATCCAATGGGTGAAGCTGCGCCAGAACAGGATGCCGTTGGGCAGGCCCTCCACACCGGGCAGGATGCTGGCACCGGTGGTGGTGAAGCCCGAAACGGTCTCAAACATGGCGTCCACGGGATTCGGGATGCAGCCGGTGAGGACGAACGGCACTGCACCCATGATACTGATGGTGATCCAGCTCAGGGCGGTGGCCGCAAAGCCCTCCCGCATATAGAACACCTTGCTGCGGGGCTTGATGGTCCGCAGGGCAAAGCCCAGCGCCGCACTGATGGCCGCCGTCAGCAGGAACACGCCCATGACGGCCCACTCGGCGTAGATGAGGCTCGTCACCGCCGGGAGCAGCAGCAGTGTACCCTCTATCATCAGGATGTAGCCCAGCAGACGAAAGACGATCGCATAATTCATACGTCCTGTCCCCCGTTACTCTTCCACGATGTCCCGCAGGTCGTGCAGGCCGTGTTCCAGCGTGACGACGATGACGTTGTCGCCCACCTGGATCTGGTCGCCGCCGCGGGGGATGAGGATGTTGTCGCCGCGGGTGATGCAGCAGAGCAGCAGATTCTTTTTCAGATGCAGCTGGCTCAGCGGCACGCCGGTGGCCCGGCTCTCCTCATGGACAGTGAATTCCAGCGCTTCCACGCGGTCGTCGAGGATGCGGTAAAGGGTCTTGATGTTGTTGCCGGCCTCGTTCTGCAGGGCGCGGACGTACTGCACGATGTAGTCGCAGGTCATGTACTTGGGGTAGACGATGCTGCCCAAATCGAGCCCGGCCAGAATATCGTCGAACTCGAGGCGGTTGATCTTCGTGACCAGCTTTCCCTTGGAGTGCTTTTTCGCAAACAGGGTCAGCAGCACGTTTTCTTCGTCGATGTTGGTCAGAGCCACGAAGGCTTCGGTGGATTCCAGACCTTCCGAGAGCAGGAAGTCGCGGTTGGAGCCGTCCTCGTTCAAAATTTGTGCCTCAGGCAGGGACTCGGCCAGAACATTGCAGCGGGCCGGGTCCCGCTCGACGATGCGGACGCGGACGTGATTTTCCAGCAGCTCCTGGCTCAGGTAATAGGCGATGGCACCGCCGCCCACAATGAGGGCGTTGCGCACCGGCCGCACCGGCATATTGATACGCTGGAAGAACTCGTGGGCCTTCTCCTGCGTGGCGAGGAAGGTGACCTGGTCGCCGTTCTGCAGCACAAAGTTACCGTTGGGGATGATGACCCCACCATTACGCTCCACCGCGCAGACCAGAATGTCGCTCTTGAGGCGGGTGGGGATCTCATGGATGGCCACGCCGTCCAGCCCCTGCTGCTCGGTCAGCGCAAACTTGATGAGCCGCACGCGTCCGCCCGCGAAGGTGTCGATCTTGCTTGCGCCCGGGAAGCGCAGCAGGTGGGAGATTTCCTTTGCCGCTGCCATTTCGGGGTTGATGATGGCCGAGATGCCGATCTGCTTCTTGATAAAGTCCAGCTCATGGCTGTAAGACGGGTTGCGCACGCGGGCGATGGCGTGGCAGTGGCCCGCCTTTTTGGCGAACATACAGCACAGCAGGTTCAGCTCGTCCGAGCCCGTGACCGCAATAAAGACGTCCGCGTCCTCCACGCCCGCTTCCGACAGGGTGGTGATGGAAGAACCATTGCCCAGGATGCTCATGACGTCGTAGCTCTCGCCAATGTGCTCCACACGGGCCTTATTGGTGTCCACCACCGTCACGTTATGGCCTTCCTCACTCAGCTGGCGTGCCAATGCCGCACCGACCTTGCCGCCGCCTACCAAAACGATCTTCATACCAAAATCCTTTCTTTCCTCACAGGCGGGTGCTCTGCCCTTGCCCGGGGATATCAAATCTTAGTATAGCACATCCGGGCAGAAAGTTCCACCAAATGCGGGCGTTCTCCAACAAATGCAGGGGTTTTGGAGGGGAATCTTAGGCAGATTTAAAATTTCCGCACCCAACACGCAAAAAGCAGGAGCCCGAAACATCTCAGGCTCCTGCTCGCATCTTGAACGAAACCGCTTACTGGTCGTACCGCTCCACGCCGTCCTTGGTGACGAGGGCGTAGACCAGCGGGGCTTCCTCGGGCTTTTCGGGGCCGTAGACGAGGCCGCTGCGGTACTCGGCGGCGGCAGCGTCGAACTTATCCGCCGCGCCGTAGAAGGTGGCGAGGCTCTCGCCCTTGTGGACGTAGTCGCCGCGCTTCTTGTGGAGGGTGATGCCGGCGGCGAAATCCAGCGGGTCGCCCTTCTTCTGACGGCCTGCGCCCAGCAGAACGCTGGCAGAGCCGATCTTCTCGGCGTCGTTGGCGACGATGTAGCCGTCCTCTTCGGCCAGCAGCTCATAGCTGGCGGCGGGCTTCTCGAAGAGGCTGTAGTCGTCCAGAACGCGGGTATCGCCGCCCTGAGCCGCGAACATCTCCTTGCACTTTGCAAAGGCAGAGCCGTCTGCGATAACTGCTTCGGCCATGGCGCGGCACTCGGCGGGAGACCCCTTATCGGCCAGCACCAGCATATTCGCAGCCAACTGCAGGCACACCTCGGTCAGGTCGGCGGGGCCGTGGCCCTTGAGCACGTCCATACTCTCCATGACCTCGAGGCTGTTGCCAATGTTGTGGCCCAGCGGGGTGTCCATATCGGTGATCATAGCAGCGACGCGGCGGCCATGATGGGTGCCGATGGAGACCATCAGCTTGGCCAGCTCGATGCTCTGCTCCACGGTCTTCATGAACGCACCGGTACCGGTGGTGACGTCCAGCAGGATAGCGTCCGAGCCGGAGGCCAGCTTCTTGGACATAATGCTGGACGCGATGAGGGGGATGCAGCTGACGGTTGCGGTGACGTCGCGGAGAGCATACATCTTCTTATCTGCCACGGCGATGCCCTCGCTCTGGCCAATGACCGACAGGCCGATCTTGTTCACCTGTGCAAAGAACTCCTCCTGCGAGAGGGCGGTCTTTGTGCCGGGGACGCTCTCCATCTTGTCGATGGTGCCGCCGGTATGGCCGAGGCCGCGGCCGCTCATCTTGGCGATTTTGACACCGCAGGCCGCGACGATGGGCGCGATGACCAGCGTGGTCTTGTCGCCCACGCCGCCGGTGGAGTGCTTGTCCACCTTGATGCCCGGGATGGGCGAAAGGTCCACCATGACGCCGCTGTGGGCCATGACATCGGTCAGCTCGGCAGTCTCCTCGTCGGTCATGCCGCGCAGATAAACTGCCATCATCCAGGCCGCCATCTGGTAATCGGCCACCTCGCCGCTGACGAAGCCGTTGACGATGGCTTCCAACTCCTCGCGGCTGTGGGTGCCGCCGTCCCGCTTCTTGGCGATCAAATCGTAAATGCGCATAAGGTCACGCTCCTAAATAATATTCTCCGCCGACGGCCCGGGCCGCGCTGCCCCGCCTCCGGCAATCGTATGACATTGTAATTCAAGTATAGCAAATTTCCCCGCAAAAGCAAGCGCCGTTTTGTGGAATCTGTTGAAAAAGAAGCAAAAAGGGCGCAGCCGCCCGGAAAAGCAGCTGCGCCCGGAAAATACGCTCGAATCAGCGGGAACCCTTGTCGTAGGGGATACCCTCGGCCTTGGGAGCCATGCTGTTTTTGGAGGTGAAGGCCAGAATGACCATGGATGCCACGAAGGGCATCATGTTGTAGATGTTGCTGGACCAGTGGAGCTGTGCGAGGAAGGTGGAGTCGGCGATGTTGGCCAGACTCTTGAACACGGCAAAGAACATGGCTGCGCCGCAGATGTTGAAGGGCTTCCACTGACCGAAGATCATAACGGCCATGGCAAGGAAGCCTGCACCGGCCACGCCGACCTCGAAGTTCCAGGTCTGGACGGGAGGCACGATATAGGCCAGACCGCCGATAGCACCCAGAGCGCCCGAGATGACGACACCGGCATAACGCATCTTGTAGACATTGATGCCCACAGAGTCCGCAGCCTGAGGATGCTCGCCGCAGGCGCGCAGACGCAGGCCGAAGCGGGTCTTGTACAGCACGATGTAGCTGATGATGAGCAGTGCGATGCCCAACGGGACAAAGATGCTCAGCTCCAGGCCGCCGATGCTGAACAGGAAAGGCTTGTTGGAGTAGTTCAGCTTGGCGCTGCCGCTGTCGCTGAAGTTCTTGGAGATGACCACAGCCACCGCCGTTGCCAGCAGGTTCAGGGCCGTGCCGCCGATGGTCTGGTCCGCTTTCAGGTTGATGGACGCGAAGGCCAGCAGCAGGCTGTAGACCATGCCGGCGATAGCCGCCGCCAGCACCGCGATGATCACGGTGGCGAAAGCCGGCAGGTCCGCGGGCAGCATGGTGAGGGTGAGGACACCCGCCACACCGCCGATGACCATGATGCCTTCCAGTGCGATGTTGATGATGCCGGAGTGCTCACTGAACATACCGCCCAGAGCGACCAGCATCAGCACGATGCCATACAGCAGAGTATACTTGATGAGAAGCAGCATATCACTTGCCCTCCTTCTTGGTTTCGGTCTTAGCAGGGGCAGGCTCTGCATTCACGTTGGTCTTGTCCGCATTCTTGAACAGCATGGAGTGGATCTTGCCACGGAACAGCATGGAGAATGCGCACAGGTAGATGATGATACCGCTGATCAGGTCGGAGATCTCGGTGGGGTAATACTTGGTGGACAGGAAAGAGCCGCCGACCGAGATGTGGGAGATGAAGATCGCGGAGAAGATGGTGCCGATGGGGTTGGAGCTTGCCAGCAGGGCCACAGAGATGCCGTTGAAGCCCATGGCCGGCAGGCTGGTGGAGTTCAGCGGGTTCCACTGAGAGACATTGGACAGGTAGTAGAGGCCGGCGCCGAAGCCTGCCAGAGCGCCTGCAATAGCCATGGAGAGGATGATGTTCTTCTTCTCGTTGATGCCGGCGTAGCGGGCGGCGCTCTTGTTCAGGCCGACGGCCTTCAGCTCATAGCCAAAGGTGGTCTTGTTCAGGATGACCCAGATCAGAATGGCGACTGCCGCAGCGAGGAAGATCGCAATGGTGGTGCTGTTGGTCTGGAACATCTTGTTCAGGCCGAAGTCCGGGATGATGGACTGGGCGTACTCAGCGTTCTTGCTCAGGTTCAGGGTACGGGTGTTGCGCACGTCGTACATGGGGCCGGTGCCGTTCTGGTAGATAAGCTCATTGACCAGATACAAACCGATCCAGTTGAACATGATGGAGGTGATGACCTCGTTGATGTTGAAGTAAGCCTTGAAGAAGCCGGGGATAGCGCCCCAGATGCCGCCGAGGATGGTGGCGACAATCAGGCAGACATACCAGGGCATCTTGAGCATGATGGCACAGTAGAGTGCGCCGTAAGCGCCCAGCGTGTACTGACCGGCAGCACCGATGTTGAACAGGCCGGTCTTGAAGGCGAAGGCCACGGACAGACCGGTCATGATGAGGGGTGCTGCGTTGGCCAGCTCCTTGCCGACGCCGTAGGGGGCGTCATGGAAGCCGCCCTTAACGATGCGGACAAAGCCGTCGCCCCATGCATGGGCCGGGTTGATGGCCAGCAGCACGAGGAAACCCACAGCCATGCCGATGACGATGCACAGCAGCGCGGCCAGCACACTGGTGATGGAGCTGTTGAGGTTGCTGTGGGAAAGTTTTTTCTTGTTCATTTATTTGCTCTCCTTTCCCTGCTTGCGTGCGCCGGCCATGTAGAGGCCCAGCTCCTGCACAGTGGTGGTCTTGGGGTCGAACTCGCCCACGATCTCGCCCTCGTACATGACGAGGATGCGGTCGGACAGGTTCATGACCTCATCCAGCTCGAGGCTGACCAGCAGGACAGCTTTGCCCTTGTCGCGCTCGGCGACGATCTGGCGGTGGATGTATTCGATCGCGCCGACATCCAGGCCGCGGGTGGGCTGAACAGCCACCAGCAGCTTGGGGTCTTTGTCGATCTCGCGGGCGATGATGGCCTTCTGCTGGTTGCCGCCGGACATGCTGCGCACGATGGTGGAGCTGCCCTGACCGCTGCGGACGTCGTACTGAGCGATGAGCTTATCGGAGTACTCGCGGACTTTATCGGACTGGATGAAGCCGCCCTTCTGGAACTCGGGCTGCCAGTAGCGCTGGAGCACCATGTTGTTCTCGAGGCTGTAATCCAGCACCAGACCGTGCTTGTGGCGGTCTTCGGGGATGTGGCTCATGCCGTCCTTCGAGCGCTGACGGATGCTCTCGCGGGTGATGTCCTTGCCGTCCAGCGTGATCTTGCCGCCCGACAGTTTTTCGAGACCGGTGAGTCCATAGACGAGCTCGGTCTGGCCGTTGCCCTCGATGCCCGCCAGACAGACGATCTCGCCTGCGTGGACCTGGAAGGTGACGTCCTTGACGGAGTCCTTCTTGCGCTGGTCGTTGTGGATGGTGACGCCCTCCACGTCCAGCACGACATCGCCCGGGTGAGCGGGCTTTTTATCGACCTGAAGCTGGACGTCACGGCCGACCATCATGCGGGAAAGCTCTTCCTTGGTGGTGTCCTTGATGTCCACGGTACCCATATACTTGCCCTTGCGCAGGACGGTGCAGCGGTCGGCGACCGCCATGATCTCGTTGAGCTTGTGGGTAATAAAGAGGATGGACTTGCCCTCCTTCTTGAACCCGCGCATGATCTCCATCAGCTCGTCGATCTCCTGCGGGGTCAGCACAGCGGTGGGTTCGTCGAAGATGAGGATCTCATTGTCGCGGTAGAGCATCTTCAAAATCTCCACGCGCTGCTGCATACCGACCGAAATATCACTGATGAGCGCATCGGGGTCAACACGCAGACCGTACTTCTCGCTCAGGGCCACGACCTTCTTGCGGGCCTCGGCCTTCTGCAAAAAGCCCAGCTTGTTGGGCTCCACGCCCAGAATGATGTTGTCCAGCACGCTGAAGCACTCCACCAGCTTGAAGTGCTGGTGGACCATACCGATGCCCAGTGCGTTCGCATCGTTGGGGTTGCGGATGGCGACCTCCTTGCCGTTCTTGAGGATCTTACCCTCCTCCGGCTGATACAGGCCGAACAGCACGCTCATCAGCGTGGACTTGCCCGCGCCGTTTTCGCCCAGCAGGGCATGGATCTCACCCTTTTTCAATTGAAGGGTAATGTCATCATTGGCGATGATGCCTGGGAACCGCTTCGTAATGTGGAGCATTTCGATGGCGTAATTCGTTTCCAAGTCAAACCGCCCTCCTTCCGTTTTAATGGCCCGCCGTGTGGATCTCGCGGGGACGGAAACCATGTTCATTTACCGGCAGCGGCATATTGCCCTCACATCCAGTATTATATTCAGTATACTATAACTCCGCTCAAAAAGAAAGGCAAATCGACGGCCGGAATCATTTTTTTGAAGAGTGGTCTCCTCAGGGCGCTTCCATCGGGAGACTCGTCCGCTTTCCGCAAACTGTTCCCGAAAAGACTGCCAGCCGCTTCAACATCCGAAATGCCCCATTCCACCAGGGTGCCAATGGTTTTCCGTACCTCCTTCTTTTGGCAGATAAAAAAGGAACGTCCTTTCGGACGTTCCTTTTCGCGTATGGATTTGCGTTCTGCGCTTAGCCCTTGATAGCGCCCTGGTCCTCCACAGCGATCACGGTGGCGAAGTCAGAGGGAGCCTTGCTCACATCGTTGGACACGGTGATCTTGCCGTCGAAATCGCCGTTGAGGTAGCCCTCGCACAGCGCCTTGCGCATGACCTTTCCGCTGGACGTGCGCGGGATGTCGCCCTGCCGCGCGGCTATGAAGCGGTCGACGGAGAACCCGGCGAGTGTGGAAACCTGTTCGTTCATGCGGTGCAGGAGCTGCGCCAGTTCCGCATCAGCGCCCTTTTTCGCCGGGATGTAGAACATCAGGATGATCTCGCGGCCTTCCCGGGGATCGTACACGCCGCACGCTACCACGAGCCGGAACGCCTTTTCCATGCCGGACAGGGCGATGTGCTCGATGTCGGCGGGGTAATAGTTCTGCCC
>OWIP01001839.1_pt1 | contig 12319 bp, 9 predicted proteins | sample 1732581 | NCBI WGS metagenome assembly OWIP01 (sample SAMN05065731, study PRJEB22554) | human gut metagenome | biome: ENVO:2100002; feature: ENVO:00000062; material: ENVO:00002003 | host: Homo sapiens | place: USA
ACAACGAGCGGCTGGAATTTCTGGGCGACAGCGTGCTGCAGATCGTCTCGGCAGATTATCTGTTCCACGCCTACGCCGACCGGCCCGAGGGCGACCTGACCCGCATCCGTTCCAGCCTGGTCAGCGAGGGTGCATTGTTCCAGTTTGCGCAGGAGATCAATCTGGGCGAGTATCTGCGCCTGGGCCGGGGCGAGGAGCGCTGCGGCGGCCGCACCCGCCCCAGCGTGGTGTCCGATGCCTTTGAGGCCGTCATCGCTGCCCTGTATCTGGACGGCGGCATGGAGGTGGCAAAGAGCTTCATCCTGCCCTTCATCACCGAGGGCAAGCACGCTGAGGCCGATTACAAGACCCGCCTGCAGGAGATCGTCCAGCAGAACCCCGAGGAGCGGCTGAGCTATGTGGTGGAGCAGGAATCCGGCCCCGACCACGACAAGCATTTCGTGGTGGCTGTCCGCTTCAACTCCGATAAGGTCGCCCGGGGCGAGGGCCGCAGCAAGAAGATGGCCGAACAGCACGCCGCCCGCGAAGCCCTCAAGCTCCTGGGCGTGATAAAGGAAAAGTAAATGGTATTCAAGGAACTGGAGATCCAGGGCTTCAAGAGCTTTCCCGATAAGGTCAAGATCACCTTTGACGAGGGCGTGACCGGCGTGGTGGGCCCCAACGGTTCGGGTAAGTCGAACCTGTCCGATGCCGTGCGCTGGGTGCTGGGCGAGACCAGCGCCCGCCAGCTGCGCGCCGCCGGAAAGATGGAGGATGTCATCTTTGGCGGCACCCGGCGGCGGGGGGCCATGGGCTTTGCTCAGGTGCGCCTGACGCTGGACAACAGCAGCCACGCACTGGATGTGGAAGCGGACGAGGTGACCATCGGCCGCAGGTATTACCGCTCCGGCGAGAGCGAGTACAGCATCAATGGGCAGATCTGCCGCCTGAAAGATGTGTATGAACTGCTGCTGGATACCGGCATCGGCCGCGATGGCTACTCGGTCATCGGGCAGGGCCGCATTGCCGAGATCGTGGCGGCCAAGAGCAGCGAGCGCAGGGAGATCTTTGAGGAAGCCTGCGGCATTGCCAAATACCGCTACCGCAAAAACGAGGCCGAGCGCCGCCTTGCCGCCGCCGCCGAAAATCTGGAACGCCTGCGGGATATCCTGGGCGAGCTGGAGGCCCGGGTGGGCCCGCTGGAAAAAGAGAGCGAAAAGGCCCGGAAGTTTCTGGAACTGAGCGCCCGGCGCAAAACGCTGGAGGTGACCCTGTGGACGGACGGCGTGCACCGGGCCAAGGAAGCCGTGCGCCGTCAGGTGCGGGATTACGAGACAGCCCAGGCCGATTATGAGCGGTTCGACCGCCAGACCAAAGCCGCCGAGAGCGAGGCTGAGGAGATCCGGATGCAGGCACAACAGCTGACCATTGCGGTCGAGCGCCTGAATGGGGATATCCGCAGCATCACCGAGCAGATCAGCGGTTCGGACAGCCGCATTGCCGTGCTGGAAAACGACATCCTCCGCAACGAGGAAAGCATCGCTTCCCTGCGCAGCGAGATCGAAGCCGGGGAGCAGGACGGTGCAGAAGCGGATGCCGCCCTGCAGCGCCACCGGGCCGTGGCCGCCAAAATGGAAGCCGAGGGCGAGAAGCTGGCGGCGGAGATCGACGCCCTGAACGCAGAACTGGAGCAGCTGGCCGACGCCAGCAATGCCAGCGGTGCCCGAAAGGACACCCTGCGGGCCGAGATCACCGACCTGACAGCCAAGCGCACCGAAGCACAGGTGGCACAGGCTGCCGCCGAAGCCGCCGAGGAAACGGCCCGTCAGCGCCTGCCGGCACTGGAGCAGGCCGTGCAGGAGGGCACCGACCAGTGGGAGACGGCCAGGCAGGACCTGACCGACACCATCCGCTACCGGGAGATGCTGACCGAAAACGAAAAACAGCTGGCCAATGTGCGCTCTGGGCTGGAACTCAAGCTCAAAAACCGCAAGGCTGCGCTGGACGAGGCCGACACCGCCGAACAGAGGCTGGGCCGGGAGCTGGATGCAGCCCGCCAGCGGCTGTCGGTGCTGCGGGAGCTGGAAAAGAACATGGACGGCTACCAGAACTCGGTCAAGGCCGTCATGCGCGCCGCCGGGGCCCGCCGCCTGCGGGGCATCATCGGGCCGGTGTCGGCCATCCTAAAGGTGGAGCCCGGCTGCGAAGTGGCCGTGGAAACGGCGCTGGGCGCGGCCCTGCAGAACATCGTGGTGGAAAACGAAGCCGCGGCCAAGGCGGCCATCGCCCTGCTGCGCAGCGACAGTGCGGGCCGGGCCACCTTCCTGCCGCTGGACACGGTGCAGCCCGGGGTGTTCCGGGGGCGGCTGTCCGGCACCGCACGGCTGGCCTCCAGCCTGGTGCAGGCCGATGCACGGTATGACAACATCGTGTCGAACCTGCTGGGCCGCATCATCGTGGTGGAGGACATCAACGAGGCCTCCCGCGTGGCGCGGGACAATGGCTTCCGCAGCCGGGTGGTGACCATGGACGGTCAGGTGATCAACGCGGGCGGCAGCTTTACCGGCGGCAGCGTGCAGCGCAGCGCCGGGCTGTTCACCCGCAAGCAGGAGATGGAAGAACTGCGCATCAGGGCCGCAAAGCTGCAGAAGGACTGCCTTGCCGCGCAGGAAAAGACCGACCAGTGCAAGGAACAGGTGGACGCCCTGCAGGCTGAGCTGACCGCTACCGCCAGCGAGCAGATCACCGCAGCCAACGACCGGGTGCGTGCCGAGGCAGAGCAGAAGCGGCTGGAAGCCGCTGCCGCTCAGCTGGAAACGGCACGGAACGCCCGCCGACAGGAGATCGACACCCTGCAGGCTGCGCTGGCCGACAGCCGCGCAAAGGCAGAGGACGCCGCAAAGCTGCAGGCAGAGCTCACCGCAAAGATCGACCGGCGCACCGCCGAGATGAGCCGCATCGCGGAGGGCGATGACAGCTTCCTGACCCGGCAGAATGCGCTGGCGCAGGACCTGAGCGCCAAACGGCTGGAACAGGTGACCCGCCAGAAGGACGCGGAGCTGGCCTACAGCCAGATCGCCGCGCTGGAACAGCGGGCCAGGGATGCCGCCGCCCGCCGAACCTCACTGGAAGAGAGCGTGGCGGCACTGGCCGCCCGCAGCGATGCCTGCCGTGCCGAGATCGCGGACATCCGGCAGACCCGCGCCGACAGCCAGACCACCATTGCACAGAAGGAAGCTGAGATCCGCGAGGCGACCCAGAAACGTCTGGCCCGCCAGCAGGCGGAGACCGAAACGCTGGCCCGTGCCCGCACAGCGGCCGACAGCCGCGAGGAAATGAGCCGGGAGATGGCCCGTCTGGCAGAGCGCAAGGCGGCGGCCGAGAGCGAATACGACCAGACCGTGGCAAAGCTGTGGGATGAATATCAGCTCTCGGTCAGTCAGGCCGAGGCGCTTTGTGTGGAGTTCGACAGCCTGCCCGCTTTGCGGGCGCAGGTGGCCGACCTGCGCGGCAAGATCCGCGCGCTGGGCAGCGTGAACGTGAGCGCCATTGAGGAATACAAAGAGGTCAAGGCGCGGTATGACGCGCTGGTCACGCAGGTGACCGATGTGGAAGAGAGCCGAAATGAGCTGTCCCGCATGATCTCGAAACTCTCAGCTCAGATGCGGGAGATCTTCACCGACAGCTTCCGTGCCATCAACGAAAACTTTGGCCGCGTCTTTGCTGAGCTGTTCGGCGGCGGCGAAGCCAGCCTGATGCTGGAAGATGAGAGCGATGTGCTCTCCTCCGGCATCGGCATCCGGGTGGCCCCGCCGGGCAAGGTCATCAAGAATCTGGAGGCCCTTTCCGGCGGCGAACAGGCGCTGGTGGCCATCAGCATCTACTTTGCCATTCTGGCGGTCAACCCGGCTCCGTTCTGCATTCTGGACGAGATCGAGGCCGCACTGGATGACGCCAACGTGGTGCGGTTTGCCCAGTATCTGCGCCGGGTGAGCGACAAGACCCAGTTCATCGTTATCACCCACCGCCGCGGCACGATGGAAGCTGCCAACGTGCTCTATGGCGTGACCATGCAGGAGGACGGCGTGTCCAAGCTGCTCAAACTGGATCTGGAACAGGTTGACGCGACGCTGGTTTCCTGATATATAATAAAAGAAAAATACAAAGGAGGACACCATGGGGTTCTTCGGATTCGGAAAAAAAGAAAAAGACAAGATGAAAACGGGCCTGGAAAAGACCCGCACCGGCTTCTGGGGCAGCATTATGAATACGCTCACCGGCAGCGTGATCGACGATGACATGTACGATGAGCTGGAAGAAAAGCTGATCCTGGCCGACGTGGGCGGCGATGTGGCGGTCCATCTGGTGGACAAGCTGCGCGACCGCGTGCAGGAAAAGGGCCTCAAGACCGGCGAACAGGCGGCAGATGCCCTGCGCGACATCATTGCCGAAGAGATGACGCCGGAAGCTGAGATGGACCTGAGCGGCAAGCCCGCCGTCATTCTGGTCATTGGTGTGAACGGCGTGGGCAAGACCACCAGCATTGCCAAACTGGCTGATTACTACACCCGGCAGGGCAAGCGGGTGATGCTGGCTGCGGGCGATACCTTCCGTGCTGCTGCCAGCGAGCAGCTGGAGATCTGGGCTGATCGCGCAGGGGTGCCCATCGTGAAGGCCGGAGAGGGTGCCGATCCGGCGGCGGTCATCTTTGACACCGTCAAGTCCGCCACCGCCCGCGGCTACGACATGGTCATTGCCGACACCGCAGGCCGCCTGCACAACAAGTCCAACCTGATGGCCGAGCTGTCCAAGATCAGCCGCAGCGTCAAAAAGGCGGCCCCGGAGGCCAGCCTGGAGACCCTGCTGGTACTGGACGCCATCACCGGCCAGAACGCCATCAGCCAGGCGCGGGAGTTCTGCAAGGCCGCGGATGCCACCGGCATCATCCTGACCAAGCTGGACGGCACCGCCAAGGGCGGCTGCGTCGTGGCGGTCAAGCAGCGTCTGGGCCTGCCGGTGCGCTTCATCGGCGTGGGCGAGGGTATCGACGACCTGCTGCCCTTCACCCCGGAGGGCTTTGTGGAAGAGCTGCTGCCGCGTGAGTGGAAGCACTGACCCTCTCACCGTCCCGTCCGCATCCTGCGGCGCGGGGACGGAACTCCCCCCGAACGGGGAGCTTGGAAAAAAGGAGAAACCAATGAAAATTTGTGCAGCCACCGGCAATGCCGGAAAGCTCCGCGAACTGCGCCGCATCCTGGAAGCGCAGGGCCACGAGGTGGTGAGCCAGAAGGAACTGGGCATCACCATCGAGCCAGACGAGACGGGCACCACCTTTGCAGAGAATGCCCTCATCAAGGCCGAAACGATCTGCAAGGCCAGCGGTCTGCCCACCATCGCCGATGATTCCGGCCTGTGTGTGGACGCACTGGGCGGTGCACCCGGCGTCTACAGTGCCCGTTACTGTGGCCACCACGGCGATGACGAGGCCAACAACGACAAGCTGCTGGACGCCATGAAGGAGATCCCGGAGGAAAAGCGCGGGGCAAAGTTTGTTTCGGCGGTGTGCTTCATCCTGCCGGACGGCCGACACCTGACCTGCATGGGCGAGTGTCCGGGCAGCATCGCCTTCGAGCGGCTGAACGGGGACTACGGTTTCGGGTACGACCCGCTGTTCATCCCCGCAGACTGCGGCGTGGGCAAGCGGGACAAGCGCCCCAACACCGAGCACCGCAGCTATGCCCAGCTGACCCCGGACGAAAAGGACGCCATCAGCCACCGCGGCAACGCGCTGGCTGTGCTGGAAAAGCAGCTGCCGGAGTTTCTGGGTGCAGCCAAGGAAGAAGGCATCATCGCACAGGTATCTGGAACGGTAGAGATCGAGTTGAAATAATTATAAGACTGAAACAGGCTCGCCCTCTCCGCCTCACCTTGTTCGGCACCTCTCCCGAAGGGAGAGGCCTTGGCAAAACCACAAACTTTATCTCTTCGCCAGAGGCTCTCCCTTTGGGAGAGCTGGCGCGAAAGTGCCTGAGAGGGCGAGGCCGCTGACAGATACGCCTCATCCCGTGAAAAAGTAAAATTGAAAGATCCGTAATATCAACCTCAAAATAAAGGAGAAAAAACTATGTTGACGAGCAAACAGCGCGCCATTCTGCGTGGCAAGGCAAACACCATGGACCCCGTTTACATTGTGGGCAAGGGTGAGATCGACGACACCATGGTCCAGGGCGTGAAGGACTGCCTGGACGCCCGCGAACTCATCAAGCTCAAGGTGCTGGAAAACAGCATGTACAACGCCCGCGAGGCTTCCCAGCTGCTGGCCGAGGCCACCGGTGCGGACTGCGTGCAGGTGATTGGCTCCAAGTTCGTGCTGTACCTGCAGAAGAAAAAGGACAGCGCCTACGCCGACCTGCTGAAGTAAGATGAAAACGCTGCTCTATGGCGGCAGCTTCGACCCGCCCCACAACGGCCACCTGAACAACCTGCGGGCCGCTGCTGCCTGTGTCCGCCCGGACCGGGTGGTGGTGATGCCGGCAGGGCTTTCACCCTTCAAACAGCACACGGCTGCCCCGGCGGCGCTGCGGCTGGAGATGTGCGGCTGCTTCCGGCAGCTGGCACAGGGGGAGGAGGCCGTGACCCCGCAGCTGGAAGTCAGCAGCTGGGAGATCGCCCAGGCCGAGGCGGGCCGCCGCAACTACACGGTGCTCACGGTGGAGATGCTGGCCGCGCAGGACCCGGAAGGGGAATTGTATCTGGCCGTCGGCAGCGATATGCTGCTCAGCTTTGACGGCTGGCACCGCTGGCAGGACATCCTGCGGCTGGCCCATCTGGTGGTGACCAGCCGCAATGCAGGCGACGCCCCGGAGCTGTGCGCCAAGGCCCGGCAGCTGGACCCGGCGGGGCAGCGCATTTTGTTTGCCCCGGTCACGGCCCTGCCCATGGCGTCCAGTGCCCTCCGCCAGCGCCTTGCCGCCGGGGAGGACTGCGCGGAGGAACTGCCGGAAGCGGTGCGCTCCGTCATCCGGCGGGAGCATCTGTACCAAACGTAAAGGAAGTACCACGCAATGAACCTCAAACAGGCAAAGGAGCTTGTGCGCAGCCGCCTGAGCGACAAGCGCTACGAGCATACCATCAATGTGAAAAAAATGGCCGTCAAGCTGGCAAAGCACTACGGTGCCGACGAGGAGCAGGCGGCGCTGGCCGCCCTGCTGCACGACGCGGCCAAGGAGATCAGCAAGGACGAGATGCGCGCCATCATGCAGGCGCACCCGGAATACGCCGAGGGCGGGGAAGCGCGCCCCACGCCGGTGTGGCACGGCGTGTGCGCGTCCATTCTGGCCCGCACCGAATGGGGCGTGACCGACGAAGCCGTGCTCAGCGCCATTGCCTGCCATACGGCGGGCAAGCCGGGCATGACCCAGCTGGACAAGATCCTGTATCTGGCCGATATGACCAGCGCCGAGCGGGACTGGCCCGGTGTGGAAAAGCTGCGCAAGCTGGAGCTGAAGGACCTGGACGCGGCTATGCTGGCGGCCCTGAAGCAGACCAACGATTTTGTGCTCTCCCAGGGCAAACCGCTGGACCCCATGTCAAAAGCTGCCTACGAGGATATTCTGGCCCACAGTGCACAGAATGGAGAAAACGCTTAAAAACCGTTGCAGGGGCAGGGCTGCAAAACCGATTGCAGATTCTGCCGGACGATGCTATACTATGACGTATGACAGGTTTTTGCAGAGAACTGCGTTTTTCTGCAGCACCGTGAAAGCTGAAGGAGCCTAAAAACATGAGTCAAGCGCCACGCCGCATTAACACAGACCGCTCGCTGCACCGGCCGGATCAGGCCGCAAAGGCCGCCCCGCGCCCGGCTGCCGGAACGACCGGAACATCCGGCAGACCGACTGCAGGCAGCACGTCCGGCAGCGGACGCAGCGCGCCGCCGCGCCATTCGGCACAGCCGGCCCGGCAGGTTGAACCGCCCCGCCGCCGCAAGAAAAAGAAAAAAACTCCGCTCTGGCTGCCGTTTGCGGTGGTCATGGCGGTGATCGCCGTGGTGTCGGGCGTCGTAGTGTACGGTGTGAGCATGTTGAACAAGGTGGAGGACAGCCTCCGCCCGGACGACAGCACCCCCACCATTCAGGAAGAGGTCAAGACCGCCGAGGAGTACAAGGGCGATGTGGTGAACATCCTGGTCTGCGGCATCGACTACGAGGAAGGCCGCAACTACAGCGATGCCAGCTCCAACGACGGCATGACGGATATGATCCTGTACTGCCAGTTCGACATCAAGAACGGGGCGCTGCACATGCTGCAGATCCCCCGCAACAGTCTGGTGGCCACTCAGAACAGAAAGATCACCCTGTCCAACGGCAAGACCTACGCCGCCTCCAACTACCAGATCAACTCGGTGGCTCTGTCCAACGGCGGAAGCATCGCCGCGCTGGCTGATGTGATCTACGACCAGTACCGCCTGCCCGTGGACTACTACGTCAGCGTGGACATGCAGGCACTGGTGGAAATGGTGGACAACTTCGGCGGCATCGAGGTGTATATCCCCCACGATATGTCCTTTGCGGGCAGTGTCCTGAAGCAGGGCTACCGCAACCTGGACGGCGCATCGGCAGAGTTCTTTGTCCGCTGCCGCCACGGCGAGGGCTACGCCAACTCGGATATCGACCGCCTGAACATGCAGCGCTACTTCTATGCCGGCCTGTTCAAGCGGGTACGCAGCATGGGCGTGACCGATGTCATTGCGCAGCTGCCCCTGATCTTCAACAACTATATCCACACGGATATGGATCTGACCACCATTGCCAAGATGCTGGTGTCCTTTACCCGCATCGACAGTGGGAACATCATGCTGGCCCAGACCCCTGTGTTCATGGGCGTGCCCAATGTGGGCAAGACCAGCAGCTTTGACGGCTACTCCTGCGTGGTGCCGGATGCCGGTTCCATTGCAGAGCTGCTGAACACCTATTTCCGCAATTACACCGGCCCCGTGAGCGCCGAGGAAATGAACCTTGTGACCAACAACTGGCCCCACGGCACCGCTTCCACCAGCGCCAATGTCCAGTTCGTGGGACAGCTGGACAAGGAGTCCGATGATGCCATCCTGAGCGGCGATACCGACGTGGCAGGTGCGACCACCACCGACGGCCAGGCCGCGGGACAGTAACAAACCAGAGAGGAGACTTTTATGGAAAACAAGATCGACAGCAAGACCCTTGCCATTGAGATCGCAAAGATCCTGGATAAGAAAAAGGCCGTGGATGTCCGCGTGCTCAAAGTGGAGAGCCTGACCGTTCTGACCGATTACTTCGTCATTGCTTCCGGCACCTCCACCACCCAGGTGGGTGCTCTGGCCGACGAGGTGGAGTACGAGCTTTCTCAGAAGGGCATCGAGCCCTACACCACCGAGGGCTTCGACTCCAAGAACTGGGTGCTGCTGGATTATTCCAGCGTCATCGTGCACGTCTTTGTGCCCAACACCCGCACCTACTATGATCTGGAACATCTGTGGGCCGATGGTGAGCCCATGGATATCTCGGAATATCTGACCCCGGAAAACAGTCTGTAAGCTTCCCTGCCTGCAAGGGCGGCTGCCGAATATGAGGAGTGATTGAAAGCTATGAAGTATGATTACAAGGCCGTTGAGGCCAAGTGGCAGAAGGTGTGGGAGGACGAAAAGACCTTCCATGTCGAGATCGACCACAAAAAACCCAAGTTCTATGCACTGGTCGAGTTCCCGTATCCGTCGGGTGCCGGCCTGCATGTAGGCCATCCCCGCAGCTACACCGCGCTGGACGTGGTCAGCCGCAAGCGCCGTCAGAACGGCTACAATGTGCTGTACCCCATGGGCTGGGACGCTTTTGGCCTGCCCACTGAGAACTTTGCCATGAAGAACCACATCCACCCGGCCATTGTCACCAAGAACAATGTGGACCACTTCCGCAGTCAGCTGAAGGCTTTGGGCTTCTCCTTTGACTGGGACCGCGAGATCAATACCACCGACCCCGAGTACTACAAGTGGACCCAGTGGATCTTCCTGCAGCTGTATAAGCATGGTCTGGCTTACAAGAAGGAAATGAACGTCAACTGGTGCACCGGCTGCAAGTGCGTGCTGGCCAACGAGGAAGTTGTCAACGGCGTGTGCGAGCGCTGCGGCAGCGAGGTCGTTCACCGCGTCAAGAGCCAGTGGATGCTCAAGATCACCGCTTATGCCGATAAGCTGATCGACGGTCTGGACGGCCTGGATTACATTGAGCGCGTAGCCACCCAGCAGAAGAACTGGATCGGCCGCAGCCACGGCGCAGAGGTGAACTTCGGCACCACCGCCGGTGACACCCTGACCGTGTACACCACCCGCTGCGACACCCTGTTCGGCGCTACCTACATGGTCATCTCCCCGGAGCACGCACAGCTCAAGGCATGGCTGGAAAAGGGCATCATCAAGAACGCCGATGCCGTCAAGGCTTATCAGGCCGAGGCCGCCCGCAAGAGCGACTTTGAGCGCAGCGAGCTGAACAAGGAAAAGACCGGCGTCAAGCTGGAAGGCGTCATGGGCATCAATCCGGTCAACGACACCGAGATCCCCATCTTCATTTCCGACTACGTCCTGTCCACCTACGGCACCGGCGCCATCATGGCTGTGCCTGCCCACGATACCCGTGACTGGGAGTTTGCCAAGAAGTTCGGCCTGCCCATCATCGAAGTGGTCCAGGGCAGCACCCCGTCCAACCTGGACGAGGCTGCCTTTACCGATGTGGCCACCGGCACGCTGGTCAACTCCGGCTTCCTGAATGGCCTGTCTGTGGCCGACGCCCAGAAGAAGATGATCACCTGGCTGGAGGAGACCGGCAAGGGCCGCGACAAGGTCAACTACAAGCTGCGCGACTGGGTGTTCAGCCGTCAGCGTTACTGGGGCGAGCCCATCCCCATGGTCAAGTGTGAAAAGTGCGGCTGGCAGCCCCTGCCCGAGAGCAGCCTGCCCCTGACCCTGCCGGACATCACCGACTTTGAGCCGGGCCCGGACGGCGAGTCCCCGCTGGCCCGCCACAAGGACTGGGTCAAGACCACCTGCCCCTGCTGCGGCGGCCCTGCTACCCGTGAGACCGACACCATGCCCCAGTGGGCTGGTTCTTCCTGGTACTTCCTGCGCTACATGGACCCCCACTGCAAGGACGCCATTGCCTCCAAGGAGGCTCTGGAGTACTGGTCTCCGGTGGACTGGTACAACGGCGGCATGGAGCACACCACCCTGCACCTGCTGTACAGCCGTTTCTGGCATAAGTTCCTGTACGACATCGGTGTGGTGCCCAGTCCGGAACCCTACCAGAAGCGTACCGCCCACGGCATGATCCTGGGCCTGAACCCCCACAGCTTTGTCAACCTGCCCGCTGACGAGCAGGAGAAGCTGCTGAAGGAGTATGGCAGCCAGAAGGCCGCCGAAAAGGCACTGGAAGAGAAGTACGGCGAGATGGCACGCCATCCCATCGTCAAGATGTCCAAGAGCCTGGGCAACGTCATCAACCCCGATGAGGTGGTGGACCAGTACGGTGCCGACACCATGCGTCTGTATGAGATGTTCATGGGCGACTTTGAGCAGGCCGCACCCTGGCAGACCTCTGCTATTGCCGGCTGCAACCGCTTCCTCGACCGCGTGTGGGCGCTGTCCGACAAGCTGGTGGAGGGCGAGGGCTATCGCCCCGCCATTGAGACCCTGATGCACCAGACCATCAAGAAGGTGGGCGCTGACATCGAGGGCCTGAAGATGAACACCGCCATTGCACAGCTCATGACTCTGGTCAACGCCCTGTACGACAACGGCGGCGCTACCAGGGCCGAGTTCGAGACCGTCGTCCAGCTGCTGAACCCGTTCGCTCCCCACATGACCGAGGAGCTGTGGGAGAAGCTGGGCCACAGCCACGACGAGCAGCTGGCCTACTACCCCTGGCCCAAGTACGAGGAGGCCAAGTGCGTTGAGAGCACGGTTGAGATCGCAGTACAGGTCAACGGCAAGGTCAAGGCCCGTCTGAAGGTGGCCGCTGACATCACCTCTGAGGACGCCATCGCCGCCGCAAAGGCTGACCCGGCTGTCGCCGAGGCTCTGTCCGGCAAGACCGTGGTCAAGGAGATCTACGTCAAGGGCCGTCTGGTCAATCTGGCCGTCAAGGGCTAAACCTCTCAGTCTGCTTTCGCAGCCAGCTCCCCTAAAAAGGGGAGCCAAAGAGGAGTATGCTTTTTCGAAAAGTTTCAAAAAAACTTTCTGAAAAAGGTTGACGAACGCATGAAAATGCGCTATACTGTCTACTGTTAGTTACCATGTAACAACGAAATTCCTGCC
>OWIP01001852.1_pt1 | contig 12261 bp, 7 predicted proteins | sample 1732581 | NCBI WGS metagenome assembly OWIP01 (sample SAMN05065731, study PRJEB22554) | human gut metagenome | biome: ENVO:2100002; feature: ENVO:00000062; material: ENVO:00002003 | host: Homo sapiens | place: USA
CCAGGCGAAGGTTGTGCATCGGGGTCTCCCCGTTGTCGAAAAGGATAAGCTCCTTCACCCCGAACGTCGCCAGCTGACGGCAAAGCTCCGAGCCGATGGAACCTGCCGCCCCCGTAACCAGGATCGTCCTCCCGCGGAAGTTGGCGATGATCTCATCCATCGAAATGCGGATCTCGGGACGGCCTAACAGGTCTTCGATCTTGATCTCCCGGATCGACTGCTTCATGATCTTCCCGTCGATGACCTCGTCGATCGGTGGGGCGATCAGAATTTTGACCCCCTGCTCCGTACAGTATCTGATCAGACGCTCCTGCTCCTGCTGCGCATCGTCATTGGTGGCGAAAAGGATCGCGTCGACATCGACTCGGTCCCGCAGGTATTCGACGCTGTGCTGATTCTCGAAATAGTAGACCGGGCACTCCGCGATCGTATGCTTGCGCAGGGACTTCCCGTAGGTCAGAAAACCGACGACGCGGTAATGCGGCGAGTTTTGAAGACGCGTGACCAGAGACACTGACTTGTCCCCCGTGCCGTAGACCAGAACCTGACGGCTGTTCGCGCGGCGGGACTGCTTCAACTTGATCAGGTCGTAGACGACGATCATGCAAAGACGAAGGGCCAGCAGAAGGAAGAGCGTGACCAGCACGTCCAGCAGGAAACCCATGGAAAGGGCGGCATAAGGCGGAGACGGTTTTTGGGGAAGGAGAAGCACGTAGAAGAACATCAGCAAGTCCTTGAAGAGAACCGCACCGCCCAGTTTCCAGATTTCCCGAAGCGTCGTATGACGGATGACGCTGCGGAACGTTCGGAAAACGATGAACGAAAAAACGCTCAAAACACACGAACCGGCCAACAGCCAGAAACCGTACCATACCGTGAAAACCGGATTCGTGAACAATCCGCGAACCAACAGGTAGGCGATCAAGGTCGAAACTACAGACACGACCGTGTCGATCGTCAAGATCAGCCACGACGAAAAATACCGTGACGATAGGTATTTTTCAATCCCAAAACGGGACATGATAACTTGAAGCATACGGAGGCGAAATTAAATTCAGATAAATTTGTAATTACAGTGACGCGTACTATGTGATGGTTCCAGAAATTATCGTAGGAAATATGTCCCGACAGCAGACGAGACTTTATTTGTTGCCGACAAATGACGACAACGGCTTCGGGACTAACCCCTTCAGATAAAAGTTCGGAACTTATTTGACGTTTGCCCACATCCGCCGTTGGGCTTCGTCGGAGATTTGATCACAGAGATTGTCGATCGCTATGCTGCGGCAAAACAGGGCTTCGACGCTGCTTTTTGGCATCCTCTGCACTTCCAGCAATCCGGCAATATCATTCAGGTATTTACGACTCCCGGGGTCATTGACGGCACTTTACTGAATCGCATCGTATATTAGAATATAGTAGCGAATCTCATCGGCAGTCAATTCCGTCGTTCGGCAGAATTGCAATTGGCGGCTTATGCAATAATAGGAATATGCTTTCTGAATGATCGCATCGTGACGACTGTCAAGCAGCATATAGGAGTTCATGCTCATCAGAATGATGCGTTGCAATGCCTCCTCTGCACGGATTCCTTTCCATTCACCGTTTTCATGCAGCTCCGTAGCCCATGCGGCAACCCGGTTCCGGGCAAATCCAAGCCAGGGATCGTTCTCCGCGTCTTCCGGGACCAGCCAACATAGGAACTGATAGATCAGACGCATAACGCCATACAGTGCATTGTGATCGCAAGCCGTTTCGTCGAAATCGAACAAATAGGATTTGGTCAATTCGTCGAACAGCTCAAAACACAAATCGCGTTTCTGCCGTCCGACAATACATCCCGTATCATTCAGAATATGAAGCATGGCATCAACGGCTTCCGCGCGCAGACCAATGCCTTGCAGGTTCCCATAACGGCGTGACAAACTTGCAAATAACGAATCCAGTTTTTTGCGATAGATTTCCCGCGCCCCGAACTCGTTATCCAGCGCATTCACGGAAACCATATTGTACAGCGCCGCATAACTCCGGGTATAGACGATCAATCCCTCGTCACTCACGGTGTGGAATCTCAACGACTGAAGCTGCGGCAATATCGCTTTTAACTCGGATACGGTCATGGTTTTACGTGCGGCGGAGATGTTACTCTATTTTTTCCAAACAGCAGGGCGGGATGAATGAGGTTGCCACCATACATACGCCTTTGAGAGATACCGTCAGACGCCTGTTGTGCTTGATACGTTTGATATATCCTTCGGCTCCCTTGAAAAGTCCGTCGATCACCCGGACCCGTTCGCCGACCTGATATTCCGGACAATCATCAGCAAAAAACTCCAACCCCTTATCCCCGGCCGATGTAACCAGTATGAACATATTCATTTCATGGTCGGAGATCGCGGCCGGCTGGCGTTTTTTATTCTCGTCGAAATACGTGTAGACCATCACCCGCCCTCGGAGAGCAGTCTGCAATTCATTTGCATATTGCTCCGTGGAGCGGAAAAACATCAATGAAGGGATAATCGTTTGGCGCTCGGTTTTCCGGATACCGTCGGAAATGACATTGACGGTCTGGCAGGGAATGTAACTCTCCTTAAGATCTTTCTTGAGCAGTTCTTCTATTTCGAAGACTTTATTGAAAAAAACCTTGAGGGCATACCAATGTACCGGAGCGTCGTCTGACATCGTTCACGTATGGGCATTCTTTGTATTCCTCCGCATCCGGAATTTTCGTCCCACGACACGAAGCATTTATAGGTTATACGCTTGATATTCAACCGACTGTTGTATCTCGCCCAACCGGTATTAATCCAAATACTCGGCCGTAAACCTGTTTGCAGATACGGGTTCTGTGTAGAAACCATACTTTTACTACACAAAAGTATGGAATATTGTTTAAACGACCAAACTATTTCGTCTAAATCTTATGCTGAAAAATCCCCCCCCCTCCAAAAAACAGCCTCTGAATTAAGTATTTATATCTGTTCCAAAACGTTAATATTGCCCAAATGGATGATAACGCGCCCTTTCTGTTGCATTCCTTCTTGTAATGGGAAAAGCTCCTAAAATCTCGAACTGTCAGAACTGTTTTGCGGGGAATGTTGACTTATCCGGCAGATAGACACCACTTTTCCGGTCACTATGGTTTTTACACAGAGACGGGACTATTGGTTCCAGTCAAAACCAAACAATTTACAGTCGATCTCTATCTTTCTTTTCAAGCATTCTATTCGCGTGTTTTCCCGGTTTCAGAGTCTCGATATAAAGTATTCCTGCATATTCCAACGATATGCCCTTGATGAACGCTGCAATTGGAGATGCTTCATGTCGGTGCGTCGCACGGCGAGTGGCGGACGGTCCGACATGCGACCTTCTGTTTTCGGCACCATGAACTCCCGAAGGCAAAAAGCCACAGCGCCGGCACACTCCGCAATAGCAACCGACGGTTTTTAAATTATTCACGAAATATAAAAAAAGTCTCCACGGAGTACGCGGAGACAATAGGTTGAAAACCTTCGGCATATAGCCTTATTGTGATAAGATGTAGAATTCTTACACCACAAATATAGTAAAAAAGATGAATTTCTGCAATTTTTTATTTAATTTTACAGAAAACACATTCTTCATATGGCAAAAGTATTGGGTTTGGACCTTGGCACCAACTCACTGGGATGGGCCCTTGTCGATGAATCGGAGAACGAATATACGCTGATTGACAAAGGTGTAGACATTTTCCAGGAGGGAGTTGCCCGCGACAAAAACAATGAAAAACCTGCCGTTCAGGATCGGACGAGCGCCCGGGCACTGCGCCGCCACTATTTCCGGCGGCGTCTGCGAAAAATCGAACTGCTCAAAATACTCATCCGTTACGACCTTTGCCCGCCGTTGCCCGAGGAGCTGTTGACCGCCTGGCAAAAAGAGAAACGTTACCCGCAGGACAATGAATTCCTCCGTTGGCAGCGAACCGACGACAATGGGGATCGAAATCCTTACCACGATCGTTATGTAGCCCTGTCCGAGCGGCTCGATCTCGGGAATCGCACACAGCGCTGGCTGCTTGGCCGGGCGCTTTATCATTTGGCACAGCGACGCGGATTCCTCAGCAATCGCAAGGAAGCAGGAAATGAGAAAGAAGACGGTACGGTCAAGGAGTGTATCAAAAATCTGTCGGCTGAAATAGCAGCGGCAGGGTGTCGGTACCTCGGAGAATATTTCTACGGACTGTACCAACACAAGGAACGGATCCGCGACAAATACACCTCGCGCAACGAACACTACCTGGCCGAGTTCAATGCCATCTGCGACCGGCAGCAATTGCCCGACGAATGGCGTAAGGCACTGCATCGGGCAATCTTTTTCCAGCGCGACCTCAAATCGCAGAAGGGGTCAGTCGGCCGATGCACCTTCGAGCCGACGAAGAGTCGGTGCCCCGTTTCGCATCCCCGTTTTGAGGAGTTCCGGATGCTGTCGTTCGTCAACAACATCCGGATTACAGGACCGGGCGACAATGCTCCACGACCTTTGACACAGGAAGAGTTCGAGACGATTCGTTCGCTCTTCTTCCGGAAAAGCAAGCCTTATTTCGATTTCGAAGAGATCGCCCGCAGAATCGCCGGCAAAGGGAAATATGCCTGCAAAGAGGAGCGTACAGAAGCTCCTTATCGTTTCAATTTCGCCCGCACGGCCACCGTATCGGGATGCCCCGTCACGGCATCGCTGCAAGCGATCTTCGGAGACGACTGGATTACGGAGATTCGCAGCCTTTACCTGCTTGGAGCAGGAAAAAACGAGGACCAGATGTTGAATGACGTATGGCACGCCCTCTTTTCGTTCAACGACGAAGGTCGGCTGCGTAGCTGGGCCTGCGAAAAATTGCAACTCACGGATGAACAAGCCAAAGCGTTTGCAGCCATCAAACTCCCGCAGGATTACGCGGCGTTGAGCCTAAATGCCATCGGCAAGATTCTGGTCTATCTGCGCTGTGGCTATCGGTACGACGAGGCGGTATTCCTGGCCAACCTGCGGGCGGCACTTCCGAAGGAGGTCTATGCCGACGAAAGCCGTCGGCATGAAATCGAACAGGACATCGCCTCGCTGCTGCTTGACTACAAGCGAAATCCGTATAACAAGTTCGATTCAAAGGAGCACCGCATTGCCGACTATTTCAGCGATCATGGATTGGATGCCTCTCGTCTGATCCGTCTTTATCATCCCTCGAAAATCGAGACCTATCCGGATGCGCAACCCAAGGCAAATGGCATTCTGCAGCTCGGCTCTCCACGTACTGCGGCCATTCGCAACCCGATGGCCATGCGGGCCCTGTTCCGATTGCGCAACCTGATAAACACGCTGTTACGCGAAGGCAGGATCGACCGAGACACGAAGATCCGGATTGAATTCGCCCGCGGACTCAATGATGCGAACAGGCGGAAGGCCATCGAGCAGTATCAGCGGGAACGGGAGGTTGAGAATCGGAAATATGCCGAAGAGATCCACAGCCAGTATGCCGCCGAAACCGGCCGCGAGATAAAACCCTCGGACGACGAAGTGCTGAAATACCGGCTGTGGGAAGAACAGCAGCACGTCTGTCCCTATACCGGGCGGCAAATCCGCATTTCGGACTTCGTCGGGTCGGCTCCGGATTTCGACATCGAGCACACGCTCCCGCAGGCTCGCGGCGGCGATGACTCGCAGATGAACAAGACGCTCTGCGAAAACCGGTTCAACCGGGAGACAAAACGGGCGAAACTGCCGGCCGAGTTGTCCAATCATGTCGAGATCATGGAGCGGATCGAATCGTTTGGCTGGCGGGAAAAAATGGAGAGTCTGCAAAAGCAGATTGAAGCCCAGGTTCGCAGGAGCAAAAGCGCAGCGATTAAATCCGAAAAGGACGACGCCATCCAGCGCCGCCACTATTTGCAGATGCAGCTCGACTACTGGCGCGGGAAATACGAACGCTTCACCATGGCCGAGATTCCCGAAGGATTCAGCAATCGGCAGGGAGTCGACATCGGCATCATCGGCAAATATGCACGGCTCTATCTGAAGACGGTTTTTGACCGAATCTATACGGTCAAAGGTTCCACGACCGCCGCGTTCCGCAAGATGTGGGGACTGCAGGAGGAGTATGCCCGCAAGGAGCGCACGAACCACGTCCACCACTGCATCGACGCCATCACGATCGCCTGTATCGGCCGCCGGGAGTACGACCGCTGGGCGCAATACGTCGCCGACGAGGAGCGATACGGCTACGGCGAAAGCGGCAAACCCCGCTTCGAGAAACCCTGGCCGACCTTTACCGAAGATGTCAAGGCGGCGGCCGACGAACTGCTCGTTGCCCACCACACGCCCGACAACATGACCAAACAGACGCGCAGGAAGTTACGGGTTCGCGGCCGGATAAAGTTGAATGCCGACGGGGAACCAATCTACCAGCAAGGAGACACGGCTCGCTGCCGGTTGCATCAGGATACCTTCTACGGCGCTATTAAGCAGGATGGAGAGATCCGCTATGTCCTCCGCAAATCGCTCGCGCAGTTGCAGCCGACGGACATCGACAAGATTATCGACGATGCAGTCCGGGATCGCGTACGGGAGGCAATCGACGAGGTCGGATTCAAGACGGCGATGAATCCCGATGAATACACGATCTGGATGAACCGTGAAAAGGGCATTCCCATCCGCAAGGTGCGGATCTTCACACCGAGTGTCAAACATCCGATCGCGCTAAAAAAACAGCGCGACCTATCTGCAAAAGAGTACAAGCGGGATTATCATGTCGTAAATGAGGGGAACTATTGCACGGTCATCTATGAGGGCCAGGACAAAAAGGGCAAAACGAAACGCACCTTTGAACTCGTCAGCAACCTCGAAGCTGCCCAATATTTCAAAGCCAGCGCTGACCGGGAAGCCCGCCCCGATCTGGTACCGCAGACCGACACGAACGGTTTCCCCTTGAAATACATCTTAAAAACGGGGACCATGGTCCTGTTTTATGAAAATACCCCGGCAGAACTTTATGAATGTACCCGCAAGGAGTTGGTAAAACGACTCTACAAGGTAACAGCAATGGCTGCAGAAGGACGGGTACAGTTCCTCTTTCATCAGGAGGCCCGAGATCAGAAAACACTTACCTCCTTATATGGAGCTGGGACCTCTCAATTCTGCCAATCCAATCCATCACCGAAATTGCGCCTCAGCGTTTCCAATTTTAACATGTTGGTGGAAGGTTATGATTTCGAACTGACCGTAACGGGCGAGATAAAATTCAAAGATGACCGGCCATGCTGAAACGAACCTTGTTTTTTTCGACACCCTACTGTTTGAGCCTGCGCAACGGCCAGATGATCATCCACACGCGCGAGGCCCCCGACCAACGGAAAAGCATCCCGATCGAGGATATCGGCTTCGTGGTGCTGGAGGACCAGCAGACCTCCATCACGCTGCCGCTCTTGAATGCGCTGTCGGACAACAACGTGGCAGTTATCCTGTGCGGAGAGAACCGAATGCCGAACGCCTTGTTGATGAATTTGGATTCAAACAGAACGCAAGGTGAACATTATCGGATGCAGATCGCTGCATCCGAACCGCTGAAGAAGGGCCTTTGGAAACAGATCGTCGAGACCAAAATCCGCAACCAGGCTGCCTTGCTGCGGAAGCTGGGATATGACGGAGACAAACTGAAACCCTGCTACATGAATGTCAAGAGCGCCGACGCCGACAACCGGGAGGGCATAGCAGCGAGAATCTACTGGTCAGAACTGTTCGGTGCCGAATTTTACCGTTCCCGCGAAGGTTCGCCGCCCAACAACCTGCTCAATTACGGCTATACGATCCTGCGAGCCGCCGTGGCCCGTGCGATCATGGGTTCCGGACTGTTCCCTGCATTCGGGATCTTCCATCGGAATCGTTACAACTCCTTTCCGCTGGCCGATGACGTAATGGAACCCTATCGACCGTATGTCGACGAATTGGTCTACCAACTTTACAGAAACGGGAATACACAACTGACCAAGAAGGTGAAAGGCGAACTGTTGCGGCTCCTGTTTGTCGATACTCGTTTCGACAAGGTTGTGCGACCTCTCGAAGTAGGACTTATGTTTTCAGCCTCTTCCCTGGCTAAATGCTTTGCTGGAACCCAAAAAAAGATTGCATATCCTTTATTGGAGTAGTCGAATGTCAGAAGTACGCTTGAATGCTTATCGAATCATGTGGTTGTTTGTCTTTTTTGATTTGCCAACCAATACAAAAACGGAACGACGTCATGCGGCGCAATTTCGCAAGGCGTTGGAAAAAGATGGTTTCACAATGATGCAGTATTCAGTCTATGTGCGCCATTGTGCATCGAAGGAGAATATGCAGGTTCACATTAAGCGGGTTCGACGATCGATGCCTCCGACAGGATTTACAAGTATTCTTGCTGTAACGGACAAACAGTATGGAGACATATTAAATTTTTGGGGTAAAAGCGAACGAGCAAAACCGGAAATTCCGCAACAATTGGAATTTTTCTGATAAATCGTTATTTTCGTTCTTTGAAATACGGAAAATGCATCAAACTGGCTTCGTCGGAACACCCGATCGTATTTTTATAGTGGCAGACAGCCCGTAAGTAACACTTTATCAATCAATATGAGGCCCGACGTTGTGGTTTGATGTAGAATTTCGATAAGATACAACGACGCAAGCAATCTTCACATTTGCCACAAGTTGTGGTTTGATGTAGAATTTCGATAAGATACAACGCCGGCAATGGCCATGGCGCCAACCAAGGGTTGTGGTTTGATGTAGAATTTCGATAAGATACAACCTTAACGGCCGGGACGCTTCGCGTCTTCGGTTGTGGTTTGATGTAGAATTTCGATAAGATACAACGCCTTGTAGACAGAAAATAAACCTTGACGGGTTGTGGTTTGATGTAGAATTTCGATAAGATACAACTGATGTTCCCGAGAGCAAAGCCTTTACATGGTTGTGGTTTGATGTAGAATTTCGATAAGATACAACAGGAATGGCCAAGGCGATGACGAACCCTCTGTTGTGGTTTGATGTAGAATTTCGATAAGATACAACCCCTGGGAGTCAACGGCCTAAAGAACTCTGTTGTGGTTTGATGTAGAATTTCGATAAGATACAACCAGATAAAATACGCTGACCTCGAGATACAGTTGTGGTTTGATGTAGAATTTCGATAAGATACAACTTGCCAAAACGCCAATTGGGTACGCTCTGGTTGTGGTTTGATGTAGAATTTCGATAAGATACAACATAAATTAAATAATTAGTTGAAGTTTATAAGTTGTGGTTTGATGTAGAATTTCGATAAGATACAACGCTGAAGGTTATTGGTAACGACTGCAGGAGTTGTGGTTTGATGTAGAATTTCGATAAGATACAACAGGTCGCATCAAAGACGGTCAGTTTGTCCCGTTGTGGTTTGATGTAGAATTTCGATAAGATACAACGACATCGATCTCTGAATTCCAGTTAAGGTGTTGTGGTTTGATGTAGAATTTCGATAAGATACAACACATCGTAGCATTAACGCCGACACCCGAAGTTGTGGTTTGATGTAGAATTTCGATAAGATACAACCAGCAGATTCGCCAAGGGAGCGACCAAAGGTTGTGGTTTGATGTAGAATTTCGATAAGATACAACTCGAGCTCCATGGCTTCACTTCACAACTTGGTTGTGGTTTGATGTAGAATTTCGATAAGATACAACCCTTTGGTTTCCGTGTCGCTTCCGTCGAATGTTGTGGTTTGATGTAGAATTTCGATAAGATACAACCTTTACTTGATGATATATGCTACGTGCGCGGTTGTGGTTTGATGTAGAATTTCGATAAGATACAACGCGACCATCGAGGGGAACTGTGCGTCGATGGTTGTGGTTTGATGTAGAATTTCGATAAGATACAACCGTCCACCGTTACGGCCTTTTTGGTCTTGTGTTGTGGTTTGATGTAGAATTTCGATAAGATACAACTGCTTATACTTCCAATTGCGACGGGCCTGGTTGTGGTTTGATGTAGAATTTCGATAAGATACAACTTCGAGCTCCATGGCTCCACTTCACGGGGTGTTGTGGTTTGATGTAGAATTTCGATAAGATACAACCTTCCTCTCAAAATAATTGCGGCGGACGTAGTTGTGGTTTGATGTAGAATTTCGATAAGATACAACCCCGAAGAGCCTAAAACAGCAGCAGGTGTGTTGTGGTTTGATGTAGAATTTCGATAAGATACAACACCAAGACGCAGGCCAAGCAAAGGAATACAGTTGTGGTTTGATGTAGAATTTCGATAAGATACAACTCAGGATTTGCGGGCACAACTGCCATCGGAGTTGTGGTTTGATGTAGAATTTCGATAAGATACAACGCAGGGAACCATTAGCCACTGGCGAGCGAGTTGTGGTTTGATGTAGAATTTCGATAAGATACAACGCCGTCGGAAAGTTTAGCCGAGCGCTGCTGTTGTGGTTTGATGTAGAATTTCGATAAGATACAACCCGGTTCGAGGTTTTTTACGCAATGTTACGGTTGTGGTTTGATGTAGAATTTCGATAAGATACAACGTTGGCAGCAGCGGCATTGCGGTCAATAGGTTGTGGTTTGATGTAGAATTTCGATAAGATACAACAACTATTACGGCTATTCGCAGTGGGGACTTGTTGTGGTTTGATGTAGAATTTCGATAAGATACAACTTCGAGCCAATCTGAATAACGATTACCACCGTTGTGGTTTGATGTAGAATTTCGATAAGATACAACCGATGCCTTGCACGCTATTAGGGCGAGACAGTTGTGGTTTGATGTAGAATTTCGATAAGATACAACGGCTTCCTGTTTGGCACAAACGTTCTTTACGTTGTGGTTTGATGTAGAATTTCGATAAGATACAACGACACACGTTCACGTTGTTATTCGCCGCGTGTTGTGGTTTGATGTAGAATTTCGATAAGATACAACCTGTAGTGCAAGCTACATGCTACACAAAAGTTGTGGTTTGATGTAGAATTTCGATAAGATACAACTGGGAGCAGAAGCAGATGATGCGCTTTTCTGTTGTGGTTTGATGTAGAATTTCGATAAGATACAACGTATCGAGCGCGCTTATGCGTGCCTTTTCGTTGTGGTTTGATGTAGAATTTCGATAAGATACAACGGTGAACTCGACAACCCTGACAATCCTGAGGTTGTGGTTTGATGTAGAATTTCGATAAGATACAACCAAAATGTTCGCCGCTTTTTTCGAACATAAGTTGTGGTTTGATGTAGAATTTCGATAAGATACAACAAAAGCCGTTGAGCGAGTTTGTAAAAGATAGTTGTGGTTTGATGTAGAATTTCGATAAGATACAACAATATAAACGAAATATATGCAACCATCTCAGTTGTGGTTTGATGTAGAATTTCGATAAGATACAACACGTATCGTAAAAGCCATACAAGGCCTTCCGTTGTGGTTTGATGTAGAATTTCGATAAGATACAACAGCACTGCGGAGCGCAGTTCGAGCACTCCGTTGTGGTTTGATGTAGAATTTCGATAAGATACAACCATTACCGGCAGTTTGACGTTTTGCATCTTGTTGTGGTTTGATGTAGAATTTCGATAAGATACAACCGACGACCAAGCATATCGTTAAACGCAATGTTGTGGTTTGATGTAGAATTTCGATAAGATACAACGCTGGATATGGATATTCTTCGGTTTTGGAGTTGTGGTTTGATGTAGAATTTCGATAAGATACAACGTGCTGATAACCACGAAAAGGTACTGGAAGTTGTGGTTTGATGTAGAATTTCGATAAGATACAACCCTGTTCGGGACAGATGGCGGCGATCTTCTGTTGTGGTTTGATGTAGAATTTCGATAAGATACAACGACGCAGAACCGCCTGACATAGTGGCGTTGTTGTGGTTTGATGTAGAATTTCGATAAGATACAACCTTGATAATTCAAATAATCAGGCGTGATACGTTGTGGTTTGATGTAGAATTTCGATAAGATACAACTAGAAATTTGACCTAGAACTTCATCATAAGGTTGTGGTTTGATGTAGAATTTCGATAAGATACAACGCCCGGAACGGCGGCAGCACGGACGATTAGTTGTGGTTTGATGTAGAATTTCGATAAGATACAACAGTACGGATTTCGAATGTCGCAGGTTGCGGTTGTGGTTTGATGTAGAATTTCGATAAGATACAACCTGTCTCTTATACACATCTCCGAGCCCACGAGACCGGAGCCTATC
>OWIP01001867.1_pt1 | contig 12195 bp, 8 predicted proteins | sample 1732581 | NCBI WGS metagenome assembly OWIP01 (sample SAMN05065731, study PRJEB22554) | human gut metagenome | biome: ENVO:2100002; feature: ENVO:00000062; material: ENVO:00002003 | host: Homo sapiens | place: USA
TGCCGTCCTTGCCCTTCACGCGGATGTGCAGGCGGCGTGCCTGTGCATCGCCCAGGTTGGAGCAGGAGCAGACCTCAAAGTACTTCTGCTGACGGGGGCTCCATGCCTCGATATCGCAGCTCTTGACCTTCAGGTCCGCCAGGTCACCGGAGCAGCAGTTCAGCTGACGCACGGGGATCTCCATGCTGCGGAACAGCTCCACAGACATCTGCCACAGCTTCTCGTACCAGTCGGCGCTCTCCTCGGGGCGGCAGACCACGATCATCTCCTGCTTCTCGAACTGGTGGATGCGGTAGATGCCGCGCTCCTCGATGCCGTGGGCACCCTTCTCCTTCCGGAAGCAGGGGCTGTAGGAGGTCAGGGTCAGGGGCATCTTGCTCTCGTCGATGGTCTGGTCGATGAAGCGGCCGATCATGGTGTGCTCGCTGGTGCCGATCAGGTACAGGTCCTCGCCCTCGATCTTGTACATCATGGCGTCCATCTCCGGGAAGGACATAACGCCCTGCACCACGTTGCCGTGCATCATGAAGGGCGGGATGACGTAGGTAAAGCCCTTGTTGATCATAAAGTCGCGGGCGTAGGCCAGCACTGCCTCGTGCAGGCGGGCGATGTTGCCCAGCAGGTAGTAGAAGCCGTTGCCGGCCACGCGGCCTGCAGCGTCCATGTCGATGCCGTCAAAGCTCTCCATGATCTCGGTGTGGTACGGGATGGGGAAATCGGGCACGACCGGCTCACCGAAGCGCTGTGCTTCCACGTTGTAGGTGTCGTCCGGGCCGATGGGCACGCTGGGGTCGATCATCTGGGGGATGGTGTACATGATCTCCTGGATGCGGGCAGACAGAGCTTCCTCTTCCTTCTCCAGCTCTGCCATCTTGTCGGCATCGGCCTTGACGGCGGCGTTGTTGGCGTCGATCTGAGCCTGCAGCTGGGCCTTCTTGGCCTCATCGTCGCACTTCTTCAGCTGGCCGAACAGCGGGCCATTGGCCTTGCTCAGCTTGTTGCGGGCAGCCTTGAGGGCTTCCACTTCCTTCAGCGCTGCGCGGTACTGGGCATCCTTTTCGATGACCTCATCCACCAGCGGCAGCTTTGCGTCCTGGAACTTCTTCTTGATGTTTTCCTTGACGGCGTCCGGATTCTCACGGACAAATTTGATATCAAGCATGATTGACTCTCCTTGCTCTATTTCGTTCGCACCGGGAAATGGGACCTCTCCCGGCGCCGTTCAAAGGCGGGTGTCCGCCTTGGATCGCGGTTGTTTTATTCTTCGGTCTGGTACTGGCCCAGCAGGTTTGCAAAGGCGCGCAGCTGCTCATCGGAGTAAAAATGCACCGTCAGCTTGCCCTTGCCGCCGTGGTAGGCCACGTTCACCTCGCTGCCCAGCACCTGCTTGAGGCTCTCTTCCACTTCCACCGGCAGGGTGCCGCGGGGTTCGGGTTCTTTTGCCTCCTTCGGGGGCTTTGCCAGCTTCTTGCACAGCGCCTCGGTCTGGCGCACATTCAGCTGGTTGTCCGCCACGATCTGTGCCGCCTGCTCCTGCAGCTCCGGCGTGGGCAGGCCCAGGATCACCTTGGCGTGGCCCATGTTCAGGAACCCGCTCTTGAGCAGCTCCAGTACGTTTTCCGGCAGGTTCAGCAGACGCAGGCTGTTGGCCAGCGCGCTGCGGCTCTTGCCCAGCTTGCGGGCTGCCTGCTCCTGGGTCAGGTCACAGCGCAGCATCAGCTCCCGGATGCCGGCGGCTTCTTCCACCGGGTCCAGATCCTCACGCTGGAGGTTTTCCACCAGTGCCAGCTCCATGGCCTGCTCGTCGGACACATCCTTGACCACCACCGGCACTTCGGTCAGGCCGGCCATGCGGCAGGCACGCCACCGGCGCTCGCCGGCCACGATGCTGTAGCCGCCCAGTCCCTGGGGCCGCACCGCAATGGGCTGCAGCAGACCGTGCTCCGCAATGCTGGCAGCCAGCTCCCCCAGTGCCTCTTCGTCAAAGGTCTTGCGGGGCTGGTCGGGGTCCGGCTCGATCTCACGCAGGGGCAGGGTCTCGATCTTTGCGTCGGACTCAAGGCTCGGGGCGGCGTCCTCAAACAGACTTTCCAGCCCGCGGCCAAGTCCTCCTTTTCCTTTTGCCATTGTTCTTGTTGTTCCCCCTGTGTTTTAGTCTTCCAGAGCGTTTTTGACCGGTGCCGGTTCCGGAGCGCTCTTGCTCCGCGCGCGGGTCTTTTTGGGCTCGTGCGGCCGGTTGTTCTTGACGAACTCAATGGCCAGATCCATGTACGCTTCGCTGCCCTTGCCCTTGGGCTCGTAGAAATTGATGGGCTGCCCGTAACTGGGGGCCTCGGAGATGCGGATCGAACGCGGGATCGTGGTTTTGTACACCTTGGAGCCAAAGTATTTCTGCACCTGCTCCACTACCTGCACCGTGAGGTTGTAGCGCAGGGAGAACATCGTGAACACCACGCCCTCGATGTCCAGATAGGGGTTGTACTTTTTGCGGATGGTCTTGAGGGTGCTGATGAGCTCCGACAGACCTTCCAGCGCATAATACTCGCACTGCACCGGGATCAGCACACTGTCGCAGGCGCTCAGACCGTTCAGGGTGAGCAGGTCCAGGCTGGGCGGGCAGTCGATGAAGATGAAGTCATAGTCCTTCTGCACCCCGGCCAGCGCCTTGCGCAGGCGGCTCTCGCGGCCCGGCAGGTCGATCATTTCCAGGCTGGCACCGGCCAGACGGGTGTTGGAGCCGATCACATCGGTGCGGAACTCGGTCTTGCGGATCGCCTGTGCGGCGGTGGCCCGGCCAATGAGCACCTCGTAGGTGCCGTACTCCACGCTCCGCTTGGGGATGCCGTAACCGGTGGTGGTGTTGCCCTGGGGGTCCAGATCCACGATGAGCACCTTTTTGCCCAAAGCCGACACGCAGGAGGACAGGTTGACGGCGGTTGTGGTCTTGCCGACGCCGCCTTTCTGATTTGCGATTGCTACAATTTTTGCCACGCGCATTTCTTCCTTCCGGGAAATTTTGGTTGTTCCACATGGAACATTCGCAGTTGTGCCCGCTCGTTTCCCGTCGCGCGGACATCTCAACTAGTAGTATAGCACACTCCCTTGGCTTTTTGAACCGCTTTCAGGCGTTTTTGTGCGTATTTTTCTTTTGTTTTCCGTTTTTACAAGGCAAAAAGTTCTCTTTCAAGGCGTATTTTGCAGATTTTTTACACGTTTTTTCTGTTCCACATGGAACAGTTCACTTCTCCGCTGCCGCCGTGGGGATGCGCACCGTGTATTCGATGTAGCCATCCTTCTCTTCCCGGTGGGCCGTGGCCGGTACCCCATTGTCGGTCATCAGCCGGATGGCATGGTCGATGGTGTTCACAAAGATGCGCACATCCCGGACCATGGAGATGCGGTGCCGCCCTTTTGCGGTGCTGTTGAGCAGCTGTTCGATGTACCGATCGGTCTGACGGGCGTTGAGCCGCCGCTTGGCAATGTTGATGAGCGCCTCGCTGCGGCGGTTCTCCGGCAGGCGCAGCACGGCCCGCGCGTGACGCTCGGTGAGGTTGTTGTCCAGCACGAACTGGCGCTGGTCCCCCGTGAGCTGCAGCAGGCGCAGCTTGTTGGCCAGTGTGGGCTGCGCCATGCCCAGCCGCTTGGCGGCCTCGGCCTGGGTGCAGTCCCACAGCACCAGAATGTCCCGCAGGCCCTGCGCCTGCTCAAAGGGGTTCAGGTCGGTGCGCTGAATATTTTCCAGCAGGCCGAGGGCCGCCGTCTGCTCATCGGCATAGCTGCACAGGATGGCCGGAATGGTGGTCATCTGGGCCAGCTTGCAGGCGCGCAGCCGCCGCTCCCCTGCCACCAGCTCGTAACCTTCGGCTGCTTTACGCACCGAGATGGGCTGCAGCAGACCGTTTTCACGGATGCTCTGGGCAAGGCCTGCCAGCTCCTGTTCCTCAAAGGTCCGGCGCGCCTGGAACGGCGACGGATGGATCTGGTCGATGGGCAGGAAATAAATTTTTCCGGCGGACTTCTTCCGTTCAAACATAACACGGCTCCTCCTTTTTTGCGGCATATCCGGGTTTGTTTTCCACGCTTTCCCGGGAAAATGTGGAAAAGTTGGTTCAGAGCCAGTGTACCACACAAACAAAAACCCTGCCAGAAATTTCGTTCGGCAGGGTTTTGCATATTTTGTTCGCTATTCCGTTATTTCAGCGGGCTTTTGGCGATTTTTCCGCCGTTTCTGGGGTAGGCTGTCGGAGTTTGCGAAATCTTTTGGCACAAAATCAGGGTGCGGGTGTCGCCGCCGGGCAGGTGCAGGGTGCGGGTCTCCTTATAGGCACCGCCCAGTTTTTTGATGGCCCCGCGGGCAGCGGCCAGCTCCTCTTCTCCGGAGGCGCCCTTCATGGCAAGGAAGTTTCCGCCCACCTTGACCAGCGGCAGGCAGTATTCCGCCAGCATGGGCAGCGCTGCCACGGCACGGGCCGAGGCCAGGTCAAACTGCTCCCGCCACACCTTGCGGGCGGCTTCCTCTGCGCGCTCCTTGGCAAACTCCACGCCGGTCAGGCCAAGCTGGGCACAGGTGTACTTCAAGAACTCCACCCGCTTGCCGGTGGGCTCCATGAGGGTGAGTTCCAGTTCCGGCTTGTAGATCTTGGTGACGATGCCCGGGAACCCGGCACCAGCGCCCACATCCACCATGCGGCCGGCTACTTCCGGCTGGCTGGCAAAGAGCAGGCTGTCGAGGAAATGCTTGTCCTCGATGCCCTCGGGGTCGGTGATGGCGGTCAGGTTGACCTTCTGGTTGTAGTCCACCAAAATCTGTGCAAAGGCGTCCAGCTGGTCCAGCTGGGTGCCGGTGAGGGCAATGTTCCATGTGGAACACTTGGCCTCCAGCCGCTGTTTGTCGATCATAGGTTTTGATTCCTTTCTGTTGTTCTGGATCAGGTGTGGGCCGCCAGGGCGATGCTCAGCTGAGCCACGTCCGAGGGCGACACGCCGGGGATGCGGCTGGCCTGGCCCAGGTTCTTGGGCCGGATGCGGGCCAGCTTCTCGCGGGCTTCCAGCGTCAGGCCGGTAAGGTCCGCATATTCAAAATCCTCCGGGATCAGGGTCTTTTCGTGGCGGGCCACCTCCCGGATCATGCGGTCCTGCCGGGCAATGTAGCCTGCGTATTTGATCTCGGTCTCCAGCCGTTCCGCCAGCATGGGCGTGATCCCCTCCCCCCAGCCGATGACCCCGGCCACAAGGTCGTAGTGGATCTCCGGGCGGCGCAGCAATTCTTCGGCAATGCCGCCCTCGGCTGCCGGGGCCAGCCCGGCCGCCGTCATGGCGGCCTGCAGGTCGGCAGTGCGCAGGTGGGCGTCGTGCAGGCGGCGGCGCTCCGCTTCCAGAATGTTCTGGGTGTGCTGGTACTTTGCCCAGCGGTCGTCCTGCACCAGACCGTATTCCCGGCCGATGGGGGTCAGGCGGGTGTCGGCATTGTCCTGCCGCAGGGTCAGCCGGTATTCGCTGCGGCTGGTCATCATGCGGTAGGGGTCCATGACGCCCTTGGTCACCAGATCATCCACCAGGGTGCCAAGGTAGCTGGTGTGACGCGGAAGGATAAGCTGCTCCCTGCCCAGTGCATTGCGGGCGGCGTTCAGACCGGCCAGCAGGCCCTGTGCGGCAGCTTCCTCGTAGCCGGAAGTGCCGTTGAACTGCCCTGCCCCATACAGGCCCCGCACCACCTTGCTTTCCAGCGTGGCTTCCAGGCTGGTGGGGTCCACACAGTCGTATTCGATGGCATAGGCCGGGCGCAGGATCTCGATGTGCTCAAAGCCCTTGATGCTGCGGTAAAAGGCATTCTGCACGTCCTCCGGCAGACTGCTGGAAGCACCCTGCAGGTACATTTCCTCGGTGTTCTCACCGCAGGGCTCCACAAAGATGGGGTGGCGGTCCTTGCCCGCAAAGCGCACCACTTTGTCCTCGATGGAGGGGCAGTAACGCGGGCCGACACCCTCGATCATGCCGCCGTACAGCGGGCTGCGCTGGATGTTGTCCAGAATGATCTTGTGGGTCTCCGGGTTCGTGTAGGCGATCCAGCATTCCACCTTGTTGTGCATGGGGGCGTCGGTCATGAAGCTGAAGGGCTGCAGCTCGTTGTCCGGATCGCCGGGCTGGCATTCCAGCCGGCTGAAGTCGATGCTGCGCCGGTGCACACGGGCGGGGGTGCCGGTCTTGAACCGCCGCAGAGGCAGACCGGCAGCCTTCAGGCTCTCGGTCAGGGCGTTGGCCGCGTGCATGCCGTCCGGGCCGGAGGCATACCAGGCATCGCCCACAAAGATCTTGCCGCCCAGATTGGTGCCGGTGGCCAGCACCACGCACTTTGCGGTGTACTCGCCGTTGAGCTGGGTAACGATGCCCTTCACCCGGCCGTTTTCCACCTCAAGGCCCACCACCTCGGCCTGATGGATGGCAAGGCCGGGGGTAAGCTCCAGTGCGTGCTTCATGTATTCGTGGTAGCGTTTGCGGTCGGTCTGCACCCGCAGTGCGTGCACGGCCGGGCCCTTGCCCTTGTTCAGCATCCGACTCTGCAGGTAGGTGGCATCCGCCGCCAGACCCATCACGCCGCCAAGGGCATCCAATTCACGCACCAACGTTCCTTTTGCAGTGCCGCCGATGCTGGGATTGCAGGGCATATTGCCGATGGCATCCAGACTCATGGTGAACACGGCGGTCCTGGCACCCAGTGTGGCGGCGGCGTGGGCCGCTTCGATGCCGGCATGCCCGGCACCGATCACAATGACATCATACTCTCCTAAATGGTTCATATACTTTCGGGTTTCCTCTAACAAATGGTTTAAAATGCCCTCCGTTTTACTCTGGGCATTTTCAGCGGAAGAATTATTTTAAATTTCGGGTTACAGGAAAGTCTGCGGACTTTCCTGTAACCCATTTTCACGGGTGGGGTCATAACGGGAAACGGCAGCAGCAGCGCTTGCTCCCCCGGGGGGAGCTGTCGCGCAGCGACTGAAGGGCTATCAATCGGCGGAGCCGGAAAAAACGGTTAAAAGATCTTCACGCCGAACAGGCGTGAATCTTCAGTTTTTTCCGGTGTAGCCCACTGCTTTGGGGTTAAAAGGGGCGTGCAGCCCCTTTTTCGTGGCTCCAGCGCATCGAAATCGCTGTAACCTTGCTGTGCTGAACGCACAGCATTTGCTGCACAAACCGGTCTGCGACTTGAAAGCCCCACTGGGGCTTTCATGCCTTGCAGGCACCGCCGCACTTTTCTTCTCTTTTGGTGTCAAAAGAGAACATTCCCGCCCTTATTTCCCCACGCAGAACCGCTCGAACACCTGTTCGATGACGGCTTCTGAAGCGTTTTCGCCGGTGAGCTCACACAGTGCGTCCAGCGCGTCATCCACGCACACCGACACGGCATCCAGCCCGAACCCGGCCTCCACGGCCTCTCGTGCACCCGTTACGGCATCCCGCGCCCGCAGGGCCGCCGACAGCTGCCGCTGTCCGGACAGGCTGGCCGCGTGGGGGTCGATCTGACTGGTGCCCAGCAGGCGCGCCACGGCGGCCGCAATGACCTTGCGGCTTCCCTCCTCCTGACAGCACACCGGCAGCACCATGGCAAAGTACGGGGCGATGAGCTCCGCATCAAATTGCGTGGGTTTATCTTCCTTGTTCACCAGGGCAATGGCCGGGCGGCCCGCACAACGCCGGGCCAGCTCCAGATCCTCTCGGGTAGGCGGCTCCGAGCCATCGAACACCGCCAGGATCAGGCCAGCCTCTTCCAGTTTCTTCCAGCTGCGGCGGATGCCCTCCGCTTCAATGGCGTCCTCGGTCTCGCGCAGACCGGCGGTGTCAAAGAGGTTCAGCCGGATCTCCCCCAGCTGCACCGCCTGCTCTACCACGTCGCGGGTGGTGCCTGCCACCGGGGTGACGATGGCACGGTCGAACCCGGCCAGCAAATTCAGCAAGGTGGACTTGCCCGCATTGGGGCGGCCCACGATGGCACAGTCCACGCCCTCGCGCAGGACGGTGTCCGCCTGATAGTTGCGGATCAGCCCGTCCAGCGTCTCCTGCACGCTGCCCAGAACGCTGCGCAGATGGGCTTCGTCCAGCTCCGGCACATCTTCCTCCGGGAAATCCACCCAGGCTGCCAGATGGGCCTGCAGGGCGGTGAGGGCATCCTTCTGTTCCCCGATCTTGCGGGCCAGCGCACCGGACAGGGCCGCATTGGCCAGCGCTGCCCCCTGCCGCCCGTCGGCCGAGATCAGGTCCATGACCGCTTCGGCCTGCGTCAGGCCCAGTTTGCCGTTCAGGAACGCACGGCGGGTGTACTCGCCGGGGGCCGCCGGCTGCGCACCGGCTGCCAGACAGGCCTCCACCAGACGGCGTGCCACCGCACTGCCGCCGTGGCAGGAAAGCTCCACCACATCCTCGCCGGTATAGCTGTGGGGCGCACGGAAAAACAGAGCCACGCCCTCATCAAATTTCTCGCCGCCGTCCACAAAATGGCCGAACAATGCCGTGTAGCCTTTTGCCTGCGCCACCTTTTTGCCCGGGTTTGCCGGGCGGAACACCCGCTCTGCCACGGCATAGCTCTGCGCACCGGACAGGCGCACCACCGCGATGCCGCCCGCACCGGGGGCTGTGGCAATGGCTGCAATGGTCGTTTCCTGCATAGTCGGTTCCTTTCAGTGTTCCAGCTGCCGCTGGATGCGGTAATGTTCTTCCTTGGCCTGATACATCTGCTGTTCGGCCTGTCGGATCAGCGTGTCCAGATCCATGCTGCCTGCATTCTGGGTGACCACCCCGATGGCTGCCGAACAGCCTTTCCGTTCCAGTGCCCGGATCAGCTCGTCCGTCGCTGCGCGCACCGCTGTTTCCGGCTCGTCCTGCACAAAGGCCACAAATTCGTCCCCGCCGGTGCGGTAACAGTTGTCCCGGCCGAAACGACCCTGCAGTTCCAGCGCCACAGTCTGCAGCATCTGGTCCCCTTTTTCGTGGCCGCTGGCGTTGTTCAGCTCATGCAGGCCGTTTACGTCCACATACACACAGCTGAGGGACACCGTGCATTTTTTCGCCCAGCTGTCCCGGCTGCTCTCGTAGGCATTGCGATTCTGCATATTGGTCAGGATATCAAAGTTGGCAAACCGGCGCAGCCGGAGCTCGGACAGGAAATTCTGGTGCATGGAGACCATCATAAAGCTGGAAATGATGCTGGACACCATCCCGAACACCACACAGTCGGTGATGTCAATGACCGCGATCCGCCCGGTCTTAACGTGCAGCACCAGCCCGATGAAGATCACCGCAAAGAACAGGATGTTGCTGATATGCTGCACCGGCGGCATCACGAACAGAAGCGGTACGGCCAGCAGAAATGCGATGAAACAGACCGAAAGCTCCTCCGGCGAGTCCTTCATGATCAGCATGCCCAGCAGATACAGCTGCGCCTCGAAAGCATACATCAGCCAGTCCAGCAGCAGACCGTTATCCTCCGGAAGCATCATTTCAATCGCCAGCAGCACCAGACAGCCGACAAACGAGAGGAGATAATATCCCCGATTGGCGCGCAGCGCCTCGAGCCCGCCGAGCAGGCAGATGATGACCAGCAGAAAGATACCGGCTATGATCAGATAGGCACGCAGCTTCTTCCGGTTGTCCTTGCGGATCTCCGGAAGACAGGCCTGGTACTCTTCCGGTTTCAACCCGGCATAGAAAAGCATCTGATGCAGTTTGCCCACGCCTGTGTTCATCCCTTTCCCTCGGCCGTCTTTCCAGCGGACGGCATCCCTCATTTTATTTTTTATTCTACCACGTTTCCGTCCAAAAAGATACACCCCGTGTCGGTTTTCCACCGGCTCCGGAAAGTCCGTGGAAAAAGCCGTGCCGTTTTTGCACAGACCGGAGCGCAAAAATGCCCCCTGCATCAATTGCAGGAGGCATTGCATGGTTCAGGGGTTACAGCTCGATCTTGCCAAAGCTGAAATCAGCAAAATCATCCACGCGCTCGGTGCGCTTGGGTGCCACCGGTGCGGCAGTCTCGGCATCGCGGGGCGCATAGGTGCGCTCCGGCACACCGGAAGGACGGGGCCCACGGTTGCCGCCGTTGCGGCTGCCGCGGTAACCGCCGCGGCTGCCGTTGCGGTCGCCGTGCTCCGAACGGCTGCCGCCGCGATAGCCGCCATTGCGGTTGCCGCCGGGGCGGCGTCCGTTGCCGGGGCGGCCGCCGCGGGGACGGCGCTCGCCGTAGGTGTTCTCGGTCTGGGCATCCGGTGCGGTGGAATAGATGACCACGCGGCGGTCACGGCCCTCGCCCTTGCTCTCGCTGCGGACCCCCTCCATCTTGCTGATGGCAGAGTGGATGATGCGGCGCTCGTAGGGGTTCATGGGTTCCATGGCAAAGCTGCGGCCGGTGCGGCGCACCTTGGCACCGATGCGCTGTGCCAGTGCGGTCAGGTCGCTCTCGCGCTTGTCGCGGTAGCCGGCCACGTCGAGGCCCAGCTTGATGTAGTCGCCCTCGAGGCGGTTTGCCACGAGGCTTGCCAGATAGGACAGGCTCTCCATCGTCTCGCCGCGGCGGCCGATGAGGGCGCCCATCTTCTCGCCGTCCAGACGGATGATGGTAGCCTCACCCTTCTGCACAGCGCTGAACTTGACGTCCTGTACGCCCATCTTCTCGATGACTTCCTGCAGGTAGTCCACAGCGGCCTTGACCTTGGCGTTCTCCTCGATGTTAATGGGGACTTCCACCTCTTCGCCCTCTGCGGCGGGAGCAGCCTGCTCTTCGGCAGGGGCAGCTTCCTCAGCGGGAGCAGCAGGCTCTTCCACAGCAGCGGGAGCCTCAGGGGCAGTCTCTTCGACGACAGGCTCAGCCACAGGAGCAGCCTTCTCCTCCACAACGGGAGTGGGCTCCTCAACAGGGGCAGCAGGAGCTGCCGCAGGCTCGTCCGGCAGCTCGACGCTGACGCGGACCTTGGCGGGAGTGAGCTTCAGGCCCAGAAAACCGGTCTTCTGGGGCATTTCCAGCACTTCGTAGCTGACGTTGATGTCGTCCTTTTCCACGCCCAGCAGAGCGCAGGCGTTGGTGCGTGCTTCATCGACCGTCTTGCCGGTCGCTTCCTGCGTACGGATCATAACCGTCAATCCTCCTTTTTGTTCTGCAGCTCGCTCAGCGGGACAGTGCGCTCGTCCTTGTAGCGCTCAGCATCCTGCTGGCGGGCATACTCGAGGCGGCGCTTGTTCATCTCGCTGGCGGAGATGTTCTTTTCCACGACCTCACCGGTCTTCTCGTCCTGGACCTTGATGGTGGTGCTCTTCACGCCGCGCTTCTCTTCCTTCTTGCGGGAAGCGATCTCGGCCTTGACCTGCTCCTTCATCTTCTCGGGGTCATAGATCTTGCGCATGACCTGGGTCTGGACGGTCATCACGATGTTGGAAATGACGTAGTACAGAGAGAATGCGCAGGGAACGGTAAAGCAGAAGAAGACGTACATCAGAGGCATCATATACATGGTCAGCTTCATGCTGCCCTGCATCTCCTGGCCGGATGCCTTCATGCTGATGTGGGTGGAGATAAACATGGTGACGACAGCCAGGATGGGGAAGATCAGCAGGGGCAGGTTGTCTGCTGCCAGGCTGTACTGCGGCACACGGGTCAGGTCGATGCCGAAGAAATCCATGTGGTTGCCGAACTCGGTGATGGTGCTCAGCTGGTCGGCGGTGAACACAGAGGTGACGCTGCTCTCCCCTGCCAGCACCTGCTCGATGATGTTGGTATCCCGCGTCACCTGCGTGAAGCTGATGCCCAGAGTTTCCATGGCACTGCCTGCGGCATTGATGGCGTCCGCACCGATGTGGAAGATGCGCTGCAGCGGACGGTACACGACCTCGATGACGCCGAACATGACAAGGAAGTTGACCAGCATCGGCATACAGCCGGCCGTGGGCTTATAGCCATAATCCTGCTGGAGCTTCATCAGCTCTTCCTGCTGCTTGTCGGGCTTGTCCTTGTACTTTTTCTGGATGTCCGCGATCATCGGCTGGAATGCCGACATCCGGACGGTGTTTTTCTGCTGGTTGAGCTGGAGGGGGGTCTTCACGATGTTGATGAGCAGGGTGAAGAGGATGATGTCCCAGCCGTAGTTGGGGATCAGCTTGTAGCTGTCTCTTATACACATCTCCGAGCCCACGAGACCGGAGCCTATCTCG
>OWIP01001878.1_pt1 | contig 12158 bp, 8 predicted proteins | sample 1732581 | NCBI WGS metagenome assembly OWIP01 (sample SAMN05065731, study PRJEB22554) | human gut metagenome | biome: ENVO:2100002; feature: ENVO:00000062; material: ENVO:00002003 | host: Homo sapiens | place: USA
GTGAGTATGTCAGTGGTGGCCTCCACCCTCACCTCGGTCTGCGTCTTCCTGCCTGTGGTGTTCGCCTCCGGTACGGTGCGCAGCCTGCTGCAGCCCATGTCCATGTGCATCGGCTACTGCCTGATGGCCTCTCTCATCGTGGCCATCACCGTCGTGCCTGCCGCTGCTTCCACTGTCCTGAAAAAGGCTGAGCCGAAGCGTCTGGTCTGGTTTGAAAAGATCCAGGATAAGTATGCCCACAGCCTCGAGTGGTGCCTGAAGCACCGCGCCCTGCCGCTGGTGGCTGCAGTCGTGCTGCTGGTCTTCTGCGGCTGGAAGGTCTTCTCCATGGGCGTCGTCCTTCTGCCCGAAATTTCCAGCAATGAGGCCACCATCGCCCTCTCCACCGACGACGGCCTGACCAAAGAGGAATCCTACGGTGTGGCCGGACAGGTCGTCGAGGCCGTCATGGCCGTGGACGGCGTGGAAGAGGTGGGCGTCACCACCGATACCACTGTGGCCGGCATCGACATCGGCCAGCTGGGCCTGCCCAGCGCTATTACCGACCTGCTGAGCGCCGCCAACAGCTACGGCAGCTACCAGTTCAACGTCATGCTGGACGAGTCACTGTCCTCTACCCGGATCGCCGCCGTGGAGCAGGCCCTGAATGATGCCGTTTCCGGCGTCGAGAACTGCACCGGCACCGTCGAGATCAGCGGTATGCAGGACCTGACCAGCCAGCTGAGCAGCGGCCTCTCTGTCAAGATCTACGGTCCCGACGCCGATACCATTACCGCACTGGGCGATAAGGTCGTCCAGATGGTCAACGACACCGAGGGTTTTGCCAATGCCGCCACCGGCCTCGGTCAGGGCGATGCGACCATCAATCTGGACATCGACCGCGACAAGGTCCGTGCCTATGGCCTGACTGTTGCGCAGGTCTACCAGCAGATCGCCGCCAAGCTCACCACCACCACGACGGCGGAGACGCCCGTCACGGTAGACGGCTCCACCATGAAAGTCCAAATCAGCGATAATCTTGACCCTGTGACCAAGGAAAACATGATGGACATGACCTTTACCACCAGCGTTATGGACGCCACCGGTGCCATCACCACCGGCACCTGCACGCTGGGTGACATCGCTACCTGGTCCACCGGCACCGCCCCCGACTCTATCACCAGCGAGAACCAGACCCGCTACATCACGGTGACGGCAGACACGCTGGACGGCTACAACACCACGGTCCAGTCCCGCGTGTTGCAGAAGACGCTGGACGCCTTCGCCCTCACCGATGAGATGCCCGAGGGCTGCTCCTTCTCGCTGGGCGGCGAGTCCTCCACCGTCAACCTGATGGTCGACGAGATGGTGCAGTGGATGGCTCTGGCCCTGCCCTTCGTCTATCTGGTCATGGTGGCTCAGTTCCAGAGCCTGCTGTCCCCCTTCATCGTCCTGTTCACGGTGCCGTTGGCCTTCACTGGCGGCCTGCTGGGTATGCTGGTCACCGGCCAGCAGCTGACCATGATCTCCCTGATGGGCTTCATCGTCCTGATGGGTACCGTCGTCAACAACGGCATTGTCTTCGTGGACTACGCCAACCAGCTGCGTCTGGGCGGTCTGGAGCGCCGTGCGGCCCTTGTCGCCACCGGCAAGACCCGTATGCGTCCTATCCTCATGACCACCCTGACCACCGTTCTGGCCATGCTGCAGATGGTGTTCAGCAACGATATGGCGAGCCAGCTCATGAGCGGCATGGCCATCGTCATCATCTGCGGCCTGAGCTATGCCACCCTGATGACCCTGTACATCGTCCCCATCCTCTACGACATCCTCTTCAAGAAGCCGCCGCTGGTGGTCGATGTAGGTGACGACGGAATGGACGACATCCCCGATGATGCCGCCGAGTATATCGCGCAGTCGAACGCCGCCGAGGCTCAGCCGGAAGCATAATTTTATACAGATTCAAAAGGGAGCTGTTGCATTTTGCAGCAGCTCCCTTTTCTGTTTCGCAATATGTCCAAAAAATCTCTCGAAATTTTGGAAGATAAATCTAAAAGCATTCTCACACAAGTCTGGAAAACTGTGCTATAATCATAATTATGGACGAGGCCGGGGCTGCGCTGCCCTGACCGAAAATAATGAAGAAGGAGGCGAGCCTTATGGCACAGTTCCGCTCCAAGCCCTTTGGTGTGACCAAAAACGGCGATAAGGTGGATGAATACATCATCTCCAATCCCGGTGGACTTGAGATCAGCGTGCTGAACTATGGCTGTGTGATCAAAAATCTCTTCGTCCCTACAAAAACGGGTCTGGTGGATGTGGTCGTCGGACACGACACCCTCGCCGACTATGAGGCGGATTTCAACTCATCCGGCAGCACCTGCTGCGGTGCGTTCGTGGGCCGGTACGCCAACCGCATTGAAAATGCGGAATTTTCTCTCAGCGGCAAGACCTACAAGCTGGAAGCCAACAATGGCAAAAATCACCTGCACGGCACCTTCCCCCGCAAAATTTACGATGTGAAGATGTTCGGCGACACCCTTTTGATGGAGACCGAAAGCCCGGCGGGCGAAGACGGTTTCCCCGGAAATCTGAAGGTCAGTGTGCGGTATATCCTCACGCCGGACAACACCCTGCGGATGGACTACCGTGTGTCCACTGACGAGGACACCATCATCAACCTGACCAACCACACCTACTTCAACCTCGACGGCGGCGGCAATGTGCTGGGCCAGAAGCTCCGCATTTACGCTTCCAACTATCTCGAGGGCAACAACGAGACTTGCCCCACGGGTAAGATCCTGCCTGTGGACGGTACGCCGATGGACTTCCGCACCGGAAAGCCTCTGGGACGCGACCTCGACACCGGCTTCTACCAGACCACCATGGCAGGCGGCGGCTTCGACCACTGCTATGTCCTCGACAGGCCCCGGGGTGCCAGCCAGAGCCTCTGCGCCTGGGCGTCCAGCGACAAGACCGGCATCAGCATGAAGATGTACACCACCCAGCCGGGCATCCAGCTCTACACCGGCAACTTCCTGCAGGACTGCCCCTCCCCCGGCAAGGGCGGCGTCCCGCTGGAAAAGTACGGCGGCTTTGCCCTTGAGACCCAGCACTTCCCCTGCAGCCCCTCTCACCCGGAGTTCCCGACGACGGTGCTGCGGGCAGGCAAAGTCTTCCGAGCCAACACTACGCTCCGCTTCTTCACCGGCCGTCAGTGCGGCCGATTATAAAAGAGAATCCGTTTTCTAAGCAAATATCAGCCGCAGCAAAGGGCAGCTCCCGCAAGAGAGCTGCCCTTTGCTGTTTTTTGCGTGTCCTCTCCATGCCTTGCGGACTAAAAATCTTTGCAGTTCATCAGACTGGCTGAAAAGATGCAACAAAAATACATTTTCATAAAAAAGCCGGTACTTGATTCTCTGTGCAAAAAGCGGTATCCTTTAGGCAGACAGAGCACAAGGGCTCTGTGCGAAGCAACATTTGGAACAAGAGAGGTACTGGACATGGCTATTTTGGTTTCCGGCGGCGCAGGCTACATCGGCAGCCACACCTGCATCGAGCTCCTGAATGCCGGCTACGACGTCGTCGTGGCGGACAATTACTATAATGCATCCCCTGTGGTCCTCGACCGCGTCAAGCAGATCACCGGCAAGGACTTCCGCTTCTATCAGGCCGATATGACCAAACACGAGGATGTGGAGAAGATCTTCGCCGAGTGTCCCGACATCACGGCGGTCATCCAGTTCGCAGCCTATAAGGCCGTTGGCGAGAGCGTGTCCAAGCCCATCGAATACTACTACAATAACCTCAACTGCACGCTGGTCATCCTGGATGTAATGCGCAAGCACAACTGCCACAACTTCGTGTTCAGCTCTTCCGCCACCGTCTACGGCGACCCCGCCAGTGTGCCGATCACCGAGGACTTCCCCGTGGGTGCCACCACCAACCCCTACGGCACCACCAAGGCCATGACCGAGCGCATCCTCACCGATGTCTGCAAGGCTGACCCCACCCTGAACGTGGCTCTGCTGCGCTACTTCAACCCCATCGGCGCCCACAAGTCCGGCCTCATCGGCGAGGACCCCAACGGCATCCCCAACAACCTCATGCCCTACATCGCCAAGGTGGCTGTGGGCAAGCTGGAAAAGGTCCATGTCTTCGGCAATGACTACCCCACTCCCGACGGCACCGGCGTCCGTGACTACATCCATGTCGTGGACCTGGCCCGCGGCCATGTCTGCGCCATCAAGAAGCTGGAAACGAACTGCGGCCTCTTCATCTGCAACCTCGGCACCGGCAAGGGTTACAGCGTGCTGGATGTCATCCACGCCTTCGAGAAGGCCTGCGGCAAGCCCATCCCCTACGTCATCGAGGCCCGCCGCCCCGGCGACATCGCCGAGTGCTATGCTGACCCCACCAAGGCCAGGAATGAGCTTGGCTGGGTGGCTGAGTACGGCATCGAGGAAATGTGCGCCGACAGCTGGAACTGGCAGAAGAAGAACCCTGACGGCTACCACACCGCGAACTGAATAAAAACGATAAGAGCCTGTACGGCGGGTACTTCCCGGGTACAGGCTCTTATTTTTTGCACTTTTTCGGATATTCGAGGATGGCGGCATGATTTTTTTCAGAGAACAGTTCAGAACAGCCCCGTTTCTCTTGACAACGCCGGAAAGTTAGCCTATATTACTGTTGTTAATGCAAACTAACAAACGTGCTCGAGAGGAACATTCCATATGACGTTGAAAGATTTGAACATCGGCGAGACTGCCGTGGTCGGGACCGTGGGCGGCGAAGGCGCTCTGCGGCAGCATTTTCTGGATATGGGGCTGATCCCCGGTGAGGAGGTCACGCTGGTCAAATTTGCCCCCATGGGCGACCCAATGGAGCTGAGCATCCACGGCTACGAGCTGACCCTCCGGCTGGACGATGCCGCCCGCATCGGGGTCACTCTGGCCAAAGCCCCGGCGGCGAAAAAGGCGGCGGCAGAAAGTGAAAAGCCGGTGGAGCACCCGGGCCTCGGCGAAGGCGGACGCTACCACACCAAAAAGGGCGAGAACCCTCTGCCCGACGGCACGACCCTTACCTTTGCGCTGGCGGGCAACCAGAACTGCGGCAAGACGACCCTCTTCAACCAGCTCACCGGCTCCAACCAGCACGTCGGCAATTTCCCGGGTGTGACGGTGGACCGCAAGAGCGGTGCGATCCGGAATAACCCGAATACGGAGGTCACAGACCTGCCCGGCATCTACTCCATGTCGCCCTATACCAGCGAGGAAATCGTGACCCGGCAGTTCATCATCGGCGAGAAGCCCACGGGCATCATCAATATCGTGGACGCCACCAACATCGAGAGGAATCTGTATCTCACCATGCAGCTTATGGAGCTGGATACGCCGATGGTGCTGGCGCTGAACATGATGGACGAGATGCGCGGCAACGGCGGCACTGTCCGCATCAATAAGATGGAGGCCATGCTGGGCATCCCGGTCGTGCCGATCTCTGCGGCAAAGAACGAGGGCGTGGACGAGCTGGTGGATCATGCGCTCCATGTCGCAAAGTATCAGGAGCGGCCGGGCCGGATGGATTTCTGCAGCGAGGAGGATCACGGCGGCGCAGTCCACCGCTGCATCCACGGCATCATCCACCTGATCGAGGATCATGCCGAGGCCGCAGGCATCCCGGTGCGCTTTGCGGCCACAAAGCTCGTGGAGGGCGACCAGCGCATCGAGGCGGCCCTGAAGCTCGACCAGAACGAAAAAGAGATGATCGAGCACATCATCGTCCAGATGGAGCAGGAGCGGGGTCTGGACCGCGCCGCCGCCATCGCGGATATGCGGTTCCACTTCATCCACCAGCTGGTGGAGCAGACCGTCGTGAAGCCCCGCCAGAGCAAGGAGCAGCTCCGCTCGGCCCAGATCGACCGGTTCCTCACGGGCCGCTATACCGCCATCCCGGCCTTTGTGGGCATCATGGCGCTGGTGTTCTACCTCACCTTCGGCGTCATCGGTCTGGCGCTCCAGAACCTGCTGGAAGTGGGCATTGATGCCCTGACCGCCGCGGTGGACTCCACCCTCACGGCGTGGAACGTCAACGCAGCCGTCCACTCGCTGGTCATCGACGGCATCTTCACCGGTGTGGGCAGTGTGTTGAGCTTCCTGCCCATCATCGTGACCCTGTTCTTCTTCCTCTCTCTGCTGGAGGATACCGGATACATGGCCCGCGTGGCATTCGTGATGGATAAGCTTCTCCGCCGCATCGGCCTCTCGGGGCGCAGCATCGTGCCAATGCTCATCGGCTTCGGCTGCACCGTCCCCGGCGTCATGGCCAGCCGCACCCTGCCCTCGGAGCGCGACCGCAAAATGACCATCCTGCTCACCCCCTTTATGAGCTGCTCGGCCAAGCTGCCCATCTACAGCCTGTTTGCGGCGGCCTTCTTCCCGGAGCACGCGGCTCTGGTGATGGTCAGCCTCTATTTCCTCGGCATTGTGGTGGGCATTCTGATGGCCATCCTGCTGAAGAGCAGTGTCTTTAAGGGCGAGGCAGTCCCCTTTGTGATGGAGCTGCCCAACTACCGCCTGCCCGGCCTCAAGAATGTGGTCCAGCTGCTCTGGGAAAAGGCCCGCGATTTCCTCCAGCGCGCCTTTACGGTCATCTTTGTGGCGACCATCATCATCTGGTTCCTGCAGAGCTTCGACCTGCGGCTCAGCCTCACCGCTGACCCGCAGCAGAGCATCCTTGCATGGCTGGCCAGCGGTATCGCGCCGCTGTTTGCGCCACTGGGCTTTGCCGACTGGCGGGTGTCTACGGCCCTGATCACCGGCTTTATGGCCAAGGAGAGCGTCGTTTCGACCCTCACCATCCTCTATGGCTCCTCTGCGGCCTTTGCCGCCGCGCTGTCCCCGGCGGCGGCTGCACCCCTGCTGGTGTTCTGCCTGCTCTATACGCCCTGCATCGCGGCGGTGGCCTCGGTCAAGCGGGAGCTGGGCGGCAAGTGGGCGTTTATCATGGTGGCAAATCAGTGCATCGTAGCATGGCTGGCAGCCTTCGGCACGCGGCTCATCATGATGCTGTAAAGAAAACGGAAACAGGGAGCGGCCTGCAAGATGCGGGCCGCTCCTTTTCTCTTGACAATCGCTGCGTTTTTGTGCTATTATTACTTCAAATTTGAATGATACAATTTTGAATCACAAGGAGGCGTCCCATGAATACCCCGGGCATCGAATTCGGGCGGAAGACCTCGGCGGCTTACGCCGCCCTCTGCAAGCCCCTGTGCCAGAAGCTCCATCTGCCCCAGACGGCTTTTGACATCCTGATGTTCCTCGCCAACAACCCCGGCTACCAGACCGCCAGCGACGTGGTAGAGGTGCGCAAACTGAAAGCAAACCTCGTCTCGGTGAACGTAGACCGTTTGGTGCAGGAGGGCTACCTCGTCCGCGAGGCTGACCCCGGCGACCGCCGCCGCACCCTGCTGCGCTGCACCGAAAAAGCCTGCCCCATCATTGAGCAGGGCCGGGCCTTGCAGGAGGAATTTGGCGCACGTCTGCTGGAACACACCAATGAAGCACAGCGAAAGGCGTTCTTCGAGACGATGGACATTATAAATGAGAATCTGGATGCCATTCTGGAAGGAGAAGCATGAACATTTTATTTACGATCTTAGTCACCTTTTTCGCCGGCATGGGCGCGGGCCTCGGCACCGGCTTTGCGGGCATGAGCGCGGCGGCTGTCATCAGCCCCATGCTTATCACCTTTCTGCATATGGACCCCTATATGGCCGTGGGCATCGCCCTCTCGTCGGATGTGCTGGCCAGCGCCGTATCGGCCTACACCTACCATAAAAACAAGAACCTCGACATCAAAAACGGCCTCATCATGATGGTGAGCGTGCTGGTGTTCACGGTGGTGGGCAGCTGGGTGGCCAGCCTGCTCCCCTCGGCCACGATGGGCAGTTTCTCGGTGTTCATGACCTTCCTGCTGGGCATCAAGTTCATCGTCCGGCCCGTTATGACCACCAAAGAGGCCATGCAGGGGGTCAGCGCAAAGAAGCGGGCCATCCAGTCCATCGTCTGCGGCATCCTCATCGGCTTCATCTGCGGCTTTATCGGCGCAGGCGGCGGCATGATGATGCTCCTCATCCTCACCAGCGTCCTCGGCTACGAGCTGAAAACGGCTGTGGGTACCAGCGTGTTCATCATGACCTTCACGGCCCTGACCGGAGCTGTCAGCCACTTTGCCATCGGCGGCGCACCGGACTGGCACGTCTGGGCGCTCTGCGTCGGCTTCACCCTGCTGTGGGCGCGCATTGCGGCGGTCTTTGCCAATAAGGCCGACGCCAAGACCCTCAACCGCGCCACCGGCATCATCCTCGTCATCCTCGGCGTGGTGGTCATGGGCTTCAACTGGCTCAGCTGACCGTATCCGGACAAAAAGAAATGCCTGTGCGGCAGATGCTGCACAGGCATTTTTAATGTTCTTTTAACGGACGAACTCGACCTCAACGTCGCCGTTCTTGGTGGCGAGGTTCAGCTTGTTGGGGGCATCTGCATTCTGCTGCAGGGTGTCCTTGCCGAAGAAGAGGAAGTTCTTGTCGCTGGCGTCGGAGACACGGATCTTGCCGCCGCCTGCGGCCAGATCAAAGCCGTAAGAGCTGCCGCTGCCGATTACAGAGCCGGTGATACTGCCGTTCTGCACCTTGGCGTTGCAGACGTTGGCAGAGATGTTTTCCAGCTTGAGGGTGCCGCTGTTCTGGATGGTGGCAGCCACATTCTGGGAGGTGACGCCGCTCATGGTGATCTTGCCGTTGCGGGTGGTGCCGCTCAGGGTGGAACCGTTGAAGTTCGATACCTCGATGCGGCCATTGTCAGTGGTGAGGCTGGCGGTCTGTGCCGAAACGCCGGCCAGCGTGATGCTGTCGTTGGTGGTGCTGACGGTGATGTTTGCCAGCGTCTGGCGGGGTACCTGCAGCGTCAGGGTGCAGCTGCGGGTGTCCTCACTCTGGATGATGAGGGAAGCGTTGGGCTCCCGGGTCTTGGTCACGGTGAGGGTGCTGCCCGCCACCGTGAAGTCGTAGAGCTTGGAGCTTTCAAAGGCGTAGCTCGAGGTGTAGGTGTAATCGGCGTGGATGTGGTCGATGTCGGCGGCCTGCAGAATGACCGCAGCGCTGTTGTCCTGCACCACGATGGCGTTGATGCCGGCCGGTGCGTCATAGCTGGCGCTGTAAGTGGCCACAGGTGCTGCCGCGCCGCAGAAGAGCGCAGCCGCCGTGACAGCCGTCAGAAGAGCGAGAAGAAACTTTTTCATAAGGAAAACCTCCTGTCGCAATAAAATAGATGAGCGGAATGTCCCGCAGAAGATTTTACTTTATCCGTCCGGGCCGCAGCTGCGGCTCGGATAGAATTTCTCACCTTAAAAATACCGCAGCAGAGAAAAAAAGTCAAGAGAGAAAAAATGAACAATAAAAAACGCCTGCACAGTGGTGCAGGCGCAAAAGCAGGATAAATTATTTTTCTTCGATGGTGGAGTGCTCGATGACATAGTCGGCAGCGCGGCGGATGCCCTCGTTGCGGCGGATGGCCTCCACGTTGGACACAGCCTTGACTTCCTCGAGGGTCTTCTTGGTGCGCTCAGCGCGCTCAGACAGTGTCTTGTCGATGTCCTCCTCAGTGGGAACGAGGTTCTCGTTCTGAGCGATCTGCAGCAGGGCCATCCGGGCGCGGGTGTTCTTCTCCGCAGCAGTGTGGACAGCGGCAGTGAAGCTCTCGCGGGTCTGATGGATCTGGCTCAGGTAGCGGTCGAGGCTCAGGCGCTGCATCTGCAGCTGCTGCTGGATCTGCTCCATCTCCTGCTGATAGGCACTCTCGACGAGAACGCTGGGCAGCTCGCCCTCAGCGGCTGCGGCCAGCTGGGTGAGGATGGCGTCCTTGGCGCGGTTGAGCGCGGCGGCGTGTTTGTTGTCGTGGAGCTGCTGACGGATCTGGGCGCGGAACTCGTCCATGGTGTCCACATTGGCAGCCTTCTTGGCAAAATCGCTGTTCAGTGCGGGCAGCTGGCGGACACAGACGTCGTGCAGCTTGATTTTGAAGACCACGGGCTTGCCGGCCAGATCCTTGACGTGGTAGCGTGCCGGGAAGGTGACGAAGATGTCGAACTCCTCGCCGCCCTTGTGGCCGAGGATGCCTTCCTCGAAGCCGGGGATCATCCGGCCGCTGCCCAGCTGCAGGGTCTGGTTCTGGGCGGTGCCGCCGTTGAAGGGCTTGCCTTCCAGCAGGCCCTCGTAGTCGATGTGGACGATGTTGCCCTTGACGGCCGGACCCTTGTGAGGCACCAGCTCAGCGGCCATGGCGCGGCGGCGCTCCAGCACAGCGTCGATCTCCTTGTCGGTGACTTCCGGGGTGACGCACTCGGTCTTGAAGCCGGTGGTCTGGGTCAGGCTCAGCTCAGGCTGCAGGGCGGTGGTGGCAGTGGCCACAAAGCCCTCGTCCTTCTTCACGCTGACCAGGTCGTAGACCGGCTCGTCCACAGCGTGGAAGCCGTGTTCTGCCATCGCTGCGTCGTATAGGGCCGGGACATCCTTGTCCATCAAATCGTTGATGGCGTCGTACCAGAAGGTGTGCTCGCCGCGGTCGGCCTCGATCTGGGCGCGGTCAGCCTCGCCCTTGGCAAAGCCCTTGATGGTGTACGTTGCGCGGGTGCGCTCGTACACGGCGTTGGACGCAGCTTCCAGCTCCTCAGCCGAAGCGCTGAAAGTCATTTTGCAGACACTCTTTTCGGGAGTTTCCACGCTTACCAGTTTCATAGGTTCTACCCTCCGTGCTGCCCCCTGAAAGGGCAAGATTCAAAACATTATGAAGTTATTATAGCACAACAAGCTCAAAAGCGGTATAATAAAAAGAAAGAAAATCTGTTCTTTTGTCAGCGAATGGAGTCCCGGGCGCTGCAAAACGGAAGGAAGTGTACACCTCATGCGTTTGTTCGACGTTCTCGGGCCGGTGATGATCGGCCCCTCCTCCAGCCATACGGCGGGTGCAGCCCGCATTGGATATACGGCTCAGAAGCTGCTGGGCGATGTCCCCGCCGAGGCGGACATTGGACTCTACGGCAGCTTTGCCACCACAGGCCGGGGCCACGGCACCGACCGTGCGCTGGTGGCGGGCCTGCTGGGCCTCCGCCCAGACGACCCCCGCCTGCCCGACAGCTTCGCGCTGGCCGAGGAGGCCGGCATGAAGTTCACCATCCATCCGGTGGAGCTCCGTGCCGCCCACCCGAACACGGCGGTGCTTACCTTAAAGAGTAAGGCGGGCCGGACCCTCGTCCTGAAGGCGGCCTCTGTGGGCGGCGGACGCATCCGCGTGACTGAGATCGACGGTGTGCCTGCCGACTTTGGCGGTGACAGCAACACCCTTATCATCCATAACGAGGACACCCCCGGCTGCATCGCCGAGGTCACTATGTCGCTGGCCCAGCGCCGCATCAATATTGCGTCCATGCAGGTGTTCCGTGCCGCGACGGGCGGCTACGCCGTTATGGTGCTGGAATGCGACTCCCACATCCCCCACGTGCTGGAACAGCAGATGGCCGTGATGCCGGGCATCCGCAAAGTTACCTGCCTGAACATCGACGAGCCGGAAGAATGCGAGGAGGGCTGAGAAGTGTCGTTTTTATCCTGTGAAGAGATGCTGGCCGCTGCCCGCAGCCAGAATATTTCCCTTTCGGAGGCCATCCTCCGCAGCGATTTGGCCGAGAGCCGCCTCACCGAGGCCCACAGCCGGGAGATGATGCACCACCTCTGGCAGGTGATGCAGGCCACCAGCCGGGACTATGACCCGGCCCAGCGCAGCCGAAGCGGCCTTTCGGGCGGCGATGCGGCCAAGGTGGAGCAGGCCCATCAAGAAGGAAAGAGCCTTGGCGGCGATTATCTCGCCGCAGTGACTGCCGAAGCTCTCAAGACCGCCGAGTGCAACGCCTGCATGAAGCGCATCGTCGCTGCCCCCACGGCGGGCAGCTGCGGCGTCCTGCCCGCTGTTCTGCTGCCGCTGGCCCGCAGCGGCGAGGCCGACGAAGAGTCCATTTGCGACGCCCTCTATGTCGCCGCCGGGTTCGGTCAGGTCATCGCGGCCCGCGCCACTCTCGCGGGCGCGGAAGGCGGCTGTCAGGCCGAGGTGGGCGCTGCCAGCGCG
>OWIP01001898.1_pt1 | contig 12034 bp, 9 predicted proteins | sample 1732581 | NCBI WGS metagenome assembly OWIP01 (sample SAMN05065731, study PRJEB22554) | human gut metagenome | biome: ENVO:2100002; feature: ENVO:00000062; material: ENVO:00002003 | host: Homo sapiens | place: USA
GCAGGGACGCTGTCCCTGCACCCTGCAAGGGACATTGTCCCTTGACCCTTTTTGGCTGCCCGGCTTGAGTGCGCTTCCGTGACGGTCTTTTCAGTTACTTCAAACGTGCAAAGTACGCCTTCAAATTCCCGCCGCAAATTCTCTCGATTGATTCATCATTGTAGCCGTAATTGCGCAGTGCCGTCAGCAGATTCGGCAGCTCCGCCGGATTCCGAACGTCGTCAGGCGACACCTCGATGCCGTCGAAATCACTGCCGAATCCAACAATATCCGAGCCGCCAAGCTGGCAGATATGGTCGATGTGCTGGGCAATCGTCACACTGTCCGCCTTGCAGTCCGCAGACAGAAAACGCGGGTAGAAATTCACGCCGATGTAGCCGCCGTACTGAATCATGGCGCGAATCTGGTCGTCGGTCAGGTTGCGTACATGGTCGCAGAGGGCGCGGCAGCAGCTGTGGCTCGCCATCGGCGGACGCTCACCCTTGGCGAACAAGTCCCAGAATCCGGCTTCGTTCAGGTGCGACACGTCCACGCTGATGCCCTGACGCTGCATCACGCGGGCAATGCGGATGCCTTCGGGGGTCATGTGCGTTTCCGCGTCCACGGCGGCAGGGGTGGCGAAAGCGTTCGGGTGATTCCACACCAGCGCGCCGATGCGGATGCCGCGCTGCCGCCAGAAAGCCACCATCTCGTCGCTCTTCTGGAATACCTCGCAGCCCTCGAAGGAGAGCATGAAGGTGTTTTCGCCGGGCTTGACATCCTCCGGGTCATCGACCTGCCGGATGCCCGCGTCGGTGAAGTGGTGGATGGCGGCGTATTCGGCGTCGGCGACGGCTTCATAGTCGCCGTTCGGACCTTTCGGACCGCTCCACAGGGCGAGGGTTTGGAGGCTGACGCCGCCCTGTCTCAGACGGTCAGGGGTAATATCGGTCTGGACGAAGGTGCGTTTGCCAACGCCAAGGCTGAAGAGGGTATCGGAGTGAGTATCGGCAAGAAACATCGGCAGATTCCTCGTTTCATGAGAAAATTGGCAGAATGCTGGGAAATAGCATTCTGCCGAAAAAAGCTGCTTAAGGTCAGCGTATAAACACGCGGGCGTAGCATGAAAGTGCGTTCAACTCAATCGCGTGAAAGGGTCAAGGGACGAAGTCCCTTGCGAAAAAAGCTGTTTAAGGTCAGCGTATAAACACGCGGGCGTAGCATGAAAGTGCGCGCAACTCAATCGCGTGAAAGGGTCAAGGGACGAAGTCCCTTGCGGAGTCCAGAGGCAGAGCCTCTGGTGGTTCCCCTCACAGCTCCCTTCGTCCCTCCATCGCCTTCGAGAGCGTCACTTCGTCGGCGTATTCAAGGTCGCTGCCGACGGGGACGCCGTGGGCAATGCGGGTGCACTTGATGCCCATGGGCTTAATGAGTCGCGCAATGTAGGTGGCGGTTGCTTCGCCCTCGATGTCGGGGTTCGTCGCCAGAATCACTTCGCTGACCGGCTCGGTCTGCAGGCGTGTCATCAGTTCCTTGATGTGAATATCATCCGGCCCGATGCCGTCCATCGGCGACAGCGTGCCGTGCAGGACGTGGTACAGCCCGTGGTAATCGTGCATCCGCTCCATGGCGGCCACGTCGCGCGGGTCGCGCACGACGCAGATTTGCCCGTTATGGCGGTTTTCATCCGCGCACACGGCGCACTTTTCAGCGGAGGAAAAATTGCCGCACACGTCGCAGTAGCGAATTGCCTTGCGTCCCTGCCACAGCGCTGCTGCCAGCGCGTGAACATCCTCCAGCGGCATCCCGACGATATGGTACGCCAGCCGCGCCGCCGTCTTGTGACCGATGCCGGGCAGCCGAGACAGCTCCGATACCATCCGCTCAATCGGTTCGATTTGTCCGGGCATCAGAACAGACCGCCCATGCCGCCCATGCCGGGCGCCATCTTGTTCATCGTCTCTTCGCGGTTTGCTTCACCCTTGCGCAGCGCTTCGTTCACCGCCGCCATCACAAGGTCCTGCAGCATTTCCACGTCGTCCGGATCAACGACCTTGGGGTCAATCGTCAGGGACAGCAGCTCGCGCTTGCCGTTTACCTTCACGCTTACCACGCCGCCGCCGGACTGCGCTTCGTACTCCTGCGCATCCAGCTTTTCCTGCGCGTCCGTCATCGCCTGCTGCATCTTCTGCGCCTGACGCATGAGCTGCTGCATGTTCGCGCCACCGCCGAAGCCAAAGTTCTGTCGTGCCATAAAAATCGTCCTCCTAGTTATTCGTTTTCTGTCAGTTTCTCCGGGGAAATCCGCCGGATGGTCAGGTTGCCCGAAGCCGTCGTCACGCGGACAGACGGTGCGCCATTGACGATGGATACGCCGTCCGTCAGCAGCCGCCCGGACACCGAGCGAAGAATGGCGTCACACTGCGCGCCGGGAATCTCCAGACTGATGCCGCCTGCGACCGAGCCGCCCTTGAAGGTGGAGAACATCTCCGCAAAAGAGAGCATTGCGCCCCGGCTGACCGAGGACAGCGAGATGTTCAGAAACGCAAGGCGCTCCAGACAGAGCATCCCCGTCGTTGTGAACAGGCTGCAATCCTGACCGGATAAGTCGCTGCCGGCAATGTCGCCGCTGCCGTTCTTGACCTTCAGGCTCAGGCTGCTCAAGTCGGAGAGCATCACGAAGCCGGAGAGCGACTCCACGGACAGGTCACTGACCTGCAAACCGCGGACATGCACGCTGCCGGACGTCGTGCGAATCTCGACCCGTCCCTTCCACGCGCGCGGAATGCGGACGGTCACTTGCAGCCAGCGGGCGCTGAGCGGCAAGGGCGAGAGTGCGGCGGCGGACTGCTCCAGCGTCAGCGTATCGCCGTTCTGGGCGAGCGAAACCGCCTTCATATCGTGGTCGTCGCCGGATGCCATGACTTGGATTTCCTGCGTGTCATCGGCATAGAGTTCCAGCAGGGCGCCGGTGAGGTGAATCACCAGCTGCGTAATGGTCAGCGAGGAAAAAGAGTTGCGCGAATTCATACGCGTTCACCTCCGTCATTCGTCCTCATCATATCACGTTTTGGCGCTTGTTGCAAGGGGAAAAGCCAACTATGAAGCAGTTGGATGCTTATGCGGATAGGCATAGTTGACTTCATTTCCATCGTGGTAACTTCCGCGAGTTCCAGAGGGCATAAAAACAGACGAAGTCTGCGATCGCCCTCTGGACTCCTTCGGCGTTCGCCTCCGGATGCTACTTGATTTTTATTGGAAGTTTTTTAGTTTGTGCGCAGGGACGCTTCGCTGCCTGCGGCGAAGTTGCCGGACTTGTTTTTCCTCTTTGAGTAGGTTTAACGGAGCAACAGTTGGGGCGTTGCCCCAAGCCCCATAAGGGGCGCCGCCCCTTAACCCCGCAAGGGGCATTGCCCCTTGACCCTTTTTTCGGCGCCATGCGGGTGCTGTTATTCCAACAGCTCCGCACCAGTTACGATGTCGTCCATCACCGCGATAACCAGCGGCGTTCCGCGATCCTGCTTGCCTTGCAGGCGCACGTTGTCCCTTTCCACCAGCGTCGCGGGGGATTTCGCCTGCTGCACGCGAATCAGGTGATCGTCCTTCTCCAACCGTACCACGCCCGCAAGCTGTTTGCCGTTGCTGCCATTTTTGTTGAAATAGAACGACTTCACGCCCTTGCCGTTGCGGTTCTGCTTCTCGAAATCAACGGAGAGCAGGCGTTTGGCGTAGCCGCGGTCGGTCAGCAGCACGATTTGGTCGCTGTCTTGCAGCTGTCCGCACCAGATGACCTCGTCGCCGTCCTCCACCTGCATACAGCGCACCCCGGCGGCGACGCGCCCCTGCACCGGCACGCTGTCGAGCGAGAAGCGGATGCACAGACCGCTGCGGGTGAACAACAGCAGGTCGTCACGGCTGGCGGCGGGGAGAACTGTCAGCAGACGGTCGCCGTCCTTCACGTTCACGGCGGCGAATTTCTTGCTGCGCACGTCGTAATCCGCGGCGGCGGTGCGTTTTACCATGCCCTGACAGGTGATGAAGAGAATGTCCGGCAGGTGCCCGACGTCCGCCATGCGGGTGCACGTCATCCACAGCGCCTTCTCGTCGTCCTCCAGCCCGGCCAGCACGCCTGAAAGCAGCTGCCCGCGATCCTTGGGCTTGACTTCGTTCAGCGACGCAACAGGCAGGGGATAGCAGTTGCCGTGGTCGGTGAAGATGAGCAGCGTCTCGTCTGTTTTGGCCATGAACAGGAAGTCGGCGAACTCCTTGTCGTCCTCCGTGCGGGTCGGGAGCGGCGTTTTTTTGTAGAGCGCGGGATTCATGCGCTTCAATTGCCCCGCGCCCGTGAACGCCACGATGACTTCCTCCGGCGCGGCGGCCTCTTCCTCAACTTCCAGCGGGGATTCGTCCGCTTTTTCGATGGTTGTGCGGCGCTCGTCGGCGAATTCCTCGGCAATCTCCTGCAATTCCTTGCGGATGACCGCCAGCAGCTTTTTCTCGCTGTGCAGGATGCCCTCCAAGCGGTCGATGAGTTTCAGAATGTCCTCGTACTCCTTGCGCAGGGCGATGATTTCCAGATTCGTCAGCCGCTGCAGGCGCATGTCCAGAATCGCCTGTGCTTGTGCGTCGGACAGCTCGAAGCGCTCCATCAGGCGGGTTTTTGCTTCTTTCGGGTTCTTCGAGGAGCGAATCAGCGCGATGACCTCGTCGAGGTTGTCCACCGCAATCATCAGCCCCTGCAAAATGTGCGCGCGGGCTTTCGCCTGCTTCAGGTCGTACTCCGTGCGGCGGGTGATGACGTTTTTTTGATGGCGGATGAAGTGCCCCAGCATCGTCTTCAGCCCCATCTGCACGGGCTTGCCCTCGGCGATGGCGACCATGTTCACGCCGAAGGTGACCTGCAAGTCAGAATACTTGTAGAGCACTTTCAGCACCTTGTCCGGGTCGGCGTCCTTCTTCAGCTCGATGACGGCGCGCATTCCCTCGCGGTCGGATTCGTCGCGGATGTCGTAGATGTTTTGCAGCTGCCCCTTCTTTTCTTCCGACAGCTTCAAAATCTTCTCCAGCATCGCGGCTTTGTTGACCATGTAGGGGATTTCCGTGATGACAAGCAGCTTGCGCCCGTTCACGCCGTCCTCCACATGCACGCGCGCGCGCAGGGACAGCTTCGAGCGTCCGGTCTCATAGCCTCTGCGGATCTCCTCGTTTTTCACCAGCACGCCGCCGGTGGGGAAGTCCGGGCCGGGGATGATTTTCATCAGCTCATCCAGCGGAATGTCCGGATTCTCCATCACAGCAATTGCCGCGCGGATGCTTTCGCCCAAATTATGCGGGGGGATGTTCGTCGCAAGCCCTACCGCGATGCCGCTCGCGCCGTTGACGAGCAGATTCGGAAAGCGCGCGGGCAGCATGTCCGGCTCTTTGAGCGTGTCGTCGAAATTCAGGCGGAACGGCACGGTGTCCTTCTCAATGTCGCGCAGCATTTCCAGCGCAAGGGGCGTCATACGCGCCTCGGTGTAACGCATGGCGGCAGCGCTGTCGCCGTCAATGGAGCCGAAATTGCCGTGCCCATCGACCATCGGCCCGCGCATGGAGAAGTCCTGCGCCATGCGCACGAGCGCGTCGTACACGGAGGAATCGCCGTGCGGGTGATATTTGCCCAGGCAGTCGCCGACGATGCGGGCGCACTTGCGGTGCGGCTTGTCGGGCGTCGTGCCGAGTTCCATCATGGTATAGAGAATGCGGCGCTGCACGGGCTTTAAGCCATCCTCGACGCGCGGCAGGGCGCGTTCCAGAATGACATGCTCCGCGTAGGGGATCATGGACTGGTGCATCACGTCCTCGACAGTCGTTTGCAGGATGCGCGACGGATCGTCCTTGGGAATCGGGCGGTTATCGCTTGTTTTCTTTGCCATAACTTACTTTCCTTCCCCTCGCTGACCTTCCGGCAGCTCGAAATTATCCGGCTTGTTGAAGTCGGCGTTCTCGATGATGTAGTCGCGGCGCGGCTCGACCTTGTCGCCCATCAGGATGGTAATGCGGCGGTCAGCCAGCGCTGCGTCCTCAATCGTCACCTGCATCAGTTTGCGCTGGGAAGGATCCATCGTCGTCGCCCAGAGCTGTTCGGGGTTCATTTCGCCCAAGCCTTTGTAGCGCTGGAGCGTGTAGCCTTTGCCCGCTTCCTTGATGCACTTCGCCAGCTCCTTGTCGTCGTAGGCATAGAGGACTTTGCTGCCCTTTTGAACCTTGTACAGCGGCGGCATTCCGATATAAACGTGACCGCCGGTGACAAGCTCTTTCATGTAACGGAAGAAGAAAGTGAGCAGAATGGCGCGGATGTGCGCGCCGTCCTGATCGGCATCGGAGAGGATGATGACTTTGTTGTATTTGAGGTTGGCGAGGTTGAAATTCTCGTCGATGGACGTGCCGAGCGCGGTAATCAGCGAACGGAACTCCTCGTTGCTCAGCACCTGATCCAGCCGCTTCTTTTCGGCATTGAGGGGCTTGCCGCGCAGGGGGAGAATCGCCTGATAGCGGCTGTCGCGCCCCTGCTTGGCGCTGCCGCCTGCGGAATCGCCCTCGACGATGAACAGCTCATTGTCTTCCGCCTTTTTGCCGCGGCAGGCGCTGAGTTTGCCGACCAGCGGCGCGGCATCAAGCTGATTTGCTTTGCGGGCGTTGTCGCGGGTCTTGCGCGCGGCTTCCCGCACCTGCGCGGCGCGAATCGCCTTCTGCACAATCTGCTGGGCAATCTCCTGATTCTTGAGGTTCTCCAGCCAGTCCGTCAACTGCTGGGTGATGATGCTCTCCACCGCGGGGCGCACTTCACTGTTGCCCAGCCGCCCCTTCGTCTGCCCCTCGAACTGCGGATTTTTGACCATCGTCGTCAGCACGCAGCTCAAGCCTTCGCGGAAGTCCTCGCCCGTCAGGTTGCTGTCCTTTTCCTTCAGGAAGCCGTTGCGACGGGCATAGTCGTTGAACATCTTCGTGAACGCCGCCTTGAAGCCTGTTTCGTGCGTTCCGCCTTCACCCGTGGGGATGTTGTTGACATAGGAAAAAAGGCTTTCGGTATAGCCGTCGGTGTACTGAATGGCGACGCGGCAGATGACGGAATCCTTCTGCCCTTCGAGGTAAATCGGCTGATCGTGCAGGACGGTTTTGCCGTCGTTCAAATACCGCACATAGTCGATGATGCCGCCCTCGTAGTGGAAGGTCGTTTCGCGGCGGGCAGGGTCGCTCACACGCTCGTCGAGAAAGACAATTTTCAAGCCCCGGTTCAGGTATGCCAACTCCTGCAAGCGGCGGAACACCGTGTCGTAATTGAAGCGCACGTCCTCGAAAATCGCGTCATCGGGAAGAAAACGCACGAGTGTGCCCTTCTTGCGTGTGTTACCGACTTTTGCCAAGGGCGCGTCCGGCTTGCCCGCGACAACCTTGCCTTTCTTCTCGTCGAACTGGCTTGTGAAGCGCATGGCATAGTGGCTGAAATCGCGGTAGATGTCCACGGTCAGCCACTTGCTCAGCGCGTTGACGACCGACGCGCCCACGCCGTGCAGACCGCCGGAATAGCTGTAATTCTCGTTGTTGAACTTGCCGCCCGCGTGCAGCACGGTGAAAATGACCTCCGCGCCGCTGACGTGCATGGTCGGGTGCTCATCCACAGGCATACCGCGCCCGTTGTCGTACACCGATGCGGAGCCGTCCGTGTGCAGCGTCACGCGCACCTCATCCGCAAAGCCGTTCGACGCCTCGTCAATTGCGTTATCCACAATTTCCCAGAGCAGGTGATGCAGACCGCGCGTCGAGGTGGTGCCGATATACATGCCCGGACGCATCCGAACCGCTTCCAGCCCTTCCAGCACCTGAATATTGCCTGCATCATAGTGATTTGCTTGATTTGCCATGAAAAAACTCCTCTTATAATGAAGGAAGTATATCAAAATCGCAACGGTGACAAAGCACCAATTTTCATTATATCACAATTCCGCCGATTCATCAAGGCGAACAGCAAAATGACGCTCGGACAGTTCGGCAGAGGAAAATCGGCACAAAAAGGCGCTGTACGCTCAACAAAAACGTAACATTTTATCAAATATCGGAAACATGTTCATGGAAAAAAAGATATTGCAAACGGGAAGATAATCGCCGAATTTAACAGGGGAGAATCCGCCCAAACGCCGCAGAATTTACAATTCACAGGGAAAAAGCCTCTTGACAATGCAACAATTTTGTAATAAAATCAGGCTGTACGGAAAGGAGTGATTTCCCCATGATGAATTCCGGTCTGCGGCGACTGCTGTCTGGCGCGGTGGCGCTGATGCTGCTGGGCTGTTCCTCCGCCTTGGCGGATACGGCGACGGTCACTGCGCGCAAACTCATTCTGCGCGAAAAAGCATCCTCGACCAGCGATGCCCTGCAAACCCTGCCCAAAGGAACGAAGCTGGAGGTTCTCGGCAAGAGCGGCAGCTGGTATAAAGTGACTTACGGGAAATACACCGGCTATGTCTATAAAACGTATGTTAGCGTGACCAAGACGGCCAGCAGTTCCAGTTCTTCCAGCAGCGCGACGCGGCTGGAAAAGGGGAGCACGGGCAGCGACGTCAAGGATTTGCAGACAAAGCTGAAAAAACTCGGCTATTATGATGCTTATGTCGATGGCGATTATGGCGACACGACCGTCGCGGCGGTCAAGGCGTTCCAGAAGAAGTATAACCTGACGGCGGACGGCGTAGCGGGCAGCGAAACCCTCAAAAAGCTCGACAGCGCGTACAAGAACGCGGACAGCGACAAGGACGACGATTCGCTCCGTAAAGGCGCAACCGGCAGTGCGGTCAAGGATTTGCAGACGAAGCTGAAAAAGCTCGGCTTCTACAATGCGTCCATTGACGGCGATTATGGCGATACGACGGTTGCGGCGGTCAAGGCGTTCCAGAAGAAGTATAACCTGACGGCGGATGGCGTGGCGGGCAGCGAAACGCTCAAAAAGCTCGACAGCGCGTACAAGAACGCGAACAGCGACAAGGACGATGATTCGCTCCGCATGGGCGACAGCGGCAGCGCCGTCAAGGACTTGCAGACGAAGCTGAAGAAGCTGGGCTATTACGACGGCACGGTGGACAGCACGTTTGGTTCGGGCACATACGCGGCGGTCAAGGCGTTTCAGAAGAAGTATAACCTGACGGCGGACGGCGTAGCGGGCAGCGAAACGCTCAAAAAGCTCGACAGCGCCTACAAGAACGCGGACAGCAATACCAGCACCGATGACGATTCGCTCCGCAAGGGCGCAACCGGCACGGCAGTCAAGACGCTGCAGACCAACCTGAAGAAGCTGGGCTTCTACACGGCGTATGTCGACGGTTCGTTCGGCTCGACGACCGAGAGCGCCGTCAAGGCATTCCAGAAAAAATACGGTCTGACGGCGGACGGCGTGGCGGGCAGCGCGACGCTCAAGAAGATTGAATCCGTCGTGGCGAGCGCCAGCAGCGGCAAGATTACCACTGAGCAACTGGACTGGTTCAATGGCGGCAAGAACGTCATCCCGAACGGCGCTGTATTCCAGATTAAGGACGTCAGCACGGGGCTGATTTTCTCCGCGCGCCGGCAGAGCGGCGGCAATCACATGGACGCCGAGCCGCTGACGGCGGAAGATACTGCGATTCTCAAGAAAATCAACGGCGGTACGTTCAGCTGGCGCCGCCGCGCAGTGCTGGTGAAGTACAACGGGCATGTGTATGCCGCGTCGATTTACTCCGAACCCCACGGCACAAACACAATTCTGGACAACAACTTCGATGGGCAGTTCTGCCTGCACTTCTACGGCAGCAAGACACACGGCACAGACCGCGTGGATGCAGATCACCAGAAGTGCGTGGAACAGGCCATGAAGGCGACTTGGTAAAAATCCCAGTCAAAGGGCAAAGCAATGGGCACTGCTGCAGCGCGGCAGTGCCTTTTTGCGCACATCCGAAATCATCCGCCGATGCCCTATTGACAAATCGCCCAAAATCCATACAATAAAATTGCGGCTGAAATCATTCATTTTTCATTCATTCCGATGGACAGCCGAGGACAAGAGAGAGAGGAAAGTACCATGTTCGGATTCCGACCCGACGGACGGCGCGTGTCGTCCATTGACCCCATCGTCGGCATTACGCCGTACCTGATGCCCATGCGCTGCGACGCGCAGGTTTTCCTGCAGCACCGCGTGGACTATGAGCTGCTGACGCGCTACATTGCGGCGCAGGCGGCGAAGGGCGAGAAAATCACGTTCATGCAGATTATTACCGCCGCGTTCGTCCGCACTGTGTCCCAGCACCCGGAAATCAACCGCTTCATTCTCAATAAGCAATTCTTCGCGCGGAACATGTGCGCCGTGTCCTTCACGATGCTCAAGAACCCGCAGAACGCCGAAATGGGCGAGACGGCGGTGAAGGTGAAGTACGACCTGACCGACACCATCTACGACGTGCGCGACCGCATGGAAAATGTCATCAACGCTAACCGCGGCGAGGACAAGAAGAACTTTGCGGATAAGCTGGCGAAAGCGGTACTGGTCGTGCCGGGTCTGGCGACGGGCATCGTCGCGCTGGTTCGCCTGCTTGATCGCTACGGGCTATGCCCCGGCGCACTGCTGGATGAGCTGCCCTTCCATACCAGCATGTACATCACCAACAATGCCTCCATCGGCCTGCATCACGTCAACCACCACATCTACAACTTCGGTTCGGTTACGCTGTTCTTCGGCATGGGTACCGTGGAGAAGGTTGCCGTGGTGGAGAAGGGCGAGGCGCGCATGAAGCGCTTCCTGCCCATTGGCATCACGGCGGATGAGCGCGTCTGCTCCGGCGCGCACTACGCGGCGTTCTTCGGCACGATGTCGTATCTGCTCAATCATCCGGAAGAGCTGGAGAAGCCGCCGGAATCCGTCCGCTTTGACGAAAAGTGCGAATACCACGTCCCGAAAGTTGGCGAGCAACCGGCGAAGAAGCAGAAAAAGCAGCAGAAAGCCACGGTTCAGGCGTAAATCAGCAGGAAAAAACGCATGATACGTCGAAATCCTCCGTTGCAGCGCATTCCTTGAAACGGGAGTGCAGAAGAACGGAGGATTTTTTCATGCAGAATGTAGGTATTGTCGGCTTGGGACTGATTGGCGGCTCACTCGCGAAAACCATCAAGCTCCACACGCCGTACACGGTTTATGGCACGGACAAAAATGCGGACACGATGCGCCGCGCGTTCCTGATGGAGGCGATTGACGGCGAACTGACGGCGGAGACGCTGCCGCAGTGCGACGTTGTGCTGGTCTGCCTGTACCCGCAGGGGATTATTGACTATGTGACCACGCACGCGGCGGACTTTAAGCCCGACAGCCTTGTGATTGACTGCGGCGGCGTGAAGCAGGTGATTTGCGACGCACTGTTTCCCGTATCACAGCGGTATGCGTGGCATTTCATCGGCGGACACCCGATGGCGGGGCGCGAGTACAGCGGCTTCAAGTACGCCCGCGATGATCTGTTCGACCATGCGTCGATGATTCTGTGCGGTCACGGCGACGATGACCCGGCGGTTTTGCAGCGCGCCCGCGACTTTTTCATGAAACTGGGCTTCCTGCGTGTGCAGTTCACGACGCCGAAGACGCATGACGAGATGATTGCGTATACGTCGCAGCTGGCGCATGTCGTGTCGAGCGCGTATGTGAAGTGCCCGCTGGCGGATAAGCACCGCGGGTTCTCGGCGGGGAGTTTCGCGGATATGACCCGTGTGGCAAGGCTGAATGAGGATATGTGGACGGAGCTGTTCTTTGATAATCGAGAGGCGCTTCTGCCGGTGGTGGAGGACTTGGTGCAGCGGGTGACGGAGTATCGGGACGCGCTGCGGGATGAGGATAGGGAAGGAATGAGAAAATTATTGCGTGAGGGACGCGAGACGAAGGAACGCCTGACGGATTAACACGCGGGTAAAGTATGGAAGAGCGACCAACTCAATCGCGCGAAAGGGGTCAAGGGGAAAATTTCCCCTTGCGGAGTCCAGAGGCTGTCTCTTATACACATCTCCG